>OJJV01000083.1_pt1 | contig 109564 bp, 100 predicted proteins | sample 1596391 | NCBI WGS metagenome assembly OJJV01 (sample SAMEA4350164, study PRJEB24818) | metagenome | biome: human; feature: gut; material: faeces | place: Denmark | collected 2013-09
TCTTTTATAAAAGCTTTCCAGCTCTCAAAAGAATCAATGATTAAAGTCATTGCTGACTTGAACCCTTTTCTGGTGCTTATTTAGCATAAGCTTTTTTCTTACATTGTTCAATTTTCAAGGTACACTCTGTTGTTGCCTCTCGGCGACAGCTTGTTTACTATAACACAGAGTTGCGAGCTTGTCAAGAACTTTTTTCTTCTTCCCAGAAGTTTTTTGTTTTCACTCGCTCACCTCTCGGCGACAGCTTGGTTAATATACCACCTATTTCGGCCAAAGTCAACACTTTTTTTCACTTTTTTCAGACTTTTTTTCGCGATCTAAATATTGTGATTTTTTCAGGGAATAATACACAACATGTATGATTATTTAGAAACAAGTCCGGGTGAACGCCCGACGCCCAATACCGCATGGCAGGGCTATGAACTGAATATTTCTTCTCTGGAAAGCATCTTTTCCGACTGCGCCGATTTCGAGCGGCGTGACATTTATTTCGGCCTCGACAAAAAAGCCTGCGTCAATCTCTGCTGGATCGACGGGCTGACCGACGGCGGCAGCATATCCGGCGACATTATCCGACCGCTGACTGATCTGCTTCGCTCTTCGAGGTCGGACTTCCCCGATGGCTGCCTCGGCATGGTGATGCACGGCCTTGCGTACAGTGCAAACGCGAAGCGGCGCGACAGCATCGGCGACGTTGTCTCCGATCTTGCGCTCGGCTACTGCGCTGTTCTGATCCCCGACGAGGGCGCAGTGTGCTTCGAAGTAAAAAGCCAGAACGTCCGCAGTATCTCTGAGCCGAGTCTTGAAAAATCGGTCAAGGGCGGCAAGGACTCCTTTGTCGAGACGCTGCGCACAAACACCGCGCTCGTCCGCCGCCGCATCCGCGACCCGCGGCTGAAGTCCGTCAAGACCGAGCTTGGGCGCAAATCGCACACGCAGATCGAAGTGATGTACCTCGACGGCGTGGTCGATCCGGAGCTGCCGATGGAGGTCTTGCGGCGGCTGAACATGATCGACATCGACAGTGTGCTCGCCACGGGCATCATCGAGGAATCGCTCATGGACTGCCCTCGCTCGCCATTACCGCAGCTGATACACACGGAGCGCCCCGACCGCTTCGCCATGTACATGGCCGACGGGCGCGTCGGGATACTCATCGACGGCATTCCGATCGCCCTCGTGGTTCCGGCAAGCTTCGCGGAGTTCATGAAGGTCACAAGCGACAGCAGTATGCACTTCACATTTTCAAGCATGCTGTCCGTCATGCGCTACCTCGCGCTGATTGTTAGTGTCTATGTTCCGGCAATATATGTCGCCGTTGCGATGTACCATCAGGAGATGATACCGACGCGGCTGCTGCTGTCGATAATCAGCGCAAAGCAGGACGTGCCGTTCTCGACGGGGATTGAGGTCATCGGTATGCTCGTCGCGCTGGAGCTTTTGCAGGAGGCCGGACTGCGGCTGCCGAATCCTATCGGCGACACGGTGTCGATAATCGGCGCACTCATCGTCGGACAATCGGCGGTCGAGGCCAAGGTAGCGTCACCGATCGCAATAATCGTCGTCGCGGTGTCGGCCATCGCGTGCTACACGCTGCCAAGCCAGGATCTCGGCGCGGCAGTGCGGCTGATACGCTTCGCGCTGCTCATCGGCGCGGTCGCGGCGGGGCTGTTCGGCATTGGGCTGCTGTCGTGCCTGATGCTGCTGTCCATGGCCGACATGGACAGCTTCGGCCGCAACTACACCTCCCCCGTCACCGACGGGCGGCCTCACGGCATACTGCGGACGCTGCTGCGCATTCCGAAAACCGCCGACAAATTCCGCGACGCAGAGCTTCGCCCGCGCGACAGGAGGAGACAGTCTTGAAGCGTGCGATAATGTACTTGCTCTGCCTTGCCGCGCTGCCGTGGCTCGGCGGATGCAATTCCATATATTCAAATTACCGCGAAATAGAAAACCTGCTCGTCGTGCGCTCGGTCGGCTTCGACCGCGAGGACGGCGGCACGCGCTTTTCCCTCGCGTCCTCCGCAAACGACGACGGCGAGCCGATACGCATGACCACAAAGGGCGGCTCCATCACCGACGCCATGGAGCGCATAAGAAACTACTCGTCGCAGGAGGATATATTTTATCCCCACGTCGAGCACATTCTGCTTGGCGAGGACGCGGCGCGCGTGAGCATAGAGGATTACCTCGCGTTTTTCTGCCGTTCACCGGAACTGCGCATCGACATCCCGCTGTATATCGTCAAGGGCGGCACGGCGGAACAGGCCGTGCTGGAAACCGGCAGCGACTCCCGCTGTATCTCTGAGATATTGCAGACCGAGCAGGAGCGCCTCGCCGTCAGCGGCGACAGCAATGTGTTTTCGACCTCGGATATCTACGTCTCGATGGCCCGCAGCGGTGCCGCGCTCATCTGCGCTATAAAATGCGCGCCGTCCGCCGAAGCAGCAGAGGACGACACGCAGATGCTCACCGTGATCGCCGACGGCTACGCGATAATAAAGGACGGCAGGCTCTGCGGTTATATCGAACCGGAACTTTCTCCCGCCGTCTGGATGCTCACCGGCGACATGGGGATATCCGACTTGACCGTGGACGGCTCCGGCGGGGACGCCGTCACCTTGCAGCTGAACCACTGCCGGAGCGGCATCACTCCGCGCTGGGACGGGGATGCGCTTGTCGGCTTCGACGTTGATATAGAGCTGAGCGCGTCGGTCAACGAGAGCGGCCGCCCTCTCCCGCTGTCCGATCCGGAGCAGGAGCGCGTGCTCTGCGAAGCGCTGAACGCACGCGTAACGGAGCTTGTGAATGGTGTGCTGCGCACATCGCAGGAGCTGGGCGCGGATTTTCTGAATCTGAACTACGCGGCGGAGCTTGATTCGCCGAAAAAATACGCCGCGCTTGGCGGCGGCTTTATTACGCTGTTCCCGAAGCTTGAGATAAACGTCAGCGTGTCCAGCCGCATCAGCCATACGAACAACATCAGCAACGGATGAGGTGAGCCCATGCAGACAAGCTACAAATTCAACCGCAATCAGCTCATCGCGCTGTGCTCGGTGACACTGCTCGTGCCGGCGCTACGCCTTGTTCCGTCGCTCACGGCGAGTCTCGGCGGGCGCGCGGCATGGCTCTCCGTTTTCGCGGCGTCGCTGCCGCTGCTGGGATATGTGTGGTTCCTCAGCCGCTTCATGTCGCACCGTAAAAGCGGCGAGGGCATTGCAGAGCTGACGCTGCGCTGTCTCGGCAGCGGTGCAGGAGGCGCAGCGCTGCTCGCGCTGTCGCTGTGGATGCTCCTGTACGCCGGATTCATCCTGCGTTCCGGCGCGGAGCGCATGGTAACGATGATATACCCCGACAGTTCTCCCGTCGTATTCTCGGTTCTGACCGGACTTATCTCGATAATCGCCGCGCTCGGCTCTTCCCGCTCGCTCGTGCGTTTTGCGAAGCTCGTGCAGCCGGTCGTTCTCGGCACGCTCGGCCTGTTCTTGCTGTTCGCGCTGACGTCGATAGACTACAAAAATCTCCTGCCCGTGACAACAGGAGACGCTCTGCCCGTGCTCGCGGCCTCGCTGCCGGTCATAGACGCCGTGGGCGTTGTGCTGTGCTTCTCATGCTTTCTCGAAGGCAGCTGCGAATACCAGCCGCGCCGCTTCCGCAGCTACGCGCTGTGGCTCATCCCCATGCTCGTCATATTCCTGCTGCTGAACGTCGCGGTCATCGGCCGCTTCGGCGCAGAGCTGACGTCGCTGCTGACCTTCCCGTTTTTCACGATTGTGCGGAACTTCGTATTCTTCAACGCGCTGGAGCGGCTTGAGGCGCTGATAGTGTCCCTATGGCTGTTTCCGGATTTTTTGCTCGTCTCGGCGCTGCTGTATTCCGCGCAGCACTGTCTGCGCTGCCTCCTCGGCGAGAAGCCGGAGTTCCGCGGCGAGAGCCGCTTCGACCTCAGCCGCGGGCGCTGGGTCATCCCGCTCTGCGGCGCGCTCAGCATCACGGCGGCGATCCTTATCGCGCCGGACGCGTCGTCTATGACGCAGTGGTCGGAGCGGACGATCCCGATAATAAACCTCGCCGTCAGCTTCGGCTTCGTCCCGATAATATATATAATAGGAAAACTGCGCAGAAAAATATAAAACCCTCAGGTCAGCATTTGCTGTCCTGAGGGTTTGTTTCCGTCACATGGCGGAGATTATTCTGTCTATCTCGCGCGCGATCTCAACGAAGTCCTCGGCGGTTTTGCCCTTGGTGGTCTCCGCCGCGGTACCGATGCGGACGCCGCTGGTCTGCACGGGGCTGCGCTTTTCGTTCGGCACGCAGTTTTTGTTCAGCGTGATGCCGTGCCGGTCAAGCTCGTCCTGAACCGCCTTGCCCGTCAGCTCCGGATGCGTGCGCGACAGGTCGAGCAGGAACAGGTGATTGTCCGTGCCGCCGGTAACGACGTCGTAGCCCAGCCGCACGAACTCATCGCACATGGCCTTGCAGTTCTTCACAACGTCGAATATATACTTCCTGTACTCCTCGGTACAGGCCTCCTCCGCGGCGATGGCCTTGGCGGCCACGACATGCTGGAGCGCGCCGCCCTGCATTCCCGGAAAGACGGAACCGTCCACCTGCTTTGCAAGCTCCTGCGTACAGAATATCATGCCGCCGCGCGGCCCGCGCAGGGTCTTATGCGTGGTGGTGGTGATGATATCGGCGAGGCCGAACGGGGTCGGGTGCGCACCGACGGCGATGAGCCCCGCGATGTGCGCCATGTCCACCATGAAATAGGGACGCCCTATCTCCCAGCCGTCATAGCCCTGCTTGCGCCTGACCTCTTCCGCCGTATCGCAGATTATTTTATATATCCTGTCGAAGTCGATAATGCGGGAATATGCGCTCGCTCCGGCCAGCACCAGTGCGGGGCGGCAGCTGCGTATCTTCTCCGCGATATCGTCATAGTTCAGGAAGCCGTTTTCATCAACGTCGTAGAACGCAGTCTTGAAGAGCCTGCCGCTGAAATTGACCGACGAGCCGTGCGTAAGGTGGCCGCCGTTATTGAGGTTCATCGCAAGGATGGTGTCCCCGGGCTTGATGACGCTCAAATACGCGGCCATGTTCGCCTGCGAGCCGCTGTGCGGCTGGACGTTCACATGGTAATCGGTGCTGAACACCTCGCGCCATTTATGGCAGCAGTACTCCTCTATCTGGTCAACATACTCGCAGCCGCCATAGTAGCGGCCCTTTCTGCCGTTATCCTCGCGCTGAGCGGGGTAACCTTCGCTGTACTTATTCGTAAGGCATGAGCCGAGCGCGCGGAGCACGTTATCGCTGACAAAATTTTCGCTGGCGATAAGCTCTATATTCTTCGCCTGCCGCTCCTTTTCCTTTTCTATGAGCTGAAAAACTATGGATTCTATGTCTGTTACCCCCTAAACGCTATTCCGTAAGATACTGTGTTACTTTATATAGTCGGCTATGCCGAAGCCCGTAAAGGCGTCGGTATACACTATCTCGATGCCGTCATTGCAGGCATCCAGCTTCTCGCCGTACTCCTGATTCGCGGCGAGGGCGCGCGCGGTGAGCGGAGTGCCGGAGTCGGAGGTCTTGAGAACGGTGTCGATGGTCAGAGGCAGGCGCATGATGATATGAGAGCCGTAGCGGCTCTCGACAGGCTCGGACACCTGATAATCCTCAAGCGCGTTGACCGTGTCCTCAAACTCGGTGACCATGGTGCCGGGAGTGAAGATATAACCGTCGGGATAGGCTTCCTTGCCGGTATCCTCGCAGTATTCGTCCTTTATCTCCGCGAAGCGCTCCTGCAGCTTCTCGGTATCGGTGATGCCCGCAAGCTCCGCCGCGAACTTATCCGCAAGCGCCTTCTTCTCGGCGATGGTCTCGTCGTCAAGCGCCTCGCCGGTGCTGGGGTCGACGGTCATGAACAGGATGTGCGTGGCATTCATGTATCCGCTGTCCTTCAGATAGGCCTCCGCCTTCTCGTCGCTCAGCTTCTCGCCATTCTCTCCGTAAAGCTTGGCAAAGCAGTTCTGGTAGAGGTAATTTATCTCGTTCATGTCGTCATACACCTTTATCGGCAGATAATAGGTGCTCTTCAGGAACTCCGCGAACTCCTCGTCGCTGACCTCTTCGCCGCAGAGATTCACCATATCGGTCTTGCGCTGCTCCTCGATGGCCTTCAGATTATCCTCGGTGAGGGTGACGTCGTTCTCCGCGGAGAACTTCTTTATGCTGTGGATCTGGCGGATGTTCTCCTCGGCAAGCTGCACGACATAGTCCTTAAAGCTGATGCCGCTGTCGTCCGCCGCATCGTCCCAGGTGACGTTCATGCCGTATGCGGACATGTTCGCCGCCATCTGGTTGATGTAGTTGTTCACCTGCACGCCGGAGTAGTACAGCCAGTAGAAATACTCCTCCCAGGTGACGTCCTCTCCGTCCATGGTCATAACGACCTCGTCGGCGTCATGGCTCGCGTACAGCGCTTCAAAGTCAAGCTGCGGCACGGAGGCGGTCTCCGTCTCGGCATCGTCTACGCTCTCGCTCGGCTCGACGGACGGCTCGGGGCTGGTTTCCGGTTCTGCCGCGTCGTTCGCGCCGCAGCCGGTGTAGGTTATAGCCGCGCCGAAAACGAGGCATATGATTATTAAAATGGATACAAATTTTTTCATCTTTTGATTTCCTTTCGGGTAGAATAAAAACCGCTATTATTGAATATATCACCTCGCGCACGCATAGGCAAGCAAAAAGCCGAATATTTACCGTTTATTCTTATTCGGCCTTCTCCGCGCCCCACTCGCGCACAAAGGCGCGCGCCTCGTCAATGACCCGACCCTTGGCCTTTATCCGCAGGCTGACGCAGGGCTTCGATCCGGCCTCTACGCGCAGCCGCCCCTTGTATTCCGGCCGTGCGTACAGCGCTGACAGCTTTTCCATGTCGAAGTCGCGCAGGGTGAATTTCAGATAACCCTGCTTCTGCGAAATGTCCGTGACTCCTGCCTTGCCCGCCTCGCCGCGCAGCAGCGCGACGTGGATGAGCGCGTTCACGCCCGGAGGCGGATCGCCGAAGCGGTCTATCAGCTCGTCGGTCAGGTCGTCCGCCTCTTCCTCGGTGCGGATGAGCGCGATGCGCCGGTAGATGTCCATGCGCTGCTCCTGCGAGGGTATATACCGATCCGGTATATTCGCCGCAACGGCAAGGTCTGCCGAGCATTCCGCCCGCGCCGGAACCTCGATCCCGCGCGCCTCCAGCACCGCTTCGCTGAGAAGCTTCATATACATATCGTAGCCTACGTCGATCATATGCCCCGACTGCTCCGCGCCGAGCAGATTGCCCGCGCCGCGTATCTCAAGGTCGCGCATCGCTATCTTGAAGCCGGAGCCGAAGGCCGCGAAGTCGCGGATGGCGTTGAGCCTCTTCTCGGCGACCTCTGTCAGTACCTTGTCGCGCCTGAAGGTAAGATACGCCGAGGCGCGCCGCGTCGAGCGGCCCACGCGGCCGCGTATCTGATGCAGCTGCGCAAGGCCAAGGTGATCCGCATCTTCGATTATCAGGGTGTTGACATTCGGGATATCTATGCCCGTCTCGATGATGGTCGTGCAGACAAGCACCTGAATCTGCCCGTTTGCGACGTTTTCCATCACGTTTGCGAGCATGTTTTTGTCCATCTGCCCGTGTGCCACGCCGACGGTCACATCCTCCAGCAGGTCGGATATTTTCTTTGCCGTGCGTTCGATGTCGTCTATGCGGTTATGAAGGTAGTACACCTGACCGCCGCGCTGAAGCTCGCGGCGTATCGCGTCGGCGATGATGTTCCAGTCGTGCTCCATCACGAAGGTCTGCACCGGCAGTCTGTCCTCCGGCGGCTCCTCAAGCGTGGACATATCGCGTATGCCGGACATGGCCATGTTCAGCGTGCGCGGGATCGGCGTCGCGGAGAGGGTCAGCACGTCCACTCCCCTTGCAAGCTCCTTGATGTGCTCCTTGTGCGTCACGCCGAAGCGCTGCTCCTCGTCCACGACCAGCAGGCCGAGATCCTTGAACTTCACATCCTTGCTGAGCAGTCTGTGCGTGCCGATAACAAGGTCGCACTTTCCGGTCGCAAGGTCTGAGAGCACCTTTGACGCCTGATTACCGGTTTTGAACCGGCTCATTACCGCAATATTTACCGGAAAACCGAAAAATCTTTGCAGCGCAGTCTGATAATGCTGCTGCGCGAGCACCGTCGTCGGCACAAGTATCGCGGCCTGCTTGCCGCTGAGCACGCACTTCATCACCGCGCGCAGCGCGACTTCCGTCTTGCCGAAGCCCACGTCGCCGCAGAGCAGTCTGTCCATCGGCACGGACGCCTCCATGTCGCGCTTTATCTCCGCTATCGAGCGGAGCTGATCGTCGGTCTCCGTGTAGCCGAAGTTGTCCTCAAACTCGCGCTGCCACTCGCTGTCCGGCGAGAAGGCATAGCCCGGCAGGCGCTGCCGCTCGGCGTAGAGCGCGATGAGCTTCTTCGCCATATCCTTGGCCGCGCTCTTGGCGCGCGCGCGGGTCTTCGCCCATTCCGTGCCGCCCATCTTCGAGAGCTTGACGGGCTTCTCCTCGCCCGCTCCCGTGTATTTCGACACCATGTCAAGCTGCGTCGCAGGGACATACAGGCTGTCCGTTCCGGCGTAGCTTATTTTTATATAGTCTTTTTCAAGTCCGTCCACCTGCATCTTGACGATGCCGGCAAAGCGGCCGATGCCGTGGTTCTCGTGCACGACATAGTCGCCCACCGAGAGGTCGGCGCAGGATTCGATCTTCTGCCGTCCCGGCGGGAGCTTCTTCTCGGACTTCTTTCGGGTCTTGTTGCGTATCAGCTGCGCATCGGTAAGCACCGCGAGCCTTATCCCGGGGTATTCCATGCCCGCGGAGATTGAGCCAATGCATATCGCGCAGCTCCCCGGCTCCGGCAGCTTTTTAAGCTCCTGATATATCAGCGCCTTGATATCCTTGCCGCCGAAGAATTCCTGCAGTACCTTGGCACGCCGCTCGTCCGCCGCAAGAACCACCACGCGGTAGTCCTGCTTGAGATACAGCGCCACGTCGTCCGCCGCAGCCTGCGCGCTGCCCGCGTAGGACGGCAGCTGCTTTGCGGGGATGCTGGTTATCGTCCGCGGCGGCAGGGGGCTGCGCCCTACTGTGAAGGCCTCGGCCATGTATACCGGAAAATCCTCCAACCGCTTTATCAGCGCTTCCCAGCTCAGATAGAACGCGTCCGGCGACATGGCAAGCACGCCGCGCCGCGTCAGCTCGCGGATGTCCTCGGCAAGCTGCTTTGTATAATCCCGCGCCCGCTCGCCGCAGCGGCCGGGCTGGTCAAAAATTATCAACGCGTCCTCGGGGATGTAATCCGCGGCGCTCGCCATCGGGTATATAACGGGCAGGTACCTGTCCGCATCCGATATCAGCGCCGCGCCGCGGAGCCTGTCCGCATCGGCGCGCAGAGTCGCGCAGAGTGCGGCCGCGTTCTCGCTCGTGCGGCGGCGGCCGTATTTCTCCGCAAAGCTCTCTATCTCGCGGCAGAGCGCGTCGCGCCCGCCGGCGGTCATCTCCGGCAGAGTCTCCGCCGCCGGAAGTATCACGCATCTTTCAAGCGGTTCCGTGCGGCGCTGGCTCGCCACGTCGAAATGACCCATGGAGTCCACATCGTCGCCCCAGAACTCTATTCGCACCGGCTCATGCTCCGACGGGGAGAAAAAGTCCAGTATTCCCCCGCGCCGCGCGAACTGGCCTGCGCCCTCGACCTGCTCCGTGCGCGTATAGCCGCAGCGCAGCAGCGCCGCCTCCACGTCCTCTATTGGATAGGAGCCGCCCGCGTCTATCTCAAATGCTGCGCGGCGCAGCGTCTCCGGCGGGATCGTGCGCTGAAGCAGCCCCGGTATCGACGCGACTGTGACTGCGCTCCGTCCCTCGGCGAGCGTGAACAGCGCGGCGAGCCGCTTCTGCTCCGCCTGACGCGAGGCGGCCTCGGTCGAATAGAATGTGAAATCGCGCATACCGAGGCATGTGACCTCCTCGCCCAGCATGGAGCGCAGGTCGTTTGCGAAATTCTCCGCCGTCGTGTCATCCGGACAGAGCACAAACAGCGGCGCGCCGGTTTTAAGGCGCAGTCCGGCAGCGAGGTTTGCCCGATGCACCGCCGAAAGGCCGGAAACGAGCGCAGGAAGCCCTCCGCTCTCCAGCAGACCAGGGAGGGCGGCGGCTTCCTTGTTTTCAAAAATCTGATTTACAAGAAGTTTCATATATAATTATATTTTCCGTATCCGGAGGATATGACTTTGCGCTCTTATTCCTCCGGCTTCCTTACCGGACGGATATCTATCATTTTGTCCATTGCAAATGGATTGAGTATCCGCGTGTAGAAATCGCGGATTATCCGGTGCTCGACCGGCTCGATCTCGAAGGTGCCCTTAATGGGCTTGACCATCAGCTCCACGGGCGCGCCGCCGATGCGATAATCGCTGTCGACAACGACGTAGCCGAAGCGCGCGAAGAACTTGCGCAGTCCCTTTATCATGCTGCCGTCCTCATCCTCGAAGGACGTAAGCTCCGCGATTATGCCCTGCCGGTCGGCGTAGCGCTTGTTTATCAGGCGCATCGCCGCAATGCCGACGCCTTTGCCGCGGTACCACGGCAGCACCGCCATGTACTTGAGCAGCACATAGCCGTACAGATTTTTGGTCAGCACGAGCGCGTACGCAACCTCAAGGCTGGATTCCTCGTCATACACGACCAGCAGCTCCGCGCTGCCGTTCAGGAGCGCACGGTGCAGGCTGAGCTTGGAGATTATTTCCTCCTTCGCAAAATCCATCTCCAGAAGGCTGTAATACCTCTCAAGATCCTTATGTCCGCATTTTCTCAGATTCAGCATGACTCTTCCCCTTTCTCTATCTGCTGTGCGCGGCACAGCGCGGCGTACTCGCCGTTTTTAGCCATCAACTCGCTGTGGCTGCCCATCTCAACGATATGCTCGCCCTCGACAACGGCTATAACGTCCGCGTTTTTCACGGTGGAGAGCCGGTGGGCGATGATTATCGTTGTCCTGCCCTCGCTCAGCTCGTCAAGCGACGCCTGAATGCGCTGCTCGGTCACGGTGTCGAGCGCTGAGGTCGCCTCGTCGAGAATAAGTATCTTCGGGTTTTTCAGGAATACGCGCGCGATGGATATTCTCTGCTTCTGTCCGCCGGAGAGCATCACGCCGCGCTCTCCGATATAGCTGTCGTAGCCGTCGGGCATCTCCATTATCTCGGAGTGTATCTGCGCCCTGACCGCGGCCTCGACGATCTCCTCGTCGGTCGCGTCCGGACGGCCGTAGCGGATGTTCTCGCGTATCGTACCGGCGAACATGAATACATCCTGCTGAATGACGCCGATATTGCGGCGGAGACTTGCCTGTGTCACATGGCGCACGTCGATGCCGTCCACCGTTACGCTGCCTTCGCACACGTCGTAGAATCTCGGCAGCAGCTGGCACAGCGTCGTCTTTCCGCCTCCGGACGGGCCGACGACCGCAAGGCACTGCCCCGCCGCGATGTGCAGGTCAACGTCGCTGAGAACGGGTATGCCGTTGCCGTAATTAAAGCTGACGTGGTTATAATCTATTTTACCTTCAACTGCTCCAAGCTCCATGGCGTCCGGCGCGTCTTTTATCGTCGGCTCCGTGCGCATGACCTCAAGGAAGCGCGCGAAGCCTGCCGTTCCCTGCATGTAAAGCTCCGCAAACTGCGTCAGCTTCCGCACCGGAGACACAAAGGTAGAGACATAGAGCGAGAAGGTGATAAGGTCGATGTAATTCATCTTATTCTGCATGATAAGCAGGCCGCCGACCGCGATGACGACTACCTGCACGATGCCGGTGGTAAATTCCATGCCGCTGTTGAACAGCCCCATCGACTTGTAATATTCGACCTTCGACCCGCGGAACATTTCGTTTGCGCGGTCGAACTTATCGCTCTCCTGATCCTCGTTCGCAAAGGCTTTCGCGGTGCGGATGCCGGAGATGCTGCTCTCGATGGCGGAATATATCTCCGCCGTCTTGCGCTTGACCTCGATGTTGGCTTCCTTCATCTTGATGCGCTGCTTTATCGTGAACCACGCGCAGAGCGGCAGCGCCAGCGTGATGACAAGCGCGAGCTGCCACTGCATCGCAAACATCACCGCTAGCGCGCCAACTATCGTCAGCGTGCATATCACGATGTTTTCCGGCCCGTGGTGCGCAAGCTCCGTTATCTCGAAAAGGTCGCTCGTGATGCGGCTCATAAGAACGCCGGTGCGGTTATGGTCATAGTAGCTGAACGACAGGCTCTGCATGTGCGTGAACACGTCGCGCCGCATATCGGACTCGACGAGCACGCCCATCTTGTGCCCTATGACCGTTATCACATAATACAGCCCCGCTTTCAGCACATATGCCAGTACCATCACGGCCATTACCGTGAAGAAAGTGGCGTAGAGCTTATTCGGGAGCATGACCTTCATGGAGTACCGCGAGACATAGGGAAAGATGAGGTCTATGAGCGCTACAAGGAGCGCGCAGAGCATATCTATCCCGAATAGCTTTTTATGCCCCGCGATGTATGACATGAAGATACTGAAAGGTTTCGCGTTATAGTTTTTCTTGTTCATCTCTGTTTCCGTTTTATTCTGCAAATTTGTCCCGCTCGGCGACGGCCAGCGCGTCACAGCGGTTGTTATGAACATTTTCCGCATGACCCTTGACCCAGTGATAATGAATCTCATGCTTTTCGGTCAATTCGAGCAAAGTTTTCCATAAATCGCTGTTAAGCGCGGGCTTTTTGTCGGCCTTTACCCAGCCCTTGCTTCGCCACGACACCGCCCAGCCCTTGCTCAGCGCGTCGATGACGTATTTTGAGTCTGAGTACAGCTCGACTATGCACGGCTCCTTCAGCGCCTGAAGTGCGGATATCACGCCCATAAGCTCCATGCGGTTGTTCGTCGTCTGCTTTTCGCCGCCAGACAGCTCCTTCTCCATGCCGTTGTAGCTGAGTATCGCTCCCCAGCCCCCCGGCCCCGGATTGCCGCTGCAAGCGCCGTCAGTATAAATTATGACTGTTTTCATTTGGTATAGTTATTCCTGTATTTTTTGAGCAGGTAGTTATATTCGCTGCGCTCGATAATCCCGTTTTTCAAAAATCCGTTGAGCTGTGCTATGTACTTGTCGCCGTTATCAGGCGTATAGGCATTCTTCTCATGCGTGAAGCTTATCTTCGGCACATGCCGCCCCGGAGCGACGACTACGGAATTTTTCGGCGCTGTGCTCTGCGGCACTGAGCCGGTAGGCTTATTCGCATATCCGTTTCCGCCGCGCTCTGCGGACGCGCCCGCCTTCTTCGCCGCCTTGGCAAGAGCCACGGCTACGACTATGAACACCGCTATCGCTATGAGTATGACAAACGCCGAATCGTCCATAATATCCGAAAAAGAGGACAAAAGCGCAAATACTACTGCTATGGTACCCCATACGGACAAATCTTTCTTATTCTTGTCCTTTTTATTCATTTAATGTCCTCCTTGTGTATTTTCCGGCAGTCCGTCTCAGCGCCGATCCGCAGACCGCGCTGAGAGATTACTGTCGATTTTGAATTATTCGCCGTCCGTTTCGGCTTCGGTATCTTCCGCGGCTTCTTCCTCGCGGTCGGTCTTTTCGATGCAGATAACGCGGCTGCCATCCATGATGCGCATAATACGCACGCCCTGAGTGGCGCGGCTGAGCATCGAGATATTTGCCGCCGACATTCTGATTATCGTGCCGTCGTCGGTGATGACAAGGATATCGTCCTCATCGTTCACGACCTTGACGTCTGCGATCTTGCCGGTCTTATCGGTGACGTTGTAGTTCTTTATGCCGAGTCCGCCGCGGCCATGGACGGAGTATTCCTCGACCGGGGTACGCTTGCCGTAGCCCTTCTCGGTTATTGTCAGCAGCGCCGAGCCTGCGCTGGTGCTGCCCGCACCAATGACATAGTCGTCCCCACGCAGCTTTATGCCGCGTACGCCGACGGCGGTTCTGCCCATGGGGCGCGCATCCTGCTCGTTGAAGCAGACGGACATACCGTCGTGCGTTGCGATGAGGATGTTCTCGTCGCCGCCGGTTTGGATGACGGAGATAAGCTCGTCGCCCTCGTCGAGATTCAGCGCCCTTATGCCGTTTGCGCGGATGTTCTTCAGCGCGGCCTGGCTCATGCGCTTGACGGTGCCGTTGCGCGTGACAAAGACAAGGTAGCTGTCCTCATCCAGTCCGCGGCCGCCGATCATTGCGGCGATCTTCTCCTGATTCTCGGCGCTGTTGTCCATCTGGATTATATTCACCAGATTCGTGCCGCGCGCGGTGCGGCCGGCCTCAGGAATATTATAGCCCTTCTTGATATATACGCGGCCGGCCTTGGTGAAGAACAGAATATTATCGTGCGTGGACGCAGTGAACACAGTCTCCACGAAGTCCTCGTCCTTCGTCGCCATCGCGCGGACGCCCTTGCCGCCGCGCCCCTGGGCGCGGTACTCACTGACGGGCAGGCGCTTGATATAGCCGCCGTGGGTCAGCGTAAAGACGCACTGCTCCTCTTCGATAAGATCCTCCATGTCGATCTCATCGACAACGTCCTGTATCTCGGTGCGGCGCTTGTCGCCGTACTTATCGCGCAGCGCGATAAGCTCATCTTTCAGAACGCCCTTGATAAGCTCGGGGTCGGCAAGCAGGCTCTTGAGATAAGTGATTTTCTCTTCAAGCTCCTTGTACTCAAGCTCCAGCTTCTCGCGGTTGAGTCCCTGAAGCGAGATAAGGCGCATATCACATATCGCCTGCGCCTGAACGTCGCTCAGGCCGAAGCGCTTCATCAAATTCTGCTTCGCGTCGTCGTAGCTGGTGCGGATGATGTGGATGACCTCGTCGATATTGTCCTGCGCGATGAGCAGGCCTTCCAACAGATGAGCGCGCTCCTCGGCCTTGCGCAGATCGTAGCGCGTGCGGCGGACGATGATGTCCTCCTGGAAGGTCAGGTACTCGTCGATAATGTGGCGCAGGGACAATATCTTCGGCTGACGCTGATTATTCACGAGCGCCAGCATATTTATCGAGAAGCTGGACTGCAGCGCAGTCTGCGCGAACAGCCGGTTCAGCACGACCTGCGGGTTTGCGTCGCGCTTGAGCTCAATGACCATGCGCATACCGTTGCGGTCGCTCTCGTCGCGCAGGTCGGAAATGCCCTCAAGGCGCTTTTCGCGCACCTGATCTGCAATATTCTTGATGAGCTGGCGCTTATTGACCTGATACGGCAGCTCGTTGACGATTATTCTGGTTCTGCGGTCGCGCCCGAACTCCTCAAACTCCGTGCGCGCGCGGACAATGACCCTGCCGCGGCCGGTGGCGTATGCCTGACGTATGCCGCTGCGCCCCATGATGATGCCCTTGGTCGGGAAATCAGGGCCTTTGATGTGCTGCATAAGGTCGGGCAGCGTCGCTTCCGGATTATCCAGCACGCAGACGCAGGCGTTTATGACCTCGGTGAGGTTGTGCGGCGGGATATTCGTCGCCATGCCGACGGCGATACCGCTGGAGCCGTTGACCAGCAGGTTCGGGAATCGGGAGGGCAGGACGCGCGGCTCCTTGCGGCTCTCGTCAAAGTTCGGATCCCAGTCGACGGTCTCTTTGTCGATGTCGCGCAGCATCTCGTTGGATATTTTTGATAGTCTCGCCTCGGTATAACGGTATGCGGCAGGGGGGTCGCCGTCCACGGAACCGAAGTTGCCGTGGCCGTCAACGAGCATATATCTCATCGAGAAGTCCTGCGCCAGACGCACCATTGCGTCGTAAACCGACGCGTCGCCGTGCGGATGGTAACGCCCCAGCACATCGCCGACGCAGGTCGCGGACTTTTTGAAGGGCTTGTCGCTGGTGAGATTGTCCTCATACATCGCATACAGAATGCGGCGGTGCACGGGCTTGAGTCCGTCGCGCACGTCGGGCAGCGCTCTGCCGACGATGACGGACATGGCATAATCTCTGTAGCTGTCCTCCATTTCGCCAACCAGCTCAGATTCGGTTATGACCTGATTCGGGAAGGCTATATCTTCGGGTTTATAATCTCTCTTATGTGCCATTTGAAGCTAACTCCTCAAATATCCAGATTGACAACGTATTTTGCGTTGGCCTCTATCCATTCCTTGCGCGGCTCGACGTTTTCGCCCATGAGGACGGTAAATATCTCGTCGGCCTTCACGGCGTCGCCCAGCGTGATGCGGCGAAGCGAGCGCTTCTCCGGATCCATGGTCGTCTCCCACAGCTCGTGCGGATCCATCTCGCCCAGACCTTTGAAGCGGTTGATGTCTATCTTCACGTTTGGGTTATCGCCGCGCATCTCGGCGGATATTCTGTCGCGCTCCTCGTCGGAATACGCGACGCGCTGGGTCTTGCCGCGGGTCAGCTTGTAAAGCGGCGGCACAGCGGAATACACATAGCCGTTTTCGATGAGCGGGCGCATGTATCTGAAGAAGAAGGTTAGAAGCAGGGTTCTGATATGGCTGCCGTCGACATCAGCATCGGCCATAATGATTATCTTATGGTAGCGGAGCTTTTCGATATTGAACTCATCCCCGATGCCGGCGCCGAGCGCGACTATCATTGGATAGAGCTTGTCGTTGCCGTAGATTTTATCGGCGCGCGCCTTCTCGACATTCAGCATCTTGCCCCACATGGCGAGGATAGCCTGGAAGCGGCTGTCTCTGCCCTGGATCGCAGAGCCCGCAGCGGAGTCGCCCTCGACGATGTATATCTCGCAGAGGGACGGGTCGCGCTCGTTGCAGTCCTGAAGTTTGTCAGGCATCTGGCCGGACTCAAGTCCGGTCTTGCGGCGGACGGATTCCTTGGCCTTGCGGGCTGCCTCGCGGGCACGGTTTGCCATCATGGCCTTTTCAAGTATCGTCTTTGCGGTCGCTGGGTGCTCCTCAAAATAGGTCGAGAGCTGGTCGTTGACTATGCCGTCGACCAGAGTCCTGATATACGCGTTGCCGAGCTTCTGCTTGGTCTGACCCTCGAACTGCGCCTCCGGAAGCTTGACGGAGATGACCGCGGTGATGCCCTCGCGGACGTCCTCGCCGGAGACCTTATCGTCGCCCTTTATGGCATTGGTCTTCACGCCGTAGGCGTTTATGACACGGGTGAGCGCGGTTTTGAAGCCGGTCTCATGCATACCGCCCTCAGGAGTATGGATGTCGTTTGCAAAGGAGATGAGATTCTCGGCATAGCTGTCGTTATACTGCAGGGCGATCTCGGCTATCGCGTCGCCCTTGGTGCCGCTGAGGTATATGACCTCCTCGTGCAGCGGATTTTTATGGCGGTTGAGGTAATTTACAAACTCGCGGATGCCGCCCTCATAGCACATCGAGTCGCTCTCGCCGTCCTCGGTGCGCTTATCGGCTATCTCGATATGCACGCCGCCGTTCAGGAATGCCTGCTCGCGCAGTCTGGTGTGCAGCGTCTCATAGTCATATACGGTCGTATCAAAAAGTTCGGGGTCGGGCTTGAAGGTGACGACGGTGCCGTGCTTATCGGTATCGCCGATTATCTTCATCTCCTGCGTTATCCCGCCGCGGGCAAACTTCATCTCATAGATTTTGCCCTCTTTGTGAACCTGAACCTCGAGCCACTCGGACAGGGCGTTGACGACGGAAGCTCCAACGCCGTGCAAGCCGCCGGATACCTTATAGCCTCCGCCGCCGAACTTGCCGCCGGCGTGCAGCACGGTATAGACGACCTCGAGCGCGGGTCTGCCGGTCTGTGCCTGTATATCTACTGGTATACCGCGGCCGTTATCGGTAACGGTAATGGTGTCGCCTGGGTTGATGGTGACGGTTATATGGTTGCAAAAGCCGGCAAGCGCCTCGTCGATTGCGTTGTCAACTATCTCATAAACCAGATGATGCAGTCCGGACGCAGAGGTAGAGCCGATATACATGCCGGGGCGTTTGCGCACGGCTTCAAGTCCTTCGAGAACCTGAATTTGCGAAGCGTCATATTCGTTCATTTTATTTTCTATATTGTCTGCCATTTGGTGCCTCCGAGTAATATTATTATGCGTTTACCGCGCCCGCCTCTGCGCGGCGCAGCAGGGTCGCCGCAGCCATCTGGCTGAGATACACGGCGGTTTTTTCTCCAGAGCTGTACACTACAAAGGATTTTGGAATGTCCTCCGCGGCGTTTATCACATGACCCGCCTTTTCGGACATGGTCAGATATTTTCTTGTAATATGGGATTGAGAGGTTATATCAAGGTCAAAGATGCCGATTATTCCGGCGGTATCAATAACCGTGCCCTTGCCAAGATGCAGATACATCAGTGAATTCTCCCGTTTTCAACGAACAGCACCTTGCCTCCGGTGCGGCTCGATATCTCCTCGTCCTCGCAGCAGGTGATGAGCGTCTGCCCGCCGCCGATGCGGTTGAGGACAAATTTCTGCCGCTTCTCGTCAAGCTCCGAAAGCACATCGTCCAGCAGGAGTATCGGATATTCGCCGGTCTCGGCGAGGAATATCTCCCGCTCTGCAAGCTTCATCGAGAGTGCGGCGGTGCGCGTCTGCCCCTGAGAGGCAAAGCTGCGAGCCGGTCTGCCGTTTATGAATATCTCAAGATCATCCTTATGCGCGCCCGTGAGGCACTGTCCGCTGTCAAGCTCCGCGCGGCGGTGCGCCTCCTGGTGCTCGCAGATATCGTAATATATCTCCTTAGCGCTGCTGTAGACATTTTTCACGGTACTCACTGTTTTGTATTTAATTTCCAGTTTTTCGCCACTGCCGGAGAATTCCGAGTGGATAGGCCTCGCCGCTTCGTCAAGCCGTGCGGCGAAGGCCGCGCGGTAGCGTATCAGCTGCGCGGAGGCCCGGCACATCGCGTCTGAAAATTCGTCCAGCGCATCAAGCAGGCTGGGCTTTTCATGCCAGTCCTTCAGAATACGCGATTTATTCTCGTAGAGCTTATTGAAGTCCGACAAGAGCTCCGCGTAGCGCGGCCTGATCTGGCTTATCGCGTTATCAAGCAGCCTGCGGCGCACTGCGGCGCCCTCTTTGATGAGGTTCAGATCATCAGGGCAGAACAGCACAGCGTTTATCACTTCCGACAGCTCCGCCGCGGATTTTCTCACACCGTTGACCGTTATCTTTTTTGCCGTGCCGGGCTGCATGATTATTCTTATTGTCTGGTCGCGGTCATGACTCGTGACCTCGGCAAGTATCTCCGCCGCGGAATACCCGAATCCGGTCAGCTCGCGGTCAAACCTCGTGCGGAAGCTGCGGCCGCAGGAGAGCATATACACGGCTTCTAGAAGATTTGTCTTTCCCTGCGCGTTGCGGCCGGAAATTACGTTTGTCCCGCCGGAAAACTCAGCCGTGTCCCATTCGTAATTTCTGAAGCCGTTGAGCGCGATCTTGTTGACCTTCATTCCGCCGCTATCTCGAATGCAAAGCGGTCAAATTCCACCTTGTCGCCCTGGCGGAGCTTCTTGCCGCGCATGGTGCAGACCTCTCCGTTGACTTTCACAAGGCCATCCGCTATGACGTTCTTTGCTTCCCCGCCGGTACCGACCGCGGCGGCGTACTTCAAAAGTGCGTCAAGCTTGATAAATTCTGTATTTATAAGTATTTTTTCCATTTTTATCTCTTTTCAAAAGTGAATCATGCACCCGCGTGGAGACGCACGGGGAGTATCATATAGGTAAAGTTCTCGCTGCCGTCCGCCGCCTTCACAATGCATGGGGAGGAAGCCGTATTCAGGCAAATTTTAAGCTTATCGGTTCCGGAGGCCTTGAAAGCGTCCATAAGATAGCGATCATTGAAGCCTATCTCAAGCCCGTCGCCGCTGCCCTCGCAGGTGCAGACGTCCTCGGCCTTGCCGATGGGCGTGGCGCAGGTGCATTCTATGGAGCCGTCGCCGAAGATCATGCGGATTGGGCTGCTGTTCTTCTCGCTTACGATCAGCGCGACGCGGTCTATGGTGGACATCATCTCGCTGCGCTCGACCTCGATCTCAATGCGGAAGTTATCGGGAATGGATTTGCGGTAATTGAGGAACTCTCCCTCAAGGCGGCGGGTAATAACGACGGTCTCGCCTATCGTGAAGGATATATGCTTCGAGCCGACCGAGATGGACACGGCGTCGTCGCTGTCGGCGCAGATACGCTCGATATCTGCAAGCGCGGAGCCGGGGACGACGAAGCTGCAGTTTTCCATCTTCGCGCTCTCGAGCTTCTCGCAGCGCTTCGCAAGGCGGTATCCGTCAACGGAGACAAGCGTGAGCGTGTCATCCTCGACCTCGAACAGCGTGCCGGTGTATATCGGGCGGACGTCACTGTCGGAGACAGCAAAGATGGTCTGGTTTATCATGCTCTTGAGTATCTTCTGCGGGAGGGAGATGTTGTTCAGGCTGTCTACCGCGGGCATCTCGGGGTAGTCGTCGGCGCTGATGCCCATGAAGTTGAATTCGCTCTTGCCGCACTTGACGTTTACGTTATTGTTCGCGTCAGAGCTGATGGTGACTATGCCGTCCGGCAGTCTGCGGATCATCTCGCCGAAGAAGCGCGCGCCGACGACAATGCTGCCCTGCTCGGCGATGTCGGCCGCGATATTTGTGTATATGCCCTTTTTCAAGTCGTAGCCCGTGACGCGCAGGTCGATCCCTGCCTGAAGCAGCAGACCCTCAAGCGCCGGAATCGGGCTTTTGGAAGCAGTTGCTCTGGAGGCGATGGTGCAGGCGGACTGAAGAATATATTTTTCGCATGAGATTTTCATTTAGTTTCCTCCGATAAAAATTTTTCTGTAAGGAATAAATAAAGGATAATATTATTGTTGTAGTTGTTATAGGCAAAATTTTTGTGGAAAAGCCGCTGAAAGCCTTGATAATAAAGAAAAATCGCTGTTGAAAAAATTGTTTCTAATTCCGGAGTTTTTAACACGGCCTGTTGACTGAAATTTTCTCAACACGCGATCTTTAAACTTTCAACAGGCAAAATGTTAAAAGCCGCGGCCCTGGATCAGACCGAATTGATGTTCGATGTGATGTCTCTTACCGTGGCCGCCATGTTCGCGTCCGTTACCAGCAGATCCTCCACCTTGCGGATTGAGCTTAGCACAGTTGCGTGATTTCGTCCCTCATACTGTGCACCGATATCCTTGAGCGACAGGTTCGTCAGCGAGCGCATGAGATACATGGATACCTGACGTGCTATCGCCGTGTTCTTAGAGCGGTTCTGGCCGCGCAGATCGTCTTCGTTCAGCGAGTAGTAGCGCGCCGTCTCGCGGATGATGCAGTCCGGTGTCGGAATATACGTACCTATGCGGATGACGTCCTTTATGGCGCGTTTCACGGAGTCTATTGTTATAACGTCATTGAGAATCTCTTTATACGCTGTGAGGCGTTTTATGACGCCCTCAAGCTGTCTGATGTTCGCCGTAATATTAGACGCGATGTACTCCACGGCGTCGTCAGAGAGCAGCAGACCGAGCTGTGCGGCCTTGTTTCTGATTATCGCCATGCGCGTCTCAAAATCAGGCGGCTGAATATCCGCCATCAGGCCGCCCTCAAAGCGGGTGTGCAGACGGTCGTCCAGCAGGGACATCTCCATCGGCGGTCGGTCGGAGGTCAGAACTATCTGGTGTCCGGCCTCGTAGATGTTATTGAAAGTATGGAAGAACTCGTTCTGCGTCTGCTGCTTGCCGGCGATGAACTGGATATCGTCAACGAGGAACAGATCGACGTTTCTGTACTTGGTTCGGAATTCCTCTGCGGTGCCGTCCTTGATAGCCTTGACGAGCTGTATCGTGAACTCATCGCCCTTTACGTATGCAATTTTCTTCGACGGATCGCGGTCGTGTATGGCCTGGCCTATCGACAGGAGAAGGTGCGTCTTTCCGAGGCCAGAATTGCCGTAGATGAAGAGGGGATTATATGCCTTGCCCGGATTCTCCGCCACGGCGATGGCCGCTGCATGCGCAAACTTATTGGAGTTGCCGACGATGAAGCGGTCAAAGGTGTATCCGGCCATTTCGGGAAGGGAGTTGTCGTCCTTCTTCTTGTTCACGTATTCGTTTATTTCGTCTCCGGCGAGTATGAGCAGATCAAAATCACAGGAGAAAAGGTCGGACAGAGCGGCTTTTATCGTGTCCCCGAAGCGGGAGTTTATAATGCTGCGCTTGAAGTCCGTTGTGGTGTGCAGGACGAGACGGCAATCGTCAATCTCCACCGGCTCGCAGTCCGAAAACCATGTGGTTATGGCCGTCGGCGTGAGCTGAGATGATAAAATTCTTATTATTTCCTGCCAGATATCGTTGAGAGAGTTCATAATTACATACCTCGCCGATGATATATCTATTAACTTATTTATTATATCAAAAATCATGCTGCCTTGCAAGATATAAATATAATATAGAAGAGAAGAAAAGGCACAGCCAAAACGCTGTGCCTTTTGCGGTATGTATTTATTTTTTCTTCAGCTCTTCGAGAATCTCGGTCAGAAGCTCTTCGGTGGTAGGCTTTGGGTCTGCCTCCGCTTCCTCCTCTTTCTGCTTTTCGGTCAGGCTGCGCGCGGTGTTGAACGCCTTGATTATGAAAAACACCACGATCGCTATGAGCAGAAAGTCTATGACCGTTCCGATGAAATTGCCGAAGCCGATGGTGATCGCCTCACGCACCACCTCACCGTCTACGATCTCGGCGGGGCGGACAAGGAGATTCAGCGCGCTCATGTCGCGCGTGCCGCATATCCAGCTTATAAACGGCATGAGCAGGTCGTTTACAAGAGAGGTCGTGATCTTGCCGAAGGCCGTTGCGATAACGACGCCGACGGCCATATCGAGGACGTTGCCGCGGCTGATAAAGGCTTTGAATTCTTCAAATAGCTTCTTCATGCATTTATTTCCTGTAAAATATTTACTTTTTTATTTTTCGGGCACCAGAACCTTGATGCCGCCCATGTACGGCCACAGGACTTCGGGGATAGTCACGCTGCCGTCGGCCTGAAGGTGGTTTTCAAGGAATGCGATGAGCATGCGCGGCGGCGCGACGACGGTGTTGTTGAGGGTGTGCGGCAGATACATCTTGCCGTCGGCGCCCTTGACGCGCACCTTCAGGCGGCGAGCCTGTGCGTCACCGAGATTGGAGCAGGAGCAGACCTCAAAATATTTCTTCTGTCGGGGAGACCACGCTTCAATGTCGCAGGACTTGACCTTGAGGTCGGCCAGATCGCCGGAGCAGCACTCCAGCTGGCGCACGGGTATCTCCATGCTGCGGAACAGCTCGACGGAGTAGCGCCACATCTTCTCGTACCAGTCCATGGAGTCCTCGGGCTTGCAGACGACGATCATCTCCTGCTTCTCAAACTGATGGATACGGTATACGCCGCGCTCTTCAATGCCATGCGCGCCCTTCTCCTTGCGGAAGCAGGGGGAGTAGCTGGTGAGAGTCTGCGGGAGCTTATCCTCGGGGATTATCTGGTCGATGAACTTGCCTATCATTGAGTGCTCGGAGGTGCCGATGAGGTAGAGGTCTTCGCCCTCAATTTTGTACATCATGGCGTCCATATCGGTTTGGCTCATGACGCCCTCGACGACGTTGCCATGTATCATGAAGGGCGGGATACAGTAGATAAAGCCCTTATTTATCATGAAATCGCGCGCGTATGCCAGAACCGCGGAGTGCAGGCGGGCAATATTGCCTATGAGGTAATAGAAACCGTTGCCGGAGACGCGGCCTGCAGCGTCCATATCGACGCCATTGAAGCGCTCCATTATCTCGGTGTGGTAGGGAATATCAAAATCGGGGACTATCGGTTCGCCGAAGCGCTGTACTTCGACGTTGCAGCTGTCGTCAGGGCCGATGGGAACGCTGGGGTCGATGATATTCGGAATATTCAGCATGATCTCATGGATGCGTGCGGCGTACTGCTCCTCCAGTGCCTCAAGCTCTGCGAGACGGTCGGCATTTGCTTTGACCTGAGCCTTTATCTTCTCGGCCTCTTCGAGCTTTGAGGGGTCTTTCTTGGCCTGACCCATGAGCATGCCAATCTGCTTAGAGAGGGTATTTCTGCTCGCGCGCAGGTCGCTTGCTTCGGTTATTGCGGCGCGGTTCTTCGCGTCAAGCTCCAGCACCTCATCGACGAGGGGCAGCTTTGCGTCCTGAAATTTCTTCTTGATATTCTCACGAACGGCGTCGGGATTGTCTCTTACAAACTTTATGTCCAGCATTTTTCTTCTCCTGTTTTTATAGTTTAAGTAATTTTTCTATCAGCGCTTCCCTGTCGTCCGCGCCGTAAAATTCAATTTCTATTTTGCCGTTTCTCTTTCCGTCTATCAGCTTAACCTTGCGTCCGAGCTTTTTTGAAAGCTCGTTTGATATCTCGGCCGCGTAGTCAACGCTTATTTCGCCGCTTTCTTCCAGTGCCTGACGCGGTTCTCTGGCAATTCTGGCGGCAAGCTGCTCAGCTTTTCTGACGGAATAGTTCTTTTTTATGATCTCGTTTGCCGCGGCAAGCTGCTTTGACGGCTCGGAGACCGAGAGTATCGCGCGTGCGTGCCCCGCGGAAAGCTTGCCTTTCTCAACCATTTCCATGACCGGCGGCGTCAGCATGAGCAGGCGCATCGCGTTTGTGACGGCGGGACGCGAACGTCCGACGCTGCGAGCGGCGTCCTCCTGCGTCAGGCCGTATTCTTCGATAAGCAGCTTATAGCCCTTTGCTTCCTCAATCGGGTTCAAGTCCTCGCGCTGAAGATTTTCTACCAGCGCAAGCTCGGCTGTTCTGCGGTCGTCGGCTTCAATGACTCGCACCGGAACCTCGGTCAGCCCCGCGAGGCGTGATGCGCGCCAGCGGCGCTCTCCTGCGATTATCTGATAATATCCGCTGTCGAGCTTTCTAACTGTGATGGGCTGGATAAGTCCGTATTGGCGTATTGAGTCGGCCAGCGCCTCCAGCGCCTCCTGATCAAAGTATTCGCGCGGCTGCTCGCTGCGCGGCTCGACCTTTGATATCGGCAGTGTCAACTGTTCGGCTTCGTCGTCGAATTCGTCAGCGCCGAAGAGAACGCCAAGACCTGTGCCAAGCCCTTTCTTTTCTTTTGCTGCCATGTCCCCTCCTAATTCTTCGAGGCGCTTCTCGCGTCAAACTCCTCGGCGAGAGCCATGTATGCCTTGCTGCCTTTATTGTATTTTTCATATATCACGCCGGGTATTCCGTGGCTCGGCGCCTCGGAAAGCCTTATGCTGCGTGGGATGACTGTGTCATAGACCTTGTCGCCGAGATATTTTCTCAGCTCGTTTGCGACCTGTGCCGTGAGATTCATACGGGCGTCGTACATGGTGAGAATGATGCCCTCAATCTCAAGCCGTTTATTCAGCCGCTTTTTGCACATCTTGATACTGGTCATCAGATCCGCAATACCCTCGAGCGCGTAGTATTCGCACTGCATCGGGATAAGTACGCTATCAGCCGCGACGAGTGCGTTGATGGTCAGCAGTTCGAGTGACGGCGGACAGTCTATGAAAATATAGTCATAATCCGTGAACAGCGTCATCAGCGCGTTTTTCAGGACAAATTCTCTTTTATCCGTGCCGATAAGCTCGACAGAAGCGGCGGCAAGCTCCTTGCTGGTCGGTATCACGTCGCTATAGTCGGTGTGGCGGATGCAGTCCACGGCCGCTGTCTCGTTTATCAGTATATCATAGGTGTTCGGACGGCTTGCTTTCGACACGCCCATGCCTGAGCTGGCGTTGCCCTGAGGGTCGCAGTCGACGAGGAGCACGCGTCTCCCCATTGCGTGAAGCGCCGCGCAGAGATTGACGCAGCTTGTGGTTTTGCCCACGCCGCCCTTCTGGTTAGCCACTGCTATTATCTTTGCCAAGTTCTCACCCCTTTTTCATTTCAGCATTATATCAGCAGCGGCGTCATATTGCAATGTTTCACATGAAACATTTTTGAGTTTTTCATATGTTTCATGTGAAACGTTGTAAGGCGTACGCGCCTTGTTTCACGTGAAACATCAGCCGACCAGCATGTCAATGTCAGCGACGGTTATATCCCTGTGCAGCGCGAGATTAATGCCGTAGGCGATGAGCCGGCCGGCTCGGCGCACGTCGGAGTCAATATTGCGCGGGGTCACGAACATACCGGCGACAGCGTCGCCCCCGCCGAGAGCGGACGCGTCGATGACCGTCGGCACGCCAATAGCCGCGACGGGGATACCAAGCGTATCGCGGTTCAGCGGCTCTCGGTCGTTGCCGACACCGGAACCGGGCGCGATTCCGCTGTCACAGACCTGCACCGTGCGGCAGAGGCGCGACGGGTCAGCACCAGCCAATGCGTCAATCACGATAAGGCAGTCGGGCTTCAGTTCGCGCACGAGAGTGCGTATCTGCGCCGCGCTCTCCATGCCGGTCGTGCCGAGAACGCCGGTGCGGCAGAGCGCAGTTGAGCAGAAGCTCTCAAAGCCGGGGAGCGGCATCAGGTGGCGCGTGACCAGAGTGTAGGCCGCGGCGAGATTCCCGAGTGCGTCAGGGGTGATGTCCGGATTTCCGAGCGCGGCAATGAATGCGGAGCCGACGCTGTTGGGCAGGCAGCGCCGCAGCAGCTCCGAGACTGCTTCCGCCGCTCCGGCAAAGTTCTCTCCGCCTCTGTCCATGAACGACGGCAGCTCAAGCGTGAAGTATTTGCCGACCGGTTTATTGAGCTGCTGCGCGCCGATGTCGTCGAGAATTTCTACAGCCGTGACGCCGAAGCCGTGCAGAGTCTCCTCGTGCGCCTCAACGCCTTGCAGCGCGGTCATTTCTCCGGCGTCGCCCTGCGCGATGCGCCGCGCTTCGCTCGCAAGATCGGTTCTTACATTTATTGACATATAGTACCTCCGTGCAATCAATATCTTGTGTATTTTTCCCTGCCGCGGCGCAATAAATAACAAGAGAAAAAAATATTTGCTTTTTTCTAAAAAACACTTGATTTTCAATAACTTCTTTGCTATAATCTTTTAACGCGAGTCCATGGTGACTCAATTTTATAGGAGGAGGTGGCGATCGAAACATGGCCAACATTAAATCTTCTGCCAAGAGGGACGAGAAGTCCAAAGAGCTCAGAGCAAAGAACCGCGCTGAGAAGACCGAGCTCAAGACCATGATTAAAAAGTTTGACGCAGCCGTTGCCGATGGCAACCGCGATGCAGCCGTCAGTGCCTATAAAGTTGCCGTTAAGACTGTTGACCGCGCGGCCGGTAAGGGTCTGCTGCATAAGAATAATGCGGCGCACAAAAAGTCCGCGATGGATCTCAAGCTCAACGCTATGGAGTAAAGCATTAAACGCAAATTAAGACACAGCTTATGCTGTGTCTTTTTTATTGTGTAATATTAAGTTGACGAAAAGCGCGGCGGGAAATATAATCGGAATATAAACGGTTTGGAGTATCGATATGAAGAAGATCAAGCCGCTAGCTGTAATTAGCTCTGTTATAATAGTTATTGGAATAATCTTTATTGCGAGGTTCAATTCGATATTCAGCCTGTCTGAGGGTGAAATAAAAATATACGACGAACCATATGCACCGGCCGCGGATGTGAGCAAACTCGCCGTGGCCGACGATACAATTGCCGTTTTCTATGAGGATGCGGGCTACGCCGGATTTTATTCGCTGGACGGGTCTTTCATGTTCGGAGTACGCGTAGATTCCGCGAGCAGCGGAAGCGGAAATATCGGGTTTGTGGACGGATGCTGGATTATATATTCAAAAAACAATAATTTCTACATATTTGACGGTAAAAACCTTATAGATGAATTTCATGTGTCCATAAATGAAAATTCAGAACGTGGAACGTTGCTGCTTGAGAAAATGGGCGGACGAACGCTTAAATGCGAATATCTCGGAGAGATATATAGTGTGGAAGCATCATCGAAAATTGTGAAGAACGGGACCGGCGGCGAAATGCTGATTGCGGAGCTGTCGCAAAACAAAACAGCTCAAGTATTCTTCTGGACTGTTTTTGCAGTATGCATCATAGGTGCAGCACTGACAATTATAAAAGAAAGAAAAAATGTTGAAAACTTTTGATAATATCCGCTGTAATTATGAAAAATCAGCGGATAAAGCGGTCTGTATTCAACCTGAGACGTAAAAATGTTAAAAAAGGAGAAAGCAGCATGACAAGGCTGATGCTTATAATAAATCCCGCGGCGGGGCGCGGCGGCTTCAGAAACGGGCTGGGCGACGCGCTCAATCTGCTCGACAAAGGAGGCTGCCGTACAACACTGTTCTTCACCTCCGGCCGCGGCGACGCGACGGAGTTTGCGGCGAAATACGGCGCGGATTTTGACATAGTCGGCTGCGTCGGCGGGGACGGGACGCTCAGCGAAGTTCTGGCCGGACTGATGCGGCTTGAGAATCCGCCGAAGGTCGGCTATATCCCGATGGGCACGGCAAACGACGTCGCCACGACGCTCGGCCTGCCGAAGAACGATACCGTCAGCGCCGCGCGGCGCATTCTCAACGGCGAGCCGCACCCATTCGACGTGGGCGGCTTTGGTTACGACAAGTACTTCGCGTACATAGCGGCCTTCGGCGCGTTCACCGAGGTCAGCTACGCGACGCCGCAGAACCAGAAAAAGCTGCTGGGGCATCTGGCCTACGTCCTTCAGGGCATGGCCGCGCTGCCGAAGCTGGAGAGCTACAACACCCGCGTCGAGTACGACGATGGCGTATTCGAGGGGCGGCTCGTGTACGGCAGCATGTCGAATTCAACTTCGGTCGCGGGCATAGTTCGCCTGCCCGAGGAGATGGTCTGCCTCGGCGACGGCGAGTCAGAGCTGGTGCTGGTGAAGGATCCGGGCAGCGTGGTCGGCTTCGGCGAGATCGTGGACAGCGTGCTGAGCCAGCGCTTTGACAGCGACAAGCTGCTGATCCTGCACACGAAAAAGGCAAAATTCACGTTTGAAAAGCCCGTTGCGTGGACGCGCGACGGCGAGGCCGGCGGCGAATACAGCGAGATCGAGCTGCGCAATTATAAAGCGCCTGTCGAGATGATATTCTGACGGGACGGAGATACACATGAAACAACGGGGCTCTCTGCTCAAGGACATGAGCATATTGTTATTCTTTTCGGCGCTGGTGCGGGCGTTTTTTGCATTCACTTGCCTGAACTTCTTCGCCTCGGCGATGAACCTGCGCCTGTTTGACGGCGCGCATATATGGCTGTACCGCGGCGCGGTAATCGCGGCAATACTCGGCGGCGTGCTGGAGCTGGTCGCAGGGTTCATGGGAGCGCTGTACTGCGAGGAGCCGCTGCTGGCGCACAGGTGCATCGCATGGGGTGCAGCGGCGCTGATACTCGGTCTGGCGGCGAACGTCATGCAGATCATCGTCGGCTACGGCGCGAGCGCTTATGTATGGCTGAGCGGCGTTGCCGTACCGGCAGTGTACATTCTCGGCGCGATAAGGCTCAAACGAACGGTAAAACAGTAAAAACAGCTATGGGAATTTCCCATAGCTGTTTTTTTATAAATATCGTGATTACTCTTCGAGCACTTCGCCGCCGGTGACTTTCTTCTCAAATTTTGCCATGAGGATCGGGGAGAAAATACCGATGACGCTCAGGACGATGAGAACCCAGCTCACGGGAGACGCGAACAGGCAGCCGAGGTCGCCGCCGCTGACTCGAAGCGCGCCGCGCAGGCCTTTTTCACTTATCGGGCCGAGTATCAGCGCCAGAACAACCGCCGCCGTGTTCAGGTCAAATTTACGCATCAGATAACCGAGTACGCCAAATATGAGCATGACGACGACGTCGCTGAGGTTTTTGTGGATGGCATAGGAGCCGACAAAGCACAGCACCGTGACGCAGGGGATAAGGATAGCGTCGGACAGGCGGGAGATCTGCGCAAAGCCGCGGCAGCCGAGCATACCGATGGCGAGCATGAAGAACTGGACGAGCACGAAGCCCGCGAAGAAGGTGTAGGTCATCGCGGCATGCTTGGTGAAGAGTTCGGGTCCCGGAGCCAGTCCCTGAATGACCAGACCGCCCATCAGAACCGCGGTGACGGATTCGCCGGGGATGCCGAGGGTCAGCATCGGGATCAGGGAGCCGCCGGTGACGGCGTTGTTCGCGGCCTCAGAGCCGCAGACGCCTTCAATCGCGCCGTGGCCGAAGTTTTCCTTATGCTTGGAGAACTGCTTGGCGTTGTTGTAGCCCATGAAGCAGGCGATAGACGCGCCGGCACCGGGCAGGATGCCGATGATGTTGCCGATAATCCAGGAGCGGATAACGGTCGGCCAGAGCATCTTTTTCTCGGCCTTCGTGAGGGCGATTTTGTCGGAGAATTTCTTTGCCTTCTCGCGCTCAACGATCTTTTTCTCGGCGAGAATGAAGACCTGAGACATCGAGAACAGACCGATCAGGGCGCAGGTGACGTTGATGCCTTCTGCGAGGAACGCCTGTCCGAACATGAAGCGCTGAGTGCCGTCGATGGGGTCAAGGCCAATGCAGGAGACCAGCAGGCCGAGCGCGCCGGACATCAGTCCCTTTACGATGCTCTTGCTGGAGACACCGGCGATGATGGTCAGGCCGAAGATGCCGAGCCAGAACTTTTCGGCGGACATGAACTTCAGCGCGAGCTGCGCCAGCGCGGGAGCGAAGAAGTACAGGGAGATGCAGCTGAGCAGACCGCCCCAGAAGGAGCTCCAGCAGGCCGTGGCCAGCGCCTTACCTGCTTGTCCGTTCAGCGTCATCTGATAGCCCTCGATAGCCGTCGCCGCGGAGGCGGGGGTGCCGGGGGTGTGGATAAGTATCGCGGAGATGGAGCCGCCGAAGATAGCGCCGCAATAAATTGCGCCGAGGACTATAAGTCCGGTGTCGGTCGGCATGGTGAAGGTCAGCGGCAGCATCAGCGCGACGCCCATTGCCGCCGAAAGGCCGGGCAGGCAGCCGATGACGATACCGAGCGTAACGCCGCCGACCATTGCCAGCAGGTTGAGCCATGTCAGAGCGTGGATAAAGCCCTGACCCATTTGCTGTAAGGTTTCAAGCATGATTTATACCCTCCTTAAAACAGCAGCCCGGAGGGCAGCTTGACGCCGAGGAACTTCACAAATGCGAAGTAGATCAGCAGATTCATTACCAGAACGGAGATAAACGCCGGAACTATATGTACCTTGAGATACAGCAGCGACGCAAACATGAATATGATAGTCGCGGAGAAAAAGCCGAGGTACTTTATCATCAGGAAGTACACGAGCGTCAGGACTATCGAGACGATGAACTGCACCGGCTTGAAGCCCGCGAACACCTCATCCGCGCCGCTCTCCACGCCGAATTTGCGCGCATTGATTATCATCTGAACAAGATAGAGCGTTGTAAGGGCGAAGAGCAGGGCGATGGTAAACATCGGGTAGGTCTTGCTCTCCTCCGTCAGCTTATAGCTGTAAGCGTAGAAGAACGCGCACACGGCGTACATGAACACGACAACGCCTATATCGGTTTTCTTCATTTTCAAGGGACGATCCCTCCTATAAATCTTTAATCGCTTGTGCAGGAGAGCTCATCTGAACTCCCCTGCACGGAACATGGACAACTCAATGTCCGGCAGTTTTGAAGCGAACCGCAAAACAGAAGATTTTATTCGTACCAGAAGCCGGTGGACAGACCCTCGGTAAAGGCCTGCTGCTCTTCAATCAGAGCTGCGGTAGCTTCTGCATCCTTATAATCGGTGACGAATTCGGAAGCTGCTGCGAGGTAGTCGGGGTCTTCCATGGTCTGCTTGAACGCGTTCTCGTAGAACTTGATGACCTCTTCGCTCACGCCCGCGGGAGCAACGATGCAGCGGGAGGAGCCGAGCCACTTGTCATAGAAGCCCTTTTCGCCCAAAGTCGGGACGTCGGGGTACTCCGGCAGACGCTCTTCTGCGAAGACAGCCAGAACCTTGACGTCGGCGCGGCCGGCGATGTCGGCGGCCTTTACGACGCACCAGTCAGCCTCGCCGCCGAGCAGAGAGACGAGCTCATCGTTGGTGTTGCCCTGGGGCAGGTCGGTGTACTTGAAGCCGGCGGAGTTGGCGAAAGCCTGAGCGCCGATGTGGTTGGAAGCCTGAGCGCCGTTGGTGGAAGCGACGGTGTTGTTATCCTTCGCGTATGCGACAAGACCGTCGATGTCCTCGAAGCGGGTCTCGTCAGCGCGGACGATAACGAGAGAAGTCTCGGTGACATGGTTGCAGATCGCGGCAAAGTCGGTGGTGGTGTAGGTGCCGAGACCCTTGACGATGGAGCTGTTGAAGTTGGGCAGGTTCATGAAGCCGATGGTCATGCCGTCGGGATCGGCCGCTGCGAGCTGGGACCAGCCGAGGGAGCCGGAGCCGCCGTCAACGTTCTCGATGACGATGGTCTGGCCGACGTACTTCTCGGCATACTTTGCGAGAATACGTGCGGTGACGTCGGTGCCGTTGCCGGCCTTGTAGGAGACAATCATGGTCACGGGGCCGTCGGGAGCCCAGCCGGTGGTTTCGGCAGAGGAGCCGTCTCCGGCAGAGAGAGCCTCGGTCGCGTCGGCAGCGGGAGCCGCGGGAGTTGCCGCGTTGCTGCCGCAGGCGCACAGCGCGAACACCATGCACAGAGCAAGAATCAGTGCAAGATACTTTTTCATTTTTGTTTTCCTCCTTTTGAAATTGGCAATCTATACAAGAAAGCATGTGCATATTACCACTGTGCTCACAGATCGTTCAATACTTATCAATGCTTCTTGACGGGGACTTTATAAGGCATTCAGAAAATTTAACGCCGCCTTGACGCCGTCATATGACGGCGGTTTCCGGCATATACTTTCCGGAAGACAGGGGGGAAAGCTATGAGAATATTAAAATACGGCAGCATCGGGCCGTCCGTGCAGCTTCTGCAGCTGGGGCTGAACCGCGCGGGCTATGGGCCGCTGGAGACGGACGGAATATTCGGCACCGCGACGATGCAGGCCGTCACGCGGTTTCAGCAGGCAAACGGACTTCAGACGGACGGGATCGTCGGCAGCCGGACGCACCGCGCGCTGCTGCCGTGGTACACGGGCTATATCCTGCACACCGCGCGCTCCGGCGACACGCTTGAGAGCATCGCCGCGATGCACTCTGCGTCGCCCGCGGCGATCGCGCTCGCAAATCCCGGCGTGCAGACGCCGCAGCCGGGGACTCAGCTTGTCGTGCCCTTGCCGTTCGACGTCGTGCCGACGGATATAAGATACAGCGCCGCGCTGGTGGGATACTGCGTGCGCGGCCTTGCGGCGCGGTATCCGTTCATAGCGACGGGCGAGATCGGCCGCAGCGTCATGGGCAGGCCGCTGTGGAGCCTGAAGCTCGGCCGCGGCGATAATCGCGTATTATATAACGCCTCGCATCACGCAAACGAGTGGCTGACGACGCCGGTTCTGCTGAAATTTGCCGAGCAGCTGGCCGCGGCCTACACAAACGCCGGTGAAATTTTCGACCGCAGCGCGGCGGAGATACTGAGCTATGCTTCCATATATATTATCCCCGCCGTGAATCCGGACGGCATCGACCTCGTCACCGGAGAGCTGGCGCAGGGCGAGTATTTCAATTATGCGCGGAGCATCGCGCTCAGGTACCCGCAGTTTCCGTTCCCGTCGGGCTGGAAAGCGAATATCCGCGGCGTTGACCTGAACCTCCAGTACCCTGCCGGATGGGAAAACGCAAAGGCGATAAAGTTTGCGCAGGGCGTCACGTCTCCGGCACCGGCGGACTATGTCGGCTCCGCGCCGCTCACGGCTCCGGAGAGCCGCGCGATGTACGACTACACGCTCGCGCTCGACCCGGCGCTCACGCTGTCATATCACAGTCAGGGGCGCGTGATATACTGGCGCTTCCTGGACTATGAACCCGCGAATTCCCGCGCGATAGCGGAGCTTTTCGCTTCGGTCTCCGGTTATGCCGTCGAGGAGACGCCGTACGCATCGGGCTTTGCGGGATATAAGGACTGGTTCATTCAGGACTATGACCGGCCTGGCTATACGATAGAGGTGGGCGAGGGCGTGAACCCGCTGCCCCTCGGCGATTTTCCCGCGATATACCGCGACAATGTCGGGATACTCACCTACGGCGCGCTCGTCACATAAAAATTAAAATTTTTAAACTACTGTACACAGGGAAAATTTCCTGCTATAATGTTTTATACTTTTCCGATAAAGAGGAGGTCGTTCTCTTTGACTGTCATCCGCTACATTCTCGTCATCCTGCTCAGCTATGTTCTGGGCTGCTCAAACATGGCGCTGTACCTGTCCAAACTGCGCGGCGTTGACATGCGCAAGGGAGGCTCAGGAAATCTCGGCGCGTCGAACGCAATGATACTCATGGGCTGGAAGGCCGGCATCATCGTCGCCGTGCACGATATCGGCAAGGCGGTCGTTGCGGTCGTGCTGGCGAAGCACTTCTGCCCCGGCCTGCCGCTCATCGGCGCCGCGGCGGGCGTCGCCTGCGTGCTGGGGCACATGTTCCCGTTCTATCTGCGCTTCCGCGGCGGAAAGGGGCTTGCGTCCTATCTCGGCATGACCATCGCGCTCAACTGGAAATTCGCGCTCATAGTGCTCGCCGTCGTGGCGATCGTGACGCTCATCACGGACTATATTGTCGTCGGCACCGTGACCACCGTTATCCTCGTGCCGACCTATTTCGGCATCACGGCGGGGAGCGTGCTGCTCGCGTCCATCCTCTGCGTGGCGACGGTCGCGATAATCATAAAGCATAAGGAGAATTACGTCCGCATCTTCAACGGCACCGAGATCGGCCTGCGCCGCGCCAACCGCGGCGACGACAGGGTGAAATAGACTCATATAAAAGTATAAAAAAGGACTGTATCTTGCGATACAGTCCTTTTTGCATATCAAAAATCAGAAATCAGCGTTGCCGGTGGTGCGCGGATGCAGCTCCACGTCGCGGATATTGCTGACGCCGGTGAGGTACATTACCATGCGCTCGAAGCCGAGGCCGAAGCCCGCATGACGGCAGCTGCCGTAACGGCGCAGGTCGATATACCACCAGTAGTCCTCTTCCTTGAGTCCAAGCTCCTTCATGCGCGCAAGCAGCACGTCGAGCCGCTCCTCGCGCTGGCTGCCGCCGATGATCTCGCCGACGCCGGGGACAAGGCAGTCCGCCGCCGCGACGGTCTTGCCGTCGTCGTTCAGGCGCATGTAGAACGCCTTGATGTCGCGCGGGTAGTCGGTGACGAAAATGGGCTTCTTGAAGACCTGCTCGGTGAGGTAGCGCTCGTGCTCGGTCTGGAGGTCGATGCCCCACTCGACGGGGTAGTCGAACTTGTGGCCGCTCTTCTTGAGAATGTCGACGGCCTCGGTGTAGCTCACGCGGCCGAAGTCGTTGGAGACGACGTTGTGCAGACGCTCAAGCAGTCCCTTGTCGACAAAGGAGTTGAAGAACTCCATCTCCTGCGGGCAGCGCTCCATCGTGCGGTTGATGATGTATTTCACCATCGCCTCGGCGGTGTCCATGTAGTCGTTGAGGTCGGCAAAGGCCATTTCCGGCTCTATCATCCAGAACTCGGCGGCATGGCGCTGAGTGTAGGATACCTCGGCGCGGAAGGTCGGGCCGAAGGTGTACACGTCGCCGAAAGCCATGGCGAAGTTCTCGGCGTTGAGCTGGCCGGAGACGGTCAGGCTAGTGGGCTTGCCGAAGAAATCCTTGCTGTCATCTACCGTGCCGTCCTCCTTGAGGGGGAGGTTGTTGAGGTCAAGCGTCGTCACGCGGAACATCTCGCCTGCGCCCTCACAGTCGGAGCCGGTGATGATCGGGGTGTTGACGTATACGAAGCCGCGGCTCTGGAAGAATTCATGGACGGCCTGCGCCGCAACGCTCCTGACGCGGAAGGTTGCGGAGAAGAGGTTGGTTCTGGGGCGCAGATGCTGGATCGTGCGCAGGAACTCAACGCTGTGGCGCTTTTTCTGGAGGGGGTAGTCGGGGGTCGATGCGCCCTCGACGGTTATCGCATCCGCCTTCAGCTCAAAGGGCTGCTTTGCTTTCGGAGTCAGCACAAGCGTACCATCAACTATCAGCGCCGCGCCGACATTCTGCTTTGCGATCTCATCGTAATTATTGAGAGAGCCTCTCTCAAACACGACCTGCAGCGACTTGAAGCAGCTGCCGTCATTAAGCTCGATGAATCCAAAGTTTTTCAGGTCGCGGACGGTTCTGACCCAGCCGCAGACTCTGATCTTCTGCCCATCAAAAGCGGAAGCGTCGGCAAATATACCGGCAATTTTCTGATGCTTCATAATGGCACCTTTCCTTTCTTTGTGCCGGGCGGCACTCATAATTGTGAATAATATACGGCATGTGCCGTATTTTATTATTATAAACAGTCCTTGCGGCTTTTGCAATATTTTTATAAACTTTTTGCGCGTACGCTTATGTTGTCCGCCGTTTGTGTTGCGCAGCGGAACGCTTTGCTATATAATTACAAGTACTTTATCTGATAAGGAGAAGTGATCTGCATGAAAAAGAAAAGCTGGGTTTCTCTTATCATATCAGCCGCGGTGCTGACGGCACTGCTGGTTCTGGGCTTCGGCAGCGGGGTGTTTCAGCCGGAAGCGCTGTCGGTACAGGGCAGGCAGGGAGCGGAGACTCTTCTGCGCCTGCTGACAATGGCGGCAGCGGTACTGCTTGTGGAAAAGCTCGCAGTCGCCATACTCGGACTGCTGCATCCCGCGGGCAGCAGAGCACGCAGTCTGATTACGCTCAGCATGAGCATACTTCGCTATGCCGCGGCGCTTGTGATACTCTGCTGGGGCTTGACGATACTCGGAGTAAATATAATGGCGGTCGTCGCAAGCGTCGGCGTTCTGGCGCTGATAGTGGGCTTCAGCGCGGAAAGTCTCATTGCGGATATGGTGACGGGGCTGTTCATGCTGTTTGAGAATCAATACAATGTCGGGGACATAGTCGAGGTTGGCGGCTTCCGGGGCACTGTTACGAGTATTGGGCTGCGCACAACCTGCATCACGGACTCAAGCGACAATATAAAAATCGTGAACAATTCGGACATGCGAAATATCCTGAACCGCTCCGAGCGCAGCTCAAAGGCGGTTGCGGATATTGGAATACCGTATGATACGGATATCAAGAAGCTGGAGACGAAGCTGCCTGCGCTGTTGGAGAAAATCTTTGAAGCGAACCGCGAGCGTATGAACGCCGTGCCGGTGTATCTCGGAGTGCAGGAGCTTGGCGAATCGGCGGTTGTCCTGCGTTTCTGCGCAGACGTTACGGAGAAGAACATCTACGCGGCACAGCGCAGTCTGAACAGGGATCTGCTTCTCGGCCTGCGCGGCCTTGGGATAGAGTGCCCGTTCCCGCAGCTTGACGTACATAGTAAATGAGCCGCATGAAAAGAAGACAATCCGGCGAGTTTTGCCGCTTCCTCCTGAGTCTGCGCCGCTGCCGGACGAATTTAACCGGGGCTGCGCCGATAATACCGCCGCGGCGGGGAAAAAGCGGAAGAAATGGGCGTACTATGCAGCGGCCTTTGCGCTGTTTGTATGCATACTTGCACTTGGTGAAGTGAAGCCCGAAGCGAAACCGCAGCTGCCGGAGCCGCCGGCGGCAGAAACCGAAGTGCCCGTGACGGCATCCACCGCTCCCGGCAGCGGCATATATTTTGCGTATATCAACGGCTCATACTGCGTGGCCGACGCCGTAATAGCTGAGCCGCAGAGCGTAAGCGCGGTCAAGGTAGAGGCGATAGACGCGCGGGACGGAGGGGCGTTTGAAGAGTTCATTCTGACGCGGGAAGAGATAGACGCGGGACACTGGTCGTCTTCGTTCCTGTGGACACCGCAGGATTTTGCAGCCTATGAGAGCAGGTTCGGAGTGGGAGCGCTGCCGATTGTGAAGCTGCGCATGAGCCTTGAGCGGGGCGATGAGGTCGAAGAATACAGCGCAGATAAAAGCTGCGGTTCGGGACCGGAGCTGCTCTATGACTTCGACGCTGAGAAGGGGCTATATGGAGTTCGGCTCACGGGCAGCGGCATAGAGAATGCGGAACTTGTGTTTGTCCTCAATGGAGCCGAACTGCCGGAGGACTGTGTCGCCGTGACGGACGGAACGGAGGAAATCACCGTTTCACGTCCCGGAGAAGAGCCGAGTGTGGAGCAGAGGGAATACCGCAAGTTTACCGCAAGTCTGCCCCAAGCGATGCAGGATGGTGACAGTCTATCATTTATACTCAGAATAGAGCTTGGAGGACATCAATTCGAGTACACAGAAAAAATACTATGATTTAAGAATTCTTATGTGGCGCAGATTTGCGCAGTGAGTTAAGATATGGAGCAGAAAGGAGATATAAACATGAAAAAGATTATCGCAATTTTGCTTTGCATATCGGCGCTCTTTGCGCTGGGCGCCTGCGGCAGACTGACGGAGGCCAAGAGCGAATCCGTGAAGCCTGAGGTGTATTTCACCGAGGATAAGAGCGGGACATATACCGACTCCGTCGGCAACGTCTACAACTATTCATATAAAATTCCCGCGTTTTCCGGCGGGAGCGAGGACGCGGAGCGGATAAACAAGTATTTTGACGATGCGCTCCGCCCGATAGTCGAGGACGAGCTGGCCGCGATGGAGGACGAGCTGAGCCTGACGACCGGCGGGATAAAGTGCGAGGTGTTTGAAAGCGGCGATGTTACGTCCGTTCTCGTCTCGGTGTACTACCCGAACGACTATATACAGTATTACACCGCAAGCATGAACACGCGCGAAAACCGCGAGATGAACAATGCCGACATTGCCGCGGCCTACGGTATCGACGAGGTCGACCTGCCGGATAAGCTCCGCGAGGAGGCGAAGGCGGCGGTCGAGAAATACTATGCCGACTTCGGCGACATCTCAGGCGACGGCTTTGCCGACGTGACCGGCACGCGAGACGAAACGCTTGCCGTGATCGGCAGCGACGAATGGGAGCCAACCCTGTTCATAAACGGCGAGGGCAAGGTGTGCATGATAAGTGAGGTCATGTCCCCCGTCGGGAGATATAACCATATATTCGTGCTGTAAAACTTAAAAACACGCAAAAACAGGGACTGCAAACGCAGTCCCTGTTTGATTTTATTCGGTTCTTCCGAGCAGCCAGTCAACACTGACGCCGAGAACGTCGGAGAGCGCCGCAAGCTCAATGTCCGTCACCGGACGCTTCTGCCCTTCGAGCAGCGACAGCGCGGGGATACTGATATCTATTCCGCGCGTTTGCAGTCGGGCGAGCAGCTCGACCTGCTTCATTCCGCGCATCTGCCGCGCCTCAGTCACCCTTGCGCCGACAAGGTTTTTGCTCCCAAGCTCCAATCTGCGCAGCTTCATGGCTCAGCCCAGATCGATGTCTATCGCAAACAGACCGCCCGCGCCGCCGGAGTACAGGTACAGGACATTGTCCGTGGACTTGAATTTCCCCTCGCGCGCAAGCTTTATCAGCCCCGCGAAGGCCTTGCCGGTGTATACCGGATCGAGGAACAGACCCTCGTTCGCGGCCATCATGCGTATCGCGGCGTTGCCCTCGGCGGAGGGGATCGCGTAGCCGGGGCCGCACATATCGACAAGGTGCACGTCCTCGACGGTCGGCACGAAATCAAGCTCCAGAAGCTTGGCAGTCTCCTGCATGATGTGCGTCGTGATAACGTCAAACGGGTCGCTGTCTACCATCAGGCCGATGGTCTGCGTCTCCGGCATGAACAGCTTCGCGCCCAGCGCGACTCCGGCGTGAGTGCCGCCGCTGCCCTCGGCGCAGCAGACATAGTCGAAGTGCAACCCCGTGTCCGCGATCTCTTTCATGCAGTTGACGTAGCCCAGCGCGCCGATGGCGTTGGAGCCGCCGCAGGGAATCTTGTAGTACGGACGCCCCAGCTCCTGCCCGACGCGATCCATCTCGGCGTAGATGTCATCGTAGCTGTCGGTGTCCATGAAGCGGACGTCGGTGTCCATGAGGTATTCGAGCAGCTGGTTGCCCTTGCGCTCGGTCACGCCGCGCTTTTTGAGGATCAGTATCGGCGTCATGCCCAGCTTTTTCGCGCAGGCCGCCGTGAGCATGGCGTGGTTAGACTGCGCGCCGCCGGTCGTGAAGATGATCTCCGCGCCCTGCCGCTTCGCGTCGGCCAGCAGAAATTCGAGCTTGCGCACCTTGTTGCCGCCGAGACCGATGCCGGTCAGGTCGTCGCGCTTTATATAGACGTTTGTGCCGAGAATGCGGCTGATGTTTTCAAGCTTCTGTATCGGCGTCGGCAGCACTGCCAACGGTATCCGCGGAAAATCGTTCAAGCTTTTCATATCGAGTCTCCTTTTTACAAGTATGAAGTATGGCTTCGCCAAATAAAGCAGCGGAAAACCGCTGTGAAGAATTGCGCTCTTCACGCCCGAAGGGCATTTCACAAATCCCGCAGGGATTTATTTTGTTGAAAGAAGCCTCTTTTGTCTACCGGACAAAAGAGGCTTCTTTCTTGGTGCTCCAACGGGGATTCGAACCCCGGACACCCTGCTTAAAAGGCAGGTGCTCTACCTACTGAGCTATTGGGGCGGCTGGCTGGGATGGCGGGACTCGAACCCACTATATCGGAGTCAAAGTCCGGTGTGTTACCATTACACTACATCCCAAGATTTCTACTTTAAAGAGGCCGGCGCAGCCGGCCTCTTAAGTATGGGGTGGGATATGGGGCTCGAACCCACGACACCCGGAACCACAATCCGGTGCTCTGCCAACTGAGCTAATCCCACCATATTAAGTTATATATAAAATCCTTTCGGATGTTATATCAAATGGCACGCCAAGAGGGATTCGAACCCCCGACCTACTGCTTAGAAGGCAGTTGCTCTATCCTGCTGAGCTATTGGCGCATATATAAGCCCCGGCACCCAGCTTGGTGGAGCGGGTGATGGGAATCGAACCCACGTATCCAGCTTGGAAGGCTGGTGTTCTACCATTGAACTACACCCGCATGGCCATTCCCTATTCAGCCAAGAGATAATACCATATTTATATACCGGTTGTCAATAACTTTTCGTTTTTTCCTTGGTATAATGCGGATAAAAATTTTCCGGCTGCGGTCAGGCGCGGAGCCTGCGCGAGAGTTTTATGCGTCCGGCGAAGTACGCCACGTCAACGCATACCGTGCAGAGGAGAATTACGACGATTTTCCCAATAATTTTGGCCGCCTCGCCAACTGAGTCAGTTGAGCCCGACGAAAAAATATAGATCAACGTAGATATCAGCGCCACGGCATCCGGCAGCAGAAAGACGGCGTCAAAAAGATTGAGCACGTAACTCCGCGGCATCGTAAAGCTATACCCACGCAGCAAACGCCTGACAACGAAGAAATCTATAAGCATAGGGAGCAGTGCGCAGAGAAAGTACACCAGCCCTGTCCAAAGAGATATCCAAAAGGAAAGCATTATATGATAAAACAGAAAATCCTGTGATATCACGGTGAGCACAAGGTGCAGCAGCACCGCAAGTGATATGACAATTACTTTCTTCGCTTTGCCCATAAAACTCCCCTCCGTTCCGCCGTAGTGAAAACGCAGCCGCAATGGCGCGGCTGCGTTTGAAACCTGTTATCTTCTGCGTCTGCCGCCCTTGCCGCGGTTCATGACGTAGACATACGCGCCGAGCGCGGCCAGCGCGAGGATCGCGGCGATGATGCCGACGATGAGCAGGGCGTTGGACTTCTTTGCGGCCGGCTGCGGCTCGCTGCTGGGCGTGGGCGACACGGTGGGCGTTGCGCTCACTTCGGGGCTTGCCGCAGCGTCCTCGGTGACAGTGACCTTGAAGGTCGTCTCCTTGCCGCCGTAGATGACCTTTATCTCGTACTCGCCGGCCTTGGTAAAGCTGGTCGGGGTGCAGGTAAAACCGGTGGTGATGTCCTTGGTCTCGGAGTTGGTTCTGACGGTGAGCTTCATGCCGGTGGTGTCCAGCTTTTCGCCGACCTTGTAGGTCAGCTTCGTCGGCTGCACGGCGACGGTGATGCTCTGCACCTCGTCAGTCGCCTTGCTGACCTTGACGGTGAAGCTGGTGCTCTTGCCGCCGTAGGTGACGGTTATGGCCTGAGTACCCTCCTTGTTGAGGGTGGTGGGGCTGCAGGTGAAGCCGGTGGTGACGTCCTCGGTCTTGCCGCCGGCGTAGCTCACGCGCAGCTTCAGTCCGGTGGTGTCCAGCGTGTCGCCGACATTATACTCAAGCTTGGTGGGCTTGGAGATGATGCTCATGTTTTCAATCTTTTTCTCGTCTTCCTTGACCGTTACGGGGAAGGTGCACTCCTTGCCCTTGTAGTTAACGGTGATGTTGATCGAGCCCGCATCGGTAAGCTCGGTCGGGTACAGCCCGAAGCCCGCGTCGATGTCTTCGGTGCGGCCGTTGGTGTATACGACGTGCAGCTTCATGCCCGTCGCGTCGAGCCAGTCGCCGACGGTGTACTCGGTGCGTTTCGGCAGGGTGCTGACGCTGATGTAGGACACGGCGGCCTCCTCAACCGTCACAGCGACGGTCGCGGAAATGTATGTGGAGGTGCTGCCGTTATTGGTGTTGGTCACCTCGCAGTAATAATATGTGGTGCCGGTGGCGGAGGTGTTGGGCTTGTAGATGGCGGAGGTCTCGTCCTTTATGAGGGTGCCGTCATGGTTGCTGTTGTAGTTGTTGTAGTACCATTTGTAGCTCAGCGAGCCGTAGTCGGCGATGGAGGCGCGCAGCTCTATCTGCACCTGGTCGCCCTCGTAGCAGCGGATGTTGTCCGGCATGCTGACGGTCGGGTTCGCGGCCACGATGGTCAGGGAGCACACGGTCGTCGCGCCGGAAGAGATGCCGTCGTTGGAGAAGGTGAGCGTAAAGCTGTAATCTCCGGCGTACATGGGAGTGCCGCGCAGGTAGTGGTGATACACGCCGTCACGAAGCTCCGTCTCGATGACGCAGCCGTTCGGGATGGAACCGTCCGTGCAGGCGACGGAGGAATACTCGTTCTGCTTGATTATCATGTCAAGCCGTTCTCCGGCAACAGCGGAGTTGAGGGACATATAATCAGCCGATGCAGCCGGCATAATGCCGAGCAGCAGGACGAAAATCATAAGAAAAGAGAATAAACGTTTTTTCATAGAAAAAGCATATCCTTTCAAACACACTTATACAACTTATATTATAACGTTTTCTACGCACAAAGTCAATATATGCGCGCAGTGTCGGGCGGGTACGCCGCAATTGACCGGAAAAATAAGAAAAATGTTGAGCGCTATGCAAAAACGTGGTAAAATACCAGCATAAAAGGGAGGTGCTGTAATGGCATCAAAGCAGTGGCATAAGGAAATGGCGGTATACCAGATCTGGACGCGCAGCTTCTGCGACGGCAACGGCGACGGTATCGGCGACCTGTGGGGCGTGCTCTCAAAGCTGGATTACATCAGGAGCCTCGGCGTGGACGCGATATGGTTCTCGCCGATATACCCGTCGCCGAACGCGGACTTCGGCTACGATATCTCCGACTATATGGACATAAATCCGGAGTACGGCGACCTCGGTGTATTCCGTCAGGTGCTTGACGGCGCGCATGAGCGCGGTATGCGCGTGTTCATGGATCTCGTCGTCAACCATACCAGCGACGAGCACAAGTGGTTCATCGAGAGCCGCAAGAGCAAGGATAACCCCTATCACGACTATTATATATGGCGTCCGGGAAAGACCGTGCGCGGCAAACGCCGCCCGCCGAACAACTGGACGAGCATGTTCGAGGGCGGCGCGTGGGAATACGACGAGGGGCTGGACGAATACTATCTGCACGTGTTCGCCAAAAAGCAGCCCGACCTCAACATGGATAACCCGAAGGTGCGCGAGGAGGTCAAGCGCATCATGCAGTTCTGGCTGGACATGGGCGTGGACGGCTTCCGCGAGGATGTCATTACCTTTATTTCCAAGACTGAGGGGCTGCCGGATTCCCACCCGTGGCTCCCCGCGGCCAACGGCTATAAATACTACTCAAACGGCCCGCGGGTGCACCAGTACCTCATGGAGTTCAAGCGCGATGTGCTCGACTGCTACGACTGCTTCACCGTCGGCGAAAGCCCGCTGACCACGGCGGACATCGCCCTCCAGTATGTCACCGAGGGGCCGGATCAGGTGCTCGACGAGATGATCGCCTTCTCGCATATGGAGGCGGACTGCTTCATGATAGACATGGTGCAGCTGCCCTTCAATCTCGTCAAAATGAAGCGCGCCTTCAGCGACTGGCAGTATAAGCTGGCCGGACGCGGCTGGAACGCGCTGTATATCGAAAATCACGATCACCCGCGCATAATCAGCCGCTACGGCAACGAGGCCTACCGCAACGAGAGCGGCAAGATGCTGGCTGCAATGTATATGCTCCAGCGCGGCACGCCGTTTATCTATCAGGGGCAGGAGATCGGCATGCTGAACCTGCGCCTGCCGGACGTGAACATGTACGAGGACGTTATGACCCATAACGCCGTGCGCATCGCGTCCAAGATCATGCCGAAGAAAAAGGTGCTGGAGATGGTACAGCGCTCCTGCCGCGACAGCGCGCGCTCGCCCATGCAGTGGTCCGACGGCGAGAACGCGGGCTTCTCCACCGGCAAGCCGTGGTTCTACGTCAACGATAATTACACCGAGATAAACGTAGCATCTCAGGAGGACGATCCGGACTCGCTGCTGAACTTCTACCGCAAGCTGCTGAAGTTCCGCAAGGAGAACCCCATCGCCATCTACGGCGACTATCAGGAACTGCTGCCCAACGACAAGAATCTCTATGTCTATCTGCGCAGCTACGAGGACAAAAAGATGCTGGTCATATGCTCGTTCACGCGGGACGCCGTGCGCTTCGACGCGCCCGAAAGCCTGAAGATCAGCAAGGCAGCGCTCGTGCTGAACAATTATGAGCATAATTTCGTCATATCCGAGGGCTTTACGACCAGACCCTATGAAATGAGAGTGTATCTGTTTGCGTGAAGATATAATTGAAAAAGCCTATGCAAAAATAAATATCTCACTGGACGTCACCGCGCGGCGGGACGACGGGTATCACGACATGGCGATGGTGATGCAGACCGTCTCCCTGTGCGACGATGTGCGCCTCGGCTTCACTGACGGCAGCCGCATCTTTGCCCGTACGAATCTCCCATTCATCCCCAGTGACGAGCGGAACCTCGCCGTCAGGGCGGCGAAGAAGTTTTTCGAAGCCGCGGGCGAGCCGGAGCGCGGCCTGTGCATCCGCATTGATAAGCGCATTCCGGTCGGCGCGGGTATGGCCGGCGGCTCAACGGATGCCGCCGCAGTGCTGCGCGGGCTGAACCGCGCGTTCGGGAACCGGTTCGGCGTCGAACGGCTTGAAGAGCTCGGCGCGGAGGTCGGGTCGGATGTTGCGTTCTGCGTCCGCGGCGGCACGATGCTTGCGTGCGGGCGCGGTGAACTGCTCACCCCGCTGCCGCCTCTGCCGGACTGCGTGTTCGTCATCTGCAAGCCGCAGTTTTCAATATCCACGCCGGAGCTGTTCCGCAAGCTCGACCAGGTCAGCCTGCGCCGTCATCCCGACACGGCGGGCATCGTTTCCGCGCTGGAGCGGGCGAACCTGGGCGATATCTGCCGCAGGATGTATAACGTTTTCGAGGACGTGAACGACCGGCGCATGAGGACGGTCACGGCGATAAAGAACGTGCTCATCGACCATGGCGCGCTCGGCGCCGTCATGACCGGCACCGGCTCCGCCGTCTTCGGAATCTTTACCGATAAGGCCGCCGCCGAAGCCGCGCGCGACGAGCTGAAGAAGGATTACGGCTTCTGCTGTCTCGCGGGCGGGGTCAGGGCGTTGACCTGAACGGCTCCTGTGCGAGCCGCTGTATAAAAATCAGAACAACCGCCGATACTGTGTACAACGATACATAGTGAGGCGGTCGTTTTATGTTTAGTTATAATAAGGTACGTAATTATAATAAGGAAAGAAGTTTGCGGATCTGGGAGCTGGCGGCGCTGCTGGCGCTGAGCATAAGCCTGTGCGCGGGTGCGTGGGCGGAGGCGCGGCAAAGCTCGATAAGCTCGCGGCTGATACGCCTGCATGTCATCGCGGCATCGGACGAAACGCAGGAGCAGGAGATAAAGCTCCGCGTGCGCGATGCCGTGCTGGAGTATCTGGCTCCGCGGCTCGACGGCGCCACGGACGCCGAGGCCGCGCGTGAGCTTATCGCGGCCAATACCGACGGCATCGCAAAGGCCGCCGAATCCGCCGCCGAGGGGCGGACGGTCCGCGTCACGCTTGGCCGAGAGAGATATCCGACGCGGCGCTATGACGGCTTCGCGCTCCCCGCGGGGGAATATGAGTCCCTGCGCGTGATACTCGGCGAGGGGGAAGGGCACAACTGGTGGTGCGTGGCCTTCCCGCCGCTCTGCACCGGCGCCGTGACGGAGGATGAACTGCGCGCGGCGATGGAGACGGAAGACTACGGCATAATCAGCGAGCAGGACGGATACCTGCTGAAATTCAGGATCATAGAGCTGTGGGAGAGCCTGAAAGCCCGCCTGCAATGACGGCTTCACGGTACCATTTAAAGCCAAAACTACACAAAAAGCACTCCGTGCGGCAAGCTTTATTGACTTTTTCTCCAGAAAAGCTTATTATAAAAATGCCACCATCATGAGCTTGAAAGGAGCTTGGATATGAATAAATACAGCGGAACAAAAACCGAGAAGAACCTTTGGGACGCGTTCGCCGGTGAGTCACAGGCGAGAAACAAGTATACCTATTTCGCGTCGGTCGCCAAGAAGGCCGGATACGAGCAGATCGCGGAGCTGTTTCTGAAAACGTCTGACAACGAGAAGGAGCATGCAAAGCTCTGGTTCAAGGAGCTGGGCGAGCTTGGAACTGTCGAGGAGAACCTGCTCCACGCCGCGGAGGGCGAGAACTACGAGTGGACCGACATGTACGAGCGCATGGCGGCCGAGGCCGAGGAAGAGGGCTTCGCGGAGCTGGCGGCGAAGTTCCGCGGCGTTGCGGCCATCGAGAAGGCGCACGAGGAGCGCTACCGCAAGCTCCTGAGCAACGTGCAGGAGAAGCAGGCCTTTGAAAAGAGCGGCATACAGGTCTGGGAATGCCGCAACTGCGGCCACATCGCCATCGGCGAGAAGGCTCCCGAGGTATGTCCCGTCTGCAACCACCCGCAGTCGTATTTCGAGCTTCGCAAAGAGAATTACTGATATAGCAAAAGGACCCCCCGAACATCGTTCGGGGGGCCCTTTTGCTGTTTTGCGCGATTACTCGATGCCGTAGAACTGGCTCAGAACGTCGCCGGTGATGTCCTCATAGAAGCTGGACACGGTGAAGATAGCCATGTACTTGCCATGCTTGATGAACACCTGCTGTGTGAAGTAGTCCGCGCCCTGATACAGGCTGCTGTACTTGATGCCGGTGTGCTCCGCGCCCGCGAAATCGACCGTGATCTTCTCGGCGCTGATATCCGAGAATCCGGCGGACTGGAGCTGCTCGTCCATCTGCTCGAGCGTCATGTCAACGATCTTGTCCTCGTCCATCACCGTGCCGTAGAGCAGGCCGAGGTTCTGGATAACGACGTTGACGGAGACGAGCCCGTCGTTCGCGGAGGCGAACAGATCGTAGAAGAGGTCGGCATTCTCTATCTGCTCGGCGTACTTTTCGTCGTCATACTGGTCGGCAGTCCAGCCGATGAGCTGCGCGAGCTGTTCCTCGTCGTAAATGCTCCAGCTGTCGTCAAGGCTGATGCCGACACCGAGATAAGAGTTCTCGTAAACGCCGCCGTTTATCGTGCCCAGCTGGAACGAAGAGTCGTCCTCGCCCGATGTCACGCTACCGCCGATGTCCTTCCCCGCGCCGCAGGCGCAGAGGGCGAACACCGTGCACACTGCGAGCAGCACCGCAATAAGCTTTTTCATTTGTCTTCTCTCCTGTCTGATATATTTTTTACGGTAAGCACTTCGCCGCTGACCGTAAATTCCACGTTCAGCCCCGCAAAATCCATCGCGTAGGCTCTGTCAGGATCGTTCTGATACCGCGGTCTCGGGTCGTTTGCCAGTACGCCGGTGAGCGCAGCGCGCTTATCGGCGGGGACGACGCGCATAAGCTCATCCGGACACTCGACGCGGAGCTGCGCCCCGGGATCGGGCGCGAAGCCGGACAGCGCGTCCGGATGGCAGTCGGCATAGGGGACATAGGGCTTGATGTCGTAGACCGGTGTTCCGTCGAGCATATCTGCCCCGGCAATGCGCAGGTACGCGCCGTGCTCCTCGCTGTGCTCAATGCCGATAAGCCGCACACAGGAAAGCCCCAGCGCGTTCGGGCGGAAGGGTGAGCGCGTCGCAAATACGCCCATGCGCGCGTTGCCGCCGAGACGCGGCGGCCGCACCGTCGGCGACCAGCTGTCGCGCACGGCCTCGGAGAACTGCCATATCACCCAGATGTGGGAGAAGCCCTCCAGCCCGCGCAGCGCCTCCTCGCGCTGGTACTCCGGCTCGAAGATTATCGCGGATTCGAGCGCATCGACTATCCCCGCCTGGCGCGGGATGCCGAATTTTTCGGGAAAGTCGCTGCGCACATGGCCGATGGTTTTCAGCTCATAGGTCTCGCTCATAGGTTCGAGAGCGCGTTGAGCGCCCACATCGACATGCCGTTCACCAGCATGTGAAGCCCGATGCTGCCCCAGATGCTGTTGCAGCGCTCATAGCAGCGGCAGAGCAGGAACGCGACCGGCAGGTATTGGATGACGTATATCCAGTAGCTCGCGTCGCTGATGGCGTAGGCCCAGATGTGGTATACGGAGAAGAGGATCATGCTCGCCGCATACGCTGCGACGCGGTTATATTTCCGCAGCAGGCCGAAAACGCCTGCACGGAACATCAGTTCCTCCACGATCGGCGCCATTACGACCGTCATAATGGCCATCTGCCGCCCGCTCTCCAGCGCCATGTCGATAACCGCGCCGTTGTTCGGATTGCTGAGGCTGTCCGCGGCGGTGAGTATCAGCGCGATGACGAAGTTTGAGAGGTAGTATATGCCGTATGAGACGCCGATCTCCACGATGAATTTCACCGGATGATCGCACAGCGCATCAAAGTCGCGGCGCAGGAATTTGCCCAGCAGCGCGAGCATGTACACCGTGCCGACGGAGTAGGCGATGATGTTGAGCGTCAGCAGATCGGACACGCCGAACACCAGCACCGCTACAAGGCTCGGTATGCCGATAACGTGCACCGGCAGGTATGCGAGCGCCGCTATATACTCTTTCTTTGTGAGGCTGCTGGTGAATTGCAGCCCGCTTTTTTCAGGCATGTTATGCCCTCGCTTTCTTTTGCAGCTCGAAGAGGAGATTCATCGCTTCGAGCGGGGTGAGAGTGTTCACGTCTGTGCGCAGCAGAATATCGCGCACCTCGTCCGCGCCGACATCGGCCATACTTATCTGGTCGTCCGCAGCCTTGGGCGTGACGGCGGGGCCTATCCCGCTCGATTCCAGCTCCTTGAGGTAGCCCTTGGCCTTGCTTATCACGCTGTCAGGCAGACCCGCGAGCTTTGCGACCTCAATGCCGTAGCTGTCATCCGCCGCGCCGCGCACTATCTTGCGCAGGAACACCAGCGTTCCGCCCTGCTTTTTGGCCGTGATGTTATAGTTTCTCACGCCGCCGAGCTCGCCCTCGAGCGCGGACAGCTCGTGATAATGCGTCGCGAACATCGTCTTCGCGCCGAGCCTGCGCTTGTCTGCGCAGTATTCCAGCACCGCGCGGGCGATAGCCATGCCGTCGAAGGTCGAGGTGCCGCGGCCTATCTCGTCGAGGATGAGCAGTGACGAGGCCGTCGCGTGCTTGAGTATTCCGGCCATCTCGTTCATCTCCACCATGAAGGTGGACTGGCCGGAGGCCAGGTCGTCCGACGCGCCGATCCTTGTGAACACGCGGTCAACAACGCCGATGGTTGCGCTCTTTGCCGGAACAAAGGAGCCCATCTGCGCCATGAGAACTATGAGCGCCGTCTGGCGCATGTAGGTCGATTTACCGGCCATGTTCGGCCCCGTGACGATCGCGCAGCGGTCGTCGGAGTCGTTCAGGAAGGTGTCGTTCGGGACGAACAGCACATCCTTGAGCGTCTGCTCAACAACAGGATGCCGACCTTCGATTATGTGCAGCTCCTTCGAGGTATCGACCTCCGGCATCGTGTAGTTGTTCCGCACCGCGACCTCGGCCAGCGAGCACAGCGCATCCAGCCGCGCGACGCGGTCGGCGGCCTCCTTGACGCGGTCAACATTTGCTGCGACCATGTCGCGTATCTCGCAGAAGTAGCGGTATTCGAGGTCGTTTATCCTGTCCTTCGCTGTCAGGAGCGTGTTTTCAAGCTCCTTCAGCTCCTGGGTGAAATAGCGCTCGTTCGAGACAAGCGTCTGCTTGCGTATGTAGTCGGCGGGGACGTTTTCAAGCCCCGCGGATTTCGGCACGTCAATATAGTAGCCGAACACCTTGTTGTAGCCGACCTTGAGCTTCTTTATGCCCGTGCGCTGGCGCTCACGCTGCTCCAGCTCCGTGACCATCTGGGCGCCGTTGTCGCGGATGTTGCGCAGCTTATCGACCTCTTCGGAGTAGCCCTCGCGCAGTATCCCACCCTCGCGGACGGAAAACGGCGGCTCGTCGCATATTGCGCGGTCTATCTGGGCACGGATATCGTCCAGCGCGTCCATCGCGCAGATGTCACGCAATTCAAGGCTCTTGAAGCCCGCGAGCAGCTCTTTGAGCCGCGGCAGCTGTCCCGCGCAGTTTGCGAGCATGCGCAGGTCGCGCCCGCCGGCCGTACCGTAGACGCAGCGCGCGGCAAGGCGCTCCATGTCGCTTATCTCGCGCATCACGAGCGTCAGTTCCGAGCGGTCCACCGTGTCGTTATACAGCTCGCTCACCGCCGTGAGCCGCCGCTTTATCGCGACGACGGACAGCAGCGGCCGCTCGACCCATGAGCGCAGCAGCCGCCCGCCCATCGGGGTTTTGGTCTTGTCTAGCACCCACAGCAGAGAGCCGCGCTTTTCGCCGCTGCGCAGAGTTTCGGTTAGCTCGAGATTGCGCCGTGTCGTCCAGTCAAGCTCCATGTAGCGCCCGCTGTAAAATATGTCGAGGCGGTTTATGTGGCTGAGGTCAAATTTCTGCGTCTCGATTATGTAGGCCAGCAGCGCGCCCACGGCGCATACCGCCGCGCTCTCGCCGCCGAGACCGGCCTTGTCCACATCCTCGAAGCCGAACTGGCGGCATACCAGCTCCGCCGCCTGAAGATACTCAAATTTATCGCCGCCATGCTCCGGCATCGCGCCGAGCTTGGAGCTTACAAACTCCGTTATCGCGGAGTTCTCCTCAGCGCCCATCGACAGCACTACCTCGCGCGGCGTGAAACGGCCGAGCTCGTTTATAACGTGGCTCACCGCGTCCCCGTCGAAGCCCGCGCAGCAGAATTCGCCGGTCGAAACGTCGCAGAACGAGACTCCGGCGTGGCCGTTGTTGAGATACACGGCGGAGATGTAGTTGCTGCGGTGCTCGTCGAGCATGGAGCTTTCGGTCACGGTGCCGGGCGTGATTATGCGTATCACGTCGCGCTGGACAAGCCCCTTTGCAAGCGCGGGATCCTCCGTCTGCTCGCAGATGGCGACCTTGTAGCCCTTGGCGATAAGCCGGGCGATGTAGGTCTCTGCGCTGTGGTAGGGTATGCCGCACATCGGCGTACGCTCGTCGGGGTTCTCGACCGAGCGGTCGCGTGTTGTAAGCGCGAGGTCGAGCAGTTTCGAGGCGAGGCGCGCGTCGTCGTCGAACATCTCATAGAAGTCGCCGAGGCGGAAGAACAGCAGGCAATCCTGATACTGCTGCTTTATTTCGTAATACTGCCGCTTCATCGGCGTCAATTCAACCATAATTATCCCTTCTCTATCTCTCCGTACAGCGCCCAAGTGTTGCTGGAGACTATTTTTACGTTTACAAACTGCCCAATCAGGCGCTTGTCGCCGTGCAGATGCACGAGGCGGCCGCCGTTTGTGCGGGAGGAGAGGTTATATTCCTCACGGCCGGTCTCGCCGTCAACGAGCACGTGCACGGTTTTACCCTCATACTCCTTGTGCTTCTCGCCGGAGATGCGGTTGGACACATCCATGAGCCGGTCGAAATGCTTCTGCTTGTCGGCACGGGTGTAGGGGTCGGGCATCGAGGCCGCCGGAGTGCCGACGCGCTTGGAGTAGATGAAGGTGAACATCGCGTCGAAGCGCACCTCCTCGCAGAGACTTATCGTGTCCTCAAATTCCTCCTCCGTCTCGTTCGGGAAGCCGACGATTATATCCGTCGTGATGACGATGTCGGGCATATAGCGCCTCGCGGTCGCCACCTGCGAGAGATATTTCTCGCGCGTGTAATTGCGGTTCATCATCTTGAGTATGTGGTCATTGCCGGACTGCACGGGCAGGTGGATATGATGTGCGCATTTCTCGCACTCGGCCATGGTCTTGAAGAGCTTCTCCGTTGCGTCCTTGGGGTGGCTCGTCATGAAGCGGAGGATGAAGTCGCCGGGGATGTCGTTTATCATGCGCAGCAGGTCGGAGAAATCGGTCTTGCTGTCAAGATCCTTGCCATAGGAGTTGACGTTCTGGCCGAGCAGCGTGATGTCCTTGTAGCCCTCGGCGACAAGCTGCCGCGCCTCGGCGACGACGTCCTCCGGCAATCTCGACCGCTCGCGGCCGCGGACGTAGGGGACGATGCAGTAGGTGCAGAAGTTGTTGCAGCCGTACATTATCGACAGCCACGCCTTTACGCTGCCGTCACGCCGCAGGGGGATGCCCTCGACGACTGTGCCGTTGCTCTTCGCCGTCGCGAATACGCGCTTGTGCCTAGTCATGACCTGCTGCAGCAGCTCCGGAAAGCGCCACAGCTCATGCGGGCCGAATACGAGATCGACAACCGGATAGGATTTTTTTATTTTTTCAGCCATGTGCTCCTGCTGCACCATGCAGCCGCAGACGGCGATTATCTGGTTGGGGTTATTCTTCTTTGTGTGGTTCAGCGCGCCGACGTTGCCGAGAACGCGCATCTCGGCGTGCTCGCGCACGGCGCAGGTGTTGACGACGATGATGTCGGCCTGAAATTCGTCCTGCGTGAAGCCGTAGCCCATCTCGGCGAGATAGCCGCGCAGCTTCTCGCTGTCGGCCTCGTTCTGCTGGCAGCCGTAGGTGTCCACCATTGCGAGCGGGCGCTTGCCGTCGGCGGTCACGGTCTCGAAAATTTCGGCGCAGATGTCCTCCTGCTGCTTTATCCTGCTTATATCTATAGTCTCTCTCATGTCATATCCTCTGTTAAGATAGTTTTTCATTTTATATTAACATAAAAGCTATGGAACTTTCAACCGAAATCGTGTATAATATCTCTGCTTCTGGAGCCGCGCTTTTTCCGCGCGCGGCAAAGAAGCGCATTGAGGCTTTTAAGGAGAAACCATATGCCTGTCATAAACGTACTTCAGCCCCATGTGGCTGATATGATCGCCGCCGGCGAGGTGGTCGAGCGTCCGGCTTCCGTCATCAAGGAGCTGGTCGAGAACTCGCTCGACGCTGGGGCGAAGAATATAACCGTCGAGATCCGCGGCGGGGGCGCGACCTATATCCGCGTCACGGACGACGGCTGCGGCATGGCGCCGGAGGACGCGGGCATTGCCTTCCTGCGGCATGCCACATCGAAGCTGCATGACGAGAAGGGGCTGGAGGCCATATCGACGATGGGCTTCCGCGGCGAAGCTCTCGCGGCGATATCCTCGGTTTCGAAAATAGAACTCAACACCCGCCGTCGCGGCAACGCGAGCGGCACCCGCGTCGTGCTCGAGGCCGGGGACATTCAGGAGATGTTCGCCGCAGGCTGCCCGGACGGGACGACGATGACTGTGCGCGACCTGTTCTATAACACCCCCGCGCGGCTGAAATTCCTGAAGAGCGACCGCAGCGAGGCATCCGCCTGCCAACTTGCGGCGCTGCGCTGCGCGCTTGGGCATCCGGAAGTGTCGATACGCTTTATAAAGGACAGAAACGAAGAATTCTTCACCCCCGGCGACGGGAAACAGGAGTCCTGCATCTACTCCCTTATGGGGCGCGACATGGCGGCGCAGATGCTCCGCTGCACGGGCGAGAATAACGGCATCCGCGTGACGGGCTTCGTCTCCTCCCCAGCCTACGGCAAGGGAAACCGTAGCGCGCAGTTCTTCTTCTGCAACGGCAGATTTATAAAATCGCAGCTTCTGCAGGCCGCCGTGGAGCAGGCATATAAAAATACGCTGCTCACTGGCCGCTATCCCGCCTGCGCGCTGTATATAGAGCTGGGCTACGGCAGCGTGGACGTCAATGTCCATCCGGCCAAGACAGAGGTCAAGTTCTCCGAAGAGCGCAAGGTCTTTGACGCGGTACACTACGCGGTGCTGTCCGCGCTCGCGGGAGAACGGCAGACGGCGGAAATAAAGCTCTCGGAATCGACTAAGAAGGCCGTCGGCGCGAAGCCTGATTTCTATCAGAGCATGAGCGCCGAGACGTTCCGCGAGAGCGGATATGCCGCGCCGAAGCCTGTGCAGCCCCAGCCCACCGCGGCGGCGACGGCGGTGTCCGCCCTGCGCCCGCCCGTGAGCGCGGCAAGACCCGTCCAGCCGGTGCAAATGTCGCTCCGCGCCGAGCCTGCGGAGTATGAAACGGAGCCGAAGCCGGAAATCAGCCGCATTTTGCCGGAAAAACCCGAAAAAAGCGAGACTGTGCCTGTGTTTTCGCAGGATATGCCGGCCAAGGCTGTTGAAAAACCTGTTCAAAATGTTGAAAGTCGCCCCATCCCCGACCACAAGATAGTGGGTGAGGCGCTCAAGACCTATATAATCGTCGAGCAGGACGACAAGCTGATACTTATCGATAAGCATGCCGCGCACGAGCGCATGATCTTCGACCGGCTGAAGGCGCAGGAGCGCGAGATCATGGCGCAGAACCTGCTCATCCCCGTGACGATACGCCCCAACGGCGACGACATGGACGCGATAACCGAGAACGCCGCGCTTTTGTATGAGCTGGGCTTCGAGATAGAGCCGTTCGGCGAGCGGGAGCTGATAGTCCGCGCCGTGCCCGCCGATATGGACGCGGGGGACGTCCCCGCTGCCATCGAGGAGATATGCGAGAAGCTGCGCCGCGGCAAATGCCCGGATGCGCAGAGCGCGCGCGACGAGATACTGCACACCGTAGCCTGCAAGGCCGCGATAAAGGCCGGCTGGAATACACACCCGAAGGAGCTTGAGGCTGTGGTGGACGCGGTGATATCCGGTCAGGTGCGCTATTGCCCGCACGGCCGCCCTGTATCCGTCACGCTCACGCGCAAGGAGCTTGACAAGCAGTTCAAGCGCATAGTCTGAGGGCGGCGATGGCAGAGAAGATCATCGTTGTCGCGGGGCCGACCGCATCGGGCAAGACCCGCCTCGGCATCGCGCTTGCGCAGGAGCTCGGCGGGGAGATAGTCTCGGCCGACTCCATGCAGATATACCGCCGCATGGACATCGGCACCGCCAAGGCCACCGCCGCCGAGCAGGCCGCCGTGCCGCACCACATGATAGATGTGGCGGAGCCGTGGGAGAATTACTCCGTGGCGCGCTATGTCAAAGAGGCGTCGCGCTGCTGCGAGGATATAATCTCCCGCGGGAAGCTCCCCGTGGTCGTCGGCGGCACGGGGCTGTATATCGATTCCCTGATATCCGGCCGCGACTTTGCCGCGAACGACGGGGACGAAAAGCTCCGCGAGGAGCTGCTGGCGGAGTATGACCGCGTCGGCGGCGAGGAAATGCTGCGCAGGCTGCGGGAATTTGACCCCGAGCGCGCCGCGAAGCTCCCCGCCGGAGACAAGCGACGCATCGTCCGCGCGATAGAAATATATAAGCTCACCGGCATGACCATTACCAAGCATGACGCGCGCACCCGCGCCATGCCCCCGCGCTATGACGCGGCGCAGATAATTCTCGGCTACGCCGACCGCGCGGCGCTCTACGCCCGTATCGACCGGCGCGTGGACGAGATGGTCGCCGAGGGGCTGTTTGAAGAGGTGCAGGGGCTGCTCGACTCCGGACTTTCGGAGCAGTGCACGGCTATGCAGGCCATCGGCTATAAAGAACCCGCCATGGCGCTGCGCGGCGAGATAAGCCGCGGCGAGGCCGTGGAGCTTATCAAGCTCGGCAGCCGCCGCTATGCCAAGCGCCAGATGACATGGTTCCGCAGAACGAAGAACGCGCTGAGGATAGACTGGGATGAAAATCCCGATTTTGAAGCCGCCCGACGGCTTTCGACCGCATTTTTGCACGACTCTGGTATATTATAAATACCGCATTACGAGGCGGGAAAAAATAATATGCCCGTCCGAGAAAAAGGAGTTGGCCAAAATGCAGAAAACGCAGAATCTCCAAGACATCTTTTTGAATCAGGCGCGGCGCGACAAGAGCGTCGTCACAATGTTCCTCATGAACGGCTTCCAGCTTCACGGTATCGTGCGCGGATACGACAGCTTCACCGTGATCCTCGACTCCGACGGAAAGCAGCAGCTTATTTATAAGCACGCGATATCTACCGTCGTGCCGCCGAAGCCGATCGATCTGGAGCTGGATACATAAGGTGAGAAAAACGGGGCAGTCATACCTGCTGCGTTTTGCCGCCGTGGCGGTGTTCCTCGCCGTCTGCGCCTACGCCGCCGCGTGGCTCGTGAACGGGCTTGGCGGCGGGGTACGCAAGGCGACGGTTCACGGCTGCGAGATCACGGAGAGCGCGGCGATAGAAGGCGTCGCCGTGCGGACGGAGGAGCCGCTGACCGTGCCTGCCGGCATTGCGGACGGGGCGCGAGTCCCTGCGGGGGCGGACGGTTTTGCCAGACCCGCAACCTGCTTCTTGCAGGCCGACGGATATGAGTACCTCACGCCGGACATGCTCGACGGGCTGACGGTGGAGTCTCTCCGAGACATCCTCGCCGCCGAGCCTGAAAAGTCGCTCTCCGGCGGGCGCGCCGTGTACGGCTTCGCGTGGTATTTCGCGGCGCTCGCGGATGACGGCGCTCCGCTGCGCGAGGGCGGCAGCTGCGAGATATTGTTCGACGGCTTTGAAAAGAGCACTGCCGCCGAGATAATCTCCGTCAGCGCCGCCGAAAACGGGCAGCGCGCGCTGCTTCTGCGGCTGACGGCGGGTTCGCCCGAATATCTGAGCCTGCGCCGAAGCGGCGCGGAGATAATCTTTTCCCGATACAGCGGTCTGGAGCTGCCGCTGGAAGCCGTGCATACCGACGGCGAGAGGAACAATTTCGTTTATATCTCCACTGCGGGGATCGTCAGATCGCTGGATGTGGATATAATATATACAGATAAGGCCGGAGGCTTCTGCCTCGCCGCGCAGGATGCAAGCTTTGACGCGCTGCGCGAGGGAAACACAGTCATTGTCTCTGGAAAAGATATATACGAAGGAAAGGTACTGGGCTGATGGATATAGCCGAAAACGTGGCGATCGTGCGCTCCCGCATCGCCGAAGCCGCTCTTGCCGCGGGGCGCAGACCGGAGGATATCCGGCTCGTCGCGGCAACGAAGATGAATGACGCCGCAAGGGTCCAACAGGCGATAAAGGCCGGAGTTGAGATATGCGGCGAAAACAGAGTCCAGGAGATGCTGGAAAAGAACGCGCAGGCAGCATATGCCGGCGCGCGGCTGCATTTTATCGGGCACCTCCAGAAGAACAAGGTGAAGCAGGTCGTCGGCACGGCCGCGCTCATCGAGAGCGTCGACAGCGAGGAGCTGATGCGCCTGATCGACCGCTGCGCCGCCTCGAAGGGGATATGTCAGGACATCCTGCTTGAGGTGAACATTGGCGGTGAGGCTGCGAAATCGGGCTTCAGACCGGAAGAAATTCCCGCGGCACTGGCCGCCGCGGCGCAATTTGACCATATTATGGTGCGCGGCCTTATGGCAATTCCACCAAAATGCAGCCGCGCGGAAGAAAATATCCCTTATTTTTGCAGTATGCAAAAGCTTTTTGTTGACAATGGCGAAAAAAAATACGATAATGTACATATGGATTTTCTGTCTATGGGTATGAGCGCGGATTATACCGCGGCCATAGCCTGTGGCTCTAACATGGTCCGCGTGGGGACGGCTATTTTCGGCGCCCGTAATTATGGACCGATAAACAGCAATAATTCCGGAGGCAGCGATGGGACTCTTTGATGAATTGAAAAAGCTTACTCAACCGCAGGATGACGACAGCGACTTTTTTGAAGGCGCGGACGAAAGCTTCAAGCCCGCACCCGCGGCGGCAAGCTCCGCGCAGCTCCAGTTTGAGAGCACCTTCGGCGAGGAGCCGTCCTCCAATCCGGAGCCTGCCCGCCGTCCGGCGAAGGCACAGGGCGAGGGCGGGAGCCTGTTCGGCAATCTCGGCGTGAAGAAGGCCGCAAAGCCGCGCACCCAGCGCGAGCGGCTCGTGAACTTCGGCGGCAGCGAGACGCAGGTCATCCTCTTCAATCCCAAGACCTTTGAGGAGGCGGGGGAACTGGTCAATCACCTCAATCAGAGTCGTTCCGTGGTGATGACGCTGGAGGGCGTGCCGAACGACAATGCACGCCGCCTGCTGGACTTTTTGTCCGGCATAACCTTTGCCCTGCAGGGAAAAATAACCCCGATCTCCGCAAAGACGTATTTCGTCTCCCCGCAGAACGTCGATCTGCTCAATTCGCAGAGCGAGCAGCCGGTGAGCGACGAGCAGTATTTTTGAGAAACAAACACGCATTGAAAGGTGGATAAAGATATGATTACCGCTCAGGACATTCGTGAAAAGACTTTTGAAAAGGCACGCTTCAGCGGCTATGACATGGCCTCCGTTGACGATTTTCTGGAAGAGCTGGCGGAGGATGTTACCGCAACTCAGAAGGAGAACGCCGTTCTCAAGAGCAAGATGAAGGTTCTTGTGGACAAGATCGAAGAGTACCGCGCCAATGAGGACGCGCTGAACATGGCGGTTCTCTCCGCCCAGAAGCTCGCCGTTCAGATAGAGAACGACGCGCGCGCCCGCGCATCTGCAATGCTGGCCGAGGCCGACAAGCAGGTCAAGGCGAAGGTCGGCTCCATCGCCGAGCAGACCGCCGCGCAGGAGAAGCGTCTGGCGGACGCCAAGGCCGCTACCGCGAAGTTCTTCGACGGCGTACGCGCCCTGTGCAACACCCAGCTCAAGAATATCGACGCCATCAGCAGCGGCATAATCTCCTCTCCGGAGCCCGAAGCCGTTCCCGCGCCCAGAGCCGCAGCGCCTTCTGTAGAGGACGCTGTGCGAAGCATCGAAAATTCCGTGGCACGAATACAGCCGGAGCCTTCCATACAGATAGACATACCCAAGACCGTGGATGCTCCCGCTTCCAAGCCTGCTGTCCAGTTTGACAGCACTCAGCCCTTCACTCTGTAAGTGGGGCTGGGATCGATACGCTGATTCGCGGGGCGAGCGCAGCTGCGCGCGCCCCCTTTGATTTGATATACTACTATATAAATAGGAGACACAAAAAATGTCACAGGATTTCAACTCCACTCTTAATCTGCCGAAAACCGACTTTCCCATGCGCGCGGGCCTGCCCAAGCGCGAGCCCGAGATGCTGAAAAAGTGGGAAGAGCAGGATATCTATAACGAAATGCTCAAGAAGAACGAGGGCAAGCCCCGCTTCTCCCTGCACGACGGCCCTCCGTTCTCCAACGGCAACATCCACATGGGTCACGCGCTCAACAAGTCCATCAAGGACTTCATCGTCCGCTCCTACGCGATGCGCGGCTACTACACTCCGTATATCCCCGGCTGGGATAACCACGGCATGCCCATCGAGAGCGCCATCATCAAGGAGCAGAAGCTCAACCACAAGGCCATGAGCGTTGCGGACTTCCGCTCCGCCTGCGAAGCCTACGCCGAGAAGTACATCAATATCCAGCGCGAGGGCTTCAAGCGCCTCGGCGTCATCGGCGACTGGGAGCACCCCTACAAGACCATGAACAAGGGCTTCGAGGCCGACGAAGTCCGCATCTTCGGCAAGATGTATAAGAACGGCCACATCTATAAGGGACTTAAGCCCGTCTACTGGTGCGCCAAGGACGAGACCGCTCTCGCCGAGGCCGAGATCGAGTATCAGGACGATCCCTGCACCACCGTTTACGTCAAGTTCCCGATGAAGGACGATCTTGGAAAGCTCGGCCACCTCGACCTCTCCAAGCTCAGCTTCGTCATCTGGACTACCACCATCTGGACGCTGCCCGGCAACCTCGCCATCGCCCTGCATCCGGACGAGGCATATGCCGTCGTCAAGGCGCCGAACGGCGAGATGTACATCATGGCCGAGGCTCTGACCGAGAAGGTCATGAAGATCGGCGGCTTTGACAGCTATGAGATCGTCGAGACCCATCCCGGCCGCTTCTTCGAGAATATGCTCGCGCAGCATCCCTTCCTCGACAAGACCTCCCGCCTGCTGCTGGCTGACTACGTCACCATGGACTCCGGTACCGGCTGCGTCCATACCGCTCCCGGCTTCGGCGCGGACGACTATCAGACCTGCATGCGCTACGGCATGGAAATGGTCGTTCCTGTCGATGACCAGGGCCGCCATACCGAATATGCCGGCAAGTACGCCGGACTGAAGACCGACGAATCCAACCCCATCATCCTCAACGACATGAAGGAGAGCGGCGCTCTCTTCGCCTCCGAGGAGATAGTCCATAGCTACCCGCACTGCTGGCGCTGCAAGAGCCCGATCATCTTCCGCGCCACCCCGCAGTGGTTCTGCTCGGTCGATTCCTTCAAGGATGAAGCTATCGCCGCCTGCGAGAACGTCCGCTGGCTGCCCGCGTGGGGCAAGGATCGGATGGGTGCAATGATCCGCGAGCGCGCCGACTGGTGCATCTCCCGTCAGCGCCGCTGGGGTCTTCCTATCCCCGTGTTCTACTGCGAGGACTGCCATAAGCCCGTCTGCACCGACGAGAGCATTGAGTCTGTCGCAAATATATTTGAAGAGAAGGGCAGCAACGCGTGGTTCGAGATGGACGCCGCAGAGCTTCTGCCCGAAGGCTTTACCTGCCCGCACTGCGGCGGCAAGCACTTCACCAAAGAGACCGACACTCTGGACGGCTGGTTTGACTCCGGCTCCACCCATTACGCCGCCATGCAGCGCGACCAGGGCTTCTGGCCTGCAGATATGTATATGGAGGGCGGCGACCAGTATCGCGGCTGGTTCCAGTCCTCGCTGCTCGTCGCGGTCGGCGCGCTGGGCAAGGGCGCCCCGTACAAAGAGTGCCTGACCCATGGCTGGACTGTTGACGGCGAGGGCAAGGCGATGCACAAGTCCCTCGGCAACGGCGTCGATCCCGCCGATATCGTCAAGGAGTTCGGCGCGGATATGATCCGCCTCTGGGCAGGCTCCGCCGACTACCATGTCGATGTGCGCTGCTCCAAGGAGATATTCAAGCAGCTCAGCCAGAACTACCTGAAGTTCCGCAATACCGCGCGCTACTGCCTCGGCAACCTCGACGGCTTCGACGCGAACGATCTCGTCGCGCCGGAGGATATGCTGGAGCTTGACCGCTGGGCAATAACTAAGCTCAACCAGCTTATAGAAAAGGTCGCGGATGCCTATAATGACTACGAGTTCCATGTGGTCTCCCATGCCATCAACGACTTCTGCGTCGTGGAGCTGTCCAGCTTCTATCTTGATATTATCAAGGACAGACTGTACTGCGAGGGCAAGAACAGCCTCAAGCGCCGCAGTGCGCAGACCGCTCTGTACCTGATCCTCGACAGCATGGCCAAAATGTTTGCCCCGATCCTCGCCTTCACCTGCGATGAGATCTGGCAGGCGATGCCGCACCGCGAGGGCGACGACGAGCGCAACATCGTGCTCAACGAGATGAACGAGCCCTTCACGCAGTACGCGCTCTCCGACGAGGCGCTTGCCCGCTGGGACAAACTCATCGCCCTGCGCGACGATGTCAACGGAGTGCTTGAATCCGCCCGCGCGTCCAAGCGCATCGGCAAGCCGCTGGAGGCTTCCGTCCGGCTCCACGCCAAGGACGAGGCCAGCCGTGAGCTGCTCGATGAGGTCGGCAGCATGAACCTGTCCGAGCTGTTCATCGTCTCCCAGTGCCTCATCAAGGATGAGGATAGCGAGGAGGCCGAGGCGGTCAGCGGCGCCGGTTCCAACAATCCCGGCCTGAACATTTCCGTCATTGAGGCTCCGGGCGTCAAGTGCCCGCGCTGCTGGATGCATTCTCTCAACGCGCAGCCCGAAACCGGACTCTGCCCGCGCTGTGCGGCAGTCATCGCCGGAGAGTGATCTCAGGAGACCGATCGGATAAAATTCGAGCGCCGTCTCCGGGCGGCAGATAGGAGAAAAATATGCTGTATGCGATAGTTGCGCTGCTCGCCGTTATCGTCGATCAGTGGGTCAAATACTGGGTCGCGGGCAATATCCCGCTGGAGAGCACCGTCAACGAGCTTATCCCCGGCGTGATAAGCGTGGTGAACGTCCATAATTCCGGAGCCGCTTTCGGCTTCCTGAGCGGCGGCGGCGCGCGCATCCCGTTTATAATCATCTGCGGCGTGTTCACCGTTGCGATAATCATCGCCCTCGCCACGAACTTCATCTCCAACCCGCTTGGCCGTTGGAGCGCGGTGTTCGTGATGGCGGGCGGCATCGGAAACTGCATCGACCGTATTCTGTACGGCTACGTGCAGGACATGTTCATGTTCGATTTTGCGCCCAGCTTCCCGATATTCAACGTCGCGGATATCTTCATAACCGTCTTTGCACTGCTGTTTATCGTGTCGCTGTTTTTCGGCGGACACCGTGACGAGGAAGAGGACGATGAGGATTACGACGACGAGGACGACTACGTGCTTGAGGATGACGAGGAGGACGATGTCCCCGCCCGTCCCGTGTTCAAGCGCCGCAGCCGTGAGCCGCGCGAGGAAGCGCCGAAGGCCGAAAAGCCTGCGCGCAAACGCAGGCCGAAATATGAGGAGGAGTATGAGCAGTATAAGGCTGCCCGCGCCGCCCGCGGCGTGCAGACTCCGCCGTCCCCGGCCGCGCAGCGCGTGACCGTGCAGAATCCGTCCGACCCCTTCGCCGAGTGGGAGCGCGCAAACGCTCAGGTCGAGGCGAAGCGTCAGAGCGACGTTGCCGAGCTGACCGGCCAGACCCCGACCGTTTCCGCCCGCCCCGCCTATAAGCCCTACACGGCGCAGACCGCGCCGCGTCAGCAGGCGGCTCCCGCGCCCGCTCCGGTGCGTCCGGCAGCTCCGGCTGCTCCGGCACCGACGAGAAAAGCGGCGCCCGCAAAGCAGGAGACGAAGAGCGAAGACGAATTCTCGCTTGACGATATCCTTAACGAGTTCAAGTAATGGACGAAAATATTGTAACAATAGTTGCGGAGGAGAGCGGCGACAGGGTCGACGCTCTCCTTGCGCGCAGTATAGACTCCCTGACGCGCAGCGCCGCCCAGCGCCTGATAGAGGACGGCGCGGTCCTGCTCGGCGGCAAGGCCGTGAAGAAGAATTATAAGTGTGCCGCGGGGGACAGATTCGAGGTGCTCCTGCCCGAAGCGGAGGAGACCGAGCTTGTCGCGCAGGATATCCCGCTGGACGTGGTGTATGAGGACGGGGACGTTATCGTCGTCAACAAGCCGCGCGGCATGGTCGTGCACCCCGCGCCGGGGCATCCCGACGGGACGCTTGTGAACGCCCTGCTGTGGCACTGCGGCGATTCGCTGTCCGGCATCGGCGGCGAGAGGCGCCCCGGCATCGTCCACCGTATTGATAAGGACACCTCGGGGCTGATAATCGCCGCGAAGAACGACTTTGCGCACCAGTTCCTCTCCGCGCAGCTCTCGGATCACACGCTGGGGCGCGAGTACGAGGCGGTCGTCCACGGCGGCTTCCGCGACGATGCGGGCACGGTCGATGCGCCGATAGGCCGCCACCCTGTGGATCGCAAGCGCATGGCGGTCACGCCGAAGAATTCGAAGCCCGCCGTGACGCACTATGAGGTCATCGCGCGCTATCGCGGCTATACGCGCATACTCTGCCGCCTTGAAACCGGCCGCACCCACCAGATACGCGTCCATATGGCCAGCATCGGGCATCCGCTGCTCGGCGACGGCGTGTACGGCGCGCCGTGCCCCGAAAAGGGGCTTGAGGGGCAGTGCCTCCATGCGCGCCGGCTGAAATTCATCCACCCCCGCACCGGACAGCTCGTCCGGCTTGAAGCGCCGCTGCCGGAGTATTTCACGCAGGTCATCTCTCGGCTCGGCAACGAAATATAAGGAGTGAAGATATGAGCAAATACATAGTGTACGCGCTGGTGACGGCGGCGGTCGTCGCCGCGATCGTGCTGGTCGTGAAGATCATCTCCGGCGCGATAACGCTTATCAGCGGCCTGTTCAATGTGATCCTCGGCGTGATCGTCGTGCTGGCGGTCATCGCGCTGGTGGTCTGGATGTTCCGATACGCGGCAAAGCATAAATAAAGATGAAAACAGCCATCCGAACTATCTATCGGATGGCTGTTTTCGTTGTTCAGCTTACACGGTACGTATATATTTGCCGATGAATTCGTCAAGCTTGGCGGCGTAAGCCTCCGGCGCGCGGTGCATGCTCTCCACATGGTGCGCGCCCTCGACAAAAAGGTGATCCTTCGCGCCGTGGTACAGCTCGTACAGCTCCTTGCCCATGGCAAAGGGAACCGTGTGATCCTCTGTGCCGTGCACGAAGAGTATCGGCAGCGTCGCGCGCAGCATGTGCGGCCGCACATCGCCGTCGCGCAGGGAGTATCCGGCCACAACGCGGTTTATCGCGCCGAGCGGCCAGACGAGCAGCCCCAGCCGCCGGCGCAGGGAGTCCACCGGACTCGAAAACCCGCAGTCGTCCACGATGAAGCGTACGCAGGGCGGGCAGCGGTCGCTCATGCTCAGCACCGTTCCGCCGCCCATCGAGAAGCCGTGGAGTATTACCTGAATGTCAGCGCCGAAGCGCTCCTGCAAAAAGTCCAGCCATTTCAGGCAGTCGCGGCTCTCAAACACGTCGAAGCCGATGTAGCGCCCCTCGCTCTCACCGGCGGCGGTGTTGTCGCAGCAGAAGAGATCGAAGCCGCGGCTTTTGTAGTACTCGTAGTACATTCCGGCGGCCTCCGCGTGCTCCGAGCGGTAGCCGTGTATCAGGAACGCGATGCGCCCGCAGGGCTTTTCGCCGCAGGGGTAGTAGAAGCCGTGCAGCAGCTCGCCGCGTTCGGAGCGCATCGCGAAGCGCAGCTGCGGAGCTTCACGCAGAGCCTGCGCTGCGCCGTCGCGGTGGGCGTAGTAGTCCGCGGAATGCGTGCGTTTGTCCATTATGGGGTTCAGTATCCGCGAGCCGTTGCGGCAGAAGGTGTATTTATACACCTCGGCCAGCGCGGCACCCGCGGCCGCAGCGACGGGGATAAGTGCTTTTCTCAGTTTCATTCTCGGTTTGTGCCTCATTTCTTATGCTGAAGATCAGGTCACGGGCAGCACCGCGCCGATGGTGGCGAGCAGGGTTGAAAGCCCGACCAGAATCTGGAACGGCAGTGAGCCGAACACTCCGATGAGCGCGGAGCCGCCGACTCTGCGGCGCGAGAGATTGTAGGCCACGAGGATGCCAAGCCCGGTGACGACCTGTATCACACTCGCAAAGCGCGTGAAGCCGACGAAGCTGGACAGCCCGAAGAACGCCAGCAGCAGGCAGGGCAGCGACGCCGCGAGCCAGCTTATATGGCGGCTCCAGCCGGTCTGCTCGCCGACGATGTCGCGCAGGTTCAGCGTGTTTGCCCAGAAAGATGTCGCCAGTGCGAGCAGAGTGAACACGTAGCCGACCACGCTCACCCAGCCGCCGAGATGCGCCGCGAGATCGACCAGCGCGCCGTCCTCGCTTATATTCTGCCCCGCGCCGAGCAGGGTCATCAGTGTTATGAGCAGGATCATCCCCGCGTTTATCGCAAGGCCGAGCGCGATGCTGCCGCGGATGCGCTTCGGATCGCCCTCAAGCCCCTTGACGACCTGCGGCGTGGACATGACCGCGGACAGCGAAAAGCTGACCATACCGTACATCGCAAGAACGTTGTTCCAGCCGTGCCATCCGCCCGGCAGCGGGCTGATATCGGAGCGCAGCGTTGCGACAAACAGTATGCCGATCACGGCGAGCATCGAGCCGACGGCGATCTTCTCGCAGATGCCGACGAGCTTCATCCCGATAAATACGACGCCTGCGCCGATAACGTAGAACAGCAGCATGCCCCAGACGTCCGGCAGGCCGAACCAGCTGCGGAACACCGCCGCTGCGCCTGTCAGAAATGCGCTGACGTTCACAATGACCGACACGCCGAGCAGCGCGAAAGTCAGCCAGGTAAGAATCTTCTTGATGCGTCCGGAGAACAGCTCCGCGTCGAAGCAGCTCACGAACTGCGCGCCGTTATTGTTGTACGAAAGCTCCGCAATTATGAGGTGCAGCACGATGTTTATGAGGTAGCCCAGCGCGATTATCCAGAGAATTTCGCGCAGGCTGTTGTGCGCCGCGAGGTACGGCACCGAGAGTATCCCCGCGCCGACGCCGTGGCCGACAATGATGCTGGTCGCCTCAAAGAAGCTGAGACGGGATTCGCCCTTGATCTTACTCATATATTCAAAACTCACTTTCTGTGCTTTATCTGCATAAAAAGTTTCGGGAAAAGCTTGCCTGCGAGTGCCATCATGCGGAAAGTGAACATCGTGAGCGTCACGTTCCCGCTGCGGATGACGGCGCAGGGCAGTTTCACCGCGGCGCCGCCGGTCGCGGCTTCGCTGCGGCGCAGGACGCGCCTGTTCGTGACGACGCGGCGCACGTAGGAGCGCTTTTCAAGATAATTCAGAGGGCAGGACGGCGTGAAGAGATTCGTCAGGCAGGAGAAGATGCTCTTCATGAACATGTATTCCATGCTGCCGTCGCTCTCCGCGCCGAACTCAGTGCAGAGCTGCTCTATGCGCTTGTCGGACAGCAGGCAGACCTCCAGCTTGCGGTCGTAGTATTTGGTGATGAGGCTCTCGCCGCGGTGCATTATATACCGGTATTTGCAGCCGGGCAGCACGCTCACGCGGTCGATCTTTTCAAGGCAGTCGAAGACGTAGAGCCTGTCCTCGCCCCAGCGGAAATCGCGGAAGCGGATGCCATTGCTGCGGATGAGCGACGCGCGGTAGAGCTTGCCCCAGACCTGATTGAGGAGGTTCGCCTTGTACAGGCGCGGCAGCGCCTCGGCCATTCCGGCGCGGTCGATGAGCTGCTCCGGCTCGCAGTAATAGCGCTCCGAGCCGTCCACGCCCACGATAGTGTAGCCGAATATGACCATGTCTGCGTCCTTCGCTCCGCCCAGCGCATATTCCAGCGCGTCGGGCAGCAGCCGGTCGTCCGAGTCGAGGAACATTATGTACTCCGCTTCGGGATTGGCGATGGCAAGCCCGTGCTCGCGTGCGGCGGCGGGGCCGCCGTTTTCAACGGTCAGCAGCCTGACGCGGGAGTCCTTCTCTGCGACAGCGGAAACGACGGCGGCGGTGTCGTCCTTCGAGCCGTCGTTGACGATTATCAGCTCGAAGCTGCCGCAGCTCTGCGTGAGGACACTGTTGACGCAGCCCTCTATATATCCGGCGGCGTTGTATGCCGGAACGACTATTGATACCTTTGGATGCTCGTTCATGGCTTCTCTCCTTTTTCGCTGTCTGCGCTGTGATAGAATTCGAGGAAGTATTCGTACATAGGCATGAGCTTTGCGTAGGCGTCGGCTAGGATCTCCGGCAGCTCCGGGGAATACAGCGCGGCGTCGTGGTCGCGGCTGCACTCCAGCCCGATGCGCTTGCGGTTATACCAGCGGCCGAGCGGATCGTCGGCGTGCCCCTTGGGGCGCTTGTATTCCTCGCCGGTCAGCCTGAATCCGCCGCCGCGCTCGATCTTGCGGACGATGCGCTCAAATCTGGCGGGGTTGGCGTCTAGGCTGCGGCGGAAGGCCTCCATCTGGCTGGGCGTCGCGCTGTAAAAGCCCATGCCGTAGCTGTAATCGGCGGCGCCGATCTCGAACCAGAACATCGGCCCTTCGAGAAGGATGCTGCCGTGCTTTATAGAGAACCACAGATGATCCTTGTACGGCCCGCGACCGAACAGCCGCCGCGCGTCGCGGTAAATGCGCGAGACGTGCAGGCGGCAGTCCATCTCCGGGAAGCGGCTGCACATAAGCGCCTGCGTCTCGGCGGCGAGCGCCTTGAACGGCTCGTTCACGGTCTGCTCAAACTGCTCCTTGTGCTCGTTGAACCAGACACGCTCGTTATTGAATGCCAGCTCCCAGAGAAAATCTCCGGCAGCGGGAGTAAATCCGTTAAACATGATATACGCTCTTTCTTGCTTCTTTCATACTAAATCTACTTATAATATTAACATATTGATCCGGCTTTATCAAGCGGAGCGGGCGGGACGTTTTTGGGCAAAATACGCATTTTGAAAATTGACTGATATATGGGGTAAGTGGTAATATATTATCGTATGAGAAATTGTAAAGAGAAATTGTGTAGTAAAATTATGATTAGGAGGCTCTGTAATGAAAAAGAAACTTCACTATGCGGGTGCAGCGGTTTTACTGGCTTCCGTGCCTCTGTTCATGCTGGCTCCGGGGCGGGTCACGAAGCGTCAGCGCGCACCGTTCCAGAACGTGAACTTTGCCCATCGCGGCCTGCATTCGCGGGATAAGAGCGTGCCGGAGAACTCGCTGGAGGCGTTCGAACTGGCGTCCCGCGCCGGTTACGGCATCGAGCTTGACGTGCAGCTCTCAAAGGACGGCCAGGTCGTGGTGTTCCATGACGATGACCTCAAGCGCGTCTGCGGCGTGGACTGCCGCGTTGACGAAAGAACATATGCCGAGCTTACGGAGCTGAGGCTCTGCGGCACGGAGTATACCGTTCCGCTCTTCACCGAGGTGCTCGCGACCGTCAGAGGCCGCAGCCCGCTCATCGTCGAGCTGAAGCGCGGCCGCCGCAATATCGAGCTGTGCGAAAAGACCTACGCTCTGCTTGCCGAGTACAGGGGCGACGTGTGCATCGAAAGCTTCGACCCATTCATCGTGGCGTGGTTCCGTTTCCATGCGCCGGAGCTTCTGCGCGGCCAGCTCGCCATGCCCGCGGAGCGGTATGAGAATTTCCCGAAGCCGCTCGCCTTTGCGCTGAGCCACGGACTTATGAACTTCGTCTGCCGCCCGCAGTTTATGGCCTACCGTATAGGCCGCCGTCCTCTCACCGTGCATATTGCGGAGAAGCTCGGCGCCATGAAGGTGGCGTGGACTTCGCATGAGCCGAAGAACGAGCGCGGCAAGGACGCGGTCATCTTCGAATTCTATAAGCCATCGGTCAAGTTCGACCCCAAACGTAAATAAGCAGATATAAATAATCTCCGGATCACCGATCCGGAGATTATTCAGTCTGTCAAAGAACGTGTGCAGCAGGGCGCGGATAAGAGAGCAGCGGGGGAGCTTGAGGGGTAGCGCAGCGGCGGCGCGGTAGTGAATGACATGCCGGTGGCATGTCAGAGCCGCGCCGTGACCGAGCCGCAGCGAGAAAAGGCCCGCCTCAAATACAATAAACCGCCGTCCAAAAGTCTTGATACATCAACGACTTTTGGAGCAAAGCAGCATTTTGATAATATCAAAATGCTCGGCGGATGAAGCTTGTCAAAAAAAGTCCTCACAGGACTTTTTTGACAAGCTGAATAATCTCCGGATCACCGATCCGGAGATTGTTTTTCGGCGCAGTCCGCACATACGGGAACTCCGCATCTTATTTGCAGGAAGTCTTCACGCGTAAGCTCGCCGCATACGGCGCATGGCCGCTCATCGCGGCGCTGCGGCGCGGCGGGGAACGGCATATGGGGGATGCCGGAACAGAAGATCTCGGCTGCAGGCGCGGTAAGGATGTATTCAATGAGCGCAGATTTATCCGCAAGCTTCGGCAGCGGACGCAGATACAGCCGCAGCTCGCCGCCCGCGCCGTAAAAATTGAATACGGGCTTCCCCGTCTCACGCAGACATAACCTGCCGTTTCCGACCGTCGCGCCGAGAACCGATTGGAACCCATCCGCCCAGCAGGCGCGGCTCTCTATCGCGCAGCGCAGCTCGCCGTGAAGCAGCCCGCCCGCCTCCGCGGCTGCCCGTACGCCAATGGCAAGGCCGGGGCAGAGATGCCCATGCAGGTTTCCGGCGGCTTCAAAAAGCTCGTGAATGTCCATGTTAGGCCTCCGTATTCCAGTATATCCATGCGACGCAGGTGCTGACACTGTCGACGAAAACGCCGTTTTCGTCCGCAAGCTCCGCCGCGATCCTTCTTGCACGAGCCATGAGCGCGGCGTCACCAGCATCGCCGCCGCAGCGCTTTATCAGATATTCTGCGGCCTCGTCCGGACTGCGGTCGTCGCTCCAGTCATATGGCACGTATTTCACGATGGGGTCATAGCCCGCGCCGCGGACGGCTTGCAGCAGCGCCTCTGCGCCGTCGTGCATCCCCGCGCCGAAGCCCGAAACCTCCAGCCCCATCCGGCGGTAGAACTCGTCGCGCATCGGCTGCGCCCATTCGACAAAGTTCGCCGTGAAGCACCAGCCGCGGGTCAGCGTGCTCATCTTCTCCACACTGGCCGTGTCGTGCACTGCGGCGGACATCATTGCGACCGACAGGTCGAATTTATCGCCGCCGGACAGCTCGTCCGTGCTCAGCATAGCGAAATCGCCCTCGACGATGCGCCACGGAGTGGCGTACGCCGCCATGTTCCGCGCTGCGTGCGCGAGCATGGCGGGGGAAATGTCCGTCAGCGTCACGCCGCATCCAAGCTCGGCGAAATATGTTCCGTATTTCCCGACGCCGCAGCCGATATCGAGCACACTGCAGCCGGGGTGCAGCAGCCCGTTTGAGGTGAAGAACTCCAGCAGCTGCCGGTTATAGTCGTTCAGCCCCATGCGGAAAACCCGCTGGTAGTCCGCCGCGGCCTCGTCCCAGCTTTTAATCTGTTCCATCCGCGTCCTCCCTGTGCGTTTTGACGTCCGGGAACGGTATCAAAACGGGTATGCCCATGCAGTCGACGATGTGTACGTGCATGTCGTAAACGTGTTCGACTATCTCCGGCGACATGACCTCGCGCCCGCCGTGGGCGTATATCTCCGAATCCTTGAGGAACATGAAGCGGTCACAGTAGCGGATGGCGAGGTTCAGGTCGTGCAGCACGGTAATGACGCTTATTTTATGCTCGCGCGCGATGGCGCGCACAAGCTGCATGACCTCGTGCTGATTGCGCGGGTCGAGATTGCTGGTCGGCTCGTCGAGCAGCAGCACGCGCGGCTCCTGCGCCAGCGCGCGGGCGATCAGCACCTTCTGCGCTTCGCCGCCGGACAGCTCCGACACACTGCGCAGCGCGTAGGATTCAAGCTTCATGCGGCGCAGGATATCCGAAACTATCTCCCTGTCCCGGTGCGTCGCGTCCCATTGGATGTACGGCTTGCGGCCGAGCAGCACCGTGTCGAAAACCGACATGTCCACCGCCCGCGCGTTCTGCGCCACATAGGCGACGTTCTGCGCCATCTCGTTGCTGCTCATCGCAAAAACGTTCTTCCCGTCCACGATGACCTCGCCGGACTTCGGGCGGAGAATGCGGTCGATGCATTTTAAAAGCGTGCTCTTGCCGGCACCGTTGTTGCCGAGAATGGCGGTGCAGATGCCGTCCGGAACGTCAAAGCTCACGCCGAGGAGCGTGTCGGGGGCGTTTTTCCCGTAGGAAAAGCATATGTCTCTGACCTCAACCATTGGAATTTCTCCCCCTGAACAGCAGAATAAGGAATACCGGCCCGCCGATGAACGACATTATCGCGCCGATGGGCAGGATTATCGGCGGCGCGATGAGCTTCGCGAGCGCGTCGGCAAGTATCAGCAGCAGCGCGCCGCAGACCGCGGAGCCGGGGACAAGGAAGCGGTGGTCGTTGCCGACAAAAAAGCGCATGACATGCGGCGCGATGAGGCCGACAAAGCTGATTATGCCGACGAACGACACCGCGACCGCCGCCGACAGCGAGCACACCGCCATGCTGGCGACCATGACCTTCTTCGTGTCCACGCCGAGGCTCTTGGCCGTGTCGTAGCCCGCCTCCATGGCGTTGTAGTTCCAGCGGTTATACATGTAGTAGATGAAGCTCAGCACGAAAACGACGCTGATAAAGCGCAGATCCTTCCAGCTTGCGCTGCCGAGGTTGCCGAAGGTCCAGAACACGACCGCGCCGAGCGAGGTATCGTCGGCGAAGTATTGCAGCAGCGTGCTGCCGCCGGCGAACATCGCGCTGAGCGCCGTGCCCGCGAGGATCAGCCCGCCGGGGCCGACGTTTTTCTTGAGCCGGGAGATGAGTATCACGACGACCGACGATATCGAGCCGAAGACGAAGGCGCAGAGCGTGACGATATACGGGTTATCGATCGATACGGTCGAGGTGGAGTTGGAGTTTGTTATCACGCCGCCGCCGAACACGATTATGCCCAGCGCTGCGCCGAAAGCCGCGCCCTGCGACACGCCCAGCGTCGATGCCGAGGCGAGAGGGTTGCGCAGTACGCACTGCATCACCGCGCCGGAGGCCGCGAGCGTTGCGCCGACGAATATCGCCGCCAGAACGCGCGGCAGGCGGATATTCATAATGGCGGTCTGATATTTCTTTTCGCCCTCGCCGGCGAGCGCACGGAAAATGTCCGGCAGGCTGATTTTCAGAGAGCCGATGCCCATATACACCACGGCGGCAAAAAGCGTAATAAACGCCGCAGCCGCAAGCGCTATGCGCTTGCGGGCGACGAACTGTTCATATTGTTCGATTTTTACTGGGTGCTTCTGCAATTATATCACACCTTTATTATCCGAGAGTGACGGCGCCGTAGCCGAGCCCGGCTTCGGTCAGCAGGTCGAGGTAGCCGTCGTGGCCGAGGAAGAAGGAGAATATCTCGTTTGCCTTGGCCTCAAAATCGACGTCCGCGAATGCATCGGGGAACAGCAGCGATCCTGCGTAGTAGGCGCTGACGAGGGGAATCTCGACGTTGGTGTAGTTCGCGGTGGAGTTCGGCCACTGATAGACCTTGCCGTTCTTGACGGCGCTGAGCTGCTCGAAGAAGCTCGGATCCTCGGCGTACTGATTCTTGACAAGCTCAAGGTTGCCGGAGTCGAGAATGATGATGTCGGGGTCCCACGCGAGGATCTGCTCGCGGTCTACCTCTACGCCATGGGGGCCTTCGATGATGCCGGCGGCAGCGTCGTTCGCGTGAATGGAAGCGAGAATCGCGTCGTTGGCGTAAACGCCTTCGATGCCGTGCCCGCCGCGGAAGGTGGCGGCGGCGCCGAGAACGAGGGGCTTCTCCTCATCGGGGATGTCCTTGGTGCGCGCGTCGAGATCGGCGAGACAGTTGTCCATGAAGGAGATGACCTCCTCGGCGCGTTCGTGCACGCCGCAGGCGTCGCCGAATACGCGAAGCGCCAGCTTGTAGTCCTCGCCGAACAGGGTGCCCTGCGGGGCGGCGACGACGGAGCGGCCAAGCTGCTCTTCGATGGAGTTGACGATGTCCTCCTCATAGGTGCAGAGGATTATATCGGGATCGGCCTCAAGAATGACTTCCGGCAGAATTTCGCCGTAGCCGCCGGCTGAGGCCGCGGGCAGGTCAGCCCACGCTTCATGGTTGAAGCAGCCGTAGGCCATGAAGAGACTGTCGTTCTGGTCACCGTTTGCGGTAGTGACCATCTTGTCCTGAAGGCCGAGGTAGACGAGCATACGCGTCGCGTTGCCGAGAGTGACGATGGAGTTTATCTCGGTCGGAACTTCTATTTCGCGTCCCAGACCGTCGGTTATGACGCGGGTGGCGGGAGCGGCGTCAACGGCGGAGGATTCCTCGGCGGGAGCCTCGGTCGCGGGGGTGCCGCTCTGCTGCTGGCCGCAGCCTGCGAGCATGCTCAGGGACAGGAGCATTGCGAGAATAAGTGCAAGAGTTCTTTTCATTTGAGGTCGTTTCTCCTTTGGTGATGAATCATGTTCCTGATTATATCAGCCGCGGGGCAATTGCGGAAGCCCCCTAGGGGGATAAAATTTTTTGACATACCGCGCGGAGCTATGGTATAATCTCAGCATATTTTTAAAAGGACAGATGAACATGACGCGCATTTTATTCGTTTGCCACGGCAGTACACTATCAAAACCCGGAAACGCTTGATTTTCAAGGACTTTTTGGGATTGCTTCGAGCAATTTACTACCCATTTACTACTTTTGAAAACCTAAAAAACTGACAACTGCCTCCGCGCGATAGCAAATGAAAATATTTAACTATATTGTATAGCAGAAAGGACGTTGCATTATAGCAGCGTCCTTTCTGTTATCTGGTCTTGCCGCAGATTTTGAAAAAAGTCTGCGGCTTTTTTTATGCCAAAATTCATAAAGGAGGCGACGCTATGTACTTTACTTCCGGCCAAGACCGGGCCTTTGAACGGCTGATGCAGGAAAAGCCCGGTTTCGATCATTACGACGGTGGCGGGGCGAACGCGCCGGAGGATTGCGGCAGTTGCCACTTCTATCGCCCGGATTGGAAATATCAATACTGCGTGTATGCAGAGTGTCCCTATCAGCCGGGCAAGCTGACCGCCCTTGCTGCGGTCAAATTCACAGTGAAAGGAGCTGACGACGATATGGCAGTATTCCGCGTGGAGAAGAACAAAGGCTATACGGTGATGTCCAACCACCACCTGCGGAACAAAGCCCTGTCCCTGAAAGCCAAGGGCCTGCTGTCACAAATGCTGTCCTTGCCGGAGGATTGGGACTACACCCTAAAGGGCCTGTCCCTTATCAACCGGGAAAGCATCGACGCTATCAGGACGGCGGTGTGGGAGCTGGAACGGGCCGGATATATCAGGCGGGAGCAGGGCCGTGACGCAAAGGGCAAAATGGCCGATATGGTCTATACCATTTACGAGCAGCCGGTGTTGGATAAGCCGGTATTGGAAAACCCGGTGTTGGAAAATCCAACATCGGATAACCCGACATCGGATAATCCGGCGTCGGGAAATCCAACGCAATTAAATAAAGAGATACAAAGAACTAACTTACCAAGAAAAGAAAAATTAAATACAGATGGACAAAGTACCGATTCCATTCCTTTCCCATCCCTGACCCCTGCCCCTGCGAGGAACGAGGCGGCGGCTGCACCGCCGGAACGGAAAGGAACAGGAAAGGATGCGGCAGTACAGATTTATCGGGAAATCCTTTTGGAGAATATCGAGTATGACTATCTCATTCAGGACAGTTCCATTGACCGGGAGCAGCTTGACGAGATCGTTGATCTGATGCTGGAAACCGTCTGTACTTCCCGTAAGAGCATCCGTATCGCCGGGGATGATTACCCCGCCGAGCTGGTGAAGTCCAAGTTTATGAAGCTGAACAGCGAACATATCCGCTTTGTCTTTGACTGCCTGCGGGAGAACACCACGAAAGTCCGTAACATCAAGCAGTATTTACGGGCCATGCTGTTCAATGCCCCCAGCACCATCAGCAACTACTACACGTCCCTTGTGGCGCATGATATGGCGCAGCCGGATTGGGGCAAACCAAAATCCGGCCTGCCGGACTATTCCTGTTCGCCGGATGAAAGCCTGTGAGGAAAAGGAGGCGCTTTGAATCGTTGTTACCTGCGGCGTCTGGTGGTTCCACCTTAGACGCCATTATTGACTTTCTGACAAGGAGGGATGCTTATTGCAGGAAGAAGTCGATCAGAAAACCATTGCCCTGTCCATGAAAGCGGGCAAGTTCACGGCCCAAGTGCTGCAAGCGGCGCTGAAAAAGTATTTGCAGCACCGGGCCAAAGGCAAGACCACGCTGCACCACGGGCAGCAGAGCCTAAAGCAGCTCAAAAAGCACGGGGCGGCCCTGTCCAATATCGAGATCACCGACGCCAATATCGGCCTTTTCCGGCCCTGCGCCAAGAAATACGGCGTGGACTTCACGCTGCGGAAAGATGCCACCACCCAGCCCCCGCACTACATCGTGATTTTCAAGGCCAAGGACGCCGACAACATGGAACAGGCGTTCAAGGAGTTCACAGCCAAGAAATTGCAGCGGGAGGAACGGCCCTCAATCCGCAAGGATATTGCCGCAAGCAAGGAAAAGGCGGCGGCCCGCAACGCTGACCGGGCCAAGGAGAAATTCAAGGAAAGGGGGATGTCACGATGAAGCCGGGAGTGAAAAAGCTGATAATCGCCAACCTGCCCTATCTGCTGTTTGTCGATCTGTTCGGCAAGCTGGGACAGGCGTACCGGCTGGCGGAGGGCATCGACCTTTCCCAAAAGCTCCTGCACTTTGCGGACGGCTGCGCGGCGGCCTTTGCCAATGCCGCCCCCAGCTTCAACCCCTTTGACCTGCTGATCGGCGTCGCCGGTGCTGCGGCGTTGCGGCTCATGGTGTACTGCAAGGGCAAGAACACCAAGAAATACCGCAAAGGCGTGGAGTACGGCAGCGCCCGATGGGGCGGCCCCAAGGATATAGCCCCCTATATCGACCCCAATTTTGACAACAACATTCTGCTGACACAGACGGAACGGCTGACGATGAACAACAGGCCGAAAGACCCCAAGACCGCCCGGAATAAAAATGTTCTGGTGATCGGAGGCAGCGGCAGCGGCAAGACCCGGTTCTTTGTAAAGCCGAACCTTATGCAATGCGTGTCCAAGGACTATCCGACCTCTTTTGTTATAACAGACCCCAAGGGCAGCTTGATCGGTGAAGTGGGCCAGCTCCTTATCCGCAGCGGCTACCGCGTGAAAGTGCTGAACACCATCAACTTTTCCAAGAGCATGAAATACAACCCGTTTCGGTATCTGCACTCGGAAAAAGACGTGTTGAAGCTGGTAAACACCTTGATCTGCAACACCAAGGGCGAGGGCGAAAAAAGCGCGGAAGATTTTTGGGTGAAATCGGAACGGCTGTTCTACACGGCCCTGATCGGCTATATCTGGCAGGAAGCGCCGGAGGAAGAAATGAACTTCACGACGTTGCTTGAAATGATAAATGCCAGCGAGGCCCGCGAGGACGACCCGGAATTTCAATCGCCGGTGGATATGATGTTTGAGCGATTGGAGGAACGCGACCCCGACCATTTTGCCGTCCGGCAGTATAAAAAATTTCTGCTTTCGGCGGGCAAGACACGTTCCTCTATCCTTATCAGCGCGGGCGCGAGAATGGCCCCGTTTGACATTCGGGAAGTCCGGGAGCTGATGGAGGACGACGAACTGGAACTTGACACCATCGGGGACGAGAAAACGGCGCTTTTCCTGATTATGTCGGACACGGACACCACCTTTAATTTCATTCTGGCAATGGTACAGAGCCAGCTTATCAACCTGCTTTGTGACCGGGCCGATGATAAATACGGCGGGCGGCTGCCGGTTCACGTCCGCATGATACTGGACGAGTTTGCGAACATCGGCCAGATACCCAACTTTGACAAACTGATTGCCACCATCCGAAGCCGTGAAATCTCGGCTTCTATTATTTTGCAAAGCCAGTCGCAGTTAAAGGCCATCTACAAGGACGCTGCGGAAATCATTTCCGACAACTGCGACTGTACGCTTTTCCTTAGTGGGCGGGGCAAGAACGCCAAGGAAATCTCTGACGTGCTGGGAAAAGAAACCATCGACAGCTACAACCAGAGCGAAAACCGGGGCGCACAGACCTCTCACGGATTGAATTATCAGAAGTTAGGAAAGGAATTGATGTCACAAGACGAAATCGCCACGATGGACGGAGGCAAGTGTATTTTGCAGGTGCGCGGTGTAAGGCCGTTTTTCAGTGAGAAATACGACATTACCCGTCACCCCCGCTATAAATACCTTTCCGACGCCGACAAGAAGAACTATTTTGACGTGGACAGGTACTTGACCGCCCTGCGCCGGAAACGGCAGCGGGTGGTTTCGCAGGAGGAAACCTTTGACCTCTACGACATAGACCTGTCGGATGAAGATATGGCCGCCGTGGACGAATGATCGGCGGCTTTCCCTTATCAACAAATCATATCAAACTGAAATTTATGGAGGTAAATTTATGGAATTTTTCAATAGTGCGGTTACTACTTTGCAGACTATCGTTGTGGGCCTCGGCGGTGCGCTGTGCGTTTGGGGCGGCATCAACCTTCTGGAAGGTTACGGTCAGGATAATCCGGCCAGCAAGTCGCAGGGTGTTAAGCAGCTCGTCGCGGGCGGTGGTGTTGCCCTGATCGGCGTCACTCTGGTTCCCCTGCTGTCTGGTCTGCTGGGCTGATCTTCCCGGCTGTCCGCCAACCAGCCCAACCATAACTGTTAAATCCTGAAACCCCGCAGCGCTCTCCCGGTTCCATGCGGGAGAGCGCTGCAAAGGAGGTGAACCCACATGATAGGCGAACTCATAGGGGATTGGATCAAAGGCATTTTAATCGACGGCATCATGGGCAACCTGTCCGGGCTGTTCAGCACGGTCAATACGAAAGTCGGGGAAATCGCCTCGGATGTGGGGACGACGCCGCAAGCGTGGAACAGCGGCATATTCAATATGCTGCAATCCCTGTCGGACACGGTGATCGTCCCCATTGCAGCGGCGATCCTTGCCGTTATCATATGCTATGAGCTGATAGACATGATCGTGGAAAAGAACAATATGCACGATTTTGACACGTCCATGTTCTTCCGCTGGATTTTCAAAAGTGCTTTTGCCATTCTCATTGTGACGAACACATGGAATATCGTCATGGGCGTTTTCGACGCCACCCAAGCCGTCGTCAACCAGAGCGCCGGGGTGATTATCGGGGAAACCAGCATTGACTTTGACACCCTCATTCCCGACCTTGAAGCACAACTGGAAGCTATGGACATCGGGCCGCTGCTCGGCCTGTGGTTCCAGACCCTTGTTGTGGGGCTGACGATGAACATTCTTTCCATCTGTATTTTCCTTGTGACCTACGGCAGAATGATTGAGATTTATGCCGTGACTGCGCTGGGGCCGATCCCTCTTGCCACGCTGGGCAATGCGGAGTGGCGCGGCGTCGGCCAGAACTACTTGAAATCCTTGTTGGCGCTGGGCTTCCAAGCCTTTTTGATTATGGTGGTTGTCGGCATCTATGCGGTGCTGATCCAGCAAATCGGACAGGCAGCGGATATATCCGGGGCCATTTGGGGCTGTATAGGCTACACGGTTCTGCTCTGCTTCTGTCTATTCAAGACTGGCAGCATATCGAAAGCCGTCTTTACTGCACATTGACAGACAGGAGGACTACCAACCATCGAGGAAGTACAAAAGAAACGATACCACATCATTTACGCCGATCCGCCGTGGCGGTATGAGTGCAAGAAAACAGGTGCAGCGGAACATCACTATCTCACCATGAGCATTGACGAGCTGTGCGCCCTGCCGGTGGAAACGCTGGCGGGCGACCTGACCCGCGTAGAGCTGTTTGCCAGACAGAAAGCGCCCGGTTGGGACGTTTGGGGAAACGAGGTGGACAGTGATCTTTCCCTGACCCCACAAGAAACTGTATCAGAAACGAGGTGATTTGAATGGCTTATGTGACCGTCCCAAAGGATTTGACCCGTGTAAAATCCAAGATTGTGTTTGGGCTTACCAAACGGCAACTGATCTGCTTCGGCGGTGCGCTTCTTGTAGGCGTCCCGCTTTATTTTTTGCTCCGGGGCCGGGTGACTGGCAGCGCGGCGGCCCTGATTATGGTGTTCGCCATGCTGCCGGGCTTCCTGCTGGCCCTGTACGAGCGCCACGGCCAGCCCCTTGAAGTGGTGGTATGGCAGATCGTCCAGTGCTGCTTTATCCAGCCCAAGGAAAGGCCCTACCAAACCGACAACGCCTATACTGCCCTTATGCGGCAGCACCAAATGGAAAAGGAGGTAAATGCGATTGTCCGAAAAGCAAAGAAACGAGCCGCCTGTAAAGCTCACCCGCGCCGAAAAGCGGGAAATACAGGCCATCATCCGCAAGTATAAGGGCGACGGCAAAGCCCATTCCGCACAGGCCAGCATCCCGTATCAGGCCATGTACCCGGACGGGATTTGCAGGGTGACGGCCAACACGTTCAGCAAGTGCATCGAGTTTGCCGACATCAGCTATCAGCTTGCACAGGCCGACACCAAGACAGCCATTTTTGAAAACCTGTGCGATCTCTACAACTATCTGGACGCCTCGATCCACGTCCAGTTTTCCTTTGTCAACCGCAAGACCGACCCCAAGCAGTACGCCAAGAGCTTTGAGATCAAGGCGCAGGGGGACGACTTCGACGACATCCGGGCGGAGTATTCCGGCATCCTGCAAGACCAGCTTGTGCGGGGCAACAACGGCCTCACCAAGCGCAAGTTCCTGACATTCACCATCGAGGCCGACAACCTGAAAATGGCCCGCGCCCGTCTTACCCGCATTGAAACCGACCTGCTGGGCTATTTCAAGACGATGGGGGCCGTGGCTCATGTGCTGGACGCCAAGGAACGTCTGGAAGTGCTGCATGGGGTACTCCACCCCGACGCCGAGCCGTTTCAATTTGAATGGAAATGGCTGGCCCCGTCCGGCCTCTCCACCAAAGATTTTATTGCCCCGTCCTCGTTCCGCTTCGGCAATTCCCGGATGTTCGGGCTGGGCGGCAAGTATGGGGCTGTGAGCTTCTTAAACATCCTGTCCCCGGAGCTGTCGGACGAAATGCTGGCCGACTTCCTCAACACGGAAAACGGCATTGTCGTCAATCTCCATGTGCAGGCCATCGACCAGAGCGAGGCCATCAAGACGGTAAAGCGCAAGATCACCGACCTTGACGCCATGAAGATACAGGAACAGAAACGAGCTGTCCGCAGCGGCTATGACATGGACATCCTGCCCAGCGACCTTGCCACCTACGGACAGGACGCCAAGGAGCTTTTGAAAACCCTGCAAAGCCGGAATGAACGAATGTTCCAGATCACCTTTCTGGTGATGAACACCGCCGACACCCGGCAGAAGTTGGAGAACGATGTATTTTGGGTCGCAGGTGTGGCGCAGAAATACAACTGTTCCCTTGTCCGTCTGGACTACCAGCAGGAACAGGGCCTTATGAGCAGCCTGCCGCTGGGGGCCAACCACATCAAGATCGAGCGTTCCTTGACGACTTCCAGCGTGGCCGTGTTCGTGCCTTTCGTGACACAGGAGCTTTTCATGGGCGGCGACGCCATGTATTACGGTGTCAATGCCAAGACCGGCAACATGATTATGCTGGACAGAAAACGGGCGCGGTGTCCCAACGGATTGAAGCTGGGTACTCCCGGTTCCGGCAAATCCATGAGCTGTAAATCCGAGATCGTCAGCGTGTTCCTCTGTACGCCGGACGATGTATATATCTGCGATCCAGAGGCGGAATATTATCCCCTTGTGAAGCGGCTCCACGGCCAAGTGGTGAAGCTGTCGCCTACCAGCAAATCCTATGTGAACCCGCTGGACATCAACCTGAATTACAGTGAGGACGAAAACCCGCTGGCCCTGAAATCCGACTTTGTGCTGTCGTTCTGTGAGCTTGTCATGGGCGGCAAGAACGGGCTGGAAGCCATTGAAAAGACGGTCATTGACCGTGCCGTGCAGGTGATCTACCGGCCCTATCTGGCAGACCCCCGCCCGGAAAATATGCCAATCCTGTCCGACCTGTATCAAGCCCTGTTAGACCAGCATCTCCCGGAGGCTGACCGTGTGGCGCAGGCCCTTGACCTGTATGTAAACGGTAGCCTGAACGTCTTTAACCACCGCACCAATGTCAACATCGAAAACCGCATTGTGGCCTTTGATATTAAAGAGCTGGGAAAACAATTAAAGAAGCTCGGTATGCTCATTGTCCAAGACCAGATTTGGGGCCGTGTGACCCAAAACCGCAGCCAAGGCAAGGCGACGTGGTACTTCTGCGACGAGTTCCATTTGCTTTTGCGAGAGGAACAGACGGCAGCTTTCTCCTGCGAGATTTGGAAGCGATTCAGAAAATGGGGAGGCATCCCGACCGGGGCGACGCAGAACGTCAAAGACCTGCTTTCTTCCCCGGAGATCGAAAACATTCTGGAAAACAGCGACTTCATTTGCCTGCTCAATCAGGCGTCCGGCGACCGGCGCATCCTTGCGGAACGATTGAACATTTCCCCGCAGCAGTTACGGTATGTGGACAATTCCGAACCTGGCGAGGGGCTTTTGATCTATGAAAATGTGATCCTGCCGTTCCGCAACCCCATCCCGCAGCGCAGCCAGCTCTACAAGATTATGACGACCCGGTTAGGCGAGGGCGAAACGGTATGACAGACAAGGAGGTGACGCCCTATGAAGCAGTTGAAACCCCGTGATAAGGTGACGCAGCACATGACCCGCGACGGCCTGACGCTGGATAACCAGACCACCGGCGAGAGCATCAGCATTTCCAGCCGGGAGGCCGAACAGGACTATTCCGCAGCCGAGCCGGGCGGCACCGCTGAAAAGGTGCTGGAACGTGCCGGGGACATCCGGGAGCGCAGCAAGGCGAAGCGGGCCGCCAAGGATGGCGCGAATACGGCGGCGCAGGCCACCGGCCCCGCGTCCCGCCTACAATTCACCGCCGAGGAACGGGCCGATCCCGCCCTTTCCAAGTATGTCCACAAGGCGGAAAAGCGGGCGGATAAACTGGACGCAGCCAAAGAAGCCCTGCCGAAAAAGCGCGTCGTCACCAAGGAAACCGTCTATGACGAGGCCAAGGGCAAGGCCAAAACCAAGCTGCACTTTGACAAGGTGGAGAAACCAGCCCCCAAACTCAAACCCAACCCGGCCAGCCGTCCGATGGAGGAAGCGGGCCTGTACTTGCATGGAAAAATCCATGAGGTTGAGCATGAGAATGTGGGCGTCGAGGGCGGCCATAAGGGAGAAGAACTTGCCGAGCGCCAAGCGGGAAAAGCCATTCGCAGCGGCATCCGGCGTCATAAGCTCAAACCCTACCGGGCCGCAGCCAAGGCCGAGAAAAAGGCTGTTGCCGCCAATGCGGAGTACATCTACCAGAAATCCTTGCGGGATAACCCGGAAATGGCGCAGGCGGTGAAAAACCCGGTGGCCCGGTTCTGGCAGAAACAGAAAATCAAACGGGACTATGCCAAGGCAGCACGGGCGGCGGGCCAGACGGCACAGGGCGCAGCCAGCGCCACCAAAACCACCGCCGCAGCCGCCAAGAAAGCCGCCGAGAAAAGCAAACAGGCCGCGTCCTTTGTGGCCCGGCACTGGAAAGGTGTGCTGCTGATCGGCGGCGTGGGCCTTATGCTCATGCTGATTATGGGCGGCCTGCAATCCTGTACGGCCATGTTCGGCAGCGCCGGAACCGGCGTGGCAGCCACGTCCTATCTGTCCGAGGACAGCGATATGCTGGGGGCCGAAGCCGCCTATGCGGACATGGAGGCCGATTTGCAGTATGAGCTTGACAACTACGAAAGCCTGCACCCCGGCTATGACGAATACCGTTTCGATCTGGACGAGATCGGCCACGACCCCTATGTGCTGACTTCCATCCTGTCGGCGCTGCATGATGGCGTCTATACGCTGGGCGACGTGCAAGGCGACCTTGCCATGCTCTTTGAGAAGCAATACACCCTGACACAGACCATTGAAACCGAAACCCGATACCGCACCGAAACCCGGACGGACAGCGAGGGCAACCCCTACACCGTGCAAGTTCCCTACACCTACTACATCTGCAACGTGAAGCTGGAAAACTTCGATATGTCCCACCTGCCTGTCTACATCATGGGCGAGGATCAAATGAGCCTGTATGCGGTGTATATGTCCACGCTGGGCAACCGGCCAGACCTGTTTCCCACAGGTACCTATCCCAACGCTTCCACCGTCAAGGAGCCGACCTATTACGACATTCCCCCGGAGGCTTTGGAGGATGCCACCTTTGCCGCAATGATGGCCGAGGCGGAAAAGTATGTGGGTTATCCATATGTGTGGGGCGGCAGCTCTCCCAGCACCAGCTTTGATTGCAGCGGCTTTGTGAGCTGGGTAATCAATCACAGCGGATGGGACGTGGGACGGCTGGGCGCACAGGGCCTTTGCAATATCTGTACCCCTGTTTTCCCGGAGCAGGCCAAGCCCGGCGACCTTGTATTTTTTGTCGGCACCTACGACACCCCCGGCGTTTCCCATGTCGGCATTTATGTGGGCAATTCCGTGATGTTGCACTGTGGCGACCCTATTTCTTACACCAACCTCAATTCGAGTTATTGGCAGCAGCATTTCTATTGTTACGGGCGTCTGCCTTGACGCCAGAAAGGAGTTTTGACGATGGCAAACAAACTTGACCGTATCGAAAAAGACATTGAGAAAACCAAGGCCAAGATCGCGGAGCTGCAAAAGCAGCTTCGGGAGCTGGAAGCGGCAAAGACCGAACAGGAGAATTTGCAGATCATCCAGCTTGTGCGCGGCCTGAACATGAAGCCGGAGGAATTTGCGGCGTTCCTGCGTGGCGGCGCTTTGCAGACCGCCCCGGCCCCGCAGCCGGATTTTGAACAGGAGGACAATGCCGATGAAGAATAAGATCATTCGCACGTTTACCGTGACGCTGGCCGCCGTGCTTTGCCTGACGGCCTTTTCCACCACCGCGTTTGCCGGTGGTACTGACCCCAACCCGGAGCCTTTGCCGGAAACCACCGAGGCCCCGCAGGAGGAAGAACCCACCACCGGCGGCATGGAGCCGGAGGGCGTACCTGTCACCCCGGAGGGCAACGTAACACTGGTGGATGATTTCTACGGAGATAAGCAGCTTATCACCGTTACCACCAAGGCGGGCAACTACTTTTATATCTTGATCGACCGCGCCAACGAGGACAAGGAAACCGCCGTTCACTTCCTCAACCAAGTAGACGACGCCGACCTGCAAGCACTGTTGGAGGACGGCAAAACCGCCCCGGAAACCTGTACCTGTACGACCAAGTGCGCGGCGGGAGCCGTCAACACGAATTGCCCGGTATGTAAAACCAATATGACCGAGTGTACCGGCCCGGAGCCGGAACCGCAGGAGCCGGAGGAAACCGAGCAGCCGCAGGAAGATGAAGCGAAAAGCACCGGCATGGGCGGTCTTGTGGTGTTCCTTGTAGTGGCCCTGATCGGCGGCGGCGCGGCCCTTTACTTCTTCAAGTTTAAGAAGCCCAAGGCCGACACCAAGGGCGGCGACGAGCTGGACGAATACGATTTTGGCGAGGACGAGGACGACGAGGACGAACCGGCCCCGGAGGACGAGGAACCCGCGCAGGATAAGGAGGAATAAGGAATGAGTATTCAGTTGGTAATTGCAGAGAAACCGAGCGTCGCCCGCAGCATTGCGGGCGTGATCGGTGCGGATCAGAAAAAGGACGGCTACATGGAGGGAAACGGCTATCTAGTGAGCTGGTGTATCGGCCACCTTGTTTCCCTTGCCGACGCCGCAGCCTATGACGAGCGTTTCAAGAAATGGCGCTATGACGACCTGCCGATTTTGCCGCAGGAATGGCAGTACATCATCCCCGCCGAGAAGAAAGGCCAGTTTGCCGTGCTGCGCTCTCTGATGGAGCGTCCTGACGTGACGGGGCTTGTGTGCGCCACCGACGCCGGGCGCGAGGGCGAATTGATTTTCCGTTTCGTCTATCAGATGGCGGGCTGCAAAAAGCCGTTCAAGCGCCTTTGGATTTCCAGCATGGAGGACGCCGCGATCCGCGAGGGCTTTGCCCACCTGAAACCGGGGGCCGACTACGACGACCTGTATCAATCGGCCCTGTGCCGGGCGCAGGCCGATTGGCTGGTGGGGATCAACGCCACCCGGCTTTTCTCCATCCTCTATCACAAGACCCTGACCGTGGGCCGTGTCCAGACGCCTACCCTCAATATGCTGGTTGACCGGGAGGCCAAGATCAGCAATTTCAAGAAAGAGAAATACCACATTGTCCATATCGCGGCGGGCGGCATGGAGGCGGCCAGTGACCGCTTTATGAACCCCGACGACGCCGACGCCACCAAGACGGCCTGTGCAGGAGCGCAGGCCGTTTGTGTATCGGTGAAGCGTGAGAAAAAGGCGGAGCAGCCGCCCCGCCTTTACGATCTCACCACCTTGCAGCGGGAGGCCAACCGCCTGTTTGGATTTACCGCCAAGCAGACCCTTGACTATGCCCAACAGCTCTATGAAAAGAAGCTGCTGACTTATCCCCGCACCGACAGCCAGTACCTTACCGACGATATGCAGCCCACAGCGGAAAGCATTGTGTCCGGCCTGTGGCCGCTGCTTTCCTTTGCGGCAGGGCTGGACATTGCCCCGCAGTTTGGCCGGGTGCTGAACAGCAAAAAGGTGTCCGATCACCACGCCATTATCCCCACGATGGAGTTTGTGCAGAAAGACTTTGACGGGCTGACCGAGGGCGAAAAGAAACTGCTGTCCCTTGTGTGCTGCAAGCTGCTGTGTGCTGTGGCCGCGCCCCATGTGTATGAGGCTGTCACCGCCACATTCACCTGCGCCGGGAACGAGTTCACCGCCAAGGGCAAAACCATTCTCACCCCCGGCTGGAAAGAGATTGAGCGCCGCTTCAAGGCGTCGTTCAAGACCGACGCCGACGAGGACGCGCCGGAGCTGGCAAGGGAGCTGCCGGAGATCACCGAGGGCCAGACCTTTGACCCGGTGGAGGCCAGTATCACCGAGCATTTCACTACGCCGCCCAAGCCCTATACCGAAGATACGCTGCTGTCTGCTATGGAACGTGCCGGGGCCGAGGATATGCCGGAGGACGCCGAGCGCCAAGGTTTGGGAACCCCGGCAACCCGCGCTTCCATTCTGGAAAAGCTGGTGCAGATGGGCTTTGTGGAACGCAAAGGCAAGCAGCTACTTCCCACCAAGGACGGCCACAACCTTGTGTGTGTCCTGCCGGAAGTGCTGACTTCTCCCCAGCTCACGGCGGAATGGGAAACCAAGCTGTCGGCCATTGCCAAGGGCGAGGCCGACCCGGAGGGCTTCATGGTGGGCATTGCGGAAATGACCCGGAGCCTGATTTCCCGATATTCGCAGATCAGCGAGGACGCGCAGAAGTTGTTTCAAACCGAGCGTGTGGTTATCGGCAAGTGTCCCCGCTGCGGCGAAGCCGTCTACGAGGGCAAGAAAAACTATTACTGCGGAAACCGGGCCTGCCAGTTTGTCATGTGGAAGAATGACCGATTTTTTGAGGAACGGGGCAAGACGTTCACCCCGAAGATCGCCGCCGCGCTGCTCAAAGACGGAAAGGCAAAGGTAAAGGGCCTGCGCTCCATGAAAACCGGGAAAACCTACGACGGGACGGTGCTTTTGGCCGATACCGGCGGGAAGTACGTTAACTACCGCGTGGAGAAAAGAAGCTGACGGAGTAACGTAGCAAGCATAGGAAGTGTAGCCACACTTCCGATAAATCCCTGACCCGGCCACCTGCCGGGCCGGGGATTTTGCTTGTTGGGGAAAGCCCCAAACCCCTGTTTTTCTCTCCGCGTTCACAATTATCATGTTTCAAAAAACTGTTTTCACTGGTATAATCAAAGAAATAGCTGATTGTGCGTTAAAAAATGATAGCGCAATGGTTCGTTGCGGCGGTTCCTGCTTGCGTTGGTAGAAATAGAACGCCTTATTTGCTATGATTTTCTAAAAACAATAGCAGGAGGAAACTTCATTATGACCCTCGGAGAGAAAATACAAAAACTAAGAAAGCAGCGCGGACTTTCCCAAGAGGCGCTTGCCGAAAAGGTAACGGTTACACGGCAGACGATTTCAAAATGGGAATTGGGGCAATCTACCCCCGATCTGGATTTTATCGCCCAGCTTAGCGACATCTTCAATGTATCTTCTGATTACCTGATTAAAGATGAAATGATCGAGCCAGACGAGCTACTATATAAAAAGCGTAGTTACCACTTATCCGAAAGAGGCAAGCGCATTATTTTGGTAGTTGTTTCTGCGGCAGCTTTAATCGCTGGATGTGTGTGCTTGATCTGCGACTATTTTACTTCGGACAGATTATCGTGGTCATTGATTGCTGTTGCTTCAATTATAGCTGCATGGCTTATGTTGCTTCCAAGTCTGATTTCCAGAACAAGGATCGTTTTGAAAACCTTAGTTGCAGTCAGTGTTATCCCTTTTCCGCTACTGGCAATATTGTCTTTGCTTTTGAAAAGGTCAGTTATATTCACGTTGGGCGTTTGCATAACGCTGATTGTGATTGCTGCAATCTGGACAATGTATATAATTTTCCGCAAGTGCAGAAAAAACTTGTGGCGGGCATTTGGCTTTGCCCTGCTGGTTTTAATACCAGTACCGATTGCAATTACTCATATTACAGCTTGTTTTTTACCGCAAGTCCAGTTTGATTTTACATCTGACATATTCAACAGCGGGATCACCCTTGCGCTTTCTCTCGTGTGCTTTGGGGTAGATTATTTGCTCTATCACAGGAAAGGGGATGTAACAGGGAAAAAATGAAAACAGTTCTTCTACACGGATTGGGACAAACAGCACAAGACTGGAAAGATGTAGTCTGTCAACTTTCAACTTCTAATGTCGAGTGTCCAGAGCTTTTTTCTTCAATGGGGAATGAAATATCCTACTCCCGGATTTTGGCTAATCTTGAACGGCAGTATTCTGATGCAACAGAGCCGCTTTATATTTGTGGCCTATCGTTAGGGGCGCTGCTTGCCCTCGACTTTACTATTCGTCATGGGGATAAAGTGGCTTCGCTGGTCTTAATCGGCGCACAATACAAAGTACCAACATTACTGATAGATTTTCAAAATCTCTTGTTCCGCTGTATGCCCGCTAAGAGTTTTTACAACATGGGATTATCAAAAAGTGACACAATTAAACTGTCCCATTCGATGCGGTCATTGGATTTTACTTCACAATTAAGCAAGATTACCTGTCCTGTTACTGTTTTGTGTGGAGAAAAAGATAGGGCCAATCTAAAAGCATCGAAAAAGTTAAATGAGTTACTTTCCCAAGCAACTTTGCAAATTGTCAGCGGTGCAGGCCATGAAATTAACAAAGATGCACCAGAAGTTATTGCTGCCATACTTAATATGTAATTAGCATTTTAGACAACCGAATAATTTGCCGCCCACCGGCGGCACCACCCAGCAGGAAATCTTTCAAAGGTTTCCTGCTTTTCTTATGCCATTTTTTAGAAAGGAGCGACCAAATGAGCGAAGTGTTTTCTATCCTGCTTCATAACCGACAGCGTTATGAGCAAGGCAAAGAGGGCCTTTGGTTTTCTTTGCCGACCACAACCGAAAAGCTGCAAGAAGCCCTGCGGGAAATCGGGATCAGTGCCGACAATCCGCAGGACTTTTTCTTGTACGACTACCGAAGCACGCAGGAGCGTCCCATTAAGCTGCCCCGCGATCTGGTGTTGTCCGCCGATGTGGACGAACTGAACTTCCTTGCCGCGAGGCTGGAAAAGCTGGACGCCGCCGAGCTTGCGGAGCTGAACGCCGCCCTGACAAGCCCGCAGAGCGACTTCCACAGCATCGGACAGATCATCGACTACCCCGACAACGTGGACTACTATGTGCATCTGCCGGATGTCACCGGCACGGGCCAGTTGGGTGACTACTACCTGAACCGTTCCGGCATGGTGGATATGCCGGAGGAATGGAAAGCGGGAATTTTCCTGCCCCGTTTCGGCCTGCATATTGCCAATACGGAGCATGGTGTTTTCACCGATTATGGCTATCTGGTGAAAAGCGGCGACGAGTGGCAGCGCGTCCATGAGGGCCAGCCGGTGCCGGAGGAATACCGGGTGATGGCCTACCCCGCGCCGGAAATTCTGCGGGACGAGGCCCCGGCCCGGACGGTGCAGCCGGAGGCAGCGCCCACCGCCGAAGCTGCGGCCCCACCGCCCGTCGTCCCTATCATTCTCAACAGCCAGAACAGCGCCGACCGCATGAAAGAGATCACCGACCGGCTGGAAACCGGCATACAGGAGCTTTTCGAGAGTGAACGCTACAAAGCCTATCTCACCTCTATGGCGAAGTTCCACAGTTACAGTTTCAACAATACGCTGCTGATCGCCATGCAGGGCGGCCAGCTTGTGGCAGGCTACAACAAGTGGCGGGACGATTTTCACCGCAATGTGAAACGGGGCGAGAAAGGCATCAAGATTTTGGCCCCCGCCCCCTATAAGGTGAAAAAGGAAGTGCCGAAGCTGGACGAACAGGGCAAGCCGGTCATGGACAAAGACGGCAAGCCTCTGACCGAAGTACAGGAAACACAAGTTCCGGCGTTCAAGATCGTGTCTGTCTTTGACGTGAGCCAGACCGAGGGCGAACCCTTGCCCTCTATCGGTGTGGACGAGCTGGCCGGGAATGTGGAGCAATACGAGGACTTCTTCAAGGCGCTGGAACAGACTTCCCCCGTGCCGATGGCCTTTGAGGACATCCCCGGTGGTTCTCACGGCTACTACCACCTGACGGAAAAGCGGATCGCCATACAGGAGAACATGAGTGAGCTGCAAACTTTGAAAACGGCCATCCATGAGATTGCCCATGCCAAGCTCCACGCCATTGACCCGGAGGCCCCTGTGACCGAGCAGGCCGACCGGCCCGACAGCCGCACCCGCGAGGTGCAGGCCGAGAGCGTGGCCTATGCCGTCTGCCAGCACTACGGGCTGGACACGTCCGACTATTCCTTTGGGTATGTGGCCGGTTGGAGTTCCGGCAAAGACCTGAAAGAGCTGCGGGCATCCCTTGAAACCATCCGGGCCACCGCCCATGAGCTGATTACCGCCATCGACGGCCACCTTGCCGAGCTTCAGCAACAGCGGCAGGCACAGCAGGCCGTGGAACAGGCCGCCGAGCAGCCTGCCCCCGACAGTGTGTTTTCCAAGCTGCCCCCGGAACAGCAGCAGGAAATGACCGACAGTGTGAAAGCCATGCTGCAAACCCTGATTGACGCCGATGTGAAATCCACCGGCGAGGTGACACAAGGCACGTTGGACGCTATTCAGACACAGGGCTTTGTCCTTTCCGGCGACGGGACGCTGCAACGGGCCGAGGCCCAGCCGGAGCCGCAGCCGTGGAATGGGATTGACGGCCTTTTGAACAACAAACCCATTATGCCGGAGGCCACCCCCACGGAACGGGCCAACGCCCTGATCGACTGGGCCGAGCGCAACGGACAGCGCATGGGCAACGAGGAACGCCGGTTGATCGTGGAGTACGCCGAGGCCGTGGACAACACGGACAAGGTGGTTGCCCTTATCAATGAGTTTTGCGAACATGGCTATGAAATGCATCACGGCCATGTGGACGAGTTGGTGAAAAGCCGGATTGACCGGGAAATCGCAGAGGCCAAGGCCGCACAGCAGCCCACCCTTGACCCCACGGCAGAGCCGGTTGTGACGATCCTTTTCACCGAAAGCCCCGATCTGGAAATGGGCCAGCAAATGCCGCTGCATGAGGCCGACGCCCTGTTTGCCCGGCTGGACGCAGAACATCGTGGCGGCGGCTACTATGATAAGACCGACTTCCGCATTGATTTCACATTCCAAGGAGAGCCGCACAGCTATTCCGGGCGGCAGGATTTTGGCGACCGAGACGGTTCCCTGATTGAGCATATCCGGGAGCATCAGACCTTTTATCTGAACGATGAAAAATGGAAAGACCATTTGACCCGGCAGGGCGGCCCGGAGGCGTGGGCGGAGGATCACGCCAGCCGTGAAGCCTTTCTCACCGAGATCATCCCCTACATGGAGTTGCATTGCAACCTGTCCCGGCTGGAACAGGAGGCGCAGACCCGTTTGGCGTCCAGCGACACCATGACGCCGGAGGAAACCGCCTACTATGGGGCGCTGGTGGACTACGCTATGGAGTGCCGTCCGCTGCTCAACCACGGAGAGCCTTTGCCGGAAATGCCGAAACTGACCGACTTCGACCAGAGCTTGCAGGACTACAAAGCGCAGGTGGAGGCGGAAATTGCACAGGAGGCCGCCGATGCCGGTATGACCGTGGAGGAATATGCGGCGGCTGGCTATGAGGCCCCGGTCCAGCCGCAGGAGGTCAAAGAGCCGCCCCAGCAAGAAGCCCCGGAACAGCCAACAAAAGAGCCTGCGGCATCCGACTACTACTATTCCATCAATGAGGGCGCGGCCCGCCGTGCCAAGGAAATGAACAGCTTTTCCGATTACAAGCCCGGCAGCGCCACAGCCGAGTACCGGCATTATGTGGATGGAGCCTTTGCACTGGCACAGGAACAGAAAAAGCGCGTCGATCCCATGTACCATGAGAAGATCGACAGCCTGCTTGATACCTATGCCCGGAAGCTGGCTGCCAATATGAACCACGGCTATGAGATTGACGCCCGTGTTCCATCCATTTTGATTGCCGGTGGTTCCAATTTCCCGGTACGCAAGAAAGAGAAACAGAACGCGGCCCGCGACAGCAATATGCAGGAATGGCAGTACATCCAAGGGCTGCTTGATAAAATCCGCAGCACCGGCATGGGCGGCATCCGGCAAGACGACCCGCAGGCCATTCCCAAGCTGCAAAAGAAGCTGGCCGGTCTGGAAAAGGCGCAGGAAACCATGAAAGCGGTCAATGCCTATTACCGCAAACACGGTACGCTGGACGGCTGCCCGCACCTTTCTCCTGAAAACCTTGAAAACCTGAAAGCAGATATGGCGTCCGGCTGGCACTATGAAAAGAAGCCGTTTCAGAGTTGGGAGCTGTCCAACAACAATGCGGAAATCCGCCGTGTCCGGCAGCGGATCGAAAGCCTGACCCGCGCAAATGAAGTGGCCTATGTGGGCTGGGAATTTGACGGTGGCCATGTGGAGGCCAACCGGGAACAGGGCCGCTTGCAGGTGTTCTTTGACGGCAAGCCGGAGGCGGACGCCCGCCAGCAGTTGAAAGAACACGGTTTCCGCTGGGCGCCGAGTGTGGGCGCATGGCAGCGGCTTTTGAACGACAATGCCTACTATGCGTCGGACAGGATCGCTTGTATTCAGCCCCTTTCCGGCATCAAGCCCACGGAGCTGCAACGCAACAGCAACCGGAAACAGCAGGCGCAGGCGGCACAGGAACAGGCCGAGCCGGACTACTTCTACCGGGTACACGCTAACCCCCGCAGCGACAGCCGGGAAAACCTGTATATACTGCAAGCCTATATCCCGCAGGATAACGGCAGGGCCAAAATCGGGGATGTTCTCTATGTCGGGACGCCGGAACGGTGCCGGGAGCTGATGGATCAGCTCAATACCGGGGAGCTGACGCAGGAGGCCGTCAAGGAGCTGTATGCCAAGGAACAGGAGCAGCCGACACAGGAACCTACCCCGGAACAGGAACCGGCACCAGAGCAGGAGCCGGAAATCGCCCCGGCGCAGGAAGTTACTTCCGACGCCGAGCCGCAGGCGGCTCCCGCCGAAACCCTGACAGAGTTGCAGGAAAAGGCGCTGGAAATCGCTGACCGATACAAAGACCTGCCCTTGCAGGCCAAAATTGATGTGATCGCGCAGGCGTTTGGCTGCAAGACCGGCGAAATCCATACGTCCCCCTGTACCGGCAAATGGCGCGGCACCAGCGATATGACGATCCGTTTTGACAACGGCGCGTCCCTGTTTATCGGCAACCACCTGACGCCGAAAGCCAAAACGGTTAAGGTGCAGACGGAATGTGTCAACCGTACTTTGGTGCAGTACAACCCGGAGATCGTCAAGGCCACCAAGGAAGCGGCCCTGCCCGCGCTGTTGCAGCGGGAAGCCAAGGACAACGAGATCGCGGCCCAAAAGGGCTTGAAGCCCTACACGCTGCTCAATGTGGAGTTCAACGAGGGAGCCGACGAAAAGACCGGCGGTTATATTGGCTGGTACTATGTGACGCTGGCCGTGGACGGCAAAATCTGTACCCATCTGGAAACAGGATTGAACCATGATATTGCCAGCGGCAAGGTGAGCGACACCCCAACACGGGCTGACTACTACCCAGCAGGAGCCTTGAAAGAGGCCGATGTGGACTACGTTTTCAATAACGTGGGCTTTTCTTCTGATTCCACCCTCTATACGGTGCCGCTGCGGGACGATGTGCGGGAACGTGCCGAAAAGACACTGGCCGAGCGCAGCGCCGCCGCGCCGGAGGCAAGCCGGGAATGGGACTTTTACATCATTCCCGATCTGAAAACATGGGCCACCAATGCCGAGCAGCAGACCCCGATAGAGCATTTCGCTACCTTTGAGGAAGCCAAGGCCCGGTTCGACGAGCTGCGGAGCCAGCCCTATAACAGCGAGGCCAAGGATTTGAACACCGATGGCCGACCCTATGCCCATCTGACGCTGGGCATGGAAAGCAAGGACGGCATGAGCGCCGCCGATATTCTTCATGTACGGGCGGGCCAGAATTATCTTGTGGAGGACTTCACTCGCATGGAACGGTTGCGGAGTGATCCCGTGGTACTGGAAAGCCTCTCCCGTGTGGCACAGGAAATCGGCTTTGACCGGGTGCGGCCCTATGTAATGGAGAATGGCAGCTATAAGGCTATGCCGGATATGCCGTTCACCCAATGGGAAAACCCGTATTTCACCGTCGATCCCCCGGCACAGGGCGACACCTTTACCATCTACCAGCTCAAAGGCGGGCCGGAAACGCGGGACTATCGCTTTGAGGCTTACGAGCGTTTGCAGGAAGCGGGGCTGGCCGTTGACCGGCAGAATTACGATCTGGTTTACACGGCACCGCTGGACGGCAAAACCACGCTGGAGGACATCTACCGTACATTCAACCTTGACCGTCCCGCCGACTTCACCGGCCACAGTCTTTCCGTTTCCGACGTTGTGGTGCTGACCCGCAGCGGAAAGGAGGAAGCCCATTACTGTGACAGCTTCGGCTTTACGCCGGTGCCAGAGTTCTTCTTGCAGCGGGAAAAACAGCTTACGCCACGGGAACTGCTGACCGGCGAGAGCATCCAGACCCCAAGGGGCAGCTTCCTTGTAACCGACATGAGCCGGGAGCAGTTGGAGGCCGCAGGCTATGGTTTCCACCACCAATCCGAGGACGGCAAGTATCTTATCATGGGCAACGGCACGGACGCCTTTGCCATCCCCGCCCAGCAGGAAAGCCCCATCAAGGCCGCTGAAATGACGACCGAGCAAAACTACAACATGATCGACGGTGTTCTGAACAATGCCCCGACCATGAGTGAACTGGAAGCCAAGGCCAAAGCCGGGGAACAGATTTCCTTGTTTGACGTGGCCGAGGCAGCCAAGGCGGAGGCCCAAAAGCCCAAGCAGCCCCAGCGCCCGGCGCAGAAACAGAAAAAGCCGTCCATCCGGGCGCAGCTCAAAGCCGCCAAGGAGGAACAGCAGAAGAAACCGCCGCAGCGGGAAAAGACACAGGAATTGGAGGTGTGACGCCATGAACAGGTTTGAGAATGTGGATGTTCTGGCCGCGCTGGATCAGCTCATGCGGCAGAACACCGCCTTTTACCGCAACGATTTTGAGATTGACAAGGAGATCATCGGGCGGGCCGCTGCCAGCGACAAGGCCGAGGACAAGACGCTTTTGTGGATGTCCCGCCCGTCCGGGACACATTGTTTCCGGGAAAGTGATGTGTACCTGCAAGGCACCGCGCAGCACAACACATGGAAGTTTTACGGGGAGCAGACCCGTGACCGGGTGCTGGCCTACGCTGTGGAGCTGACCGGTAAGGTGCGGGGCGTCATTCGCGGCAATCTCTATGAGCTGGACTATCCCCAGCACTTCCGGCACGTCGCAGCCGAGGCGGTACAGGCCGACAACATCATCCTGCACTATGAAAAGGGCGACCGGGAGCAGCCCGCCGGTCTGTACTTCGACGGGCGGCCCGATCCCAAGCTGGGGGCGTTCCTGCGGTATGAGGCCAAGCCCAATGAGCCGGAACACCTGCGGGAACTGTTGCGGCAGGAACAGAAAGGCCGGGCGCAGCTTGCGCCCGGCGACTTCAAGGCCCACGTCACGGCGCTGCATGACGGCATGATTTTGGCCGAGGCGCAGCGGATCGTGACCGGGCTGAAAGATCTGTCCGCTCCCAACAGCCCCAACAAGACGCATTTCATGGTGGAGCTGTCCCCGTACTTCGTCCAGATCGCGTCCAGCAAGGACACCGACCGGCTATTTTCCATGCTGCCCTATAAATCCCTGTGCTTTACCGGCATGAAAGACCGGCATGGCCTGTATGCGGTAATCGGCAAGGACGAGAACCGGGACAAGGAAGTGCGGAGGCCCCGCGCTTCCATCCGCAGGCAGCTATCCGAAACCAAACAGGCCCACGCCCCGAAAAAGGCCCCGGCCAGAACCAAGAAAAATGAATTGGAGGTATGACAATGCAGTTTACGGTGGAAGAAGAAAATTTGATCTGTATGTATCACAAGAGCGACCGGCGCAGGACGGCGGCCAACATCCGGGCCGCTCTGCCGGACATGGACGAGGACATGGCGGCGCTGGCCCGCCAGGCCGCCGATAAGCTGGACGCCATGCACGACGCCGAATTTGAGGCGCGGCAGTTCCATTTCACGGACGAGTGATCTAAGCATAGCAAAGCGCCGGGCGCAGGAGCTGTATGGCCTCTGCGTCCGGCGCTTATTTTTCGTGTCCGACCCGGAAAATCCGTTTGCAGCAGCGTTCCGCATATTTCAGTGTTTGATAGGCCCCGCCGTGATCCCGCCATACCATAGCAATCAGGCAATCCGCCCGGTCTACCATCCAGCGATTGCAGGCGGTGATCGCCTGTTTGTAGTGGATGCCCGCAAGCTCAATGGGGATCAGGATTTCGTCAAAGCGGCTTTCATAGTATTCCTTATCCGTGTTTAGCCGCTGCTCCATGTAGGGCAGAACCAATACAAGCGAGATTGCCTTGTCCGGGTGCCGGTGCTTTAGAGTGCGAACCGCGCTGGCGCAAAGAGCGTCAAACTCTCCCTTGCCGCCCACATAGCAAGTCATTTCCTGTTCCGCTTCCAGCAGCCTTTCCAATATCTCCACTACCCGCGATTGACCGAGGCCAAAGACTTCTCTGTGTCCCGCAAAAGTACAAACCACCATATCTATTTCCCCACCTTAAAATGTTTATTTAATAAGCCAACTCACCACAGAAAATTTGCAAAACTTAAAGCACATAAATTTTTAATTTACGTAGTTTATTATATATCTGTGCCGGGTACTTTACAATAAAGGGGGAATAATATTAGGCGACGTACTGCGAGGGCAAATAGATGGAATTAGATTACAAAGAGATTGGAAAGCGCGTGAAGATTGCAAGAATACGGGCCGATCTGACGCAGGAAGCATTGGCAGAAAAGGCCGGGCTGTCCATTACCCACATGAGCAACATTGAAAACGGCCATTCCAAGTTGAGCTTGCCGATGGCGGTTGCGCTGGCAAACGTCCTGTCTGTTTCGGTGGATGAATTTCTGTGCGACAGCGTGATCCACTCCAAGGAAGTTTTCTCCCATGAGGTTCAAATGCTTTTGGAGGATTGCGACGACTACGAGGTACGCATCCTCACCGATCTGCTCAAAGCAGCCAAAGACACGATCCGCAGGGATATGAAGCTGAAACAACAGGAATAGCGCAGGCGGTCATGATTGACCGTACTGCGCTATTCTTTTCTTACAATGCAAAGTGCCGGGCGCGGGGGCTGTGTGCCTCTGCGTCCGGCGCTCTTTTTTCTTATGCCTGCCCCATCGGGAAGTGTGGCAGTTCTTCCAGCAGCTTCAAAATAAGGTGCTGCTTCATATCTGCGTCAACGGCCAGCTCGTCAATCATGGGGGTGTAGTGTTCGATCACTTTATCTTTGGCCCACTTCTCACCGGCGACGGCGGCCTTGATGGTATCAGTGTCCAGCAACATTTCCTGTTCGGCCATCGTGTCAACTCCTGTCGTTTTTTGTCTTATTCCAGCATACCACAGAAGCGGCAGGAAAACCAGCGGCGGAAAGATTTTCCTACGCATTTCAAAGCCCGTTTCGACGGGTATGTGATAAATCATTCTGCCACCACACCGACCAGCACCGAAAAGTCTTGATTTCCGTGGGCTTTTTGACCCCTAAATGCGTAGATAAGAGGGGCTTTTCAGCTCTCGTATTTTGCATATCGTTTGTGAAGCTGCTACACTCTATAATTCATATTCTGTTCCTTGTATTCTTCGAGCAAATGAAATATAATGAAATAGATTGTCGGAGGTGTGAACATGGATTACATGACGCTCAAAGAGGCAAGCGAAAAATGGGGCGTTTCGTCCCGACAGATAAATTATTACTGCACCGATGGACGCATCCCCGGTGCTGTCAAAATGGCCGGTGTCTGGCTGATCCCCAAGGAGGCAGAGAAGCCAAAGGACAGACGATACAGAGGCCCGAAAGGAACGGAAGAATGAAAATATTAGTTGTGGAAGATGATTTAACAATACAAAAACAGTTGAAAAACCTTTTGTCCGGTAATGGATATGAGGTTGACACAGCTACCGATTTTTCAAACGTGATCGAGCAGGTAAAAGCGTTTGCCCCCCATTTGGTTCTGTTAGATATAAAATTGCCGGGAAACAGTGGTTTTGAAATATGTTCGCAGATTCGCAGCTTTTCCGATATTCCCATTGTATTTGTGACGAGCAGTAACACAGACATGGATGAATTGAACAGTATCATGCTGGGTGGGGACGCATTTATTACAAAGCCGTATAATACAGCTATATTGCTTGCCAAAATTGCTTCCTTGCTGCGGCGGGCGTATGCTTCCGGGCAGTCCGAGATACTTACATGGAATGGTGCAGCCCTACATTTAGAAAGCAGCATCTTAGAATACAACGGAAAGAAAGCCGATTTAACGAAAAATGAATTAAAAATACTCTACTATCTTTTTAAGAACGCAGGAAAGATATGTCCCCGTAGCGATATTGTGGATTTTCTTTGGGACAATCAGCTTTACATTGATGATAATGCCCTAAGTGTTAATATGACCCGTATCCGCGAAAAATTGGCATCCATAGGTTTGACCGAATTTATTAAAACCAAGCACAGACAGGGGTACACGTTATGAGTGGCAAACAATATTTGAAAAACCAACTGGCCGTCATTTTAATCAATCTGCTGGGTATGCTTGCCCTTGCTCTGTTTCTGATTGCAAGCGGAAATAATATTCAAACCGTCCTATTCATTCTTGTGGTCTGGCTACTTGTCCTTGCTTCCTGCCTGTTGTTTTTCTTTTTCACCCGGAAAAAAGCTCTGGATAGATTGTTGAATATGGCAGAACAATTAGAAGAACGGTATCTGCTGCCGGAAATCATGCAGGAGCCGGAAAGAGCTGATGAGCAGGTATTTTATCAGATCATGAAAATGGCTGAAAAATCCATGCTGGAACAAATAGGCGAGGTTCAAAGAGAACGGAAAGAATACAAAGAATACATCGAACAATGGATACATGAAGTAAAAACGCCTATCACAGCCATGAAACTGATCTGCGAGAATAACCGCTGTTCATTTACGAGAGAGCTAATGGCCGAGTTGGAAAATATCAATCGTTTCACGGAACAGGCTTTGTATTACGCTCGCAGTGAGCATACGGAAAAGGATTATTCCGTCCGTGAAATCAGGCTTAGTGATGTGGTACACGGAGCAATCGCAGATAGCAAATATCTTCTGCGGCAAAACAATGTGGCAATTACCGTAGACGATATGGAGTACAGTATCTATTCCGATGATAAATGGGTACGGTTTATTTTGGATCAGATCATCAGCAACGTGATAAAATATCGTACAGGCCATCCAATTCTGCATGTTTTTGCAGTAAAAGAAAATGAAAGGGTTGTTCTTTCTGTTGAGGATAACGGTATAGGCATACCCCAAAGTGATTTGCCCCGTATTTTTGAGAAAGGTTTTACTGGGCAGAACGGACGGACGATTCACAGTTCTACCGGCATTGGCCTATACCTCTGCAAGCGCCTTTGTGATAAGCTGGGAATAGGGATTGCTGCCCGTTCCGAAGGAAAAGGAACTATTATTTCTCTTTCTTTCCATATCAATGATTTTGTTACCGGGGTGCAGGGCTGATATGCTCTGCACTTCTTACATTTTTGTAAGAACTGCGTAAGAAAACTTGATACAAAGGGGTGGAAATACAGATTACAATAAGGGTATGAGAAATTTAGAAAGGCAGGAGGACACATGGAACCTATTTTGAAATTAGATCATATCCAGAAATATTATGGCAATGAGGGAAACATCACAAAGGCCATTCAAGATATTAGCTTTTCCGTAGAAGCAGGCGAATTTCTGGGGATTATGGGAGCGTCCGGCTCCGGGAAAACAACGCTTCTTAACTGTATCTCCACCATTGATACAGTAAGCGCGGGTCACATTTATTTGGAGGGGACAGACATTACAGAGATCAAGCCGAAATCTCTTGCCCGGTTCCGGCGGGAGAATTTAGGTTTTGTGTTTCAGGACTTCAATCTGCTGGACACTCTGACAATCTCTGAAAACATTGCGCTGGCGCTTGCAATCAACAAGACCCCGGCGAAAGAAGTGGAGCCTTGCGTGAGTGAGATCGCCGGGAAACTGAACATCCGTGATATTTTAGACAAGTATCCCTATCAAGTGTCCGGCGGTCAGAAGCAACGCTGTGCCTGTGCCAGAGCCATTATTAACAATCCTAAACTGATTTTAGCCGATGAACCCACCGGCGCATTGGATAGTCATTCGGCGCAGATGCTTTTGTCTACAATCCAGAGTATCAACGAGCAGATGGGAGCAACTATCCTCATGGTAACACATGACGCTTTTACAGCCAGTTACGCAAGTCGTATTTTCTTTTTACAGGACGGCAAGATTTTCACAGAATTGCATAAGGGTAGTGACAGCCGAAGTGCTTTTTTTGATAAGATTCTGAATGTCCTAACCATAATTGGGGGAGGACAGAGCCATGTATGCTAAACTTGTTTTGAGAAACGCAAAGCGGTCTGTCAAAGACTATCTGGTTTATATTGTAACCATGACGATCTGCGTCATGCTCTTTTATTCGTTCCTGTCCATTTCCAGCAACTACTATCAGCCGGATATTGGAAGCGAATACAATTTTACGGTATTAGGCGACGGTATGAAAGTGGCTATTTGTGCGATTACCCTCTTTCTGCTTTTCCTGATACGGTTTGTCAATAACTATATGCTGCGGCGTAAACAAAAAGAATTTGCCGTACAATCCATTATGGGTATGGAACAGAAAACCATTGGCAGACTGTTCTTTGCAGAAACCTTTGTAATGGGAATGATTTCGATTGCTATTGGCATTCTTCTCGGTGTGTTGTGTTCCCAATTTATTACGGCAATGCTGCTGACTTCCTATGGAAAAAAATATGAACTGTCATGGACGCTGTTCCCGGATACCGTCGTGCTGACGGTGTGCTTCTTTGTATTGAGTTATCTTGTGGTAGGGCTGTTTAACACCCGCACCATTCGGAAAACAAAAATTGTAGATATGCTTGCGGCAGATCGGGAAAATGACCCGGAACTGAAAAAGGGCCGTTGGATTGTCATTGTTGCTGTACTGTTTGAACTGTTCACAATCTGGATGGCTGTAACCGGTGTTCAAAAGGTCTGGTTTTATTATGACAGCCGTTTTGCCCTGCCGGTTCAAGTCATGTTTTGGGGTAATATCGTCCTGCCCGTAGCGGCCTTGCTTTGGCCTGTATTGTGGCTAATCAGAAAGGAAAAATACGGTTTTCCAAAATTTATTTTCGGGCTGTTCATCTGCTCTGCTCTGAATGCCTGCATAGCAGCCAGTGTACCAGCCTTAATCAATCAGTATTATCTTCCGTTGGGGGCAGGCACCGTCAATCAATACTTATTGTTTGTTCTGGTTGACTTGATTTTTTTCATCTGCGCCCTGATTTACCTTGCCAGCAATTTCATTGTTGTATGGAAAGAAAAATCACCAGAGCATAGATACAAAGGCGAAAACCTGTTCTTTTTCGGGCAAGTTATATCAAAGCTAAATACCACCAGCAAGGCCATGACGCTAATCAGCGTAACGCTTGTACTTGCTATTTGCCTGTTTATCGCTGCCCCGATTTTGACTGGTTGGGCCTCTGGTTATCTGGATATACGGTCAATGTATGATGTGCAGATTTCTTCCAGATACAATGATGTATATGACGAAGAATATCTTCCCGGAGATGATTATGAGGTTGTAACAGACTATCTTGCAGAGCATGGCATTGAAACAGACTATGACTGTACGTTCAGTCTATATCTTCCAAAGAAAGATGATTTTCACAATCGGATGAAATATGATTTTCCTATTGCAGCAATTTCATTGAGTGACTACAACACAATCCGGGCAATGTTGGGATATGGGCCGGTTTCTTTATCGGAAAACGAGTTCACAACACAATGGCAGACTATCGCCACCGAGGAAGAACGGAACAGCTTCTTGGCAGAGCATACCAGCGTCATGACAGATGCGGGAGAATTAACCCTTTCCGAGCAGTCCTATTATGAGGAAGCAATCGGAGAAACGGCGTACAATTCCTACACAGACGTACTCTATATATTCCCGGACAGTGTTTGCGAAAAGCTGCTCCCGGTTATGCGAAACCGCTATATCACTACGGCTGAAAACATTTCCTATGAAAATGCCCGTGAATTGGAACAGGTTTTCTCCGACGAGTATCCAGAGATTACGGATACTGGCGTCAGATATACGATCCGTTTAAGCACCTTGCAGATCAATAGTACAAAAGCAAATAATTTTGTTATGCAGGCTTCCATGCTTTACGGAGCTGTTGTGCTGATGGTAATTTGCCTTACGATATTGTCCTTGCAGCAACTCTTAGATGCTGGTAAGTATAAATATCGCTTCTCGGTACTGCGAAAGCTGGGAGTTGAAGAACAGCAGATCGGGAAACTTGTGTTAAAACAATTAGGTGTATGGTTTGGACTTCCCATATTCGTAGCAATCATCGTTTCCATGATTGTGATTGCTTACTTTATTCAAACTGTTTCAGCAGAGATTTCAGCATATATCGGATCGAGAGCTTTAATGTTGCAGATAGGGATGATTGTAGGAATATTAGTGCTATTACTAATCTGTTATTTCATCAGTACATGGATACTCTTTAAGCGGTCAATTTCCAAATAATTATTATATCTGCCGCGCGACGGCAAAAAGAAAAAAGCCGTCGTACAGCAGCCCTTTTAACACGCCCATAAAACCAGCGGCGGCTTTGAGAAATCAAGGCCGCCGCTTCTCTTTGCCCAGCGCAGGATCGGCGGCCCACGGAGGGAGCCGCCATGCTGATATACCCTGTTTTTCCAAAGCATAGCTTGTTAAAAAAAGCCTGTATCCAACAGGGGGCAGCTCCGGCCAATGGTATGAACTATACCATGTAAGGAAACTTCATATCAATTTAATTTTCGCCCGGTGGGGTCTACGACCTGCCGGGCGAATTTTGTCGTTTCCTGCGGTATTTCGGTGCGGGCCGGAGCTGCCGCAGCAACATAGACACAGGGGGCGACGCAATCGGCCCCGGCTTCTCACTCTCCCGCAGATCGGGGGTGAGAAGATGAAGTACACTCCTGATGGTTATGGAGAACGCTGCCGGTTTGACGCTTTCTGCAAAACCGTTCTCCGCAACGAGGCCAGAACCCACCTGCGGGATTTGGGCCGCCAGCGGAACCGGGAAATCGAGTTCAGCGCCTTATCGCAGCAAGAAATGGACAAGCTCTGCACAGTGGACGAATACCCAAGCGACAGCATCCTATTCACAGCCTATGGCTATGCCTTACATATCCATGACGAGCTGGTGGCCGCTGCCTTTGCCAGTCTGCCGGAACAGGAGCAAGGCATTTTGATCCTGCATTGTGTGTTGGGGCTGGCAGACGGAGAGATCGGCAGTCTTGTGGGAATGTCCCGCAGCGCCGTCCAGCGGCACCGCACCAAGGCCCTGAACGAATTGCGGAAACGATTGGAGGACGAAAGGAGGAAACCGAAATGAAGCAGCCGACTTTCTGTGGGCGGGAGCTGTTGCCACTATCTGTGATCGAGGCGGCCCGTGCCGGTGATCCTCTGGCCGTGGAGCGCGTCTTGTGGTACTATGAGGGCTACATGGACAAGCTCTGTACCCGGACGCTCTACGATCTGGACGGTTCGCCCCGTGTGCGGGTGGACGAGTACATGAAGCGCCGATTACAAAGCAGACTGATCCGGGCCATCCTGAACAGCCCATAAGAAAGCGCCGGACGCGGCGGCCTACTGGCCCTGCGCCCGGCGTTTTCTTATGGGGATACTCTACGCATTTCAAAGCCTGTTTCGGCGGGGATTGGAGCAATCCTATTGCCGCCCCGTCAATCGCTTGTCAGAAGCCCGCTATGGCGGCCTATTCAGCGGCTTAACTGCGTAGCTTGCAGGTATCTTTTCCGCTGCCTTTCGGCCTCTTGCTTCCGGCGCATCCGAACCGCGCAATCCGGGCAATATTTCGCCCGGTTGGATTTCGGTGTAAATGCAGCCCCGCACACGGCGCACCGCTTCACGCTGTCCCGGCTCTGGATGATCTCGGCATACAGCGCCCCATCCAGCGGGAGAACAGCGGCACGAAACCACCGGCACAGCAATGAATAGGAAATGCTCTGGACGCACACACATTCCTCGCCGTCGTCCAGCAAGAGGCAGTTCCCGTCACAGTAGTTGCAGCACTCATGCGTCAGCTTCCGGGCCTTGCGGTATTGAGGGTAACTCATTCTCGGTATGCTCATAGCTCTTGTGCCTGTTCCTTTCCCGGCGTCACCCGCAAAATGCTGTCCACATTCTGCTTGATAATGCCGTATTCTTTCAGCTCTCGCTTGACTTCGCCGTACTGTTCGTACAGCCGCGCTTTCTGCTTGTCCAGCTCCCGGTACTCGGCTTTCAGGGCGGCCAGATCGGGCAGCCTTGTGATCCCGGCGTCCTTGATGGCCTTTGCCGCCGCCTCGTACAAAATAAGCTGGCTTTCATGTTCGCGCCGGAACGCAGCCTTGTCTTTGGCTTTGCGGTATTCCAGCACCACGGGCCGGAGCTGCTTGTAGGTGGTGAGGTTCTTTATCAGCACCGCCATGTTCCCAAGACGCCGTTCCACATCTTTGAGGGCCGCAGCCGCCTCGTCGTTGGCCGCGCTGATCTCCGCGACCTTGCTTTCCAGCTCGGCATATTGCTCAATGCCATGCTCGGTAAGGAAGTTCATTGTCTTTGCAGCCTGCTTCAAATTTTCGAGCTTCGCCCAACGTGCATAGCCCGCGCTCTGCTGGGCCTTGATGTTGTTCTCCAAGTCGATCCGCAGGGTGATACCCTTGCGCTGCCGGTTCGGGCCTTTGTCCACGGCCAGCCCCTTGATCCGGCGGGTGATGGCTTCCTCGGTGTAGTTCTCGCCCAGCGTCTTGCAGCGGGTGAAGCGTTCCTGTCCGGGAGCGCGGAACGAGATAAATTTGCCCTGCTTGATCTCATAGCCCTGCGCCGCCATGAGCCGGAGAAAATCGTCAAAGTCTTTGGCCTGCGGGATTACGGCGTCGATGGCAGCTTTCAGTTTGGCTTTCCAGCTCTTACCCTTGCGCCCGGCATCCCATTCCGCATAGCTCTTGCCTTTATCCCGGCTGGGCTGTACCACCGACAAACCGTGTTCCCGGCACAGCCGGTCACTGGTGCGCCGGATATAGGCGTAGCTCTGCCGATTAGAATTGTACTTGCGGTGGTTTACCATATCCACAGCACAGAAAATCAGGTGATTGTGGACGTGGCCCTTGTCGATGTGGGTTGTCAGCACATAGGAGTATTTGCCTTGCAGCACTTCGTCGGCAAGCTGTTTGCCGATCTCATGGGCCTGTTCCGGCGTGGCCTCGCCGGGGGCAAAGGATTGGATCAGGTGGTGGGCCAGATTGTTGCCTTTCTGGATCGCCTGCGCCAGCAGCATTTCAAATTCTATGTCCGCTGTTTCATAGGAGCAGCCAAAGGAGGTCACCAGCATTTTGTCCTCGGTCTTGTCCGGGTTCTCGATGTAGTCCAGCGCCTTTTTCAGCGTTGACTTGATAGGATGTATCTTTGTAACTGCCATATCTTCGCCAGCGCCCCTTTGATGTCCTCAATGTCCTGCGCGTACACAGTCTCGGTACTGTTGATACGCCGGGCAATCTGATTGACATTGACGCCAATCTTTTGCAGCTCGGCGGTCTGCGCCCGGATGTCGCTGGTGTCCATGTGGACGATATACCCGTCAATGAGCATTTTCCGGGCATAGGCGGAAAAGTTCTTCGTGTGGAGCTGGGCCATTTTCTGCTGGATCAAGGCCCGTTCTTCCGGCGTCACAGGGACGCGCAGCACAATGTTTCGTGTTCGGTTTGCCATTCATTCACCGTCCTTTCTGAACAGGGGTTTGGGGCTTTCCCCAACAAGCAACCGGCCACGGCCCGCAGGGACAGGGGCGGGCCGGTTTTCGGAAGTGTGGCTACACTTCCTATGCTTGCTACGTTACTGATTCCCTCGCTAACAAGACGTTCCCAAACTTCAAAACTACCCGCAAAATAGACCTCTGGATAGAAAAAATGCAAAAAATAGAGGGCGCTTGCGCGTCCTCATAAAAAGAAAACAGAGGATGTTTTACTCACCCTCCGTTTCTTCTTCTGGCTGTTTGATTTTCAAGGCCCCGTCAATGGCACCCTCCACGATTGGTAGATACTGCTCCGGGCAAAGTTTCAGCTTGTGGCTGACACGTTTCCGATCTTCGCTTTCCTCCCGCATGACTTCTGGATTAAAGTAGTGTTCCACGGGCAGACCGCAAATCTTAATAAGCTGTATCACGACGGGCAGGCTGGGGATCGTTCCCTCATTCTCGATATTGGCAAGATACCGGGATTCGATGTTTACCTTTTCCGCCAAGTCTTTTCGCGTGAGATGCTTTGCTTTCCGCGCCGCCTTTACGTCTGCGCCGAAAGTTTCAAAACCGGGGCAATCTTCGATTTTTGCCATATTGCATCACCCACTTACATTCTATATTTCATAGTCTGCCTATGGAATGTTGCTATATGCGGATAGATTAAACTTTATAATTCATATTTTCCGCCTTGTATTGTAAAGTGGGCTATCCTATAATAATGGAGAAACACTTTTTTGAAAAAATCCGTCCGCTGTAACATTTCGCGGACATTTGCCTGTTATACTATCTGCAAAAAAGCAAAGGAAGTGAGGATATGAAGCAGATTTTAATTGTCGAGGACGACAGTTTTTTAAATAAGATGTTGGCCTACAACCTGACCGCAGACGGCTACGGCGTGACTTCTACTCTAAATGCCAGAACCGCAGCCGAAGCCATCCGCCAACGGGAATTTGATCTGGTGCTGCTGGACATCAACCTGCCGGATGGGAACGGTTTTGAGCTATGCAAGCTGATAAAGCCCCAACACCCGGACACCATCGTGATTTTTCTGACCGCCAACGATCAGGAGAGCGACCAGATACGGGGCTATGAGGTGGGCGCGGTGGACTACATCACAAAGCCCTTTGTGATCAGAGCCTTGCAGCGGAAAATCAAAGCCATGTTCGCCATGCTGGAACACCACAAACCGGCTAAAGACATTTACGACGATGGACGGCTGTTTCTGGACTTCTCGGAGCAGACGGCTTCCCTAAACGGCAAGCCCCTGACCCTATCCCCGATGGAGTACAAAATGCTGAACCTGTTTCGCAAAAATCCCCGGCAAGTGCTGACCCGTGGGCAGCTTTTGGAAAAGCTGTGGGATATAGATGAAAGGTTTGTGGACGAACACACCCTGACAACCTCCATCAGCCGGATTCGCAGCAAGATTGAATCTGATGGCGGCACCCCCTACATCAAGACCGTTTACGGCATGGGCTATCAATGGACGGGAGGCGAGGCAAAATGAAATTCAATAACCTCTCGGTAAAACGGCTGTTTGGCCGGGTGGCAATGGGGCTTGTCCTCTCCATGTCCGGGATCACCATAGCCCTGTTTCTTGTGACAAAACAGATGGCGGTGCTGCTGACTGGCGGGGCGCTGCTGCTGTGCGCCCTTGTCGGTATTTTTGTACTGACGCAGGCATTTGGAAAACGGCTGTCGCAGTTTACCGCTGACCTGTGCCAGACTTTAGACCACATGATCGCCGGGAATGAAGCCCCCCAGCGGCCAGAGGACAGCGAAACCCAGCTTGCCAGAATCGGGCACCGGCTGGCAAGACTTTACCAGATCATGCAGGAGAACCGCCGCCGGGTGGACGAGGAACGGCAGGAGTTACAGACCCTTGTATCGGATATTTCCCATCAGGTAAAAACGCCGGTAAGCAATCTGAAAATGGCGACGGACACCCTGCTGGAAAAGCCTATGACCGAGGCGGAGCGCACCGACTTTATCCGGGGAATCCGCAGCCAGACGGATAAGCTGGACTTTCTCTTTCAGGCTCTTGTGAAAACCTCCCGGCTGGAAACGGGCGTGATCCAGTTGGACAAGAAACCGGGCCGCCTTTTTGATACCGTGGCGCAGGCCATGAGTGGGATCGTGTATGCAGCGGAGAAAAAGGAAATCGCCGTGTCCGTAGACTGCCCGGAGGATTTGACTGTTTCCCATGACAGCAAGTGGACATCCGAAGCCCTCTTTAACTTGCTGGACAATGCGGTAAAGTACACCCCGGCAGGCGGGAAAATCGCTGTGTCGGTGGTGCTGTGGGAAATGTATGTGGAGATCAAATTGACCGACACCGGCAAGGGCATTTCTGAAAGCAATCAGGCCGCTATCTTCCGGCGCTTTTATCGTGAGGAAGAAGTACACGAACAGCAGGGCGTGGGCATTGGCCTGTATCTGGCCCGTGAGATCGTAACACGGCAGGGCGGCTATATCAAAGTAGTTTCGGAGCCGGGCAAGGGTTCGGATTTTTCCATTATGCTGCCGACAAAATAGAACGCGGCGGACGGCCATTCCCGGCTGCCCGCCGTAAATTTTTTGAAATATCCGAACGTTGTAACATTTCAACCCGATTTTCAATGAAATCTTTTGGCCGCTGTAACATTTCGCGGACATTTGGGCTTTACAATACCCTTATCAACAGGCAGGAAGCCTTGAAAGGAGTTTTGAATATGAGCATTTTACAGACCATCGACCTAAAAAAGTATTACGGCGCAAAGCCGAACATCACCCGCGCCCTTGACGGTGTGAATTTCTCCGTAGATGACGGCGAGTTTGTGGCCGTTGTGGGAACCTCTGGAAGTGGCAAGTCCACCCTGCTTCACATGATGGGCGGGCTGGACACTCCCACCAGCGGAACCGTGATCGTCCGGGGCGAAGAACTGGCAAAGAAGAACGATGAACAGCTTACCATCTTTCGCCGCCGCAACA
>OJJV01000085.1_pt1 | contig 108705 bp, 84 predicted proteins | sample 1596391 | NCBI WGS metagenome assembly OJJV01 (sample SAMEA4350164, study PRJEB24818) | metagenome | biome: human; feature: gut; material: faeces | place: Denmark | collected 2013-09
GGGGGGGGTAAACAGTTGTTTGTAAATATACATGCGGTCTAAAAGTGGAACTCCAGATGCGTTGGGGGGATTTCTTATAAGTCCCTGTGAGTCCTAAACGGTAGACGCCAAATTCTAAAGTCCCAGTTTATACTTTGTTTATGTAATGCATTATACCACTCCTTGTTCCGGCTGGGAATAGGTCATATATAGAAATATAGAAAATAATTAAACTGGCTTTCGGTCGAAAGTATAAAGGAGAGAGCAGTGACTAGTGACTAGTGACTGGAAGATGTTAGACATCTGAAGTCTGATGTCTGATGTCTAAAGTCTAATGTCTCCAAGTCTCAAGTGGGCATTGCCCTATGTATACTCCACGGCGCTTCCTGATTAAATGTCAGTTGTTTAGAAAATGCAATACCAGTCCCCAGTCCCCAGTCACTAGTCACTAGTCACTAGTCACCCGTCTAGTCATCCCATGGCCCCTGTGATATGATAGAGAAAATTTTTTACTATGAAGACCAATGATAAAGGAGGATCTCAGATGGAAGATCCCAATTATGAACAGACGGATATTTTTGCATTCATGATGGAGAAGCCGGCGGGGAAGAAGCCAAAGGCGCGTGCAAAGAAGGCGGCTGTCTCGGAAGAAGCGTCACTCTTTGGAAAAGGATTGGCAGCAGAGAAGAAGCCGGCTCGCGGGAAGAAGGCTTCATCGAAAGTGTTGGTCGCTTCCCCGAAGGCAGCGGCGCAGCCAAAAGCGGCCGCGAAAAAAGGGGAAGAGAAGGAAATGAGTGAGCCGGGGAATGCCACGTCCGGAAAGGGCAGCTGGCGGGAAAAGGTCTGGGAATTCGACATCACCCATCCCTCGCAGGATATCAAGGACACGATGAAGGAGGCGCTCGTGGCCGAAGGCTTCATGAAGCGCGAGGCGAATAAAGTCTTCAAGGGGCTTTTCTTCAAGGAAAAGATCTTTAATACGAAGAACCAGGCACTGGAGTATTTAGAGAGTGTCCCGACTTCGTATGCGGTGAAGTATAAGATCGGTATCGAGCCTTCGCCCAAGATGATCGCTCTTGCCAAACGTCTCAAAGAAAAGGAAGAGCGTCTCGCCGCTTATAAGGAGACGCAGAATGAGAAAAAGTTCGCGGGGGACTTCATCACCTGCCCGCACTGCCATTCGCGTGTGAATGCGGACTTCGTAAAGCCGCCGCTCTGTCCGGTGTGCGGCGATGACATGCGCTCTGATACCGCGGTGAAGACCATCCGCACTCTTGAGGAAGCGGTAGCAGAGCTCAAAAAGCGCCTTGAGGATACCGCAAGGAAGTACAACAGCAAATTCACCGGCGGTGAGAAATGGATCATCCGCCTCGTGAATCCGTTCTGGGAAGAAAAGTGATGAGGGGACTGGGTAACTAGGTAATGCTATTAAGTTAAGGAAACCGTTAGCTACGTAACGTCTTGCTTCCCCCTTCGGGGGAAGTGCCGAAGGCAATAGGGGCATGCTAGCGGTATAGCGTGCTATGTTGGATAGTCCGATGCTATCGATATTCCAACACTTTCATGCAATACGGCTACGTAGCCCCCTCAGCCCTTCGGGCAGCTCCCCCGATGGGGAGCCAAGAATGATCTGCCGCTTAACTTAGTAGCATTGCCCCTTCGGGGCACCTTTCCCTCAAGGGGAAGGCTGACGATACGAGGAAAACCTTCTATCAAGAGACCTTCGGGCATCGCCCCGTTTCGTCATCCTGAGCGGCGAGAAACATCGTATGTGAGATAACGAATGCCAGAACAGCTGCGACCTGAGCCGAAGGATCTCGGCGAAGCCGCCGCCACAACCCTGAAGTTTGAAAGCAGGGATGAGTAGCTAGGGATTAGGGATTGGGGATTAGGGGTGCCGAGTGATTAGTGACTTGTAACTTGAATACTACCTTCGGGCATCGCCCTATTTCGTCATCCTGAGCGGAGAGAAACGTCGTATGTGAGATAACGAATGCCAGAACAGCTGCGACCTGAGCCGAAGGATCTCGGCGAAGCCACCACAACCCCGAACCCTGAACCCCATACCTTGAACCTTCCACCCCATTGCTTTATAATTAAGGAAACGCTGATTAAATAGCAGAGCCGGATTTCATATGGATTTTTGTACATAGCTTCGTCATCATCTTCCTTAAATAGCTAGCTATTCGCGTCAGATGATTCCTTGCTCTGTGTAAAAATCCAAGAATGAAATCAGACAACGATTTAATCAGTGTTTCCTTAAGTGGTCAAATTTCATATCATTGGCAACGAAGTCCATGGCAAAGTAGTTTTGCTGTGGACTTTTTTGAAGCGAAGGCTTCAGGAGGGAAAACTATGTATAGTATGGCAGCACCCCATGCGAAGGGGAAAAGCGCAGAGGATAATATTTTTGCCGCAAACAACCGTGCGATTGCGCTTTCAGAGAAGATCGGCACAGAGAATGTGGTGAATGCGACCGTCGGATCCATTCTGGATGAAGATGGCAGCTTGGTCGTGCTGGATGTGGTGAAAGAGGCTCTCTCAGCCCTCACGCCGAAGGAAATGTGCGCGTATGCACCGATCCAGGGATATCGCGCCTTTCTGGATGCCTGCATCGACCAGTGCTTCGGCAAGTCGCGTCCGGAGGGCTACATCGATGCCTGCTCGACCCCCGGCGGCACGGGCGTGCTGCATCATGTGGTGCATAACTACTCGGAGGTCGGAGACGAGGTCCTCATCTCTGACTGGCACTGGGGCGCCTATGACAGCCTCATCGATGACAACAACCGCAAGGTGCGCACCTTTTCTCTTCTGACAGAGGACGGTCATTTCCATGCGGCAGATCTCAAGGAGAAGGTGGAAGATATCCTCTCTCGTCAGGACAATATCGTCATCATCCTGAATGGCATCGCGAACAATCCGACGGGCTATTGCCTCTCGGATGAGGAATGGCAGGCAGCCATCGATGTATTGAAAGAAGCGGTCAAGGATGAAACGAAGAAGGCGATCCTGGTTCCCGATGTGGCATACCTTGACTACAGCGGCGAGAAGGAGGAATGCCGAAGATTCTTCCGTCTCTTCGGCGGTCTCCCGAAGAATATTCTGACGGTCTGTGCCTACACCCTGTCCAAGGGCTTCACCATGTATGGCCAGCGCATGGGCGCGATGATCGGGATTTCCTCCGATCAGGATGTCATCAAAGAATTCGTAGACATCAACCAGTACGCCAGCCGTGCGACCTGGTCGAACTGCAACAGTGCAGCGCAGAATGCGATGATCCGCATCTGCCGTGACGATGAAAAGATCAAAGCGCTCGACGCAGAGCGTGCCAAGTATTTCCGCCTCATTCAGGACAGAGCGGCGATCTTCATGAAGGAAGCAAAGGAGGAAGGCGTGAAATTCGTCCCCTACATCTCCGGCTTCTTCATCACGATCCCGGTCACCAAGTCCCAGGCGGTCTGCGACTATCTGGAAAAGGAGCATGTCTTCATGGTGCCGCTGAAGAAAGGCATCCGCCTCGCCGTCTGTTCTGTCTCTACATCCAAGATGGCCGGTCTTGCCCACAAGCTTGCCATCGCGATCAAAGAAGCAGGCGCAGAGCAGTGACTAGTGACTGGGGACTAGGTGTTAGAAGTTAGACTACAGACGTCAGACATCTGACGTCTGTAGTCTAATGTCTCCAAGTCTTAAGCGGACATCGCCCTTTTTATACTCCGCGGCGCTTCATTATTTTTTGCGCCGCACCACAAGTTTAAAAGCAGGGATTGGGAATTGAGTTTGAGATTAGTACCGCTTCCCACGTATCGTCATCCCGAGCGAAGCCCTCTATCTTTCTTGCACACCGGTAAGAAGTCAGTGCGAGATAGCAGAAAGACGCAGAACAAAAACGTCGTTGATGAAATGGCGCATACATGCTGATTTCCGTACTGCAATAGAGATCTCTCGGCTACGCTCGAGATGACGACGACGCGAAGCGCCATCAAAATTCCGCGGCGCTTCCATATTGTTATGCGCCGCACCACCATTTCGCATTTCTAATTTCTCATTCAAGCAGAGCTTTTATACGTAATCAAGGGGTAGCACGCCCCATGGGCTAACCCTGAACCCAACCACAAAAAAGCCGAGATGAGCAAACCTCATCTCGGCTTTTTGCATACGATTTATTCTTCTGCCAGCACGTCCTTCATGATGGCGACCGCTTTCTTCAGCTGTTCCATAGGGATATTGAGCGCTGGGAGGAGGCGGATCTTTTCTTTCGCCGTGAGGACGACGACGCCTTTGGCAAGGAGCTTTTCTACAATCGGTCCGACAGGTGCGACCGGTTCGATGCCGAGCATGAGGCCCATGCCGGCGACGGATTTCACGCCTTTGGCGCCTTCCATTTCCTTTTTGATATAGTCGCCCTTTTCCTTGACGGAGGCAAGGAGAGTGTCATCGATCTCCTTCAGGATGGAGACCGCACCGGCGCAGGCGATCGGGTTGCCGCCGAAGGTGGAGCCGTGGGTACCGTAGGTGAAGACGTCCGCTGTCTTTTCGCCAAACATCGTCGCGCCGATTGGAAGACCGCCGCCGAGGCCCTTGGCGGTGGAGACGATATCAGGCTGTACGTCGAAATTCATGTAGCCGTAGAGCTTGCCCGTGCGGCCATTGCCGGTCTGGACTTCATCGACGATGAGGAGAATGTCATGCTCCTTGGCATACTTGTTCACGCCTTCGAAGAAATCCTTGTCGAGGGGATGGACGCCGCCTTCTCCCTGAATGGACTCCATCATGACGGCGCAGACATTCGGATTCTTTTCACAGAGGTCGATGAAGGCAGGAAGGTCATTCGCCGGGGTATAGAGGAAGCCTTCGGTCAGCGGGAAGAAATTCTGATGGAAAACGTCCTGTCCGGTCGCAGCGAGCGTCGTGACGGTGCGGCCGTGGAAGCCATTGATGAGGGTCACGATGACGTTGCGATCCTTGCCGTACTTGTCGATGGAGTACTTGCGCGCACCTTTGATGGCACATTCATTGGCTTCTGCGCCGGAGTTCGAGAAGAAGACCTTCTTCATGCCGGTCTTTTCGCAGAGCAATTCGGCAAGCTCTGCATCGGGCTTCGTATAGTACAGGTTCGAGACATGGTTCAGCGTGTGGAGCTGTTTTTCCACAGCGGCCATCCATGGTTCGTGGGCAATGCCGAAGATGTCGACACCGATCCCGCTGCCAAGGTCAATGTATTCCTTGCCGTCCTCGTCGGTGAGGATCGATCCCTTGCCGCTCACAAAGCAGACAGGGTAACGGTGGTAGGCATGTGCGATGTATTTCTGATCTTTTTCGATGGTATTCATATATAGGCTCCTTTGAGGAATGGTTCAATGGGTTCATGAGGTTCTGAAGGTGCAATGGGGGTGGTGCGACGCATGAAAATATGGAAGCGTCGTAAATTTTAGCTGAGCGGTACTCCCGTATCGTCATAAGGGTCGAAGTGGAGGAATCTTTTTCGTTTGCGGTTAATTATGACTGTTAGAGGAAGGGAAATGGGAAACACCGTACTATAGGAAAGCTGGGGAAACGCTGATTAAATCTGACAACGATTTAATCAGTGTTTCCCTGGAAATACGGCGTTTCATGCATAGGGATATCGAGAGAGTTTTTCAAAGGAATACAACAAAGATTCCTCGGCTGCGCTCGGAATGACGATACGAGAGGACGATAGCTTCACTTACTTTTTCTCTCGAGTCTTGGCTTGGGCGGAATTTCTAATCCCTAATCCCTAATCCCTAATCCCTAGTCCCTAGTCCCTAGTCACCAGCCACCAGCCACCAGCCACCAGCCACCAGCCACCAGCCACTCATTCTACAAACATGGTCCCAAGGCCTTCGTTTGTGAGAAGCTCGATCAAAAGGGCGTGGGGGACTTCGCCATTGATGATGAAGACCTTCTTCACGCCATCCTTGATGGCATCGGTGCAGGCATCGACTTTGGGGATCATGCCGCCATTGATGGTGCCGTCCTTTTTGAGGGCTTCTGTCTCTACGACAGTCAGCTTGTGGAGGAGGCTGTCTTTATCCTTCGGGTCTTGCATGACGCCGTCGATGTTGCTCATGAAGACGAGACATTCGGCATTCAGTGCCGCGGCGATCTTGGTAGCGGCCGTGTCTGCATTGATGTTGTGCGGCTGTCCATGGCTGTCGATACCGACGGAGGAGATGACGGGGATGAATCCGGCGGAGAGTGCGCTGTCGATCACGCCCGTGTCGATATGATCGATCTCTCCCACGAGGCCCAGCTTCTCGTTCTTGGTATGGACCTGAATCATATTGCCGTCGATGCCGCAGAGGCCGATGGCTTTTCCGCCTAGGGCGCTAAGGTAGGCGACGAGGCCTTTATTGACTTTGCCGGCGAGGACCATCTGCACGACGTCCATGGTATCTTTATCTGTGACGCGAAGACCATTCTCGAAGTGCGACTCGATCTTCAAAGCGTCCAGCATGGCATTGATGTCCGGACCGCCGCCATGGACAAGGATGACATTCACGCCGATGAGATGAAGAAGAAGGATGTCCTGCATCACGTTTTTCTTCAGGACGGGATCGGTCATGGCATTTCCGCCGTACTTGGCGACGACGTATTTACCGGTATATTCTTTGATGTAGGGGACGGCCTGTGTCAGGATTTCCGCCCGAATGGCATTGTCTGTAGTCATGGGAAGAGGCTCCTTTGGGAGGGAAAACAGGTTCAATGGGTTTAGGGTTAGCTCATCGAGCGAGTGGCCCTTTGATTTCATTGTGAAAGAGGTTCAGCAGGTTCTATAGGTTCTGAGGGTAGGGCGGGGGTGGTGCAGCGCATAAAAAATAGAAGCGCCGCGGAGTATAGATGGTGGCGATGCCCGAAGGTGGCATTTCAGTTACAAGTCACTGGTCACTGGTCACTCGAGGCTCCTAATCCCTAGCCACTAATCCCTAGCTACCAGTCACCAGTCACTAAAGCCCCATGCTGTCCATCTGCTGACATCGAATGCCCGGAGGGTTTAAGGGTTAAGGGTTTGGGGACAACCGGTACATTCGGTGCCAGCAGATGGACAGCAGACTCTAGTGAGTGAAATGAGAAATGGCAGTGCCGGCTTCGCACGCAGACTTTGTGAGAAGTCAGAAGTGAGAGGTCAGAGGTTAGAAGTCTAATGTCTAATCCCTAATCCCTAATCCCTAATCCCTAGTCACCAGTCACCAGTCACCAGTCACCAGTCACCAGTCACCAGTCACCAGTCCCTAGTCACCAGTCACCAGTCCCTAGTCACCAGTCACCAGCATTTAGTCCACCACGAGCCCTGTTTCCGGAGGAAGACCCAGCATGATGTTCATGCACTCGATGGCAGCACCGGAGGCGCCTTTGCCGAGGTTATCAAACATGGATACGACCTGGATGCGTTCATCGTTGCCAGTGATGTAGAGGGTTATGGAGTCTTTGCCCGCATTTTCATTGGCGGCGAGGAAGAGCGCATTGGTTTCCTCGGTCGAGAGCGGGGAGACTTTGATGAATTTCGAGTCCTTGTATTGTTTTTCAAAAATGGAATGGAAGTCTTCCAGTGTGATGTCGCCGGGAAGACCGCAGGGGAGCTGGAGGAATCCGGTGTGGAAACCGACAGTGACTTCCATGCCGGCGTAGTAATCCGCGACGATGGGCGAGAAGAGCGGTGTCTCGCAGAGCTTGCAGACCTTCATGATCTCCGGAAGATGCTTGTGTTTCTGGGAGAGGCCGTACTGGCGGGGAGAGGCGAGCGGAAGCGTCTTTTCCTCTTCGTATTCCTTGATCATTTTTTTGCCGCCGCCGCTGTAGCCGGTGAGGGATACGATGTGGAGCGGGTAATTGATCGGAAGGACGCCTGCGTGGACGAGCGGATACAGGATAGAGATCGCGCCGCTGGCGTGGCAGCCGGGGACGGCGACCTTCTCTGCTTGGCTGATGGCCTTGTACTGCTCAGAAGAGAGTTCAGGGAAGCCGTAGACCCAGTCTTCCTTGGTGCGGTGGGCCGTGGAGGTGTCAAGGATGCGGATGCCGGTGCCTTCGGTGGCTTTCACGATCTCGCGGGAGGCATCATCGGGGAGACAAAGGAACATGAGATCTGCATTTTTGGCATATTCCACGATGGTTGGGATATCTTTTCTTTTTTCATCGGGGAGAGAGAGGAGCTCGATGTCGCTTCGGGAAATCAAACGATCGTGCAGTCTCAGGCCCGTGGTCCCCGATTCACCAACAATGAATACTTTCGGCAGTTTTTGCGTAGTCATAATGATTTCCTCCTCTCTTACTTTTCGATGGGATAGTCAGCAAAGGTAGCGACCATGACGGCTTTGATGGTGGGCAGGCGGTTCGCTGCTTCCTCAAAGGCGAGTGAGAATGGGGCTTCGAAAACGTCGTCGGTGACTTCGATGCCGTCCAAGCCGAAACGCTCGTAGATGTCTTTTCCGACCTTAGTCTCTGTATTGTGGAAAGCAGGCAGGCAGTGGCAGAAGACGGTGTTCGGATTTCCTGTGTTCTTGATCATGTCCATGGTGATGCGGTATGGCATAAAGAGCTTGATGCGCTCGCCCCAAAGTTCATAGGGGTCGCCCATCGTGACCCATACACCGGTATAGATGACATCAAGGCCCTTGACGCCTTCTACCGGATCGTCAGTGAAGGTGAAGGTCGCGCCTGTCTTCTTTGCGATCTCCTTGCACTTGGCGGTGAAGTCATCCTCCGGGAAGAACTGCTTTGGTCCGATGATGCGGAAGTCCATGCCGGCAAGTGCGGCGCCTGCCATCAGGGCGTGTGCCATGTTTGACTGGCCGTGTCCGACATAGGCATAGGAGATCTGGTTCAGCGGCTTTTTGAAGTGCTCCTTCAGGGTGAGGAAATTCGCCAGTGTCTGTGTCGGGTGGTCATAGTCGGTGAGGCCGTTCCAGACGGGGACACCGGCTTTTTCGGAGAGCTCTTCGACAGCGCTCTGGTCGAATCCACGGAATTCGATGGCATCAAACATGGAGCCGAGCACGCGGGCGGTGTCGGCGATGGATTCTTTCTTGCCGATCTGGCTTCCGGTCGGGCCAAGGTAGGTGGTGTAGGCTCCCTGGTCACGGGCAGCGACTTCGAATGCACAGCGTGTGCGGGTGGAGTCTTTCTCAAAAATAAGGGCAAAATTTTTGCCCTTCAATGTCTGGGCTTCTTTGCCTTCTTTTTTATCTTTTTTCAGCTGGGCTGCAAGGTCCAGATAGTAGGCGAATTGCTCGGGCGTATAGTCGAGCATCGTGAGGAAGGATTGATGTAAGACTGGATTCATGGTGGGATCTCCTATGGGGTTCAATGGGTTCAGGGTTTATGTGATTTACTTATTCAAAGCCTCGATCGCCGCTGCGGCCTCCATCGTGACGCCTAAGGGGAGGATCGATTCATCGATGGAAAAGCTGGCATTGTGAAGGGCCGGTGTGCCCGGTTTGCCGGTACCGAGCCACAGGAAGGCGCCGGGGAATTTTTCCAGATAGGAGGAGAAGTCTTCCGCGCACATGGACGGGTACTGCGGCTGGGTCAGGTGTTCTTCACCGACGTAGGTCTTTCCGATCTCCTGCAGGAACTGGATTTTTTCCGGTGTATTGATGGTGGCGCTGTGACCGCGGACGTAGTTCAGCTCCGAGTGTGTGCCGAACATCACATCGAGTCCCTTCAGGATCTCACCGAGGCGCGCTTCCATCTTGTCGCGCAGCGCCGGTGTGTAGGTACGGACGGTGCCTTCGAGGTAGGCATCTTCGACGCCGACATTGTAGCGTGTGCCTGCATTCATAAGGCCGATGGTGCAGACGACGTTTTCCATCGGGTTCATCTCTCGGGAGATCAGGGACTGCACGTCGATGATGAAGTGCGCGGCAGCGACCAGCGCGTCGGTGCCGTTGTGCGGCTGCGCGGCATGGGTGGATTTCCCTTTTACATGGACGTAGAAACGATCCGAAGCGGCCATGAGATTGCCCGGCTTCAAGCCGATGACGCCGACGGGGAGCTCCGGCCATACGTGAAGGCCATAGATCTCAGAGACATCATCGAGCTTGCCGCTTGCTGCAATGTGACGGCCGCCTCCGATCGCTGCCTCTTCTTCGGCCGGCTGGAAGACAAGCTTGACTGTCCCCTTGAGCTGGGACTTCATCTGGTTCAATACGGCGGCCGCTCCGAGGAGGATCGCCATGTGGCTGTCATGGCCGCAGGCGTGCATCTTGCCTTTGTTCTTCGAAGCGAAGGGAAGTCCTGTCTGCTCGGTGACGGGCAGTGCATCCATGTCCGCACGGAGAGCGACGGTCTTGCCGGGCTGCTTGCCTTTGATCGTGCCAAGGACGGCAGTGCCAAAGAAGCCTGTCTCGAATGGGATGCCGAGCTTTTTGAGCTCTTCCTGAATGTAGAGGGATGTCTCTTTTTCTTCACCGGAGATTTCCGGGTAGGTATGGAAATGGCGGCGCCATGTCACGACTTGTGGTGTGATCTCATTGACTTTTTCTTTGATTTCTTTTTCAAACATGAGTGATTCTCCTTTGAGGAAGAAAGCCGGTTTATGCATGTTATACAATTCTATTCATTTCCAGAAAGCGGGAATTTCTTGAAATGTTGGGTTAAACGAGCCTTCTTCGTAAATAGCTTTACATCGAATTGTGATAATTATACAACTAAGAGAATAAACATGCAAGAGGAATTTAGAATATTTTTTGTAATCGGCCTGGGAGCCGGCAGCGGTTGGATCGTCCTTGAGGAGATGCTTTATAGCCTTCGATACGGATGCGCTAAAGCGCCACGTCTCCCTTGAAAGGAAGAGTTTTCTAAAGAAAGAGGCAGCGCGGTGCGGTGAACGCCAAGGCGCTTTTCCATTTCCTTTCTGCAGGATATAGACGAAGTATGATATAATAAAGCCGCTATGCAGGCACCGAGAGAACGGACAATCGAACGAAACAGTCATGGGAGAGACGCTTGCAGCGTTCTCTTTTTTTATGCCCGGCCAGACGCCGGAAGATGCGAAATGCATGAGGGAATGGATTTTCCCAGAGCCTGCTAGGGAAACACTGATTAAATCGTTATCAGATTTCATTCTTGGAGTTTTATACAGAGCGAGGAGACATTCGACGCGAATAGCGAGCTATTTAAGGAGAATGTCGACGACACTATGTATAAAAAGCCATATGAAATCTGATTCTGCGATTTAATCAGCGTTTCCCTATATACATACATATAATATACAGTCAAAAGGGCGAAGAACGCCCGGCGTACCCATGAGCGCACAAGGAGGAGCTATGTACGACACATTCACAGAACTCGGCGTGAAGCCGGAAATTTTGAAAGCCGTAGAGGATATGGGCTTTGAAGAACCGACTCCCATCCAGAAAGCTGCTATCCCTACCGCGCTTACCGGGAAGGACCTGATCGGGCAGGCGCAGACCGGTACCGGCAAGACGGCTGCTTTTGGCATTCCGATCCTGGAGCGGATCGACATTTCCGGGAAGGGACCGCAGGCCGTCGTCCTCTCGCCGACCCGTGAGCTTGCCATCCAGTCTGCGGAAGAGATCAACCATCTTGCCCAGTACCTGCCGATCCATGCACTGCCGATCTACGGCGGACAGGATATCGAGCGCCAGTTCAAAGCGCTCAGAAAGCATCCGAATATCATCGTCGCGACCCCGGGCCGTCTGATGGACCACATGAAGCGCGGCACCATCGACCTGTCTCATGTGCAGATCCTCGTGCTCGACGAAGGCGATGAAATGGTAGATATGGGATTCATCGATGACATCCGTACCATTCTGGCCGGCATTCCGGAAGAACGCCAGACCATGTTCTTCTCTGCGACCATGCCTGCCCCGATCCGCGAGCTGGCGGAAACCTTCCTGAAGGAACCGGAGATCGTGAAGATCAAAGCAGCGACTGTCACCATCGATCTTATCGAGCAGGAATACATCGAACTGCCCGACCGTCAGAAATTTGATGCGCTCTGCCGTCTGCTCGACATGCAGGATCCGGAGCTTGCTATCGTCTTCGTTCGCACGAAGCGCCGCTGCGATGAAGTGACCGAAGCCCTGAAGAAGAGAGGCTATATGGCCGAAGGACTTCACGGAGACCTTTCGCAGCAGAAACGAGACACCGTAGTCCGTCAGTTCAAGGAAAGCACCATTGATATCTTGGTAGCGACCGACGTCGCTGCCCGTGGTCTTGATATTTCCGGCGTCACCCACGTCTACAACTTCGACATGCCGCAGGATCCCGAGATCTACGTCCACCGTGTGGGCCGTACCGGCCGTGCGGGGCAGACGGGACTTGCGACGACCTTCGTCATTTCCAGAGAAATGGGCCAGCTTCGTGACATCGAGCGCGTCATCCGCCGCCGCATCAAGAGACGTGCAGTCCCGACTCTCTCTCAGGTCATCGAAGGAAATCAGAAGGCGGCCATCGAAAGTCTCTCGGATACCGCACAGGCAGGGGGGCTCGAAGACTATAGAGAAAGCGCCGAAGATCTTCTGAATGATGTCGACTCCATCTCTCTCGTCGCTGCAGCGATCAAGCTCCTCACCAAGCAGCCGGACGTCACCCCGGTCAATATCACCGAAGAGCTTCCGAATTTCCGCAGAAGAAGAGGCAATGGCCCGCGCCGCCGCTTCGATGGCGGAGACCGCCCGAGAAGACGCTTCCACGGGGAAGGCCGCGATGGGGCAGAAGGCCGTGATGGCCGCCGCTTCGACGGACGCCGCCGCCGTTTCGATAATAACAAAAACGGCCGCCGCGATAACCGCGGGAAGGATAATAAGGGCGCCCATGAATCGAATTTCAAGCCGTACTTCAGAGAAAGCAACTAAGAAAATAGTGTGGATCAGAAAGCCCCCCTCGAAGGGGGCTTTTTTGATGGGGAGCGGAGACCCTCTTCTCTCTACCGCTTGCCGGAGCCGTTCCGTATTCAAACTTTCTATTGACATTTCCTCTAAGAGTAGTAAAATCAGATATACAATAAAAGAATGAAAGGCAGAGAACGAGAGAAACAGCGCCGGATGGTATAGAGAGCTGACGGATGGTGAAAGTCAGTGCAGAAGACGCTTCAGCTCACTCGGGAGTCTCAGGGATGATAAGTCTCTGACGCCGCCGGCGTTACAGGCAGGAAAGGCAAAGAACAGGACAGGATCGATCGTGAGAAAGTCTCAGAGAGCTGCTGGATGGTGAAAAGCAGTACCGGTCATGATGGATGATCATCCCCTGTGAGCCCCTTTTTCGAACGGAGTAGGGAAAGGCGCAGATCCGCGTTAGGGATGAATTGAGTATAATGTAGGGTGGTACCGCGCATGTCGCCCCTACTTCCGAAAGGAAGTAGGGGCGTTTTTGTTTTTCCGAAAGGAACGCGGACTGCTGCATTTGAAAGCTGGGATGAGCGGCTAGGGATTAGACTAGGAGACATCAGACATCTGACTTCTATCCCCCAGCCTTCGGGCATCGCCTCATATAAAATGCGGCGAAGCCGCCACCGCAACCCTGAACCCTGAACCCTCTGACTCATTCTTTTATAGAACAACAGGCAATACAGAAGACACCGTCTTCTTATTTTGAAAGGAGAGATTGCTATGGCAATTCGTTTTTCTGATGTACTCGAACAGATGGGTCCTTCCGACCTTGGTCCCCTCCTGGCTTTGACCGCGCAGCCGGATATCATTTCCTTCGCAGGCGGTCTGCCGGCTCCGAAGACCTTCCCGCTGAAGGAACTCACTGAAGTCGCTGTCAAGGTCCGTGAAGAAGATGGCGCCGGCGCTATGCAGTACGGCCCGTCCCTCGGCTTCCTCGGCCTCCGTGAAGCCATCGCTGATCGCATGAACAAAATGTACATGCCGATGGGGATGGAAAAGGTCGAAGCCAAGAACATCATGATCGTCACCGGCTCTCAGCAGGGTCTTGACATTACCGGCCGTGTCTTCCTGAACAAAGGCGACGTCGTTCTCTGTGAAAGCCCGACCTACCTCGGCGCTATCGGTGCCTTTGATTTCGAACAGCCAAGATACATCGAAGTCCCGACCGATGATGACGGCATCATTCCGGAAGAACTGGAAAAATATCTGGAATCCACCCCGAATGTCAAATTCATCTACGTCATTCCGAACTACCAGAACCCGACCGGCCGCTGCATGTCCCTCGAACGCCGCAAGAAAATGATGGAAATCGTCACCAAGTATGAAATCCCGGTTTTCGAAGACAACCCCTACGGCGATCTGCGTTTCGAAGGCGAAGAGATCGCTCCACTCATCACCATGGATCCGAAACACCTCGTCATGTACTCCGGCACCTTCTCCAAGACACTGGCTCCTGGCATGAGACTTGCATGGATGGTCTGCAATGATGAGATCCTCGCAAAGATGGATCTTGTCAAAGGCTCCACCGACCTTGCTACTCCATCCGTCACCCAGCGTGAAGTCGCTATGTACATGAAGAACTATGACTTCGAAGGCCACGTTCAGGACAACTGCAAGCTGTATGGACATCGCCGTGACGTCATGTGCAATGCCATCAAAGAATACTTCCCGAAGGATGTCAAATGCACCTATCCGCATGGCGGGCTCTTCCTGTGGGTCGAACTGCCGGAAGGCTGCAACTCCCGCGACCTCTTCAAGTACGCACTGGAAAGAAAAGTCGCTTACGTACCGGGCGATGCCTTCTTCCCGGAATCCGGCAAGAAGAACTTCTTCCGTCTGAACTTCTCCTACAATGACGACGATGTCACCGTAGAAGGCGTAAAGAGACTCGCTGATGCGCTCAAAGCGTACCTCGCTGACAAGAAATAATTAGAGGAATGCTGATCTGAAAACCGCTCCGAAAGGAGCGGTTTTTGCGTGGGAGAGAAAGCGGGGTGAGCGGGTTCAACGGGGGGCTTTGCGCTTGAAATGAAAACCTTTCGCCGCAGCCCCGTTGTAGAAATTTCGCTCATGCCCTATACTTACTATGTTGATGAGTGGGGACTAAGGGAAGCATCTCATCTGAGCAGGCGCTTAAGGAAGGGCCGCGCCAAAGGCGCAGGATGGATCCCCGTGGCGGTAAGAAATTCATCTCCCTATGACTTGTTTCGTATCGTCATTCCGACTTACGGCGCTTCTATGTGATGATGCGCCGCACTACCCCCATAGAACCTATTGAACCTTTCAGGAGGCACTATGCCATTTACTTTGACCTGCCACGTGTGTGGACAGAAGCTCACCCTTTTCGATCTGGATGTGAAGAAAAGGAAGGGGAGCATCCGATGCAATCACTGCGGAGCCAAAATCAATTATGATCTGGACCAGAGAAAGATCCAGCAGTCCGGCTTCTGGGCGGAGCGGGAACCTGCCTTTGATCCGCGGGCGAGAAACCGCCTCATGAAGCAGATCGAGCGTGAGGAGAGGCGCCGGGAAAAGCCGGAGCCGACGGCCGCGGCGTCCGCTGCGGCGCACACCTTCGAAGACAGTCCCTTTGCCCAGAAGGCCGGCTTTGCAAAGTTTGATCTAAAGACCGGGACGATCGTGGGAGGCGCAGCGAAGGCAATAGAGCCTAAGGCGGCGGGAAGCGGCAGAAGAGAGAGCCCTTCCCCGATGGATACAAGTCGGCAGAAATGCACCATCCGCGCGGCGGAGAGCAGCGCGGCATCTCTGCATGGATCCGAGCCGAAGAGCGAGAAGACATTCACTGCGCCGCCCCGTGTCGTGACGAGGACTGCGCATAGGAATATAACCCTTGTCCGGCAGGTGCAGAAAGCGCAGGCCGTCAAGCAGCCCATGAAGATCTCCCGCGTCCGCTCCTTCTGGCAGAAGGTGAAGAGCTTCTTCGCGTTTGGGAAGAAGTGACTAGTGACTTGTGACTAGGGATTAGTAGCTAGGGATTAGGTTTTCGATACGAGAATACCGCTAATTTCAAACCTCCGCGGCGCTTCTGATTTTTATGCGTCGCACCATCATTTCGCATTTCTCATTTCCCCTCAAACCTCGGACTCCAAAGTTTGAAAGCAGGGATAAGTGGCTAGGGATTAGGAGTCTCAAGTGACTGGTGACTAAGAGACTAGGAGACATCAGACTCCCGTATCGTCATTTCGAGCGCAAGCGAGAAATCTTTGTCATTCGCGGCTTAGGGAAACGCTGATTAAATCGCAGAGTCGGATTTCATATGGACTTTTATACATAGCTTCGTCATCATCTTCCTTAAATAGCTTGCTATTCGCGTCAGATGATTCCTTGCTCTGTATAAAAATCCAAGAATGAAATCTGACAACGATTGAATCAGTGTTTCCCTAGCGATCGATGTTTGGAACTCCCAAACGGGAAACCTGCTACCCACTCACTTTCGGGCATCGCCCATATATTTGCGGCGAAGCCGCCACAACAACCCTGAACCCTGAATCCTGAATCCTGAACCCTGAACCCTGAACCCTGAACCCTGAACCCTGAACCCTGAACCCTGAACCCTGAACCCTGAACCTTGAACCCTTGAACCTTTAATCCCTTAAACCCTCCCACCGATTGTGCTATAATATCTCCATTGACCAATGGAGGATACCGCTATGTTTACCTATAAAAGAAGAGTGACCTTTTACGAGACTGACGGCATGAAGGTGGTGCATCATGCGAACTACCTCAAGTATTTTGAGGAGGCGCGGGTGGAGTATCTGCGTGCGGGCGGGCTCGACTTGAATGAGCTCATGGAGGAAGGAATCGTATTTCCGATCGTCGAGGTCAGTGTGAAATACCTGAAGTCTGCCTGCTATGATGATACGCTCCTCATCAGGACATACCTTCGCCGCGTCGATCGTGTGCGGCTGGACTTCGATTATGAGGTCGTGCGCGAATCCACGGGCGAGCTTCTGACGACGGGGCATACGGTCAATACATACACAAATATGAAGACGGGCCGCATCGAGCGTCTTCCGAAGGAAAAGATCGAAGGCCTTGTGAAGCTCTCAGAAGGAGACAGGATATAATGGATAACAGACCGATCGGCATCATGGACTCGGGCATCGGAGGCCTTACGGTAGCCCGCGTGCTGCATGAGACGTACCCGAAAGAAGGCATCGTATTTCTCGGAGATACGAAGAGAAATCCCTACGGGGAACGCAGCAGGGATGACATTGTGCGCTTCTCCTTTGCCATCAAGGATTTCCTGAAGAAGCATCAGGTGAAGATGATCCTGATCGCGTGCAATACGATCTCCTTCAATGTGCCGCCTGCTTTTTTTGAAGGGGATATCCCCGTCATCAAGATGAGTATGGAGGTGGAGGTGCCGGAGGACGCGAAGCGCTTCGCTGTTTTTGCGACGCCTGCGACGATCGCGACGCATGCACACAAGGCATATTTTCAGAAAAAATACCCGCAGCTGGATTTTGTGGAGGTCCCCTGCGACGGACTGGCGGCGGCGATCGAAAGAAATGCGGACGAAAATACCCTTTCTGCCCTTGTCAAACAGGCGGCAGAGGAGTATCATGCATTAGATGCAGACACTGCGATCTGGTCCTGCACCCATTATCCGCTGATCGCTGATGTATTTAGGAAGGTGCTGCCGAAGGTACGCTTCCTTGACCCGGCGCTCCCGACGGTGGAGACCGGCATGGACATCCTCCGCGCACATGACGCACTGGCCGGGGCGATGCAGGAGAAGACCTTCTATTTCACCGAGAGCCTTGAAAATTCCGCGCCGCTCGTGAAGAAACTCTTTGGCGACGTGAAGGTGGAAAAGGGAAGTTTGGAATTATAAAGGGTTCAGGATTCAAGGGGTGGCACGCCCCAGAGGCTGACCCTGAACCCCGAAGTTTGAAAGCAGAAATGAGTAGCTAGGGATTAGGGATTAGGAGTGACTAGTGACTTGTGACTGGTGACTTACATGCCATCTTCGGGCATCGCCCCATATATACTCCGCGGCGCTTCCATATTTTATGCGCCGCACCACCATTCCTAATTCCTCATTCGAGTAGAGCTTTCATCCGCAATCAAGGGGCGACACGCCCAAGGGGCTAACCCCGAACCCGACAACTGATTTATCATTTAGGAGTGTGACAAACATGTTACTGATCACGAAAATTCTGGCAGTCATCATCTTATTGATCTGCCTAGGATTCATTGCCTACTGGGCCATCGCCATCATCAAAGGCGACTGTGTGCTGAAGGTGATGAAGTCCAAGCGGACGCCTTTCCATGTGGAGTCCATGGATATGAAGAGCGTGACGCTCTCCTGCACGCTGCCGATCAAGAATGTCGGCAAGCAGCTCGGCACCATCATGGATGCCTTTGTCCGCGTGTACTTGCCTTTTGAGCAGTATGATGAAGCCGTCGTCACGGCGCACCTCACCGATTTCGATATGCCGCGTCCCGATGACTATTGGCAGGCCTTCATCTTAGATCCGGGCAAGACGAAGAAATTCCTCATCACCCTGGAGATCAAGGGCAAGGGCGACAGCATTCTCCATGACTTGGAGACCTTCCCGGAAATGGGAATGGACGTCATTTATCAGGTTGTCGCAAGAAGCGACTACTACTATGCGAAGTCCCGCATCGTTCTTTCGAAGGAAGAGCTCAGAAATGCGCTCTATGAATATAAAACGGAGGTGAGATAAATGGCAGAATTAGAACTCATACCGATCCACACCCGTATCCTGACCCATCACGACAACATCGTCGATGCCATTCTGGAATACGCCGGCGACAAGATCACCGACCATGACATCGTCTGCAGTGCAGAGTCCGTCGTCGCCATCACCCAGAACCGCTACGTCCGTCCGGAAGAGCTGAATGTCTGCTGGCAGGCCCGTCTCATGAACCGCTTCGTCCCGTCCGCAGGCTCCATGGCGAGCATCTACGGCATGCAGGCAGCCATGGATGAAGAAGGGAAATGGAACATGCTCTTCTCCTTCGTCCTCGGCGCTGTCGCAAAGCTCTTCGGCAAGAACGGCGTCTTCTACGCCCGCTGCCGTCAGGCATCTTTGATCGATGATGTCACCGGTACCATGCCGCCTTTCGACAAATGCCTCGTCTATGGTCCGGCGGATACCGACAATGTCTGTGAAAAGATCAAGAAGGCGACCGGTGCCTACGGCGCGGTCATCGCAGATGTCAATGACCTGAAACGCGCTGCCGTCCTCGGAAAGAGCCAGGGCCTTGATCCGAAACAGATCGCCAAGATCCTGATCGATAATCCTTTCGGCAATGACAACCAGAAAACACCGATCGTCATTATCAAGAATTTTACAGATATGATGAAGTGAGAGAACGTCCCGCAGGTGGCTGCGGGGCGTTTTTGCGTGGGAGAAAGCCTTCCGGGAGCTCGAAGACCTCACGCTTTATGCGCCGCACCACATCGCCTTCCCCAAAGGAGCCGAAGCCGCCGCGTCATTCCCTCATTGCCAAAATCCCATCCGTGCTTTATAATAGGTAACATAAAACTTCGTACAAGGATGGTGCATTTATGCCACAACTTATAGATCTATCAGATGTTCAGGATTTCCACGCAGCCCGTTTTCTTATTTATTGGCTGATCGCTTCGGTCGTGGCCGTACTTACTGCCTACAGCATCAGCTACGAGCACAAAATGAAGTGGTTCCGTCAGAGAAAAGACAATGGCTTCATGGTGCGCCGCGGCGTGATGGGAAACTACAGCCTTCTCGGTGTGCCGCGCACGAAGGAGGGCTTTGCGATCACCTTCGGTATTTTTGCCGGAGCAGGCGTCATTTGGGCGCTGGCCGTCTTCGTCATTCTCCCGCTTCTGGGGTATGATGTATAAAAAACTGCATAGCATTTCCTGCGGATGGCACGGGGGCAGGAAATAAAGAACAGGACCTGGCATTGAAAAATGTCGGGTCCTGTTTTCGTTAGGGATTTGACTAGGAGACATCTGACATCTGACTTCTATTCTCCCGCCTTCGGGTATCGCCCCGTTTCGTCATCCTGAGCGGCGAGAAACGTCGTATGAGAGATAACGAATGCCAGAACAGCTGCGACCTGAGTCGAAGGATCGCGGCGCAGCCGCTGCTACAACCCTGAAGTTTGAAAGCAGGGATGATTAGTAGCTAGGGATTAGGAGCCTCGAGTGACTAGTGACTTGTGACTAGTGACTGAAATGCCAGCTCATGGCATCGCCATTATTTATGCTTCGCGGCGCATTTCGTCATCCTGAGCGGAGTGAAATGTCGGATGTTCGATCATGTAAAGGCAAAGCAGTGAGAACTGAGTCGAAGGATCTGGCGCCGCACCACCATTTCTCATTTCTAATTTCTCATTCAAGCGAAGCTTTCCAACGGAATCAAGGGACTGAACGTCCCATGAGCCATCCCGAACCAATTCCAAGCGTCTATCGCTTTTCACATAGTCCCAATTCATTATTTCAATATAGGAGGTATTCATGGAGAACTGGGAAAAAGTTTTAGAAGAATTATTCACCGGTGTCATGGGCATGTCCGACCCCACGGTCTGGGTCATGTTTGCCATCGGCGCAGTCCTGATCTGGCTCGGCGTAAAGAAGGACTATGAGCCTATGCTGCTCTTCCCGATGGGGGTGGGCTGTATCCTTGCCAATATCCCCGGACACTTTGCGGTCATCCCGACGGATGGAGGAGAACCGGGATTTCTGTCTGTCCTCTATCAGGCGGGCATCGCCAATGAGCTTTTCCCGGTGCTGATCTTTATCGCGGTCGGCGCGATGTGTGAATTTGATGCGCTGATCCGTGCGCCGTACGTCATGCTCTTTGCCGCAGCGGCTCATTTCGGTATTTTCGCAGCGACGATGCTGGCGTCTGTCGTCGGATTTCCTTTCAACGAAGCTGCATCCATTGGCATCATCGGGGCAGCGGATGGTCCGACCACCATTTTCGTCGCGCAGAAATTTGCGACGAACCTTCTCGCGCCTCTGACCGTGACGGCTTTCTGCTATATGTCACTTGTCCCGATCATCCAGCCTCCGATCGTGAAGCTCTTGACGACGAAGCATGAGCGCAGGATCCATATGGCGTACCGCGAAGAGAAACCGATATCCTGGACAGTCAAGTTCCTTTTCCCATTCATGGTCGTCCTCTTTGCAGGGATCCTTGCACCGATCTCCGTGCCGCTCATCGGTGCGCTGATGTTCGGCAATATGCTGAAGGTCTCCGGCGTCTGCGACTCACTCTCGGACACCGCACAGAATGAGCTCTCGAATCTCGTGACCCTTTTCCTCGGCATCACGGTCGGTGCGACCATGACGGCTGAGAATATCCTCACGCTGGATGTTTTGAAGATCCTGGCACTGGGGGCTGTGGCTTTCGTCTTTGATACGGTCGGCGGTGTCCTCTTCGCAAAGGTCGTGAACCTTTTCCTCAAGAAGAAGATCAATCCGATGATCGGGGCATGCGGCATTTCTGCATTCCCGATGTCCGGGCGTGTCATCGCGAAGATGGCGCTCAAAGAGGACCCGACCAATTACATCATCCAGCACGCGATGGGCGTCAATGTGGCAGGCCAGGTGGCATCCGTCGTGGCCGGCGGCCTCGTCCTCGCGCTGATTCCTGTCCTTTCGTAAGGAGGCACTATGACAAGTATCGAATCTTCCATCATGCTGACAGTCATCGCATATCCCATGATCTTCGTGGTCATGGCGGTCTTCGCGGTGCTGACATACTATCTGAATAAGCTTTTTCCGGGAGACTAGTGGCTGGTGACTGGGGGCTGGTCACTAGGGAGGAGTGACTAGTGACTGGTGACTAGTGACTCTCTCGTATCGTCATTTCGAGCGAAGTCGAGAAATCTTTCTTGCAGACTGCTAAACGAAGGATGTGTGAAAGCAGAAATACGTAGCACCAAGGCGTCGTTTCCCTGCCGGTGCTTATGTGACACTGACCGCAGTGCAAGAAAGATCCCTCGGCTGCGCTCGGGATGACGACGGCGCGAAGCGCTATAAAAACTCCGCGGCGCTTTTGTTTTTTATGCGCCGCACCAACACTCCTCACTCCTAACTCCTCACTCCTAACTAGAGAGAAGAGCTTTCATCCGCAATTAAGGGGGAGCGCGCCTCAGGGGCTAACCCTGAACCATGAACCTCGAACTTTCTATTGTCTTTCTCTTCCCTGCCGTTTATAATACTTACATGATAATCATTCTCTAAAGGAGGCTTTACGATGAAAGAAACATATAGCAGAACCAAGTCTGTATGGCAGCGCATGGACGCTGATGAACGTCAGGCTGTCATGGACTATGGTGAAAAGTACAAGGCATTTCTGGACGTCGCACGCACAGAGCGTCTGGCAGCCGATGAGATCATCCGTCAGGCAGAGGCCGCCGGTTTCAAGCCGGTCTATGATATGGACTCCCTCAAGCCGGGTGACAAGGTGTACTGGAACCAGAAGGGCAAGTCTGTGATCCTGGCTGTCATCGGGGAAGAACCGGTGCATGCAGGCATCAAGATCGTCGGTTCCCACATCGACTCTCCGCGCCTCGACCTCAAGGCCAATCCGGTGCATGAGCAGGATGGCATCGTATATTTCCGCACACACTACTATGGCGGCATCAAGAAGTACCAGTGGACCTGCATCCCGCTCGCGCTGATCGGTGTCGTATACACGAAGGACGGCAAGAAGGTCGATATCAATATCGGTCTCAAGGATGACGATCCGATCTTCTATGTATCCGACCTTTTGATCCACATGGCACAGGACCAGATGAAGAAAACGCTCGCAGAAGGCATCACGGGTGAACAGCTTCAGGCCATCGCAGGCACGAATGCCGAAGAAGATCTGAAGCCGAAGGAAGTCTTCATGAAGATGCTGAAGGATACCTACGGCATCGAAGAGGAAGACTTTGCCGCTGCGGAGCTCGAGCTCGTCCCAGCGACCAAGAGCCGTGACGTTGGCTTCGACCGCTCCCTCATCGCCTCCTATGGACAGGATGACCGTGTCTGCTCCTATGCGAACCTCGAAGCGATCCTTCAGGCTAAACCGGGTGTCAAGACCCAGGCGGCACTCCTGACCGATAAAGAGGAGATTGGCTCCTACGGCAATACGGGCATGGAGTCCTCTTATTTCGTCAAATTCGTCATGAAGCTCCTCGCGCTGCAGGGGAAGGATACCATCCTTGATTTCTATGAGACCATGGAAAACAGTGAAATGCTTTCCGCTGACGTGAACTCCTGCATGGATCCGATGTTTGCAGAGGTCTCCGAAAAGGACAATGCCTCCTTCCTTGGCTATGGCATCAATCTCACCAAGTATGGCGGCGCTCGCGGCAAGTCCGGCAGCAATGATGCGAATGCGGAATTCCTGCAGAAGATCCGCACCATTTTCAATGAAGCCGGTGTCTGCTGGCAGATCGGCGAGCTCGGCAAGGTCGATCAGGGCGGCGGCGGCACCATCGCCTTCATGATGGCGGACTGGGGCGCAGAAGTGGTAGACTGCGGCACCGCCATGCTCTCCATGCATGCGCCGTATGATCTCCTCTCCAAGGCAGATGCCTACGAGACCTACCTCGCGTACAAAGCGTTCTTTGAAAGTAAATAAGGTTTGAAAAAATCGGAAGTGGGATCCGTCCTGCTTCCGATTTTTGATTGGGAAAAGGTTCAACGGGGGCGGCGGAAAAATATAGAAGCGATGCAAGTGACTGGTGACTGGAATGCCAGCTCATGGCACCACCATTTCTAATTTCTCATTCGAGAAAGGCTTTCATTCACGATCAAGGAGCGGCACGTCCGCGAGTGAGCCCTGAAGTTTGAAAGCAGGGATGAGTAGCTAGGGATTAGTGGTTAGGGATTAGGGGTGCCGAGTGACTAGTGACTTGTAACTTGAATGTTGCCTTCAGGCATCGCCCCGTTTCGTCATCCTGAGCGGCGAGAAACGTCGTATGTGAGATAACGAATGCCAGAACAGCTGCGACCTGAGTCGAAGGATCGCGGCGAAGCCGCCACCACAACCCTGAACCTCGAACCCTGAACCCTGAACCCTGAACCTTGAACCTTAAACCCATTCTCTGTTATACTGTACCAATACGACTCTTCGGGAAAGCCCCGAAATGGAAGGATAGGAGGAAATCATGAGTCAAGAGAAAGACGTCCGCTTGGAGGATGTGGCGGAAAGCAAGGCCGAGCTGGATGACAAAGCCCGGAAGATGCTGGAGGACAAGGACGCAGACTCTCGCATGCGTATTTATGAAGGACCGCTCGGGAAGGCCATCATCGTGCTTCTCTGCGTGTGGACTGCGTTCCAGCTGTATTTCACGACCATCGGTGCGATCAGCGCGATCAATCTGCGTGCGATCCACTGTATTTTCTTACTGCTGTTTACCTTTTTGCTGTTTCCTACGTATAAGAAGGAGAAGCGCAGAAGGAAGCTGCCGCCGATCTGGGACTGGGTCTTCATTCTGGGCTCCATCGGCTCCTTCACTTACTTGATACTGAATTACACGCGCATCGCACAGACCGGCGGCCGTATCTCTGATATGGAGGTCGGCATCGCCCTCGTCGCGATTGTCTGCGTCTTTGAAGCGGCGCGCCGCGCATCGGGAAATCTTGCGATTCTCGCGGCAGTCTTTCTGGCGTACAACTGGTTTGGCGCATACCTGCCGGGCTACTTCGGACACAATGGCTTCACGTTGAAGCGCGTGCTCATTACCCAGTTCTGGGGGACGCAGGGCGTGCTTGGCACCGGTATCGGCGTATCGGCGACCTACATTTTCCTTTTCGTCGTTTTCGGCGCTTTCTTGAAGCACAGCGGCTTCTCGAAATTCATCAATGATTTCTCGCTGACGCTTGTCGGCCGTACATCCGGCGGCCCGGCGAAGGTGGCGGTCATCGCCTCCGGTCTCATGGGCATGATCAATGGCTCGGCCATCGCCAATGTCGCGACGACCGGTACCATCACCATTCCGCTCATGAAGCGCACGGGCTACAAGAAGGAATTTGCCGGCGCTGTCGAAGCCGTGGCATCGACAGGCGGTCAGTTCACCCCGCCGATCATGGGTGCGGTCGGCTTCGTCATGGCGGAATTTCTGAATCTGTCTTACACCTATGTGGCACTTGCCTCCATCACACCGGCGCTCCTCTACTACGTCGGCCTGCTGCTCGCAGTCCACTTCGAGGCGAAACGTCTAGGACTCTCCGGCATCGCAAAGGAGAATATCCCGAATGCGATGGTCGTCATCAAGGAGCAGGGGCATCTGGTGCTTCCGCTCGTCAGCCTCATCGGGCTGATGTTTGCCGGCTTCACCCCGCTCTATGCGGCCGTGATCTCCATCTTTGTCACCATCGGCGCCAGCTGGCTTCGTAAGGATACCCGCATGGGCCCTGCCAAGATCCTGGAAGCGGTCGTCGAAGGGTCGAAAAGCGCGATCTCGGTCGGCGTGTGCTGCGTCATCATCGGCATCATCATCGGTACCGTCACTCTGACATCCATGGGGCTCAATATGGGCTACCTCATCCTGTCCATCGTACAGGGCGATCACATTTACCTTGCCGGCTTCCTCGTCATGATCATGTCCGCGATCCTTGGCATGGGTGTCCCGGGCGTCGCTGCCTATGTCATCGTGCAGGCCGTCGCGGTGCCGGTCCTCATCAAGGCGGGTGCGCTTCCGCTCATCGCGCACCTCTTCTGCCTCATCTATGCCTGCCTGTCGAATATCACGCCGCCGGTCGCCATGTCTGCCTATGTGGCATCCGGCATCGCCGACTCTGATCAGACGAAGACGGGACTGTGGGCGGTCCGCCTCGGGCTCATCGGCTTCATCATCCCATTCTTCTTCCTGGATAATCCGGTACTCCTGATCGGCGTCGACAAGACAGCGACACTCTGGGAGTCTCTCTGGAGCATCTTCACCGCGATGATCGGGACTTTTGCTCTCGTGGCCGGTCTTGAAGGCTGGATCATCCGCAAGGCTGGCGTCATCGAACGTGTGATCCTCATCGCCGTCTCCCCGCTGCTGCTCTTCCCGGGCAGCTTGACGGATATCGCAGGCATTGCTGGCATCGCTGCTGTATGCATCTTCCAGTGGATGAGAAGGAAATAGGGATGGGGGTACTAGTGACTGGTGACTAGAAATTAGTAGCTAGGGATTAGGAGTGGCTGGTGACTAGTAACTGGGAGACATCAGCCCCACGTATCGTCATTTCGAGCGAAGTCGAGAAATCTTTTTTGCAGACCGATAAACGATGGATGTGTGAAAGCAGGGATGAGTGGCTAGGGATTAGGGACTAGGAGTGACCAGTGACTAGGGACTGAAATGCTATCTTCGGGCATCGCCACTATTTATACTCGCGGCGCTTAGATCCTTCGACTCAGTTCTCCCGTTTCAGATAAGCCATTTTTAAGGAAACACTGATTAAATCGTTATCAGATTTCATTCTTGGATTTTTATACAGAGCGAGGAGACAGGGGACGCGAATAGCGAGCTATTTAAGGAGAATGTCGACGATACTATGTATAAAAATCCATATGAAATCTGATTCTGCGATTGAATCAGCGTTTCCTTAACATACGACGTTTTTCTCCGCTCAGGATGACGAAATGCGCCGCACCACAACCCTGAACCCCCGAGCCCCACCTACCAATGCCCGCTCATTTATAGTATAATATTTACAACTTTATGATTCTCTATGGAGAAGAGTAGGATAGAAGAAAGAGAGAGGAATCATCATGACAAAAAAATGGAAAAAAGCGATCGCGCTGTCTCTGGCGGCTCTGACCCTGACCGGAGCTCTGGCCGGATGCGGGGATGACAAGAAAGCAGCTTCCGGCGCGGCGAAACCGGCGGCTGGACAGACGATCAAGATCAATTTCCCGACGGCGGGAGCTTCGGGCGCGCTCTATGCAGTAGGCGCAGCGATCACGAACATGTGGGGCAGCCAGGTACCGGGCGTGCAGGCTTCCAGCCAGGCATCGGCCGGTGGCATCGCAAACCTGAACATGGTATCCGAAGGCGAAGCACAGGTATCCATTGCGATCTCTTCCAATGTCTACCAGTGCCTGAATGGGACGGACAGCTTCAAGGATCACGCTTACAAGGATCTGAAAGCGATCGGCGGCCTGTACCTGAATCCGAATCAGGTCGTTGCTACGGCAAATTCCGGGATCAACAGCCTGAAGGACGTGAAAGGGAAGCACTTTGCCGTGGCATCGGCAGGCTCCTCTGTCTATAACGAATGCGAGACGCACTTCACGGCAGCGGGTCTTTCCTTCCCCGATGACATCAAAGCGGAATACATCACCTTCACCGATGCGGCAGATATGCTGCAGAACGGTTCCATCGACGGCGCATGGATCATGTCCGGCGCTCCGGCTTCCGCTGTGACGCAGGCACTGACAGGCGGCGCGCACCTCGTGGAGATCGATGACAATCTCATCAAAGAGCTGAAGGCGAAGTACCCGTGGTATACCAGCTATACGATCAAAGCCGGCACCTATCCGAATCAGGATAAGGATGTCAAGACATCGGCGATCAAGATGGTCATGTTCTGCCGCGGCGATCTGCCGGAGGATGTGGTCTATCAGCTGACGAAGACCCTGTGGGAACACATGGATGAGCTCGGACAGTCTCAGAAAAATCTGAAGGGCCTCACCGCTGAAAATGCAGTGAAGGACATCGCGGATATCCCGCTCCACCCGGGCGCTGCCAAGTACTATAAGGAGATCGGCGTGCTGAAATAAGGTATATCAAAAAGAGGCTCGATGAGCCTCTTTTTGTGTGGATGCATGAGCATAGTCCCATACCCTTTAGGTCTTACCCATGCTATAATACAGAAAAGGAGGGGATACCATGTGCAGTGCATCAGAATTACAGACGATCCTTTACCATGTGGCCCAAGCATACCACAGGGTTTTTGGCAACCATATTGAGCAGATTCTTTTGTATGGCTCCTATGCGCGGGGAACAAATGATGAGGAGTCGGATATTGATCTCGTAGCCATTGTGCATGGGGATCGTCGGGAACTGCAAGACAAGCTGAAAAAGGTTTGGGACATTTCTTCAGATCTGGAGCTGGAGTATGGCATCATCATTTCCCCCACGGTGATCCCGTATGAGGAGTATATGAAGTACAAAGCTGACTTGCCGTATTATAGAAATATCAGTCAGGAGGGGATCCCGATTGCTTCCTGAAAATCGACAGGCACTGATGCGCTATCGTCTTTCTATGGCAAAAGAGCGGCTTGATTCGTCGAAGCTGCTGCTGGAACATGCGAGTTATAAAGACTCCATTGGACGGTCTTATTACGCGATGTTTACTGCTGTTCGTGCTATTTTGGCCCTAGATGGGGTGGACTTCAAAAAACACGCAGGCGTGATTTCCTATTTCCAACGGGAATACGTCAAGACAAAAATTTTTGATGTGAAGTATTCGAAATATCTGAGTCAGGCTTTTCAGATCCGAAACAATACGGACTACGCAGATTTCTTTGTCGTGTCAGAGGGGGAAGCGGAAGAGCAGTATGAGCGCGCTCAGGATTTCTATAAAGCCATCGCGCATTACCTGACAGAGAGAAATATAGAATCATAAAAAGGGGCTGTGAAGAAATGAATCCTCATTTCTTCACAGCCCCTTTTTACTTTGCTTTCATTTGGTTCAGGGTTCAGGGTTCTCGTGGCGGCTTCGCCGCCTTTTTTAGAAGATGGTATTCTCGTATCGCAGCCTTCCCCTCTAGGGGAAGGTGCCCGCAGGGGCGGATAGGGTGACTATGGCATGAAAGACAGCGGGGATAAGGTTTCCCGGTCACTCCTATGAGAGCTGCAAGTCCCCCGCGGCAGATGGAACGCGAAAATGAGATGATCGTTATTTCACATCGCCTTTTTGCGTGGGGAGAAGCGTACAGCCATTCTCTTACCCGGCCCTGTGCGTCAGGCTATAATAATGACAGATCCGTGTTTCCTGTAGGCTTATAAGAGGAGGTACCATGAAATTTATCCATACGGCTGACTGGCATTTGGGAAAGCTTTTGAAAGAGCATGCCATGACAGAGGATCAGGAATGGCTTTTGATGCACCGCTTCCTTCCGCTCGTCGATGAAGAGAGGCCGGATGTCATTCTGCTCTCGGGGGATGTCTATGATCGTTCATACCCGCCGGAGGAGGCGGTCGAGCTCTTCGACCGCATGACAGAGGAGATCGTAGGAAAGCGACATACTCCCCTGATCGTCATCAGCGGGAACCATGACAGTGCGGAGCGCCTCGCGGTGGCGAGCCGTCTCCTGTCGCATCAGGGGCTCTATATTTTCGGCCCGCTGGATCGTGTGCATCCCGTTATCCTGGAGGATGCATGGGGGAAGGTGGCTTTTGTGCCGCTCCCCTATGCCGAGCCGGCGCGCGTGCGCGTCATGATGAATCAGAAGGGGCTTTCCGGCGCGGAAGACATTCACAGCTACGAGGAGGCGGAGAAGAAGCTCTCGGACATCCTGCTTTCTGCCCTGCCCGATCCTTCGATGAGGAAGGTGGCACTCGCCCATGTCTTTGCCGCTGGCGGGACGCCTTCCGAGTCGGAGCGGCCGCTCTCGATCGGAGGCTATGACAGGATCTCGGACAGTGTCTTTGATGCCTACGACTATGCAGCGCTCGGGCATCTGCATCGGCACCAGAGGACGCAGAAGCAGTCGGAAAGGGTGCAGTACAGCGGCAGTCTCATGCGGTATTCCTTCGATGAGGCGGAGCAGCATAAGGGCGTCATCGTGGGAACGATCGGAGAGGATGGCAGCGTCGAGACGGATTTCCGTGAGCTTTCGCCGCTCCATCAGGTCCGTGTGCTGGAAGGGACATTCGCCGAACTCATGAGCGAAAAGAGGGAGGCCTCGGAGGACTACCTGCAGGTCGTTCTGACGGATGAGCTGCCTGTGATCGATGCGATGCCAAAGCTTCGCGAGAAGTACAAGAATGCGCTGGGCGTCGAGCAGAACATGGGCTATAAGGAGGACAGCGGCCGCCGTGATATCGAGCTGGAGCACATGAGCGATCAGGATATTTTCCGTGCATTTGTCAGCGAATTCCGAGAGAGAGAGCTGTCAGACAAGGAAGAGGCGCTTGCCAATGTCTGCTGGGAAGCGGTGTACAAGAAGGAGGAAGAGCGATGAGACCTTTGAAGCTGACGATGCGTGCCTTCGGTCCCTATGCGGGGGAAGTGACGATCGATTTCGAAAAGCTGGATGGGCGGCATCTTTTCCTCATCTGCGGGCCGACGGGGGCGGGCAAGACCACGATCCTCGATGCCATGTGCTATGCGCTCTATGGGAAGACGTCAGGCGATCGGAGCGGCGCGCGTATGCGAAGCGACTATGCAGGGCCGGATCAGAAGACGGAAGTCATTTTTGACTTCATGATCGGCGATAAGACGTATCGTGCCTGCCGTTCACCCGAGCAGTTCATTGATAAGAAGCGAGGCAAGGGACAGACGAAGACAGCGATGCAGGCCTCGCTCTCGGAATTGGTCGACGGGAAGGAGATGTCGACGCTTCGCACGAATGTCGAGGCGGCGGCAGGGAAACTGATCGGGCTCAATGCGAATCAGTTCTGTCAGGTCATCCTCCTGCCGCAGGGGGATTTCCGAAAGCTCCTCGTCGCAAAGGCCGAAGAGCGAGAGGGCATCCTGAAGCAGCTTTTCAAGACGCAGCGTTTTTCGGATTTCCAATATGAGCTGAAGGAGCGCGCCGAAGCCATGCTCCGGAAGAAAAAGGATCAGGAAGCGGTGCTCGTGGCCACATACCATACGGCCGACGCACAGGATGCGGCGGAGCTCGCCCGCCTTGCTGCGGAGACGGAGCAGCAGCTCGCGGACGCGAAGAAGGTACACGCGGAAACGGAAAGCGCGATGCAGGATTTCCGCAAGGTGTACAGCGAGGCCGCGCAGTTGAATTCCCATTTTCAGGCACTGGACAAGGCAGAGAAGCAGCAGGCGTCGCTCCTGAAGAAGGCTGAGGAAATCGAGCATAAAAAGCAGGATCTGGTCCGCATCCGCCGGGCGAAGGAGCTTGCGGCGTATTTTGATATGCTCGACAACATCATGGCAGAAGGAAAGGCGGCAAAGTCTGCGAGGGATACCGCCGAGGCAGAGCGAAATCGCTATGCGAAAGAAAAGGAGCAGCTGCTCGCCTTTGAAACGAAGCTCGAAGGCCAGCGCGCGGAGATGGAAAGGGCGAAGACAACCATCACGCAGTTGCAGGGTTGGGAGCCGAAGGCGAAGGAGTACGGCGCGGCGCGGCGCAATGTGGAGCGCTACACGCAGAAATACAAGGAAGCGGAAACAGAGCTTGCCAGATTGCAGGAGATGGAGAAGAAATGCCGCGAGGCGGCGGAAGCCGCGCGTGAAGCAGCCGAAGACGTCCGGCGGCGCTACATCTTCGGTCAGGCGGCCATTCTGGCGAGCCAGCTCGAAGAGGGCGCGCCCTGTCCGGTCTGCGGCAGCGTGCATCATCCGCATCCAGCGGTTTCGAAGGAAAAATTGCCGACGGAAACCGAATTGAAAAAGGCACAGAAAGCAGCAGAAACGGCGACGAAAGACTACGAGAATGCCAGAAATCTGGCGGGCACCTATGCGGCGGGGGCATACGTCAGCGCCATCACCGAGATGGGGAATGCCCAAGCGAAGCTCGCAAGCCTCTCCGATCTGCCGGAAGCCTACCGCAGTCCCATTTTCCTTCGAAACGAAGTGAAGCGGCTGTTTGCGGCCGTGACGGCATGGGAAGAAGCCCTGAAAGCGCTGCAGGAGAAAAAAGAGCCGCTCCTTTCCGCATTGGGCGGCGCGGAGGCAAATTTCCAGAACGCCACGGCCCGGCGAGAAAAGCTGGCAGCCGACTATAAAGCGCAGTCGGATGCGCTGGATGAAAAAGCCAGAGGAGCCGGCTTTGCGGATCGCAATGACTGCAAGGTCTGGTATGCTCGCGTCAAAGAAGAAGAGCGGATGGAGAAATCGATTTCCGACTACGAAACCGAGCTGAAAGCGACGGAGAAAACCATCGCGGATGAGCGTCTCGTGACAGGCGGGTCGAAACGCCCCGACATGGCCGCGCTCGGTCAGGAAGATAACCAGCTGCAGCACCGTCTCACTACGTCGGCGGGACAGAGTCGCTCGCTCGCTGACCAGCTGAAGAATCTGCAGAAAGTCTCGAAGGACACCGAAGCCATGGTGCAGGTGCTTGACGCGCTCTCTGAAGAACTGTCTCTTGCGCAGGGGCTCTATGACCTCACCCGTGGCAGCCGCACGAAGATTACGCTCGAGCGCTATGTCTTGGGCGTCCTCTTGGACGAGGTCGCGGAGGCGGCAAATCACCGTCTCCTAGAGATGAGCCATCGCCGCTACTCGCTTCATCGCATGAAGGAGACGGGCGCAGCGAATAAGGGCGGCCTCTCTCTTGAGGTCTCTGACAGCTACACCGGCCGCTCGCGTCCGGCGAATACCCTCTCCGGCGGAGAGACTTTCCTTGCCTCCCTCTCACTTGCCCTGGGGCTTGCCGATGTCGTGCAGGCAAGGCAGGGCGGCGTACACCTCGATACCATGTTCATCGACGAAGGCTTCGGCACGCTGGATCCGGAAGCACTGAACAGCGCGATGAATACACTGATCGATCTGCAGAGCACCGGCCGTCTTGTCGGCATCATTTCCCATGTGCCTGAGCTCGAGGAGCGCATCGATGCCCGCCTCAAGGTCAGTCCGGCGGAGAAGGGAAGCCGCGCGGAGTTTGAAATATTGGAGTAAAAATGGGTTCAAGTTGATGGGTTCAAGGTTAGCCCCTTGGGCGTGCTGCCCCTTGATTGTGAATGAAAGCTCTGCTCGAATGAGAAATTAGAAATGAGAAATGCGAAATGGTGGTACGGCGCATAAAAATATGGAAGCGCCGCAGAGGTTTGAAACTAGCGGGTTTCTCGTATCGCAAACCTAATCCCTAGCCACTAATCCCTAGCTACCAGTCACCAGTCACTAGTCACCAGACACTAGTCCCTAATCCCTGCCCTCAAACTTTTTGGGGTATCCCTTTCCCGTATCGTCATCCCGAGCGCAGTCGAGGGATCTTTCTTGTACTGCGGTTAGTATCACATAGGCACAGGCAGGGAAACGACGTCTTGGTGCCACGTATTTCTGCTTTCACACATGCATCGTTTATCAGTCTGCAAGGAAGATTTCTCGCTTCGCTCGAAATGACGATACGGGAGTCTGATGTCTTCTAGTTTTTTAGTCACCAGTCACTTCTAATCTCTGGCCAACCAAAAAGCAGGAACGAAAGAACGTTCCTGCTTTTCTTGACGATCGAACGCTCATTTGCTATACTTATGTTCAGGGAACAATATTTCTGAGAGAAGAGATGTTCGTGCTGAAAGAGAGGAAGCAGCATGTGCAATATTGGAATGAGAGCGCTGGTGCCGGTGAAGCGCGGCGGCGTAGATGATACGTTGGCGATTCGGAATGACTGGGGACTGATCCACATGCCCTGCCCTGTCGAGACGGCGATGGGACGGCTGTCACGCTCCTATGGCGAGTGCATGAGGACGCAGAGAAGGCTCTTCGGAAAACGGCGCGGGACGGCCGTGAGATTCGGCGATGATGCGGACAGCCTTTTCGTCCAGCTAAAGCTATCGCAGCAGGCGCCTGGGCTTGGCTATGTGCATCTCGGCTCTTTTCATGACATCTTCGTGGACTTGGACGGGAAATGCACGATTCGCTTTGATACGGAGCACTCCCTCCACACCTACTGGAATATCCAGACCGTAGAGAAGCATATCGCAAAGCTCACGCCCTTCATAGAGGAGCCCGTTTCGCTCCTGATCACCCATCCGAAGAGGATGGAAATGGAAAGGCTCGCAGAGCTTCGGAAACGGATGATGGCGCTGTGAGTGATATTTCATCCCGATCAGGTCAAAAAAAGAGATGGAATCGGATGCAAATGCATTCGGCTCCATCTCTTTTTCGTTTGTGATTTTCGGATAAGGAAAAGATTTCCGTTTCCTACACTCCGAGCTTCTTTTTCAGCGCGAGATACGCATCCGTATAGTACGGCGTGACCTGGGACTCTCTTAAGTCGTAGCCGTAGGGGCGCCGGCTCATGGCGAGGATCGGAGGGGTCTGGATGCGCTTGGCGACAGAGAAGCCGGAGAAGAGAGCCCACCAGCGTTCAAGGTCTTCGGTGAAGGCTTTGGCGGTCGGGAAGAGGTCATGCACGCGGGCATGGCAGCCGATATGCGCCTCGAGACTTCCCTCTGCGTACCAAGTGAGGAGGTCTTCCGGGCAGAGGCGCTGCCATGGCTCGACGAAGCTCTTCAGAAGATAGTCATGGTACTCATAGATGAGAGGATCGCCCATGCCTTTGGTGACGTCCTGCTTTTCTGAGAGCTCGGCGGAGGGCTTCACGGTGAAGATGCCTTCCGGGATGACGGGGCTCTCATACCAGTCGTTCAAAAGGCGGCCCAAGTGGTAGATCTGGTATTTCCATAGATCGGCGGTCGCGGCAAAGGCACCGGCGAGGTCGCCGTAGAGTGTGCCGTAGCCGACGGTCGTTTCTGTTTTATTGGCGTTGCAGGTGAAGATGCCGCCAAAGGCAGCGGAGAGGGCGGAAAGGATCCGGCTGCTCCGGTCGCGCGCCTGCATGTTTTCTTTCATGAAGCTCGTGAGATGGATCTCGCGCCCGCAAGAAATCGGAAGGCCTTCCAGCGATTTTGCCGTCTCATCGATGAATTGTCCGATGGGGATGGTGAGGTAGGGCGAGCCGAGACGCGTCGCGAGGTCTTTGGCGAGCCCCTTCGTCATTTCTGAATTGTAGCGCGTCGGCGTATTTACGAGGAGCAGGTGGTCTGCGGGAAGGACGGAGCGGTAGAGCGCGGCATTCACCGCGGAGTCGATGCCGCCGGAGACGCCGATCACGACTTTGGAGACGCCGATGGCGGAGAGAAATTTCCTAACGCCGTAGCGCATGGCGAAAAGAAGCAGGTCTCCCTGCCATGGCGGCATGGGGGAGGCGGGAAGGAGCGCGTCCGTGGATCGCTCGAAATGGAATGTGCTGCGGGCCTCTTCAAAGGGAGCGGCTTCGGCAAGAAGCCTGCCGTCCTTTCCATAAGCGGCCGTCATGCCGTCGAAGGTGTAGCAGGTCTTGCCATTGTTCTCCAGCCCCCGGCGATTCACGTAGAGCATCGGGACGTGGAGACGGGAGAGCTTGGCGGAGAGCATGCGGTGGCGTTTTTCATTTTTGGAAAGCGTGAAGGGGGAGGCGGACAGATTCAGGAAAAGATCGGTGCCCTTGGCGGCAAGGACATCCATGGGCGAGAAGCTGTAATTTTCATCCCAGCTGTCTTCGCAGAGGAGAAGCGAGAGGCGGAGCACTTCGCCGCGAAGGGAAATCACAAAGGGCGCGAGCGCTTCTTCGGGAGTCGAGCCTTCTTCTCTCGCGAGGGCGAGAAGAGAGGTGAAATAGCGGCGGTCATCGAAACAGCGGTAATTGGGCAGCAACGCTTTCACCGCATAGGGACGATGCAGTCCTTCCGGAGAGAGGAATGCGCCGTCTTTCGCGAGAAAAGCGGCGTTGTATTTTCGGGGGCGGCCATCGTCATTCGTCTTTGTCCAGTCGATGGCGACGTTTCCCCACGCGATCGCGAGGCCTTGCGCTGCTTCGCGGAGACGGTCATTGTATCGCTCTGCCTCGCGCAGGAAGGCATTCTGGTCCCACAGGTCTCCGATGAGATAACCGGTCAGACACATTTCGGGAAGAACGAGAAGGTCAGCTCCCTCCTCTTTGGCGAGTGCGATTTCTTTTTCGATGAGCGCCCAGTTGGCGCGGATATTCCCAGGCAGGATGTCGAGCTGGGCGGTGCGGATAGTGAGCATGGTTGGGCTTCTTTCGTGAATGGAAGTGACTAATGACTGGGGATGAGGATATAACAGGTGCAATGCTGTGGAAAGAGGGCTCCTGCATCCACTTGCTTTTCTTCCATTTTACAAAAGCATTTCCCTATTGTAAATGCACAGCGGCGAGATTTGTTATATAATGACTGTAATATGCAGCGAACCGTCCTACCCCCTTCCTTTGGAAGGGGGATGCCCGAAGGGCAGGGGGAGCCGAGCTGGGGAAACGCTGATTCAATCGGACAACGATGGAATCAGTATCTCCCTAGGAGGATTTTTACTTCATGCGGGAGCCAACCCCGACTCGCTTCGCTCGTCTGCCCCTTCCAAAGGAAAGGGCTAAAGAAACACTGTCGAATCCGCTGAAGCGGTAGAACTTATTAACTATGGAACATTATCGCAACTATTCTGATTTCTTGAAACAAAAATACGGCGAGAAGGTCTACAAGATCCCGATCTCGCTCCCCGTGACCTGTCCGAACCGCGATGGTACGCTGTCAAAAGCGCCCTGCATCTTCTGTGGATCGATCGGAGCGGACTATGAGACGAAGGCGGTCGGCATGAAGATCACCCGCCAGCTTGACCGGAGCATCGCGCATGTGGGGCCGAAGTACAAGGCGAAGAAATTCATCGCCTATTTCCTGAATTTCACAAATACCTACGCGCCGCTACGCGATTTTCGGCGCTGGATGGAGGAAGCCATGCAGCATCCCGATGTGGTGGGAGTCGACGTTTCGACGCGTCCGGACTGCATTCACGAGCGCTACCTTGACATCCTGAAAGAGCTTTCTGCTACATATGGCAAGGATGTGACGATCGAGCTGGGGCTGCAGAGCAGCAATGCCCATACCCTCGAGAAGATCGGCCGCTGCCACGGTGTCGCGGAATACATAGATGCCTCGCTCCGCATCGGGCGCTATGGCTTCGGGCAATGTACGCATGTCATCGCAGATCTTCCATGGGATGACCGGATAGACGTCATCGAGACGGCAAAGCTCATCTCCGTTCTCCCCGTGACAGAGGTGAAGCTGCACTCCTTATATATCGTGAAGGATACGGCGCTCGCGCATATGTATGAAGCCGGCGAGGTCACGCTCTCTTCGATGGAGGAATACATGGAGCGCGTCATTCTCTTCCTTTCCTATCTCCGGCCTGACATCGTCATCCAGCGCATCGTCGGCCGCGCCTCGGGCGGGAATACCCTCACCGTCAATGGCGGCTCCCCGTGGTGGGACGTCAAGAAAAGGATCGACGCCCTGATGGAAGAGCGCGGTATCATGCAGGGCGCTTGCTGCGACTATATCGACGGAAAGGCCGTGCGGAGATTTGTGCGGTGAGACATAAGAAATGGTATTGGTACACGAAAGGAACTTCATGGCAGAAAAAACAGAACAGATCATGGTGAATGATCGCGAGGAGGCCGGCGCGCTTTTGGAGCGGGACAGCTCATACCTTGCCATCATCGGCGAGCATTACGGCGCAGACATCTTTGCCCGCGGCAATCTCATTCGGCTCAAGGGCGAGGAAGAGGCAGTCGATCAGAGTATGCGCGTGATCGGAAGACTGCGGCGGATGATCCGTCAGCGGATCCGCCTCTCTGCGCGGCAGGTCAGGATGGTGATGTCCCTCTTGGATGAAGGCAAAGAGCAGCTGCTCGAAGACATGGAAGACGACATCATCAATTTCACCAAGCAGGGCGCACCGCTTCGCCCAAGGACTGTGGGACAGAAGATCTACGTCGATACCATCCGTCACCATTCCATCACCTTCGGCATCGGCCCTGCGGGGACAGGCAAGACTTATCTGGCTGTCGCACTCGCCGCCTTTGCGCTCAGAAATCATGACGTCCAGCGCATCATTCTCGTCCGTCCGGCGGTCGAAGCCGGTGAGAAGCTGGGCTTCCTTCCCGGCGATCTGCAGGAAAAGGTCAATCCGTACCTTCGCCCTCTCTTTGACGGACTGCTGGATATGTTCGGCCCGGAAGACTTCATGCGGCTGCAGCAGAAGGGCCAGATCGAAGTCGCGCCTCTCGCCTACATGCGCGGACGCACGCTCGAGAAATCCTTCATCATCCTTGATGAAGCGCAGAATACCACCATCGAGCAGATCAAAATGTTCCTGACACGCCTCGGACACCGATCGAAGATGGTCATCAATGGTGATACCACGCAGATCGATCTTCCCCCTCATGTCAAGAGCGGCCTCATCGATGCCGAGCGCGTGCTGAAGCATGTGAAAGACATCGGGCATGTCTATTTCAATGAAGACGATGTCGTCAGACACGATCTTGTGGCGGCGATCATTCATGCCTACGAAGAAGATGCGAAGAAAAAGAGCAGCTGGTGACTAGTGACTAGTAGCTAGGGATTGGTGGCTAGGGATTAGGTTTCCGATACGAGAAAACCGCTAGTCTCAAACCTCTGCGGCGCTTCTGATTTTTATGCGCCGCCCCACCATTTCGCATTTCTCATTTCTAATTTCTCATTCAAGCAGAGCTTTCATTCGCAATCAAGGGACGACACGTCCCATGGGCTAATCCTGAACCTTGAACCTTGAACCCACGACTTTCCATTCGAAAATCCATGATCTCGGAGGTGTTACCATGGAAATCACGATCAATTACAGTGATATGAAATTTTACGACGAAAATTACGAAAAGCTGATCCACACCGTCCTCACCAAGGGCGCAGAGCTGCAGAAGGTGCCGGAAGAGGCAGAGATCAGCGTCCTCATCTGTGATGCGGATACCATCCATGAGCTGAATCGCGACTACCGCAATGTCGATGCACCGACCGATGTCCTCTCCTTTGCACTGAATGAAGGGGAGGAGGACATCCCGGAGGAAGAAACAGAGCTGGGAGACATTGTCATCAATCTGGATCGTGCCATCCAGCAGGCCAAAGAATTCGGACACAGCACGGAACGCGAAGTGGCTTACCTCTCCGTTCACGGCTTCCTTCACATTCTTGGCTATGACCATTATGACCCCGAAGAAAAGAAAGCCATGCGAAAGGCGGAAGAAGATATCCTCTCCGCCTGCGGCATCACCCGCATGATGACCGAAGGGGAGATCGAAAGGGAAGAAGCTGGAGAATAGTGACTAGTGACTGGGGACTAGATCAAGAGACTAGAAGATATCAGACTCCCGTATCGTCATTTCGAGCGAAGCGAGAAATCTTTGTCATTCGCGGTTCGGCGAACAATGTTGGAAAACCCCAAACGGGAAACCTGCTATCAAGAGACCTTCGGGCATCGCCCTATGTATACTCTGCGGCGCCTCCATATTTTTATGCGCCGCACCACCATTTCGCATTTTTCATTTCTAATTTCTCATTCAATTGAAGCTTTCAAGCGTAATCAAGGGGCAGCACGCCCCGTGGTCTAATCCTGAACCCTGCCATCTTTATTTAGGAGACTCTATGAATAACGAAACCAAATTTCACTCCGGCTTTGTCGCTCTTGTCGGGCGGCCGAATGTCGGTAAATCCACACTTATGAATGCCCTTCTGGGGGAAAAGATTTCCATCGTGTCTGCTCACGCACAGACGACCAGAAATAAGATCACCGGCGTATGGAACGGCGAGAATTCCCAGGTGGTCTTTCTGGACACCCCCGGCATGCACAAGCCGCAGAGCAAGCTCGGCGAAGTGATCCGTCAGAATACCATGGACGCTTTGGACGAGGTCGACCTCATCGTCTTCCTCTGCGCCGTGAACGATCCTCTGGGCGCGGGCGACCGCTACATCATTTCCCTCCTGAAGGACCGCAAGGTACCGGTCATCCTTGCGCTGTCGAAAACGGACCTGATCTCCAAGGACGAGCTCTTGAAGAAGCTCGTGCAGTACGATAAGATCTACAAGTTTGCCGAGATCGTCCCGCTCTCTGCCAAGACGGGAGAGAATCTGGATGTCCTCATGAAGATGGTGGAAAAGTACCTGCCCGAAGGCCCGAAATACTTTCCCGATGACATGGTGACCGACCAGCCGGAGAGAAACATCGTACAGGAGATCGTCCGTGAGAAGCTCCTGACGCGCACACGCGATGAAGTGCCGCACGCCATCGGCGTCTTCACAGAAGAATTCCATGAACGTGAAAATGGCAAGGTCTACATCCGCTGCACGATCTACGTCGAGCGTGAGTCGCAGAAACGCATCATCATCGGCAAGAAAGGCACCGTCCTCAAAGAAGCAGGACAGGAAGCCCGTGAAGAGATCCAAAGTCTCATCGGCGCTCCCGTCTTCCTCGACCTCTGGGTCAAGGTCAGCAAGGACTGGAAGAACAAGGACTATATCCTAAGGGAGCTTGGGTACAAGGAACATAAGTAGTGACTGGTGACTGGTGGCTAGTGACTGGAGACTAGGAGACTAGGAGACATCAGACTCCCGTATCGTCATTTCGAGCGAAGCGAGAAATCTTTCTTGCAGACCGCTAAACGAAGGATGTGTGAAAGCAGAAATACGTAGCACCAAGGCGTCGTTTCCGTACCGGTGCTTATGTGATACTGACCGCAGTGCAAGAAAGATCCCTCGGCTACGCTCGGGATGACGATAGCGCGAAACACTATCAAAATTCCGCGGCGCTTCCTCATTTTATGCGCCGCCCCACCATTTCGCATTTCTCATTTCTAATTTCTCATTTAATCAAGGGGCGAGCCGCCTTAGCGGCTAACCCTGAACCCTGAAGTTTGAAAGCAGGGATGAGTAGCTAGGGATTAGGGATTGGGGATTAGGAGTGACTAGTGACTGGTGACTAGTGACTTGAATACCGCCTTCGGGCATCGCCCTATTTATACGCTGCAGCGAAGCCGCCACCTGAACCCTCTGAACCCTTTGAACCCTCTGAACCCTTTGAACCTTCTGAACCCTTTGAACCCTGAACCCCGAACCTTAAACCCTGAACCCTGAACCCTGACAACCTAAAAAGGAGTGGATGACTTATTTCTTCAGAGATAGAATGGATCGGCCTTTGGCTTCTCGTCAGCGTGGTTGTTTCCTTTATCAATTACAACAATACGATGGTGAACTTTTCCTTCGCTCGCATGCGGAAAAAATACATCGAAGACAATGATGAGCAGGATCCTGCTCTCATCGAAAAGGTGGCGCCTTTCTACCGGCGCACCTCGCAGATCATCGGCGGCACGCAGGTCTCCTTCGTGCTGTGCAGCGCCATGCTGGGGATCTCTCTCCTGATGCTGGTAAGCCATGCTCTCGTCCTTCTGGAATCACTTCTGGGCGGGGCGCTCTGGGCCGAATGGAAATGGGGTGTGTACATCCTCATCGCGCTCCTTGTCATGGGGCTTCTTCTGGTGTACTGGGTGGGGACGATCCTTCTCCCCGGGGCACATGCACTGGTCGATCCGCTGCCCATCCTCGCTTCGCACACATGGGTCATCCGCCTGAACCGACACCTGTACCGGCTCTTTGTCGCGGCAGGCCTTTTTGTGACGCATCGCATCTTCCGCTTGCGGGGGATCCCCTTCCGCAATGAAGTCAATTTTACCTACACCGAGGACGAGATCCGATGCATCGTCGAAGAGAGCCACCGAAGCGGCCGCCTGAATGCTCTCGAAAATACGCTCATCAAGAATTCATTCGATTTCTTCGACCTCATGGCGCGCGATGTCATGATCCCCAGAAATGAGATCGTCGTCTTCCACTTTGACGAGGATCTGTCCGAAGCTATGCGGCGCGTGCTGCCCAAAAGCCATCACACCTGCTATCCGGTCTGCATCGAAGACAGAGACCAGATCATCGGCTTTATCCATGTGAAAGACCTTCTGCAGGGCTGTCTCTCGGGCCAGCTGTCTTTGAAGAAGATCAATCGTGAGATCCTGACCGTGCCGGAAGTCATGCCCGCGCCGGCGCTGCTCCAGCTCATGAAAAACCGACGCATCTACCTCGCCGTCGTCGTAGATGAGTACGGCGGCACCTCCGGCCTTGTCACATTGAATGACCTCGTCGAAGAGCTCATCGGTGAGATCCCGCAGCCTGCGGAGAATGTCCCCTATGAGATCGTCCGTCAAAAGGACGGGACGTATGAATTTGACGGCACCGTCATTCTCGAAGATGTATCAGACCGGCTGGAGATCGATCTTGCAGGAGAAAATAAAAGCGCGACCATCGCCGGCTTCGTCTTTTCCAATCTGGAGCGTATTCCGAAGGTGGGCGACTACGTCGACTTCTCCGGCTGGCGCTTCACCGTTCTTCGCCTTTCCGGCTTCCGCATCGTCCGCGTGAAAGCGGAGAAAGTGACTGGGAACTAGTGACTAGTGACTGGTGACTGGTAGCTAGGGATGCGTGGCTAGGGATGAGTAGCTTTCTCTCCTTGTCATTTCGAGCGAAGCGAGAAATCTTTGTCATTCGCGGTCAAACGAATTATGTCAGAAAAGCGTAAACGGGAAACCTGCTCTCCGCAGACCTTCGGGCATCGCGTCATATATATTCGCGGCGCTTGGGTACTCTCGTATCATGGCGTATTTGAGACGATCTCCCTCTTTTTCATCCCGCTTCCCTATCCAACCTCCGCCCCTTCGGGGCACCTCCTTCCATAGGAAGGAGGGAGTGTTCACGCGAGCCCCTTCCTTTGGAAGGGGCTGCCGAGCGCAGCGAGGCGGGGTTGGCTTCCTTTTTTTGCGGCGAAGCCGCCTCCTCTTTGCCTTCCCCTTGGAAAAGGCGTTGTGTCGAGAAAAGCGACATCCTCGTATCGCAACCTTCCCCATTGGGGAAGGGGGACCGCGTCAGTGGTGGATAGGGTGCTCTCGTATAATGGCGCACTTGAGACGATCTCCCTCGCTCTCTTTCATACCGCTTTTCCCATCCAACCTCCGCCCCTTCGGGGCACCTCCTTCCATAGGAAGGAGGGAGTGTCCACGCGAGCCCCTTCCCTTGGAAGGGGCTGCCGAGCGCAGCGAGGCGGGGTTGGCTTCCTTTTTGGGCGGCGAAGCCGCCACCTTCATTCCTAATTCCTCATTTGAGCAAAGCTTTCATCTAGGGTCAAGGGACAACACGTCCCGTGGGCTTCCCCCGAACCCCGAACCCCGAACCATCACACGCATCTATTATGTAAAGGAACACCCGACCATGCCAACACCCCAAATCAGAAATTTAGAAGGGATCGTCCTGCGTGCGTCCAAAGGCGGCGAAGGCGGGCGGAGCCTTTCACTCTTTACCCGCGAGATGGGACTCATCCATCTGACGCTGCCGCGCGCCGTGATGAACCGATGCGGGACAGGCATCCTTCTCTCCTTTGCCTGCGTCCGCCTTTCGGCAGCGATCTATCCCGAGTATGGTGTCATCAGTCAGTATGAGGGCCGCCTTCTTTTCGACATGATGAAGCTTTCCTACGAAGACATGACCTGCTGGTACTATGTGATCGAGCTGGTGCTTGCCCTCTATCCCGTGGGGCAGAAGGAGGATGAAGCCTATGACATCCTTATGGCCGCTGCCCGCGCGGCGGAAGAGAGGAATCCTCGCGTCATCGCCTTCATTGCCTCCATCAAGCTACTGGCTGCGGCGGGTTATGATCCTACGGAAGCCATAGAAGACCCGACAGCACTTTCCGAAGGAGCGAGAGACCTCCTTTGCCGCTTTCGCGGCTACCGCTGTGGAAGCCCCTTCGAAGGCTCGATCTCAAGAGCCCTTTTCACGGAGTGTGCCCGTTACCTCGACCATTTCCTTTCGACCGTCTGCGATACGGAGATGAAGACGGCAGGGGCGTTCTTGGGAAACGCTGATTAAATCGAATTCTGTGATTTAATCGGCGTTTCCTTAAGCAAGTAATACACATAAAAACGACCGCTCGTAAGAGACGGTCGTTTTTGCGTGGGATGGATGAAGAAACGTGAATACCGTTTCCCCAGCAAAGCCTTCCACGCGTGGGGAAGACAAAGAGGAGGCGGCTTCGCCGCCGCAAAAGGAAGCCAACCCTGCCTCGCTGGGCTCGCGCGGACACTCCCTCCTTCCTATGGAAGGAGGTGCCCCGAAGGGGCGGAGGTTGGATGGGGGAAGCGGGATGAAAAAGAGAGGGGATCGTCTCAGGTCGACGATTCACGAAAGCATCTCCTGCAAGAAAACAGCTTATAAAACCTATCTATAATTATAAAAAGAGAAAATCTAATGCTGCAAATGATTTTAATGTTATTTACCGTTCCGGATGTCGACTAATGCAATAAAAAACAGAGGATGTGCATTTTTATGATTAAAAAAGAAGGAGAAAAGATTGGTAAATATACATGAAATTTCTAGAAACATGAGCTGAAGCTATCCTTGAACCTAAGTCGAAAGTATGATACCCTACTACTAGACCCGAGTCTAAGCTTCGGACTCATGGTCCAAAGGAAACAGACATGAAAAGCAAGCAGAGGAAACACGGTCACTCGAGCGCAGCTTTCATGGACGTCGACTTTGAAAAGAAGAAGCAACATTTTTTTCAAAGGGAGATCACTACTATGAAAAAGATCCTCGCACTGGCTGCTGTAGCAGCACTCACCGCTGGCGTATCCGCTTACGCTGCAAATCCATTCTCCGATGTTACCGCTGATGACTGGGCTTATCAGGCAGTATCCGACCTGTCCGCTCAGGGCGTCGTAGAAGGCTATCCGGACGGCACCTTCAAAGGCGAAAGAAACATGACCCGTTACGAACTGGCTCAGATCGTAGCTCGCCTCATGGCTAAAGAAGACCAGCTGAATGCTGAACAGCAGGCAACTCTGGACAAGCTCGCTGGCGAATACGCTGACGAACTCGCAAACCTCGGCGTTCGCGTTTCCAACCTGGAAAAGAAAGTCGGCAACCTCTACTGGTCCGGCGACGCTCGTATGCGTTATCAGGATAAGGGCAACAACGCAGATGCTTGGAATGGCCGTATCCGCCTGAACGTAAAAGGCCAGGTCAATGAATCCACCTACGTACAGGGTCGTTTCCTGAACGAAATGGACTTCAAAGGTAACGGCGATTCTAACACCACTATGGATCAGCTGTATGTAAACCACAACTTCAGCAAAGAAGTCGCAGTACGCCTCGGCCGTCAGCCGATCGCATTTGGCAACCAGGGCGGCTGGCTCATCAACCCGAACAAGGGCTATGATGGTGCACAGGCTTCCTACAAGAATGGCAAACTGGCTCTGACCACTGGCTTTGGTCAGCTGAATGCAACAAAGAAGGTTGGAGATAAAGTCGTTGGCACGGAAGCAGCGGATACAGATGTCTACTTCGCACAGGGCACCTACGATTTTGGCTTTGCAAAACTCGACGCTAACTACATCGCTAGCAAGGAAGGTGAAGCTGATGATAGAGGAGAAATCTACGGCGTTGGCCTGAATGTTCCGGTTCAGCAGTTCAATGTTTTCGGTGAATACTGGAAGAACACCACTGCTGATGACTATGACACCGCTTGGAACGCAGGCCTGTCCTATGGCAAAGCTGACTGGAAGAAAGCTGGTACTTGGGATCTGGCTGTAGCATACAATGATGTTGATGAAGGCCTGTTCGCCGAAGGCATGACCGGTCTGCAGACCACTCCGCTGAACTTCCTGGCAAAAGCAACCAACGTAACTTTCTGGAACGCTATCGCTAACGTAACCCTCCAGAAGAACGTACAGCTGCACGCTGAATATGCATTCTCTGTTGATACTGAAAACAACACAGGTGCTAAGGACGACGACTCCTGGGCTGTTTCCCTGAACTACAAATTCTAATTTGTGAGTTCTCGCAAATAAACCTGAATCAGAAAGGAAATCTCAGAAATGGGATTTCCTTTTTTATTGCCCGCTCCGCGTTTGGCTAAATGCACGATACGAGAATACCGCATCCCCGTATCGTCATTTCGAGCGGAAGCGAGAAATCTTTTTCATTCGCGATCGATCAGGAAAAGTGAGGACAGCGGATAAGGGGAAACACCGCACTCTCTGCGATGTGGGATCACGGTGCTTCATGCAGACAGCATTACGAAGGGAAAGGGAAACGGGAAACGAAAAATATCCCTCGGCTGCGCTCGGGATGACGATACGAGGGAAGGCATATCTCACATTCTTTTTCAACTGATAGCATGAGCGAGCCTCCGCCCCTTCGGGGCACCTCCTTCCAGAGGAAGGAGGAAGATACGAGAATGTCGCTTTCCCCATGTTGTCATTTCTCAGCTGTGATCGGGCAGGCGAAACGGGGAAAGGATCACCTCACAGATCACGAGGTCTGTATCGGTTCGTGTACGAGAGGAAGACTGGAGGATCTCGCGATCGCGGGGGAGATCGCGAGCGTGCGGTGATGGGCATCTCATTTTAGGGGCGGTGTTTCCTCAGAAAGCGTCGCGCCGCCTTGCTTTCTTCGCTGCGTTTTGATTTCTCACTCTTTCTTCCCAAGGCGCAGGTCCCCTGTTATAATGGATAGAGATTCAATTACAGGAGGCCAATTATGTCACAGAGTGCTATGCAGGAGATCACCTGTCCGAAATGCGGGAAGAAGACGTCTTTCCTCGTATGGGACAGCATCAATACAATGGAGAATCCGGAGATGAAGGAGAAGGTCAGAAATGACGAGGCCTTCCGTTTCCACTGCCCGGAGTGCGGCGCGTCAGCGCTTTTGAATTACAATTTCCTCTATCATCAGCAGGAGGATAAGGTGCTGATCTATGTCAGCGCAGATGGCGAGGATGCATCGGAGATGGCGCAGATCTTGGACCAGCGGGGGAATGCCTTCGACGGCTATCGGAAACGCATTGTCCGTTCCTACAATGCATTCAAGGAAAAGCTCCTCATCCTCGATGCGGGCTTCGATGACCGGATCGTGGAGATCATCAAGAGCTCCGTATGGGACAATGTCGAGGCGCACTACAAGGATAAGAAGATCGATGAGATCTATTTCGCGACCAATGACGACGGCGTGCACGGCTTCCTCTTCCGCAGAGCGGGAGAGATGGTGGCATCGATGGAATTTGATGAATCCCTGTACAAGGCCATCTATGACAGCGCGTATGAACGCCTCGATGCCGCGACAAGGAATGATCTCTATATCGATCGCGACTGGGCGAAGGATGTCGTAGAACGGATGGGATAGAAGGGGAAGCCCGTGGGCGGGGCGCCCTTTGATTGAGGGTTCAAGGTTCAAGGTTCAGGGTTCAGGGTTCAAGGTTGTGGTGTGGCGCATTTCGTCATCCTGAGCGGAGAAAAACGTCGTATGTTAAATAAAGGCTTATCTGAAACGGGAGAACTGAGTCGAAGGATCTAAGTGCCGCGGAGTATAGATGGGCGATGCCCGAAGGTCTGTTGACAGCAGGTTTCCCTCGTATCGTCAGCCTTCCCCTCGAGGGGAAGGTGCCCCGTAGGGGCGGATAGGGCACTGGCGGTATGAAAGACAGATGAGAAAAACGGAGAGGTGTGCGGCACATGTGGGGAAAGCCGCTTATATTTTATCTGCATCGAAAAAGCCGCAGAGGGAATCGTTGGATTCACTCTGCGGCTTTTTTGATGGAAACAGGGAGGAGAAAACGGCAAGCGGGCATCGCCTATATACTTGCGGCGAAGCCGCCACCACACAAACTTTAAACCTTCTTACTTCGTCCCGAAGATGCGGTCGCCGGCATCGCCAAGGCCCGGGAGGATGTATTTCTTTTCATTCAGCTGACGGTCGAGGGAGGCGGTATAGATCGGAACGTCCGGATGTGCCTGGTTCACGACCTCGACACCTTCCGGGGCAGCGACGAGACACATGAATTTGATATTCTTGACGCCCTTTTCTTTCATCATGTCAATGGCTGCGACGGCGCTGCCTCCGGTAGCGAGCATCGGATCGACAAGGATGAAGTCGCGATTTTCCACATCCGGGAGCTTGCAATAGTATTCGATCGGCTTTGCGGTGACGGGATCGCGGTAGAGGCCGATGACGCCGATGCGGGCAGACGGCATGAGTTCGGTGAGGCCTTCCACCATGCCGAAGCCGGCGCGCAGGATCGGGACGATGCCGAGCTTCTTGCCGGCGACCTGTTTTCCTGTCGCTTTTTCGAGCGGTGTCTCGATAGTGACATCTTCCAGCGGCAGATCGCGGGTGAGCTCATAGCCCATCAGGAGCGTGATCTCCTGCAGCAGACGGCGAAACTCACCGGAGCTGGTTTCTTTCTTTCTCATAATGGTCAGCTTGTGCTGGATCAGCGGATGATCAATGACATGGATATGCATAGTGGCCTCCTCAGGGAAATACAGAGTGAATAGGAAGTAGCGATTTTTGCTTTTCTCATTGTAGCACAAATGAGAGAGGTTTGGGGGAGGGACGGCCCTTTGATTGTGTGCGAAAGTTTCGCTTGAATAAGAAATGAGAAATGCGAAGTGCTGGTGCGGCGCGTTTCGTCATCCTGAGCGGAGGGAAACATCGTATGTTAGAAAATGGCTTATCTGAAACAGGAGAACTGAGTCGAAGGATCTAAGCACCGCGGAGTATCAATAATGGCGAGGCCCGAAGGTGGCATTTCAGTCACCAGTCACTAGTCACTAGTCACTAGTCACTCGAGGCTACTAATCCCTAGCTACCAGTCACTAGTTCCCCTCATCCCTGCTTTCAAACTTCAGGGCACGCCCCACGAGCGAACCCTGTTTTCTTAAACCTTTCTTTAATGACAATTTCCGAAGAATGTTGTAAAATGAAAGACAGTATGACAGAAATGAATTTTTATACCTTTATATATAGTTTGAGGTCCATATAGCTCCAAGTAAAGAAAAGAGGAATCGTATGAAATCCAATAAACTGACATCCCTTCTCTGCGCACTGGCTCTGACAGGGGCGGTGATGCCGCTTTCTACGGCAGAGGCGGCAGAGCCGGCTCCGGCAGCCGCCCAAGAAGCACCTGCTGAAAGTGTGAACTACACCGATGCCCTGATGAAGGGGCTGTCTCTGACGCTTCCTGATGTCCAGAGTGCGGTCGAGTCAGGCACGTTCAAGAATCTTTCACCAGAAGCGCCGAAGCCTGCAGAGCCGGAGCCCGCTCCGCTGCCCGAACCGGAACCAGAGCCCGAGCCCGAGCCGGAACCGGAACCTGCGCCTGCCCCGGCACCGGCGGCAAAGTATACCGCAGATCAGGGGAGCGCAGCCGCCGAGATCGGATCCGATGGCGCGTATGACGGCATGACCTACAGCTCTGACAAAGCGGATGAGAATGCGCTTCGCGTCTCCATGGCATACATCACCGCGAAGGGCGATACCATCACGAAGTCCGGTGACACCTCGAGTGCAGAAAACAGTGACCTTTACGGGATGAATGCGGCGCTGCTCGTGACCCATGGCGGACACGGGGCTTTCACGGATGTGAAGATCTCCAGCACAGGAAACGGTGCGACGGGCGCCTATGGCTACAGCAAGGGCACGTACATCAATCTGACGAATGCAGAGATCTCCACCACGGGCGCGCAGGCTTCCGGCGTCGAAGTCTCCCAGCGCGCGATGATGAAGGTAGAGGCATCCACGGTCACTACCACCGGAGATCAGTCGCCAGCGATCCGCATCTCTCAAAAAGGCGGCATCCTTCTCACCGAAAACTCCGACTTTACCGCTTCCGGCGCGAATGCACACGGCATCTATACCCAGGGCGATGTGACCGTCACAGGCGGGACTGTCAAGGCGGAAAAGACCAAGGCAGCCGTCATCAAAAATATCAGCTCCATCACGCTCGATGGAGCGACGCTCGAAGGCAATGAGACAGGCTCGCTTCCTTACAATATCGTCATGTACTCGGATGCCGACGCGATCGGTGTCACGGGGACGCAGCAGTTCGAGGCGAATCATGCAAGCCTCATCTCTCATAAGGGCGGCATGTTCTATGTGACCGGCACCCACTGCCGCATCACGCTGAAGGACAGCACGCTCACGCAGGATGATGAAGCATCGCCTGTCTTCACCATCACAGGCAATGACGGCGGCTACGGCTGGGGCGATGCGGGCGCGAACGGCGGTCACGCGGAAGTCATCCTGTCGCATCAGATCCTGAATGGCGATATTCTCCTCGATACCATCTCGGATATCAATCTCAGTATCAAAGACCAGTCCACCTGGACCGGTGCGATCACCATCGCGCCGAATGCCCAGGAGGGCGCTCCGTACAAGACCAATGCTGATGTCTTCATTGCGGAAGGCTCTACATGGAACCTGACCGCAGACTCTCAGATCACCAGCCTCTTCAATCTGGGCACGATCCATTACAACGGACACACCATCACACTTGCCGATGGGACGGTCATGAAGGAATAAATTGATAGAAATAGAAGATCACGCGGTGCGAGGTAGTCGCATGGCGTGATTTTTTATTTGAGACTGAAGTTTGAAAGCAGGGATGATTAGTGGCTAGGGATTGGGAGCCTCGGGTGACTAGTGACTGGGGTTCTTCGGCATCGTCATCCCGAGCGCAGCCGAGGGATTTCTACTGCCCTGCAGGAATCAGCGTGTATGCACTGAGGGGAAACGATGTCTTGGTGCTGCCTCACATCAGGCAATGAGCGTTCTGCAATATGGATTTCTCGGCTACGCTCGAAATGACGACAGCGCGAAGCGCTATCAAAACTCCGCGGCGCTTAGATCCTTCGACTCAGTTCTCCCGTTTCAGATAAGCCATTTTTTAACATACGACGTTTTCCTCCGCTCAGGATGACGAAATGCGCCGCACCACAACCCTGAACCTTTAACCCTGACCCCTGAACCTTCATTTCCTCTTGACGCAGCCCTTTCACTAGTGCTATAAATAAAACTATATTTTATATGATATGCGTGCGGCGCATAGCCGTACCTCTCTTTTTCCGTCTGGAGGGATCCCTATGAACTTTAAGAAAGCCATCCTCGTATCGGCTGCAGTCCTCGCGGCTGCTGGCATCATCGCAGGCTGCGGTGACCAGAAAGCCGCATCCTCTGCTTCTTCGAAAGCTGCCAAAGAAACCACCATCAAGGTCGGCGTATCCCCTGTACCGCACGCTGAGATCGTCGGCGTTGTGAAAGACAAGCTCGCCAAAGAAGGCGTCAAGGTCGAAATGGTCGAATTCACCGACTATGTCCAGCCGAACCTGGCCCTTGCGGATAAGAGCCTCGATGCGAACTTCTTCCAGCATAAGCCGTACCTCGATGAATTCTGCAAATCCAAAGGCCTGAAGCTGACATCCTTGGGAGCTGTCCATCTCGAACCGATGTGCGTGTATTCCAAGAAGCTGAAGTCTTTGAATGACTTGGCTGACGGCGCGCATGTAGCCATTCCGAACGATCCGACCAATGGCGGCCGCGCCCTCCTCGTCCTCCAGTCTGCCGGTCTCATCAAACTGAAGGAAGGCGCTCCGATCACCGCGACCCCGCAGGATATCGCAGAGAACCCGAAGAACCTGGAATTCTCCGAACTGGAAGCCCCGCAGCTTCCGCGTGCCCTGGAGGATGCAGATATCGCGATCATCAATATGAACTTCGCTCTCGAAGCAAAGCTCGACCCGAAGAGTGCCATCTACAGCGAAGGCTCCGACTCCCCGTATGCGAATATCGTAGCTGTCCGTGAAGGTGATGAAAACCGTCCGGAACTCCAGAAGCTCATGAAAGCGCTCACAAGCAAAGAAGTCAAGGACTTCATCGAAAAGAAATACGGCGGCTCTGTCAAGACCGTATTCTGATCGCACCTTGGAAGAAAAACTCCCCGAAAGGGGAGTTTTTTGTTGGGGCGATGACTAGTGACTGGAAAAAATCAGACTCTCTCGCATTGTCATTTCGAGCGAAGCGAGAAATCTTTGTCATTCGCGGTCAAACAAATCATGTTAGAAAAGCGCAAACGGGAAACCTGATCTCTTGGAAACCTTTGGGTATCGCCTCCTATATATTGCGGCGAAGCCGCCACCGCTATTTCTCATTCTTTTCATCCGCGATTAGGGGATGGCACGCCATAAGAGCAAACCTGGCGCCCATCCACCTTGCTCCTTTCGCGTTCTCTATTGCTGAACGGTTCCCCATTCTATATAATGATATACTGAGATAGGATCATAGAAAAAATATCATTTTCCACGTCAGGAGCCATCCATGCGATTTCTCGCCTCGAAAAAGAACATCCAGAATCTTTTATATGCGACACTCTTTCTGCTGCCGCTTCATCCCTATGTGTTTTACGTGACACTTCTCCCATGCCTTCTTCTCTGGGCAGTGAATCATTGCACCACAGGCGAAGTGAAAGGCGTGTGCCCTCGCCTCTGGGGACTGCCGGCGGTCTTTTTGGCGTGTGCCTTTTTCTCCGGCTTCCACTCTCCCGACCCTGCCTTTTCACTCATGAACTGGGCCTTCCAGCCATTGATGTATGCCGCGATCTACCTTTTGATCCTTTCTCTTCTTTCCTCCGTGCGAGAAAAGGAGAAGGCGCTCTATGCCTTCTTGGCAGGAGCCATCTGCGTGGCCGCCTATGGCTTCATCCAGTATGCGAATGCGGCAGGCATGGCAGCTGATATGACGGCGCAGAGCTGGGTCGATCCCGAGAGATTTCCTCTCCTTCGGCGCCGCATGTATTCGACACTGGAAAATCCGAATCTCCTCGGAGCCTATGCCGTCATGATCATCAGCATCCTCACTGCTTTCTTTCTCAGGGAGCGGCAGAAAAAAAGGAAATGGGCTTTTGCCACCATTCTCTTTGTCCTGCTTCTCTGCCTTGCGCTGACCTATTCACGCGGCGCATGGCTGAGCCTTGCGGCTATCGTCTTAGGGCTCACCCTCTTCTATGACAAGCGATTCGGCTTTCTTTTCTTCCTCATCCCTCTCGTTCTCTTCTTCTACCACGGACAGATGGTCGAGCGTTTTCTGTCCCTTTTCTCCGGCGAGGACACCTCTGTCGGCCTGCGCTTTGCTCTATGGGAGAGCACCATCGCCATGATCGAAGAGCACCCGCTTCTTGGCGTGGGGTGGGGGAGCTATTATCTGGCCTATCCCGACTACAACTACTTTATTCAGGATGAGCACGTCCTCATCTTCCATGCGCACAACATGTATCTCAATATGCTCGCCGAAGTCGGCATCATAGGCGGAGCAGCCTTCCTTCTGACCTTCTTCGCCCAAGGCTTCCTCTGCTGGAAGCTCTACCGGGGCAAGGCCAGCCTCTTCACGCGAACGCTGGGGCTTGGCGGCCTGCTCATGGTCATGGCCATCGCCGTCATCAGCATGAGCGACCATGTCCTTTTCGGACGCTCGATCTCCTTCTGCTTCTGGAGCCTTTCCGCGCTTTGCGTAGGAAGCGGAGACTGGTGAGCGTTCGTGAAGGAGACAGCCATGCCCGAAGCGATGCACAGGTCCTCACAGATCACCTTCGCAGGAAGCCTTCGAGTGCGGCCCGGCGGCGCTCCCCTGTACCATTTCTATAACCTGCACTGCGAGGATCATCGCTTTCATAGCCTGTAGATTCTGAGTCACATAAATGATGATTTGTCTAATAGGAATTATTTATAACATCCCTATGAGAATTTTAAAAACAAAGAACTTACTTTTTACGAACCTTTCGAAAAAAGTGTGATATAATAACATTGATGACTGAGAAGGTCACAAATACAGTCGGTGAGACCGATGATACCAAGGAGGAGTTTTTCTGATGTTATGAGACATGTTTACATGCGGTCATAGGGAAGCAGAAAGGACTCCTTTTTCTTTTATACTTCGGAAGCACGGCTGTGTTTTTATGAGGCAAAAAGCTCCAGACCATAGAGAAAGCTCAAAGAGGTACTGGACTTTTGATATTTTTATATTTTTGGGAGGATGATAGTAATGATCGACACCAATGATAGCGAATTCCTTAGCAGAATTGAAAGTGCAGATCTGAAAGCAAAAATCTGTGATGCTAAAACTGCAGCAGCTATGATTCAGGCAGGCGACATCCTTGGTATTTCCGGATTCACCCCATGCGGCTATCCGAAGATCACCATGCATGAACTCGCAGAACGTATGAAAGAAACCCCATTCCAGGTAGACGTATGGACTGGCGCTTCTACTGGTTCCCAGATTGATACTGAACTGGTCGCTGTAAACGGCATCAGAAACCGTATGCCATACCAGACCAACGGCAACCTCAGAAAAGCCATCAATGCAGGCAGCATCAACTATTATGACCTTCACCTGTCTCATGTAGCTCAGCAGATCCGTGCTGGCTTCTTCACCAACGTGAAGGGTGAACGTGTCACCGGCCCAGATTTCGCAGTAGTAGAAGTCTGCAAGATCGGACCGAACGGCGAACTGTACCCGACCACTGCTATCGGCAACTCTCCGGTATTTGTAGATACCGCTAAGAAAGTCATCGTAGAAGTCAACACCACCCAGCCGCTGGAACTCGCTGGCATGGCTGATATCTACATGAGAAAGAACCCGCCGCACTGCGAACCGATTCCGATCAAAACTGCTGGCGACCGCGTAGGCACTCCTTACATCCCATGCGATCCGGCAAAGATCGTTGCTATCGTTCCATGCGATCTGCCAGACGTTACCCGCGCACTCGCTCCGCTCGATGACGACGCAGAAGCAATGGGCAACAACCTGATCGATTTCCTGAAAAACGAAGTCGCTCATGGCAGACTGCCGGAAAACCTGCTCCCACTGCAGTCCGGTGTAGGCAACGTAGCAAACGCTGTTATCCATGGCCTCGTAGAATCCGACTTCAAGAACCTTTCCGTATACACCGAAGTTATTCAGGATGGCATGTTCGATCTGATTGATAAAGACAAGATCGACATGATCTCCGGTACTTCCCTCTCCCCATCCCCGGATGGACTGAAACGCTTCTACGACAACATCGACAGATACAGCAAGAAGATCATCCTTCGTCCGCAGGAAATCTCCAACAACGGCGAAGTAGCTCGTCGTCTCGGCGTCATCGCTATGAACACCGCTCTGGAAATGGATATCTACGGCCACGTAAATTCCACCCATGTAAGCGGCACCAAGCTGATGAACGGTATCGGCGGCTCCGGCGACTTTGCTCGTAACGGCTTCCTGTCCTGCTTCTTCTGCCACAGCACCGCTAAGGGCGGCAAGATCTCCGCAGTTGTTCCGATGTGCTCCCATGTTGACCACACCGAACATGATACCCATGTATTCATTTCTGAACAGGGCGTCGCTGATGTTCGCGGCCTGTCCCCGAAAGAAAGAGCAAAGGTCATCATCAACAACGTCGCTCATCCGTCCTTCAGAGATCAGCTCATGGACTACTACGAAAGAGCATGCGCAGCTTGCGGCGAAAGCCAGACCCCGCATCTCCTTCAGGAAGCATTCAAATTCCATGAAAGCCTCGCTGAAAACGGCGACATGCACTTCAAGAAATAATTTAATTCTTCAAGAAGCCGCATGAGGCAAGGCATTTAATGCTTTACAAATACAGATAATACTGTATAATTACCTATGGTGATATCTGTCACACGACAGTGTCAATACATGGGTCAGCAAGAGTCCCCAATCGCTGCTGCAAGAAGACTCAAATGAGCGCTGCAGCAGCCAAAGGCTTTGCGTGACCCCATTGGGAAGATAGATCCTATGTAAGTGGTAAGAAGAACACAAAGTCGCGGCCACCGAAGTCAAGGAAAAGCTTCCTAGAGTTTTACATACTTACTTTTTTAGGAGGAAGATGAACTCATGTCTAACGAATCCCTGAAAGCTAAACTTGCAGCTTACAATGACACCTATGCAAAACAGTGCGCAAAACATCCGGAAAGAGTTGGTCTGAAACACAAGAACCTGTACACCCCACTCGATCTCGAAGGTTTCGACTATGAAAGAGACCTCGGATTCCCGGGCGAATATCCATACACCCGTGGCGTACAGCCGACCATGTACCGTGGCAAACTCTGGACCATGCGTATGTATGCTGGTTTCTCCACCGCTGAAGAATCCAACAAACGTTACAAATACCTGATCGCTAACGGCGGCACCGGCCTGTCCTGCGCATTCGACCTGCCAACCCAGATCGGCTATGACTCCGACGACAAAATGTCCGCTGGCGAAGTTGGTAAAGTAGGCGTAGCTATCGACTCTCTCTACGATATGGAAAGACTGTTCGACGGCATCGACCTCGGCAAAGTTTCCACTTCCATGACCATCAACGCACCGGCTTCCGTACTGCTGGCTATGTACATCGCTGTAGCTGAAAAACAGGGCGTTCCGGCAGCTGCTCTTCGCGGCACCATCCAGAACGATATCCTGAAAGAATACGCAGCTCGCGGCACCTACATTTTCCCGGTTAAACCGTCCATGCGTCTGATCACCGATATCTTCGAATACTGCTCCGTAAACGTACCGAAGTGGAACACCATCTCCATTTCCGGCTACCATATCCGTGAAGCAGGCTCCACCGCTGCTCAGGAAATCGCATTCACCATCGCTGATGGTATCGCATACATCGAAGCAGCTCTGAAAGCTGGCATGAAGATCGATGAATTCGCAGGCCGTCTGTCCTTCTTCTGGAACGCTCACAACAACGTACTCGAAGAAGTTGCAAAATTCCGTGCATCCCGTCGTCTGTGGGCTACCATTCTGAAGGAAAGATTCCATGCAGAAAACCCGAAGTCCATGAAACTGCGTTTCCACACCCAGACCGCTGGTTCCATGCTGACCGCTCAGCAGCCAAACAACAACATCATCCGTGTTGCTCTCCAGACCGCTGCAGCAGTTATGGGCGGAACCCAGTCCCTGCACACCAACTCCCGCGATGAAGCTCTGGCTCTGCCGACCACTGAATCCGTAACCATCGCTCTGCGTACCCAGCAGATCGTAGCTTACGAATCCGGCCTGGCTGACGTAGTTGATCCGCTCGGCGGCTCCTACTATGTTGAAGCTATGACCAATGCTATCGAAGCAGAAGCTAAAGAATACATCCGCAAGATCGATGAAATGGGTGGCGCAGTAGAAGCTATTGATAAAGGCTACATCCAGAAAGAAATTCAGGACGCTGCTTACGCTTGGCAGATGTCTGTTGAATCCGGCGAAAGAACCATCGTTGGCGTCAACAAATTCACCATGGAAGAACCACCGGTTACCGGCCTGCTGAAGATTGACGCATCCGTTGGCGAAAAGAAGAAAGCTCAGCTCGCTCAGGATAAAGCAAACCGTGACCAGGCTAAAGTTGCTGAAGAACTGGCTAAACTTGAAAAAGCAGCTCAGACTCCGGCTGAAGGCCCAGACCATGTCAACCTTATGCCAGTCATCCTCGACTGCGTACGTGCATACTGCACCGAAGGCGAAATCTGCGGCGTTCTGCGTAAAGTTTACGGCGAATACAAACCGCACAACACCCTCTAATCTAAGGGCAGCCTGAAGCAAAGATAATTACATTACTCAAATATTTCTGGAGGTAATTTACAATGGCAGACAAACGTATCAGAGTACTGGTAGCTAAACCGGGTCTTGATGGACATGATCGTGGCGCAAAAGTTATTGCTCGTGCACTTCGTGATGCAGGCATGGAAGTTATTTACACCGGTCTTCGTCAGACCGTTGAACAGATCGTTGAAGCAGCAGACGCAGAAGACGTTAATGTTGTAGCTCTGTCCCTGCTCTCCGGCGCTCACAACACCCTCTTCCCGGAAGTTGTTGAAGCACTGAAGGCTAAAGGAATGGGCGACGTTCTCGTAGTTGGCGGCGGCGTAATTCCGGAATCCGATATCCCAGGCCTGAAAGAAGCTGGCGTAAAAGCTATCTTCACTCCTGGCACACCAACCAAAGAAGTTATCGACTTCATTAAAGAAAACGTAAAATAATCGACTTTTAGACTGATTAGCTTGACAGTTTATTAGTTGAAATGTAGCTTGCATGGGGCTGGGGGGATACTCAGTCCCATTGCAACTATATTATTTACTCTTCGAAAAGGCGGTGCATCCATGGAATTTTCTATGAAGGATTTTTGGAATGGATCCAGACGTGCCTTAGCGAGAGCAATTACCATCGTTGAAGACGAACGGGATGGATTTGAAGATGTCATGAAAGAAATCTATCACCATACCGGTCGTGCACAGGTCATCGGTATTACTGGTGCGCCTGGTGCGGGTAAGAGCACACTGTCAGATGCCCTCATTAAGCAGTTCCGTAAGCAGGGCAAAACTGTAGGTATCGTAGCCATCGATCCTACGAGTCCATTCTCCGGCGGCGCCATCCTTGGTGACCGTATCAGAATGAACGACCTGACCTTGGATAAGGGTGTTTATATCCGTAGTATGGGTACGCGCGGCAGCCTCGGCGGACTTTCCCGCAAGACTGCAGATGCGGTCAAACTGATGGATGCTTTCGGTCTCGATGTCATTCTCATCGAAACAGTAGGCGTAGGACAATCAGAAGTTGATATCGTTAAAAATGCGGATACGACACTTGTTGTGCTCGTACCTGGACTAGGCGACGATATTCAGGCTATCAAAGCAGGTATCCTTGAAATTGGTGATGTATTCTGCATCAACAAATGTGATCGCGATGGCGCAGATCGTTTGAACGTCGAAATCGAAATGATGCTTGATCTGGGCGAAGCTCAGAACTGGCGTCCTCCGATTGAGAGAACGATCGCGAACAAGGATCAGGGCGTAGCGGAAGTAGTAGCAGCTCTGGGCGAACATAGAAAGTACCTCGAAGAGTCCGGTCTCCTTGAAGAAAGAAGACGTGAACGGGCTAGAAGCGAGATGCTCGAAATGATTCACGATCGCATTTCCCGTCATATTGAGGAAAATATTTCCTCGACGGGTGAATTTAGTGACTGCGTGGAACAAGTCTTTGAACGGAAGACAGATCCGTTCACGGTCGTTGATTCCATTGTAGGCAAAATATTCAAATAATTTTAAAGGAGGAGTTTATTATGGCATTCAAAGTACTTTGTGTGGACCATGTAGGCGTTGCTGTTAAAGATCTTCAGCTGATCAAACAGCAGATGAAAGACATCCTTGGACTGGATCCATCCCTTCCGGATGAAACCGTCGAAGAACAGCATGTAACCACCAGCTTCTTCAAACCGTCTGCTCAGACCGAAGCATGCGAACTCGAATTCCTGGGTTCCACCACTCCGGACGGCCCGATTGCTCGTTTCATCGAAAAAGCAAACGGCGGCAAGAATGGTTTCCAGCATGTAGCACTTCGTGTCGACGACATCGAAGCTTGCCTTGCTGACCTGCAGGCTAAAGAAGTTCCGCTCATCGATAAGAAATATCGTATCGGTGCTGGCGGCTGTCACATCGCTTTCCTGCATCCAAAGGCTACAGGCCTTCTGCTTGAACTGACAGAACGCCCAGGCGGCCCATCCTTCAAGGCTTAATTGAATGATGGCAAATGCCTTGCCCATCGGGGTAAGGCATCCCCCTCACGGGGGTCCCTAAAATTTTTGGAGGTGTAAGAATGGCAACTGTTGCAGAAAGAATTGAACTTCTTCACAAAAACCTCGCTCACGTAGAGGCTATGGGTGGAGAAAAGAAAGTTGAAAAACAGCATGCAAAAGGCAAACTGACTGCTCGTGAAAGACTGGCTCTTCTGTTTGATGAAGGCACTTTCGTAGAAGTCAATGCCCTTGTAAAATCCCGCTGCCACAACTTCGGTCAGGAAAAGAAAGATCTCCCGGGCGAAGGCGTTGTTACCGGTTACGGTACCGTTGACGGCAGACTCGTATTCGCATTCGCACAGGACTTCACCGTTGAAGGCGGCTCCCTTGGCGAAATGCACGCTGCTAAGATCGTTCACGTAAATGAACTGGCTCTCAAAGTCGGTGCTCCTTGCGTAGGCCTGAACGATTCCGGCGGAGCTCGTATTCAGGAAGCTGTCGATGCACTCTCTGGCTACGGCAAGATCTTCTGGTGCAACACCATTGCATCCGGCGTTATTCCGCAGATCTCTGCTATCATGGGACCATCTGCAGGCGGCGCTGTATACTCCCCAGCTCTGACCGACTTCATTTACATGGTCAAGAAAACATCCCAGATGTTCCTGACCGGCCCGGCAGTTGTTGAATCCGTTACCGGCGAAAAGATCACCGCTGAAGCACTCGGCGGCGCTATGACCCACAACCGTACTTCCGGTGTAGCTCAGTTCGCTTGCGACAACGACGAAGACTGCATTAAACAGATTCGTTACCTGCTCTCCTTCCTGCCGAGCAACAACATGGAAGATGCTCCTATCGTTGAAACCGGTGATGATCCGACCAGAACCGATCCGGCTCTCGATACCATCATGCCAGAAAACTCCAACGCTCCATACAACATGTATGACGTTATCAAATCCGTTGTAGATAACGGTGAATACTACGATGTAGCTAAAGAATTCGCTAAGAATATCATTACCTGCTTCGCACGTTTCGACGGACAGACCGTTGGTATCATTGCAAACCAGCCAGCATTCATGGCAGGCTGCCTTGACTACAATGCATCCGATAAATCCGCTCGTTTCATCCGTTTCTGCGACTGCTTCAACATCCCGGTTGTAAACATTGTCGATGTACCAGGCTTCCTGCCAGGCAAACAGCAGGAATATGCCGGCGTAATTCGTCACGGCGCTAAGATGCTGTTCGCATACTGCGAAGCAACCGTTCCGAAGATCACCATGATCCTCCGTAAAGCTTACGGTGGTTCCTACATCGCTATGTGCTCCCGTGAACAGGGCGCTGATCAGGTATTCGCTTGGCCAACCGCTGAAATCGCTGTTATGGGACCTGCAGGCGCTGCAAACATCATCTTCAAGAAAGACCCGAACAAGGAACAGCGTACAGCTGAATACGTCGAAGAATTCGCAACTCCATACAAAGCTGCTGAACGTGGCTATGTAGACGCAGTTATCGATCCGAGAAACACTCGTCCGACAATCATCAATGCACTGAAGATGCTTGCTTCCAAGCACGAAGTACATCCAGCAAAGAAACACGGCAACATTCCGCTGTAATATTTGCTGCAAGAAAAACTCTAATTGAAAGGATGGGTACAGATGGATAACAACACAGTTATGTATATCGCGGTATTTGCTGCTATCGTAGCAGTAGTAGCGCTGATCATGATCTGGCAGGTACGTTCATCTCTCAATCAGTCCGCAGCACCGGCACCGGCAGCAGCTCCGAAGAAAGCCGCTCCAGCTAGAGCAGCAGCTCCTAAAGCAGCTGACAATGGTGCAGTTGTAGCAGCAATCGCTGCTGCAATCGTTGCGATGGGTGGCGGCGAAATCGTCTCCATCCGCCCGGCAGCTAGAAGTGGCTGGACCTCTGCATCTCGTCTTGCAGGCGTTTCCGGCACTCAGCAGTTCTAATTGAAAGTTGAAAGTACAATCATTTAGGAGGAAAGACAATGAGAAAATTTACTGTAACAGTTAACGGCCAGGATTACGATGTAGTAGTTAAAGATGGCGGCGCTGCAGCAGCAGCTCCGGCTCCGGTAGCAGCAGCTCCGGCAGCAGCTCCAGCTCCGGCTCCGGTAGCAGCAGCTCCAGCACCGGCTCCGGCTCCAGCACCGGCTCCGGCTCCAGCTCCGGCAGCAGCTCCTGCAGGCGCAGGCGAATCCGTTGAAGCTCCGATGCCGGGCAAAGTTATCCGCATCAACAAACATGTTGGCGATGCAGTTGCTTCCGGCGACGAAGTCCTCGTTCTCGAAGCTATGAAAATGGGCAACCCGATCATGGCTCCATGCGATGGCAAGATCACCGGCATGCCGGTATCCGAAGGCCAGTCCGTACAGGGCGGCGACGTTCTCTTCACCGTTGGCTAATAGCCGATATGAAAAAGCAGCGCGTATGCGCTGCTTTTTTGTTGCAATAAAACGGAGTGTGCAAGAGAATCAGGCACTCCGTTTTCGATCCCGCGTTTCCGCCATAAGCGGATCACACGTTGCTTTCTGTATTTGGTGTAGTGACAGCAAGAAGAGGCGGATAAGAAATAGCAGCACCGAAAGGGATGAAGCGAATGATCCCATTTATGGTAAAGGAGGATACGTCCTCTCAGCTGATCTCTGTTCTTTTGCGGCCGCTTCCTGTCACGCCTTAGTAGGCATCATCCTCTTCCATTTCCTGCTTTTCTCTTGCGATGAGGATACGGAGCATGGTGAGGGAAGCCTGGAGGTAATCATAGTCCTTGGAGAAGGCACAGAGAATGCCGTAGCGGAAGAGAGGCTCCTTTTCTTCGGGCGGTACCTGATGAACGGCGATCAGGATATCATCACGGCCATAAAGAGCGAGAGCACGCGAGAGGGCGACAGCATTCTTACCTCTGGCGTCACCGGTCGTGGTGTAGAAGACGAAGTGAACGTCATTGTCTGCTGCCCCCTTGGCAGCATCCTCCGGCTGCTGCGAGGGGCTGACATCGACGTCCCAGCCGGAGTCAGCCAATGCATTGGCTGCAAGTTTTCGTTCTTCACGATCGCTTTCGAGATCATTTTCCATTTCTATGAGGAGAACACGCGGGCGTCTGCCATCAAGTGCAGCAAATTCTTTAGAAAGCCGAAGGGCTTCTTCTCTGACGGTTTCTTTGGTTTTCGGATCGAGTGCCATGGTAAGCTCCTTGTATGAGAATAAAAATAATGATAATGGAATAAACCTTATATACAAATCTATTATAATATAAATCAAGGCTGCTGTTCAATGCATAATTTGTAATTTCAGGTGTAATATTAGCAAGAAATGTATGAGACAGAGAAAAACATTGATTGACACTGAGAAGAATATGAATTATACTGAGACTGTAGTCATTTAGACAATTTCATATGGCTGGCAGATGCGAAAGCATAAAAGAGAATCCGGTCTAAGCCGGAGCGGTCCCGCCACTGTAAGGAGGAGTCTCTCACAGATAAGTCACTGGGCGAAAGTCTGGGAAGGCGTGAAGAGATGAGGAGCCCGAGCCAGGAGAACTATCTGCCAATGAATCACCGCGAAGGAAGTAGGGATCTATCCAAGACATGATTTGATTCTGTCTAAGATCAGGGCTTGTGAGAAGATCCGTATTTCCGTCAACCTGCGAGAGATGGGGAGGGGATTGAGATCGGTCCTGGTCTCATTATTTTCCGGCTGCCCCCACTGGGTCAGTCGTTTTTTTATGGTAGGACCAAGACGTGAACCTGAAGGAGGTGAACTTTCTGTCTGATTGAAATTGTCTAAAGGGGCGTTCTCTTGATTTGCGCTGGTAAGTCAGTGAGCGGCCATAAATTATTAAAGGAGGAACTATTTCATGGATGAAGTAACAAAAGCAACATCCGCGGAAAATCAGGAAAGACAGCTTACCGATAAGGAATTGGAAGCGATTCTGAAACAGTCGGAAGGCAAAACCGATTTCCCACAGGTCACATTTGATGAATTCACACCACCAACCTACGAGGAATGGGTTGATGCGTGCAACGCTCTTCTGAAGGGCAAACCGTTTGATAAGCTGATGTATACCAAGACGTATGAAGGTATCACTTTTAGCCCGATCTATACCCTGCGTACAGGTCCGGACGCACAGGATGCGATCCTGCCGACCGATGACTATCCGGGCATGGGGGACTTCATGCGCGGTCAGAAAGTCAATGGTTACAAAGAAGAACCATGGGGCATTGCACAGTCCTGTGATGAAGCACTTCCAAAGGAAAATAATGAGCTCCTGAAACACGAAATCGATCGTGGTTCCACGGTATACAATGTACGCCTTGATGCATCCACTCTGCATGGCATCGATGTGACGGATGCTGAAAAACCAGGTGAAACCGGCGTTTCTCTGACCACTCTCGAAGATGTGCATAACCTTCTGGACGGTCTGGACCTTGCAAAGTATCCATTCATGATGTATACCGGCGAATCTGCACTGGCACCGCTTGCTATGGTGGCTGCCGCAGTCAAAGCACAGGGAAAAGATGTGTCCGCGCTTCATGGCGTGATCGGTGGAAGCCCGTTGACACAGCTGCTGACTGATGGCAAGAATAAGGAAAGCCTTGAAAAAGCATACGACCAGATGGCAGAGACCATCCGCTGGGCTCGCAAGAATGCACCGAGCGTAGCGACCGTATTCATCACTTCCGATGTATTCTCTCTGGGCGGCGCACAGGCCGTACAGGAAATCGCATATACCTTCGGCGTCGCTGTAGAGTATGTCCGTGAAATGCTGAAGAGAGGCATTTCGATCCATGATATCGCACAGTCCTTCTACTTCGGCTTCAATGTAGGCGCTACGTTCTTCATTGAAATTGCAAAGCTTCGTGCAGCTCGTCAGGTATGGTCGAACATCATGAAGGCTTTCGGCGCAGAAGAAGAAGATCGTTCGATGAAGATCCATGCAAAACCGGCATTCTTCACAAAGACCATTTTCGATGTGGGCGTGAACATGCTCCGCAACACCACCGAAGCATTCTCTGCTGTCGTTGGCGGTGTAGATACCTACGAAAATGCACCTTATGATGATACTGTCAGAAAAGGTGATGAATTCTCCCGCCGTATCGCTAGAAACCTGCAGATCATGCTGCAGGAAGAATTCGGCATGCTGCGCCCGATCGATGCAGCCGGCGGCTCCTGGGCGATTGAAAAACTCACCAAAGAGATGGCAGAAAAGATCTGGGCTGAATTCCAGAAGATCGAATCTCTGGGCGGCATGACCAAAGCAATCAAAGAAGGCTATCCGCAGAAGGAGATCAAAGCTGTCCTTGAAAAGCGCTTCAAAGCACTGGATCTTAGAAAAGACCGTGCGGTCGGCAATAACATGTACCCGCTGATGGGTGAAGTGCTCCTCGAAGCTCGTCCGGAAGATACGAAAGCCATTAAGCAGGAACTTGGCGATGCAGCCAAAGCATATCGTGCAGACCTTGATCTTGCCTTCAGAAGCCAGGCACTGGCAGAACTGAAAGCAGCTGGTGAAGGTGAAGTCGTCGACAAAGCGGCTGCAGCAGCTGCTGCCGGTGCGACCATTGGCGAGATCAATGAAGTCGCTGGTAATGCAGAAGGCTCCGTTGCTATCGAAAAGATCGATGCACACCGCTGGACGGAACGCTTCGAAGCACTCCGCTTTGATACCGAAGCATATAAAGAAAAGACTGGCAAGAATGTCGAGATCTTCCTCGCAAACATGGGCAAGATCCCGCAGCATAAAGCTAGAGCAGACTTCTCCACCTCCTTCCTGCAGGTCGGCGAATTCAATGTCCATCTCAATAATGGTTTCCAGGATGACGAAGACAAACCGGGCTCCCGCTGGGATAAGTGCGTAGAAGCGCTGAAAGCTGGCGCTGATGACAAAGGCACGCCATATGATGTCGCTGTCATCTGCTCCACGGATGCGACCTATCCGGAAGATGTACCGGCTCTGGCTCCGAGACTGAAAGAAGTCTTGGGCGACGGCACCCTCTTCCTCGCAGGCGCAGCTCCAAAGGATCTGGAAGAGACCTACCGCAAGGCGGGCGTAGATGATTTCATCAGCGTCAAAGCAAACTGCTACGAAATTCTCCGCATGCTGCAGAAAAAGAAAGGAATGATTGAATAATGGCAAACACAAATCCTGATTTCACACAGCTGTCTCTGGGGGAACATCCACACTGCTCCTATGATGAGTGGAAGGAAAAGCTGGAAGCCAAGACCGGCAAAGGCTTTGATGCACTCTATGAACCGACCATGGAAAAGATCCCGGTCGCTCCCTTCTATACCAAAGATGTCTATGATGACTGCAATCACCTGGACTTCATGAGCGGTATCCCGCCATTCCTTCGTGGACCATACTCCACCATGTACGTTTTCCGTCCATGGACCGTTCGTCAGTACGCAGGCTTCTCCACAGCAGAAGAATCCAACGCATTCTATAAGAGAAACCTGGCAGCAGGTCAGAAGGGTCTGTCCATTGCATTCGACCTTCCGACCCACCGCGGCTACGATGCGGATAACCCGCGCGTTATCGGCGACGTAGGTAAAGCCGGCGTATCCGTATGCTCCATGCTTGATATGAACATCCTCTTCGACGGCATCCCGCTGGACCAGATGTCCGTATCTATGACCATGAACGGCGCCGTTCTTCCGATCCTGGCATTCTTCATTTCCGCCGGCATCGAACAGGGCGTCGACAAGAAGATCCTTGCAGGTACCATTCAGAACGATATCCTGAAGGAATTCATGGTACGTAACACTTACATTTACCCACCGGCTATGTCCATGCGTATCATTGGTGATATTTTCGAATACACCACCAAGTACATGCCGAAGTTCAACTCCATTTCCATTTCCGGCTACCACATTCAGGAATGCGGTGCTACCTGCGATCTGGAAATCGGTTACACTCTGGCAGACGGCATGGAATACATTCGCTGCGGCGAAAAAGCAGGTCTGCCGGTCGATGCTTTCGCAAAGCGTCTGTCCTTCTTCTGGGATCAGGGCAAGAACTACTTCATGGAAGTCGCAAAGATGCGTGCCGCTCGTGTCCTCTGGGCAAAGATCCTCAAAGGTTTCGGCGCAAAGAATCCGAAATCCATGGCGCTTCGTACCCACTCCCAGACCTCCGGCTGGTCCCTCACCGAACAGGATCCATTCAACAACATCGGCCGTACCTGTATGGAAGCTATGTCTGCAGCTCTCGGTCACACCCAGTCCCTGCATACCAACGCACTCGACGAAGCAATCGCTCTGCCGACCGACTTCTCTGCTCGTCTGGCTCGTAACACCCAGCTTTACATCCAGGATGAAACCAAAGTCTGCAAGATCATCGATCCATGGGGCGGCTCCTACTATGTAGAATACCTCACCAACGAGATCATCAAACGTGCATGGGCACACATTCAGGAAGTCGAAGCACTGGGCGGCATGTCCAAGGCTATCTCCACCGGCCTTCCGAAGATGCGTATCGAAGAATGCGCCGCTCGTCGTCAGGCAGATATCGACTCCGGCCGTGAAACCATTGTCGGCCTGAACAAGTACAGACTGGCGAAGGAAGATCCGCTGAACGTTCTCTCCATCGATAACACCGCTGTACGTAACGCACAGATCAAACGTCTGGAAAAACTCAGAAGCATCCGCGATCCGGAAGCTGTTCGCCGCGATCTGGAAGCCATCACCAAGTGTGCAGAATCCCGTGACAACGGCAACCTTCTGGAAGCTGCTGTTCAGGCAGCACATGACCGTGCATCCCTTGGCGAAATCTCCGACGCTGTTGAAAAGGTATCCGGCCGCTTCAATGCAGTCATCCACACCATTTCCGGCGTATACTCCAATGAATTCGATGACACCTCCGAACTGGACGAAGCAAAGAAACTGGCTAACGAATTCGAAGCTCTCGAAGGCCGCCGCCCGCGTATCTTCCTCGCGAAGATGGGCCAGGATGGTCACGACAGAGGCCAGAAAGTCCTTGCTACCTCCTTCGCAGATATGGGCTGGGACGTCGACGTAGGCCCGCTCTTCCAGACTCCGGAAGAAGCGGCACAGGATGCCGTCGACAACGACGTTCATATGGTCGGCTTCTCTTCCCTGGCAGCAGGTCATAAGACACTGCTCCCGGCTATCGTTGAAGACCTGAAGAAACTCGGCCGTGAAGATATCCTCGTAGCTATCGGCGGCGTTATCCCGCCACAGGATTACGAATTCCTGTACGATCATGGTGCAGTTGCTATCTTCGGACCAGGCACCAACATTCCGAAATGCTGCATCAAGCTGCTCCAGATGCTCGTAGACCGTGCTAAGGAAGAAGCTAAGGCAGAATAAGGTCGCCTAACGTTTTCTGACACTGTCATTCAATGCGTATCGGCAAAGGGTTCAAGGTTCAGGGTTCAGGGGTTTACCGGAAATGGTGATACCCTAACCCGAACCCTGAACCAATGACCATTTCGCAGCTGGAATAGTGACAGAAGCGTTTTAAAGAAATCTGATTTCTTGTCCTGCGCGGAGCCGAGGGCGACCTCGGCTCCCTAGCAGGGCTTGCAATCTTGTTTTATGGGGGCTGGTAGCTTGTGACTAGTGACTAGGGATTAGGGATTAGAACATTTTCCCGTTGGACCGCCTCTTTGAGGAGAAGCAGAACTCACTGTGGCCGTATGTGTAACAATGTGAGCGCATGCCTATTGCGTATCGTCATCCCGAGCGTAGTCGAGGGATCTTTGTTGCATCGGTATTCGGCCAGTTGCGCTTTCTTCTTCATATGAAACGCTGCTTTTACACTCAAATGTAGTGGTAACAGGTTTCCCGTTTGAGTTCGTATGCAGGTTTTCTGTTTAACCGCAAACGAAAAAGATTCCTCCACTTCGGTCGGAATGACGATACGGGATTATCGTTATCCCATGAAGCCGGAGCTTTGAACCCTGAATTTTCAATAAAACCACTTTTTACATCATAACGATTTTCCCATATGTTCATTTCATTTGGTTTCCCTCCTTTTTATGTAGCACTCATGGGGGAAGAAGCCAGGAAAGGGAGGGTATGACAAATGCCTGAAAACAATGATGATTTAAGACCCAGCTGGGTACCGGAAGAAAAAAATCCTGAATTTGCCTGCTCTGTCATGCGTGGGATAGATACCACGGCAAACAGCATCACAGGGGCGAAGGAATACCCGGATGCTCCGCTTCGAAAAGTGCCGCTTCGTAAGAAAATGACCGTCGAACAGTACATCGACGGAGTGGCCAAAGGAGATCGTGTGACGCTGTCCAAGGCCATCACGCTGATCGAAAGCAATGCGCCGAAAGACTTTGACAAAGCGCAGCGCGTACTGCAGGGACTTCTCCCTAAAACGGGCAAGGCTCTCCGTATCGGTATTACCGGTGTACCGGGGGCCGGCAAATCGACCTTCATCGAGTCCTTCGGCCAGATGCTCTGCCATCAGGGCTACAAAGTCGCTGTTCTTGCCGTCGACCCGACCTCATCCATCACCGGCGGCTCTATCCTTGGTGATAAGACACGTATGCAGAACCTGTCTCGTGAACCGAACTGCTTCATTCGACCATCTCCATCCAAAGGCACTTTGGGCGGTGTCGCGAGAAAATCCCGTGAGACTATGCTCCTCTGCGAAGCTGCCGGCTGTGATGTCATCCTTGTCGAGACCGTCGGTGTCGGCCAGTCGGAGACCACGGTCCGCTCCATGGTCGATTTCTTCATGCTCGTCGTACTGACAGGGGCCGGCGATGACCTCCAGGGCATCAAGAAAGGCATCATGGAGCTTGCCGATGCCATCGTTGTCAACAAAGCGGATGGGGATAACCTCGAGCGCGCCAAGGTCGCCCAGGGCGAGTATGAAAGAATGTGCGAATTCATCCGTCCGGCTACTGAAGGCTGGAAAACCCATGCTTACCGCTGCTCCGCGATCAAGAAAACAGGTCTTTTGGAGCTCTGGGCCGTCATGCGTGAATTTGAAAAGGTCACAAAGAAATCCGGCATTTTTGAAAACCGCAGACAGCGCCAGATCCTTGACTGGGTGAACAGCATGATCGATGAACATCTGCATAATCTCTTCTTTGAAGATCCGCTCATCAAGAGCCGTCTGCCATCCGTCAAAGCGGCTGTCCTTGCGGGCGTCGTCTCCCCAAGTCAGGCCGTTACGGAGCTTATCCACTCCTTCGATATGGATCGCGCATCCATCAAGCATTTGGAGGAAACGGAAAAGTAACTTTGTGACTAGTGGCTAGGGATGAGTAGCTAGGGATTAGGAGCCTCAAGGAACTAGGGAAACGCTGATTCAATCCGTGTTTCCCCTGGAAGACATCTGACTCCCGTATCGTCATTTCGAGCGAAGCGAGAAATCTTTCTTGCAGGCCGATAAACGATGCGTGTGTGAACGCAGAAATATGTAGCAACAAGGCGTCGGTTCCCATCCGTGTTTCCTTAATCAGCGTTTTTGTAAATGCTACTCTTTGGCATCGCCCCATATATACTCGGGGCGATGCCGGCGTCTTCATTCCTCATTCGAGCAAAGATTTCGTTCACAATCAAGGGACAGCACGTCCCCGGAGCTAATCCGGAACTAACCCGAAGCCCTTATCTTACATCTCAATGCGCCCATGATGTGCGCAACGTGAAAAGGAGAATCATACATTGTTTACCAAAGATCTATACCTGGCCGGTGGGTCATTCCATGGGCTGCAGGAAGTGTTTTCGAGGATCTACGGTGTCGTAGATACCCAGGCGGGCTATGCGAATAGCCGTATCGAAGCTCCGACGAAGGAGCAGGTCGCCGATGGGAGCGCAGAGGCTGTGGAGTGCGTGAAGGTTACGTACAATCCGAAGAAAATCGACATCGGTATGCTCCTTAATGTATTCTTTACCATCATCAATCCGTACACCGATGGCATTCAGGGGAAATATGTCGGTCCGCAGTACCGAAGCGGGATCTACTACACGAGCAAGGAGGATGTGCCACAGATCAGCTACTTCCTCGTTTTCCTGCAGAATCGCGGCGTCGCGCATCAGATGACGGACAATGCCCTTGTTGTCAATGAATTCGAAGGAGAAGGGAAGGTGCGCCCGAAGGTCAGGACAGAGATGAAAGAGCTTGTGAATTTCTACCCTGCGGACGAAGAAGAGCAGCACTATCTCAGAAGTCACCCGGATGCATATACCCCCATCGATATTCATTTGCTGGAAGAATTAAAAATCATACAGTAAAAAGGAGCTGTGAAGAAATGAATCCGCATTTCTTCACAGCCCTTTTTTCTTTGCTGTCATTTTGGTTCAGGGTTCAAGGTTCAGGGTTCTCGTGGCGGCTTCGCCGCCTTTTTTTTAGAAGATGGTATTCTCGTATCGCAGCCTTCCCCTATAAGTAATGCTATTAAGTTAAGCGGCAGAACGTTCTTGGCTCCCCATCGGGGGAGCTGCCCGAAGGGCTGAGGGGGCTACGTAGCGGTATTGCATGAAAGTGTTGGAATATCGATAGCGTCGGACTATTCAACATAGCACTCTATACCGCTGGCATGCCCCTATTGCCTTCGGCACTTCCCCCGAAGGGGGAAGCAAGACGTTACGTCGCTAACGATTTCCTTAACTTAATAGCCTTCCACTTTAGGGAAAGGTGCCCGAAAGGGGCGGATAGGGTGACTATGGCATGAAAGACGGCTGGGATAAGGTTTCCCGGTCACTCCTATGAGAGCTGTAAGTCCCCCGCGGCAGATGGAACGCGAAAATGAGATGATCGTTATTTCACATCGCCTTTTTGGGTCAGGGCTAGGGAAATAGTGATTCAATCTGACAATGATGGGATCCGTGTTTCCTTGCCTCGTGGGCATGCTGTCCTTTGATTGCGTTTGAAAGTTTCGCTTGATTGAGAAATGAGAAATGGTGGTGTGGTGCATAAGAATATAGAAGCGCCGCAGCGTATAAATAGGGCGATGCCCCAAAGTGGCATTTAAGTCACCAGTCACCAGTTACCAGTTACTTGAGGCTCCTAATCCCTAATCCCTAATCCCTAATCCCTAGCTACCAGTAACCAGCCACTAGACGCTCATCTCATTCTATTTCCCAAACGCATTCATGAATTTCTCATTGACATGCATGCCAAATGGTGCTATCATGTACTTAACCGAATAAGAAAAGGTAAGTGCCTTAAAGGCTTAATAGGGAAGACCGGTGAAATGCCGGCACGGTCCCGCCACTGTAATGCAGAGCGAATCCATAATGTCACTGAGAGATCGGGAAGACGGATAAGCGAGGAAGCAGAGTCAGGAGAACTGCTTATCTTTGATCACCGTTATGACCCACGAGCGATGGGAAGGGGATGTCTTTACAGATGTCTCTTTGCGTTCGTGCAAAGAGGTTTTTTAATGGGGATTTCGGTACTTGAATAACTTCATAAGAAAACAGGTGCCCTGTAGGGCTTAATAGGGAAGACCGGTGAAAGACCGGCACGGTCCCGCCACTGTAATGCAGAGTGAATCCAACGAAGTCACTGATTTGAGGAGATCGGGAAGGCTGGAGGAGCGAGGAAGCAGAGTCAGGAGAACTGCCTGTTTTGTACAACCGTTTGACCTACGAGCGATAGGAAGGTGTGCTTCACTGCAAGTCCTTTTGACGTGCATATTCCACCCTTTTTCTATCCCAAAGGGTGGATTTTTTGATTTCCTTCTGCGGCATGATGAGGATCAATGAAGCAGAGCCCCTTTTGCTGAGGATGGTGACAGGGAACACTATTCTCCGAGTAGGTCAACGGAACTTCTCGCTTTTTCGCAAAGGCTGATGTCACTAAAGGTCTTCCGAGCTTATCCGGAATCCGGCCTTGATGGTTCCGGAGCATCCCTGGATGAGGATATCAGCGATACTATCGATGTAATGCCTTCGGGCTTTACATATACCTGTGGGGATTTTTCTCCATGGTTCATCTCCTTTCCGGTGATGGTCATAAAGAAATTTCATTTCTTTTGGGAAAATGATCATCACCACCCCTTCTACGAATACTTCTTCGGAAGTGACTATATATGATGTATTCCTCACTATCTGAGGTTTACATATACCTGTGGGGTTTTCGTCCCCCATGGTTCATCTCCCTTCAGCGATGGTTTCAACAGGGAAATGGAATCATCGCTCCCCTTTTACAGATCCTTCCCTTAGGGAAGTTCCTATAGGAGGATATTTCCTCCACTCTTGGCCGGCCTATCCGGCTGACTCGACCTCCTTGGGACGTTATCGTCCTTCTGTCAGGATGGCATCAGGGAATGCCATCCTGGCTCCCTCTCTTTGGTAATAACTTTCTACGAAAGCTATTATACAGGTTCTCATTACGGAGCCCAACCAGCTCCAACCCCTTTGGAAGCGGCGCATGTCGCTTCTCTTTTTTTATGCAAGATGCTATAGGCAACGCTCATGAATCATGCGGTTATCCTGCTTCTGTCTTATGGTATCATTCGGACTGAACTGCATCCTATAAAAAATTCGTGGCGCTTAGGGAAACACTGATTCAATCGTTGTCAGATTTCACTCTTGAATTTTTATGCATATCGAGGAACAACCTGACGCGAATAGCGAGCTATTTAAGGAAGGTTATAACGAAGCTATGTATAAAAATTCTTGTAAAAGCTGACTCTGCGATTTAATCAGCGTTTCCTTAGATCCTTCGACTCAGCTGCCATTATTCAAAGAAGCGTTTCCCTAACATACAGCCTTTTTCTCCGCTCAGGATGACGAAAAGCACCGCACCACCACTTCTCACTCCTCACTAAAAAAAGCAGCCCGGGGCTGCTTTTTCAAATCCATCCAAACCGCCTGCATGCTTCATAGATGCCGTCTTCATCGGCCCGGCTGGTGATGTACTTGGCTTTTTCCTTGAGCTGTGGCTTGGCATTTCCCATCGCAATGGAGAACCATTCGGGGCGGAACATGGTGCGGTCATTCATGCCGTCGCCAAAGACAACGATGTCTTCATCCGGAATGGCGAAGCGGCGCTGAAGCTCTTTGATGCCGTGCTCCTTATGGATAGGCTCGATGAGCATGGTATCCGCACGGAACCAGACGTGAGGGAGTGGGCCTAAGGGGATCTCCGCTTCCTCCTGCCTGCTGCAGGCGATGAAGATCTTGTGGATGACGGAGGCGGTGTGAAAATCAAAAGCGGGGTCCACTTCCGTCTTGTAGTAGCGGTCTTTCACCTTCGCAAGGTAGCTATTCGTGGTCGTGATGCGGTATTTCTCATTTCTGATCGCAAGCGCCCAGGGATGCTTCTCGCAGTCGATGGCAGAGAGCATCGCGAAGCAGTCTTCAAGTGCAAGACCTTCATCATAGAGGATCTTGCCGTCTATGGTGACCGCATTTCCTCCATCGGAGACAGCGGCTGTGATGCCAAGGTCACACGCGACCTGCCAGGCATCTGCCTGAATGCGTCCGGTCGCCAGCGAGACGAAGTGCCCTGCCTTTTGGAGGCGTCGGATGGCTTCTCTTGTGCTGTCGGGATAGTCGGCAGTAAGCGGCGTGGTCAGCGTGCCGTCGATATCAAAGAAAAAGTATTTCTTCATAGGGCCTCCTTGGAGAATCATTTTCTTTCATTATACTACATGTTTCCTGTTCCCCAGCCAGATCCCGAAAAGGAGTATGACGACGCCGATGATCTGCAGGAAGGAGATCGATTCACCGAGAAGCAGGAAGGAGAAGAAGAGGGCGGTGGGGAGCTCGCTGGCAGAGAGAAGACTGCCGAGGCCGGAGGAGATGTGCGGCATCCCGCTGCTAAAGAGGAGCGGCGGGAGGAGGACACCGAAGAGGGTGAGGGGGATTCCGTAGGGGAGGATAGAGGCAAAATGCGCAGGCGATACCGGAAGGTCGGGCGGCAGAAAGAGGAGAACCATCACGAGCGCGCCGCTTACCATGAGGGCGCTTTTGGTGATGGGATGGATGCCTCGTCCGATGCGGTTCATGCAGAGAAGGCCGGTGGTGTAGGAAATCGCGGCAGCAAATCCCCAAAGCATGCCGATGGAGAGGGGAAAGGCGGCAGCGCTTCCGATCACGCCTGCACCCAGTACAGTGCCAGCGAGGACGATCGCGATGGAAAGGAGACGGATGCGGGTGGGCTTCTCCCGTCGGATCACGCACTCGGCGAGCGTGCCGAGCCAGATGGACTGGAAAAGGAAGATGACGGCGAGCGAAGCGGGCAGGGTCTCCAGCGCGTGGTTGTAGAGCATGGTGGTGCCTGAGAGCGGAATACCGGTCAGGAGAAAGGCCAATGCGGTCTTTTTCGCGGGGAATCTCCGCACGCGGAAAAGCCAGATGGTCCAGAGCAGAAGAAATCCAAGAAAATACTGGATGGAAGAGACGTCATTGATAGAAAAGCCCGACCGATAGGAGAGCTTGACGAGTGTGGAAATGATACCATAGGAAGCGCCGCCGGCCAAAACGAGTGCGGCATAAAATGTTTGTGACATAGATGATTGACTCCTTTTGCATGTCCCTATTATAGCATGAGAGAAGGGGGCTGGGGACCGGGGAAACATGGCGTCCCCGCTGGCGGCATCTTCTGCGCTTCCCCTCTTCACATAGCTGTTCTCGCAAATGGAAAAAGCCGGAGTCTTTTTATTGTCGACTATAGCAACAAAAATAAATTGACAATACACCTATCTATCTATACAATATAAATTGACTATGAAGAACCATATTTGTTATTATTAAGTATCATTGTTATCCCGGTTAGCAGCAGGTGGCGGGGAGGATCTCTGTCCGCTTCCTGTTTTACTCTAAGGAAAGAGGACATATGGAAGAAACTATGACACAGGATGGGAAAGAGATCCTCTTCGACATCCGTCATTTGACACATACCTTCGAGACGGAGGACGGGAAGACATTCGACGCGCTGTCGGATGTGACCTGCACGATCCCGAGGGGATCCTTCACCGCCATCATTGGCACAAATGGGAGCGGCAAGTCTACACTCGCAAGGCATCTCAATGCCCTGTATCTTCCGACGGCGGGCGAGGTCATCGTAGAAGGCATGAAAACCAGCGACATGGAGCATATCTGGGATATCCGGCAAAAAGTCGGCATGGTCTTTCAGAATCCGGATAACCAGCTGGTCGCGGCCATCGTCGAAGAAGACGTCGCCTTTGGCCCGGAGAACCTGGGGGTACCCGCGGACGAGATCCGAAAGCGCGTGGACTACGCACTGGAAAAAGTCGGCATGAGCGCCTACCGCACGCATTCACCGGCGATGCTCTCCGGCGGACAGAAGCAGAGGATCGCCATCGCCGGCGTACTCGCGATGCATCCGGACTGCATCGTCCTGGACGAACCGACGGCGATGCTCGACCCTCTGGGACGCAAGGAAGTCATGGATACCATCCATGAGCTGAACCGCTCGGAAGGGATCACCATCGTGCTGATCACCCATTTCATGGAGGAAGCCGTGACGGCGGATCATGTGCTGGTCGTCGACCGCACGAAGCTCCAGATGCAGGGGACAGCACGCGAAGTCTTCTCGCAGGCAGACAAGCTGACGGCCATGGGGCTCGATGTCCCGGTCGCTGCCGACCTTGCCCATGGACTTCGGAAAAAAGGTTACGAGATTCCTGAAGATTGCATGACAGATGAGGAGCTGGGAGAAGCACTATGTCCATACGCGTCGAACATATAAGTTATATTTATGGCAAGGGTTCGCCATTTGAAAAGACGGCCCTGGATGATGTCGACCTCACCATTGAAAAGGGTGAATTCATCGGCATTATCGGTCATACAGGGAGCGGGAAATCGACACTCATCCAGCACCTGAATGGGCTCATCCATCCGACCTGCGGCAAAGTCACCATCGATGGTGTCGACCTTGCCGAGAAATCCAAAGCCGCCGTCGCCAAGCGCCACTCGGTCGGCATGGTTTTTCAGTACCCGGAGCACCAGCTTTTCGAAGAAACCGTCGCCAAAGACATCGCCTTCGGGCCGATGAATCTGGGGTGTGATGAAGAAGAGGCCGGAAAGCGCGTGAAAAGCGCTATGAAATTTGCCGGTCTTGACTACGACACCTTCGCAGGCCGCTCGCCCTTCCGCCTCTCCGGCGGGCAGCAGCGCCGCGTCGCCATTGCCGGCGTCATCGCGATGCACCCGGATTTCCTTATCCTGGACGAACCATCGGCAGGCCTTGACCCCATCGGGCGGCGGGAAATTTTCTCCCGCATCCAGAGCTGGTACAAGAAAGGCGTATTTTCCGTCATCCTCGTCTCGCATAATATGGATGACATCGCACGCCTGGCGACCCGCCTTCTCGTCATGCACAAAGGCCGCCTTGTGCTGGACGGCGAACCGATGGATATCTTCCTCCACCACAGAGAAGAACTGCAGGCCTGCGGCGTCGATGCTCCGCCCCTCACGCAGACCCTCCTCTACCTGAAAGAGAAGGGCATCCCCGTGCCGGAAGAGGCAAAAACGACCGAAGAAGCCGTAGAAAAAATGGCAAAGATGCTGGGAGGTAAGACACATGCTCACTGATATGACCCTCGGCCAGTACTATCCCGGCCATTCGTACCTGCACCAGATGGATCCCCGTGCGAAGATCCTCTGTACCATGATCTTCATCGTCGCGATTTTCCTCGCGAACAACCTGTATTCCTACATAGTCGTCGCTGGCTTCACCTTCCTTGCCATCGCCCTCTCCGGCGTACCTGCGAAAATGATCTGGAAGGCCATCAAGCCCCTCTGGGTGATCCTTGTTTTCACCATGCTCATCCACATCCTCACCACCCCGGGGACGGAAATCTTTTCGTGGAAATTCATCCACATCAGCGAAGAAGGCATCAAGAACGGCATCGTCATGACACTGCGCCTCGTCTTCCTCATCGCCTTCTCCTCGCTTCTCACCTATACCACGAGCCCGATCGTCCTGACCGACGGCATCGAAGATCTCCTGATGCCATTCCGGCGCTTCGGTGTACCCGCGCACGAGCTCGCCATGATGATGACCATCGCGCTTCGTTTCATCCCGACACTTTTGGAAGAAACTGACCGCATCATGAAAGCCCAGTCCTCCCGAGGCGCTGACTTCGTGAACGGCAATCTCTGGCAGCGCGCCAAGAACATGATCCCGCTCCTTGTCCCGCTCTTCATCTCCGCCTTCCGCCGCGCCGACGACCTCGCGACCGCCATGGAAGCCCGCTGCTATCGCGGCGGTGAAGGACGTACCAAGATGCACCAGCTCTCCTATACCTGGCGGGATAGAAATGCCTTCATCGCCATTGCCCTCGTGACCGGCGCCCTCATCGCGCTCTACGTGGTCATGAGATAGAATGGGGCGTGGGGTTAGCCACATGGAATCCTGAAGTTTGAAAGCAGGGATGAGTAGCTAGGGATTAGAAATGAGCGGTGATCGAAATAGCGCAATTGGTACGCTGACCGTTCTGCAAGGAAGATCTCTCGGCTACGCTCGAGATGACGGCGCGAAGCGCTATCAAAATTTCGCGGCGCTTAGATCCTTCGACTCAGTTCTCCAGTTTCAGATCATCTATTTTCTAACATACGACGTTTTTCTCCGCTCAGGATGACGAAATGTGCTGCACCACCCCCTTTTGAACCTCCTGAACCTATAGAATCCCCTGAACCTCTTTTGCACGCAATCAAAGGGAATCCCTTATCCCCAGTCACTAGCCACTAGTCACTATTTTTCCCGAAGGACTATCCCATGCGAAATATCTGGATCACCGTTTCCTACGAAGGAACAAACTATGCCGGCTTCCAGCGCCAGCCCACCCGCATGACCGTGCAGGAAATGCTTGAGAATACACTCCTTCAGCTGACGGGAAAGAAGACAACCATTTACTTCGTCGCCCGCACCGATGCCGGCGTCCATGCCTATGGGCAGGAGTGTACCTTCTACACCGAGTCCCGCATCCCGGGGGACCGCTTCGTCCACGCCATGAATGCCCTCCTTCCGCGCGATATCCGCGTCCGCCAAAGCCGGGAGATGGACGAAGACTTCTCCGTCCGCCGCCGCAACTTCGGCAAGACCTACGGCTACCTATTGACAGAGAGCCGCGAAGCCTCGCCCTTCCTCGTGCGCACCATCTGGCGCACCGGTAAGCAGTTCGACCTTGCGAAAATGGAAGCAGCCGCCAAAGTCTTGGAAGGCCGCCACGACTTTACTTCCTTCCGTGGGAACAACGCCGTCCCCTCCGATCCCGTGCGGCTTGTCCATGAGATCCGCCTTCGGAAAGTGGGGCCCCTCATCTGGATCTACGTCACCGGCGAAGGCTTTCTCTACCACATGGTCAGAAACATCGCCGGCGCTCTCGTTGATGCCGGGAGCAGCGTCCTTGCTCCTGATGATCTCGAACGGATTTTGGAAGCCCGCGACCGACGAGAGCTCGGTCTCACCGCTCCGGCGGAAGGTCTTGCCCTTCTCAAAGTCTATTTCCAGCCGATCACGAAAGAAGCGATCGATGAGACATTGCAAGAGCCCCTCTACCCATGGTGCGGCGCATAGAAAAAAGAGCGTGATGCAAAAGCATCACGCCCTTTTTGTATTCGTGCTTCCTTAGTCGTTAGAAGATCAGACAAAGGCACTGTGCTGATTAAAGTCCTTCTGCCGCTCTGAATTTAAAAGGACATAACAATGGAGTCAGCGATTCGGAATGATATTGGTTTTGAATTCTGCGGCATAATTAGCGTTTCCCTAATTATGTCACAGATCCACGCTTAAAAGTTAAGGGGGCCGGTCAGGATCTCTGGGCCTATTATACCTGTCCTTTTGCGTGGGAGAGAAATAGCTTGGTGACAATTCATGCTTCGATGCTTCTGGCTTTGATATTGTCAAAAAGAGGATTTTAATATATTGTTTTACACAAAATCATGGTATTATAAATTAAAAGATTATTTTATCTCTACGTGGAGGGAAAATATGAAACGTTTATTTTTAGCCGGTGTATTGGCTTTTGTACTATGTAATGGTGTATATGCAAGAACGACTGAATCTGTTCCGGCAGATATGGGCTATGATCCTTATTCCGGCTTTATTACAGCAGATATGATCATGGAAAATGGTGTCATTTCTAATACGGCTGCTTACTCTACGCAATTCTTTCATGATTTTGGCTTGGTGCCTGTAGTTTATTGTTCATCGGCAGGAAGCAGATTTGGCACATACTATATTTTCTATGTAAATCCATACCAGGACTGTTTGATTGTAGGCAAAACAGGATTTGCTAGCCATGGTCATGTGTTTGAAACGCAACTAAAACCGTTTGCTTTAACTGGGAAATCTAAATATGCAATAAATTTTGATAAATATAGAGAATTATATACGAAGATTATTAGGGTTGCGAAGAAAGAGTTTTACAAATACAAAAATGTAGAAAAGTAATTAGAGGTATTAAAAATTTTGTGGGGGGATTAAACAATGAAGAATTGGAAGAGGTTCGTTTTCATTTTTGCGATCTTATTTTCTTTAGGTGCTTTCGAATCTTATGCGATGCCAAATGTCATGTCTGATTCATTAGCTATGGAGAAATGCAGAATCTCTTACGTGATGAAGGGCACTGATGGGAAAAAATACAACCTGTATATTTTAGGAGATAATGAACAATTTTACGGTAGGCGAAGCGCTTGGCAGAAGACTGATTACGATCAGGTGTATAGTGCCGATGATTACTGGGGGTACATTTCTGCTATCAATGATACGGAGGCTCTTTTTCAGTCAACAAATTTATTTGGAAAGAAGGGCAATGCTTATCTTGAATACATGAATATGACAGATCCAACATACATGGGAGGCGTTTATCTAATTACTGGTGAATCTGATCAGCCGGATGTTTTGGTTACAGCGGAACAGATGACTGGGGGTGGATTTATTAGTTACCGGTGTTTTGTTATTCAAAACGGTAGCCTTACGCCGATGAGATTTATGGGGGATGATAAACAAACACATTTATCAGTTATTGGTACCCATAAAAAGCCGTATGGTGTAGAGGATGGCACGATAGCTTTTCCGTGGCGTAGGCAAAAAGGGTTCAACTACAATGCCGGAAGTTTTGTGTCTGTTTACATGCCGGATTTTACCAATTTGATTCTGATCCATGGTTACACATACGAAGAATAACCGAATGTTTGATACAGTTTCCTTTTATAAGATAAAGAGGATAGGCTTATTATACGGGGATAGAAAAGGGCGATGAGCTTTGCAGGCTCATTGCTCTTTTGCACTTTCTGCATGCGAAAAAATAGAATTTGTTTTCTCGATAAATCATGCTATAATACGAGTAGAGTACTAAAAAAACGAAAAGAGTACTGGAGGAATCATTATGGATGAACAGCTGATCGCGGCGGCGAAGGAAGAGATGCGGCTGCACTCGGTCAAATTCACGATGGACGATATCGCAAGAAAGCTCCATATCTCGAAAAGTACGCTGTACCAGAAGGCGTCTTCGAAGGCGGTGCTGATCCGCATGGTGTGTCTGGCAGATCAGGAGGCGTTTCGGAAGGCGAAGGAAGCGCTGATGATGAAGAAGGACACGGCGCGCGGGCGGCTGCTCTCGTACTGCCGTCTCTTTGTGGAGACGCTGTGGGCGATGCCGGATGGGTTTTATCAGGATATAGAGATCCATTATCCGGAGATCTGGAAGATGTGGATGGATTTCAAGTATGAGGAGTTCGACTATATGATGGAGCTCCTTAAGGCCGGGGTCGCGGCGGGGGCTTTTCGTAAGGTGAATTTGACGATCCTTCGCATGATCCTCATCACATCGACGCACAATCTGAATGATGCGGATTTCCTTCGCGAGCAGAATATGACGGGTACGGATGTGATGAATGTGCTCGAGGATATCATTTTGCATGGGATAGAAAAGTAAGGTTAATGGGTTCAAGGTTAGCCCCTCGGGCGTGCTGCCCCCTTGATTGTGAATGAAAGCTCTGCTCGAATGAGAAATTAGAAATGAGAAATGCGAAATGGTGGTGCGGCGCATAAAAATATGGAAGCGCCGCAGAGGTTTGAAACCAGCGGTTTTCTCGTATCGCAAACCTAATCCCTAGCCACTAATCCCTAGCTACCAGTCACTAGTCACTCGAGGCTCCTAATCCCTAATCCCTAATCCCTAGTCCCCAGTCACCAGTCACTTTTATCATATAAGGAGTCAGTCTATGAAACGTTTAGCTATGTATATCGGTGTGATGCTTATAGGTGCTTCGATCGCGCTGTCGGGGTGCGGAGCAGAGAAGGCAGCGGCGCCAAAGGCGCCTTTGGTGAAGTCGATGGTCATCGGTGAGACGGAGTCGGGCGTGAAGAATACGTTCTCCGGCACGGTGCATGGTTTTTTTGAATCGCCTCTGGCATTTCAGCTGGGAGGCCGGATCATGCAGCGCTATGTCACATCCGGTGAGCGGGTCAGCGCAGGGCAGGCGCTCTTCAAGGTAGACTCGAAGGATGCGGAGGAACAGGCAGCGGCGGCGCGTTCGCAGCTGAATGCGGCGGAAGCATCGTATCGCCTCGCCCAGTCGACGCTGGCGCGGTATGAGAAGCTGCACTCGGTGTCGGCGATCTCTGATCTTGCCATTGATCAGACGAGAAATCAGGCGGAGCTTGCAGCGGCGCAGCTCGAGTCCGCACAGGCGGCGCTCTCGCGCGCGGAGAATAATCTCGGCTTCACGGTGCTTTCGGCAGACCGCGATGGGATCGTCGGCGCGACTCTCTATGAGGTGGGGCAGGTCGTCGCGGCGGGGACACCGGTGGTGTCGATCATCGATGATTCGCAGCTGGATGTCTACATTTCTTTGACAGAGAAGCAGTATCGGGAGTATTCGGTGGGGATGCCGTGTACGGTGACATTCTGGGCGCTGCCGAATGTGAGCGTAGAGGGGCGTGTCCGCGAAGTAGCGGCTGCACCGAATGCGCAGACGGGGACATATGATGCGAAGGTGACTTTGGTCGATCCGCCGGAGAATATCGCTGTCGGCATGACGGCAGAAGTGAAATTTGGTGACAGAGGGGGCAGCAAGGGCATCATGATCCCGCTTTCTGCGATGGCGACGCAGGATCAAAAGCCGTCTGTCTGGGTGATCCGGGATAACAAGGTGACGCTGACGCCGGTCAAGGTGGGGCGCTATGGCGAGGATACGGTGGAGATCATCGAAGGACTTGCCAAGGGTGACCGCATCGTGACGGCGGGCGTCTCGAAACTGGCTGAAGGAGAAGAGGTACGCGTATGAAAGGGCTGAATCTGGCAGAGTGGGCCATCAAGCACAAGCCGGTGGTCTATTTCTTCATTTTCTTCATCCTCCTGGGAGGCTTGTGGTCGTATTTTCATCTGGGGCGCAGTGAGGATCCGGACTTCACCATCCGTCAGGCGGTGGTGTCGGCGGCCTGGCCGGGCGCGACAGCGGAGCAGATTACCGAGCAGGTGACGGATCCGCTCGAGAAAAAGCTCCAGGATACGAAGGGGCTGGACTATCTGAAGTCCTTCACGCATGATGGCAAGACAGTCATCTATGTGAATCTGAAGGACTCGGTCAAGAAGGAGGATATCCAGACGCGCTGGCATGAGGTGCGAAATCTCGTGAATGATGAGAAGGCAGCTCTTCCCGCCGGTGTGTACGGTCCGTATGTGAATGACCGTTTCGATGATGTCTATGGCTCGATCTATGCAGTGACGGGGGACGGCTTTTCCTATGAGGAGAAGCGTAAGTCAGCGGAAATGCTGCGCCGTCGTCTCGCCGCTGTAGAGGATGTGCAGAAGGTCGAGCTCCTGGGGGTGCAGGAGCAGAATATGTACATCGAGATGGATCAGAATAAGCTCGCCTCCTTTGGGATGAATCCATCCGATGTATTCCGCATCCTTCAGCAGCAGTCGGCGATGATGCCGGCAGGGACGATCCATACATCGTCTCGCAATGTGGCGATCCGCGTGGACGGTCTCCTAGGCAGTGTGGAAGCCTTGGAGAATATCCCGATCCATGTGGGCGAGCGGAGCTTCCATCTGGGCGATGTGGCAAAGGTCACGCAGACCTACACGACGCCGGAGTCTTCCCTTTTCTATTTCAATGGAAAACCGGCGATCGGTATCGCGGTCTCGATGCGAGTGGGCGGGAATAACCTGACGCTCGGGGACAATCTCAATCGGGAGATCGAGCGGTCGAAGGCAGATCTTCCGGCGGGCATGGACATCGGGCTCGTGGCGGATCAGCCGAAGGTGGTGAATGAGTCCATCCATGATTTCACGGAGTCGCTCTTGGAGGCCATCGTGATCGTCATGGCGGCGTCCTTCCTCTCGCTCGGTCTCTGGAGCGGCATCGTGCTGGCGCTCTGTATCCCGGTCGTCGTGTGTGCGACCTTCCTCTTCATGAAATGGCAGGGGATCGATCTGCATATCGTGTCTCTGGGAGCGCTCATCGTCTCCCTCGGCCTTCTTGTCGATGATGCGATCATCGTCATCGAGATGATGCAGGTGAAGCTCGAAGAAGGCATGGACCGCCTGTCAGCGGCGGAAGCGGCCTATAAGAGCTGCGCGAAGCCGATGCTCGCCGGGACGCTCATCACGGCGGCGGGCTTCATCCCCGTCGGGATGGCAGAAGGCCAGACATCGGAGTACTGTGCGGCACTCTTCTGGGTCATCGCAGCAGCCCTTCTTCTCTCTTGGGTGGCATCCATCTTTGTCAGCCCGGTCTTGGGATACAAATTCATTCAAGTAAAAACAAAGGAAGAGAAGGAGAAGGAAGCACGCGAAAAGGGGAAAAGCTGGAAATCGTCCATCGGAGACAAGGCGTACCGGATCTTCTACAAGCTCATTGCGCTCTGTATCCATTTCAAGAAGACGGTCATCGTGGGGACTGCCGGCCTTTTCTGTCTGACGCTTGCGATGATCCCGCTGGTGAATCAGGAATTCTTCCCCGACTCGGTGCGTCCGGAGATCATTCTGGATGTGAATCTCCCCTCCGGGGCTTCCATACAGGAAACAAAGCGCGTCATGAACGGCATTGCCGATACACTCTATGGGGATGAGCGTGTATCCTCCTTCTCGACATACATCGGCGATACCGCGCCGCGTTTCATCCTGCTCTTTGATCCCAAAGCACCGGAAGACGGGCATGGGCAGATGATCATCGTCGCGACAGACCAGAAGAGCCGTGATGCGCTTCGCCAAGAGATCATGGATACGGTGACGGAGAAATATCCGGATGCACAGGCACATACCCGTCTCATCACGACCGGCCCGCCGTCCGAGTATCCGGTGATGTTCCGCCTGTCGGGCGAATCCATCGATGAGACAGTGAAGCTGGCTTCCGAAGCACTCTCCATCATGAAGCAGAATCCGAATGTCACGAATGCGAGCCTCGACTGGCCGCAGGAGACACCGACACTGAAGCTCAAGATCAATCAGGACAAGGTGCGCGAGCTGGGGATCGATAACTATGCGGTATCGCAGGATCTCTACGTGAAGCTCTCCGGCTACAAGGTGGCTGAGTCGTATCAGGGCGATCAGCTCATCCCGATCTCCTTCAAGCTGGAAGGGGACAATGCAGCGCGGCTGGCCAGCCTCGACTCACTGCCTGTCCATGTGGGAAATGGCCGCTACGTGCCACTTGGCGAATTTGCAGATCTTTCTTATGAAAATGAGACAAGCACCATCTGGCGCAGGGATCTGAAGCCGACCATCACGCTTCGGGCAGATGTAACAGGCGGAGCCAAGGCAGACTCTGTCTCCATGGCGCTCTATGATACGGATCTCAAAGCCTTCCGGGCCGGCCTGCCGGAAGGGGTGACGTTCGAGAAGGACGGGTCGCTTGAGTGGAGCGAGAAGTCCATGACCTACATCGTAGGCGCCATGCCTATGATGGTCTTCTTCGTCCTCATGATATTGATGTTCGAGCTGGGAAATATTCCCAAGCTCATCATGGCTGTCGTGACCGGACCGCTCGGGCTCATCGGCGCGATCCTGACACTGCTGGTAACGCGGCAGGCGATCGGCTTCGTCGCCATCATCGGCTTTGTGGCGCTCTCCGGCATGGTCATCCGAAACAGCATCATTCTTCTGGATCAGATCCGCCAGCATCTGGAAAGCGGGAAGACACCGTATGACGCCGTCGTTGAGTCGGCGGCGCTCCGTTTCCGCCCCATCATGCTCTCTTCGGTGACGGATGTCCTGGGCTTCGTGCCCCTGATTCCGAATCCCTTCTGGCGCCCGCTCGCCGTCTCCTTCATCGGCGGTCTTCTCCTTGCGACCGCGATCGGACTTCTCGTCGTACCTGCCATGTACTGCTGGTGGTACAAGGTGAAAGAGCCTTGCGAGCAGTAGGCATCCGGTAAAAATGAAAGGAGCTGTGAAGAAATGAATCCTCATTTCTTTACAGCTCCTTTTTACTTTGCTTTTATTTGGTTCAGGGTTCAGGGTTCAAGGTTCAGGGCTCTCGTGGCGGCTTCGCCGCCTTTTTTTGAAGATGGTATTCTCGTATCGCAGCCTTCCCCTCGAAGGGAAGGTGCTACCAAGGGGCGGATAGGGCACCGGCGGTATGAAAGTGCGCGAGGAAATGCGCATCAAGCAGGCGATTTACGGCAGCAGCCAAGCGCCTGCTTTTGTAAATGGCGCGGCCCGAAAATGGCATTCAAGTCACCAGTCACTCGAGGCTCTTAATCCATAGTGACTGTTCACCACTCACTCCCGTTCTCTGGTCGTTTGCTATGATCGGATTATGGATGATCATATTCATAATAAAAATATGATGATGTGTGCTTTTTATAAAACAAAAATCATGAAATATGCTCTCGCATGACTGAATTTATATGGATATGCCCCTATTTTATCTTGCCATGCACCCTTATTTTGTATAAAATAGTAGTTGCGTTATTACTTAGACTCATTCGAATATGCAGGAATAGGAAGCACATTTCTGAAAGCAGATGAAGAAAGGAAAGCGGTTATGTCGGGGGAGGGGATCCACTCTCCGGCGGGGCAGTCTCAGCTGCCGGACTTGGGATCATCAGGACTTGCTAGGAGGAAAGAATTATGGAAGACAAAGAACAGGAAATGCATGAAAACCTGGAACGCGGCCTGAAAAACAGACATATCCAGCTCATCGGCCTTGGCGGTGCGATCGGTGTCGGTCTGTTTCTAGGCTCGGCGACTGCGATCGAACTTGCCGGCCCATCGGTACTCTTGACGTATGTCATCGGCGGCATTGCGATTTATTTCATCATGCGTGCGCTCGGTGAGCTCTCCGTCGCCTACCCGGTCTCCGGGGCCTTCAGTGCGCATGCGGCGCGTTTCTTAGGCCCGAAGTGGGGCTATCTCACCGGCTGGACGTACTGGTACATGTGGATGGTCACCTGTATGGCCGAGCTCACTGCTGTTGGGATATACATGAATTTCTGGTATCCGGACCTGCCGCAGTGGCTGTCAGCGCTCGTCGCACTTGTCATCATGACCGTGGTGAATTTCATCGCCGTCTCTGCCTATGGCGAGTTTGAATTCTGGTTTGCCCTTGTGAAGATCTGCACCATCATTTTCATGATCATCAGCGGCATCGGCATGATCGTCTTCGGCATCGGCAATGGCGGCATTGCGACCGGCATCGCAAACCTTTGGCAGAACGGCGGCTTCTTCCCGAATGGTTTTTCCGGCACCCTGATGGCACTTGTCATGGTCATGTATTCCTATCTTGGCATTGAGATCATCGGCGTCACTGCGGGTGAAGCGCATGATCCGAAGTCCACCATCAAGAAAGCCATCGACGAAGTCTTCTGGCGTATCCTTATTTTCTATGTGCTTTCTCTGGGCGTCATCATGTCCATCTACCCATGGAATGAGATAGGACACATGGGATCCCCATTTGTTGTGACCTTTGAAAAACTCGGCATCGCCGGTGCAGCGGATATCATCAATATCGTCGTCATCACGGCGGTACTCTCTTCCTGCAACAGCGGGATCTTCAGCTCCGGCCGTATGCTCTACAATCTGTCCCTGCAGGGGAATGCACCTGCCTGCTTCCAGACGCTGAACCGTCATCGTCTGCCGTGGGTCGGCATCCTTTTCTCCGCAGCGATTCTGCTTGTCGCTGTCGGTCTGAACTATGTCATGCCGGCTGAGCTTTTCGTTTACGTCACCAGCATCGGTTCCTTCGGGGCGCTCTGGACTTGGTTCGTCATCCTGCGCACCCAGCAGAAATTCCGTGCCTCTCTCTCGGAAGAAGAAAAGGCGAAGCTGACGTACAAGATGCCGTGGGCTCCTTACTCCGGCTATATCACCATGGCCTTCCTTGCCTGCGTAGTCGTAGCTTCTGCCTTCCGTGAGGATACGAGAGTCGCTCTTTATGTCACTCCGGTCTGGTTCATTCTCCTTTTCATCGGCTATCGTTTCGTCGATCGCGGAAATCGTGCCGGCGGAGCCAAAGTCGTGGATGCCGTCAAGGCGACTGCGAATCGATAATATGCGCCCCCGATCGAATTTTTCGGTCGGGGGTTTTCTATGGAGGTGAAAGGAGATCAGCAGTCGGGATCCCCTTCGCAGAACGCCTCCTTTGGATGGGTCCAGAGCGTCTCTCCTGATTTATGATGGCTTTTCAGCTTGACATTTTCCTCATCATCCGATACAATAAGCACATATTACAAAAGTGCTGATGGAAAAAAGTACGTATTTCTGATTTTTCACAGAGAGCCGGGAATGCTGGGAACCGGTAAATAGGAAATAGGGAAGTTCTTTCCGGAACTGCATGACTGAAATCGAAGTAGGTCTTGCCGGGGTGGCTTGCGTTAAGGAGCCGAGAGTTGATCTGATGAAGATGAATGAGGGTGGTACCACGGAGAATCCGTCCCTTGGTACCACCCTTTTTGTATTCCTTAGATAAATTGGGTGGTACCGCGATGAGTCCCCGTCGTCCCTTGCTGAGTATAGCAAGGGACTTTTTGTTTAAGTGAGAGGAAGAGCGGCGCGGCCATAGAAAGCAGCGCATAAATCTCTGTCACGCAGAATCATATTTCTGAAAGCAGCATAGTAGAAAAGTAGAAAGGAATATCATCATGAACAAATGGGTAAAAGCAGGGCTTATCGCAGCATTGGCAGGAATGACACTGGTCTATGGAGGATGTGGCGGCAATTCGGCAGGGAGCAGTAAGACTTCCGGCAAGAAACAGGTCGCAGTCGTGCAGATCATGCAGCATGGCTCGCTGGATGCAGCCAATCAAGGGATGATCGATGGACTGAAGGATAAAGGCTATGGACCGGACAAGGTCGAAGTCGATCAGCAGAATGCACAGGGGGATCAGTCGAATCTGAAGAGCATCACGGCACGTTTCAAGAGCAATAAGCCGGACATTATTTTCGGGATCTCTACTCCGGCAACGCAGGCGGTAGCGAATGAGATCAAAGATATCCCGATTGTCGGCTGCGCCATCACCGATTTCGAGACGGCGAAGCTCGTCAAATCGAATAAAAAACCGGAAACGAATGTCACCGGCGTCAATGATAGAGGCCCGGTCGAAAAGCAGGTAGACATGGGCAAAGTCTTCCTGCCGAATGCCAAGACCATGGGGCTGCTTTACTGCTCGAGTGAAGTAAATAGTGAGATTCAGGCGAACCAGGCGAAGAAGCATGCCGCTTCCATTGGCCTTTCTGTCGTAGAAAAAACGGTTTCCTCCGTGAATGATATCCAGCAGGTCGCAGAATCCATGGTAGGGCAGGTCGACTTCATCTATGTCCCGACGGATAATGTTCTCGCTTCTTCCATCCCGACCCTTGTCAAAGTGACAGACCCGGCTAAGATCCCGGTCCTCGTCGGCGCTGACAGCATGGCCAGAGACGGAGCGCTCGCCTCTCTCTCTGTAGATTTCTATAAATCGGGCGTCCAGGCCGGTCACATGGCGGCCCAGATCCTGGATGGAAAGATCAAGCCGGAAGAAACTCCGGTCGAGGATCCGGAAGTCTATGAGGTCATCATCAATAAGAAAAATGCGGAGATCCTTGGTATTAAGATCCCGGATGAATACAAGAATGCCACGATGGTGGACTAGGGATGAGTAGCTAGGGATTAGGGATTGGGAGTGACTGGGATTCGGCGGCATCGTCATCCCGAGCGTAGCCGAGGGATCTTTACTGCATGGCGGGAATCAGCGTGTATGCGCAGAGGGAAAACGATGTCCTGGTGCTGCCTCGCATCAGACGATGAGCGTTCTGCAATAAAGACCCTCGGCTACGCTAGGGAAACACTGATTAAATCGTTGTCAGATTTTACTCTTGAATTTTTATACATGGCGAGGAATAACCTGACGCGAATAGCGAGCTATTTAAGGAAGGTTATGACGGAGCCATGCATAAAATTTCTTGTGGAATCTGACTCTGCGATTTAATCAGCGTTTCCCTAGAAATGACGACGACGCGAAGCGCTATCAAAACTCCGCGGCGCTTCTGATTTTTATGCGCCGCACCCTCATTCCTAATTCCTCATTCGAGCAAAGCTTTCATTCACAATCAAGGGACAGCATGTCCTCGGGGCTAACCCTGAACCTTGAACCCCATATAGTATTGTATAAATAAAAGAAGGCAACATAAGATGAAAAACTGGATGAAATGCAGTATAGCGGCCGCGCTCGCAGCGGCGGCTCTGATCTCCGGCGGTTGTGGTGGACAGAGCGGAGATGCCTCGGGCAAGATCAAGATCGGTGTCGTACAGATCGTGCAGCATGGCTCACTTGATGAGGCCAATAGAGGCTTCGTCGATGCATTGAAGGAGCGCGGCTATGGGCCGGATAAGGTCGAGATCGAGCAGGAAAATGCACAGGGCGATCAGTCAAATCTCAAGACCATCGTTTCCCGGTTCAAAGCAGAGAAGCCGAAGCTGATCTGTGCCATCGCGACACCGGCGGCGCAGGCAGCAGCGAATGAGATCAAGGACATCCCGATCGTCGGTACTGCGATCACTGACTATACCAGTGCAAAGCTGGTACAGAATGATGAGAGACCCGGCGGTAACGTGACCGGAGTCAGTGATTTCGCAGCCATGGATGCCCAGATGGAGCTTGCTGCCAAGCTCATCCCGCAGGCGAAGCATGTCGGCCTCATCTACTGCTCGAGCGAAGTAAACAGCGAAGTACAGGCGAACCAGATGAAGGACTACTGCAAGAAACATGGTCTTGCCGTCGAAGAACGTACGGTGAACAATGTCAATGATATCCAGCAGGTGGCGGAGTCACTCATCGGTAAGGTAGACTACATCTACGTTCCGACGGATAACACGCTGGCTTCCTCCATTCCGACACTGATGAAGATCACGGATGCGAATAAGATTCCCGTCATCGTCGGGGCGGACATCATGGCGAAGGACGGTGCGCTCGCAGCGCTCTCGGTCGATTACTATCGCCTCGGCAAGCAGACAGGAGAACTGGCGGCGGATATCCTCGATGGCAAGGTAAAGCCGGAGACATCTCCGATCCAACATCAGAAGGACTATACCATCGTCATCAATAAGCAGGATGCGGAGATCCTGGGGCTGACGATTCCGGAGGAGATCGCAAAGAAAGCGAATATGGTATAAGGAACAAGTGATAAAAGCCTCGATGGCTCAGATGAGCTGTCGGGGCTTTTGCGTATAAGGTTCAGTGTTAGCCAAAGGAGTTAGAGAAACGCTGATTAAATCTGACAACGATTGAATCAGTGTTTCCCTAGACCTTGATGTTTCAGAGTTGGGATGGGCGGCTAGGAATTAGGGATTAGGTTTACGATATGAGAAAACTGCTAGTTTCAAAACTTCGCGGCGCTTCTATATTCTTATGCGCCGCACCGCCCCCGTTGAACCCACTGACCCCATAGACCCCATAGACCCCATAGAACCTGTCAACCTTTTCCTTTTTCCCTATGGATTTCTGTGCTATAATAAATCATGAGTATAACTATTTCTACCAGAAGAGCTATGCTGAAACTACACAAAGAAGGCGGGGCTATGTCAGAAATCAAAGAACGATTAGCTCATGTCATGGAGCGGATCGAAACAGCGCGGGAGAAGTCCCCGTATCATCAGCAGGTCACGCTGGTGGCTGTGACGAAGTTCCATCCCATCAAAGACATGGAAGAAGCCATTTCTCTCGGTGTCACCCATGTGGGTGAGAACCGTGTCCAAGAAATGGAGGAAAAATACCAGGAGCTCTCGCTCCCGGTGACCTGGCATCTGCAGGGACATTTGCAGAAAAATAAAGTCAAAAAAGCAGTCGCTATGGCAGATCTCATCCAGTCAGCGGACTCATTGTCCATTCTGCAAGAGATCGACAAGCGGGCGGCAGAGATCGATAAGGTGCAGGACGTACTTCTGGAGTTTAATATTTCCGGAGAAGAAAGCAAGACAGGTCTTTCACCAGATGACATGAAAATGGCGGTCGATGAAGCGAAGTCGCTCTCTCATGTGAGGGTGCTCGGACTGATGTGCATGGCGCCCAATTATGAGGATGTGGAGATGACGCGTCCCGTCTTCCGCAAAGCCCACGAGATGTGGGAGGATATGAAAAAGCAGTTTCCCGAGGGACAGATTTCCATCCTGTCTATGGGAATGACCCATGATTTTGAACAGGCGATCGAAGAGGGAGCCACGATGGTGCGTATCGGCACTGCGATCTTCGGCTCTCGCGTATACCATTAGGAGGAGAAAGAAATGAGTTTATTGGATAAGTTTAAAGATCAGTTCGTTGATCGTGATGATGAGGATATGGAAGAGGAGGATCTTGGCGAGGAGACGGCTCCCGTCAATCCTGCTCAGCCCGTCCCGCCGCGTCCGGCAGCTGTCCGCGGTATCGGCAGAAGTGCTGTCCCGCGTCAGGCCGCCAAGCCATACACCATGGTCGTCGTCAGCCCGAAGAGCTACAGTGATGCGGAAAAGATCGGGGATCATCTGAAGGCTATGCGTCCGGTCGTCATGAATATGGAAAAAACGGATGCGGATGAAGCCCAGCGTATCGTGGATTTCGTTCAGGGCATCATGTATGCTTTGGATGGCCGCATCGACCAGATCTCTGAAAGCATTTATCTCTGCGCGCCGAATAATATGAGCGTTTCCCGTGAGAATTTCGCTGCCTATGCGGACCAGCAGGCAGCCGCACCGGCCGGTGCACCGCAGTGGAATGCCCAGCAGCCGCAGGGACCCTCGGCTCCAGAGGCTTGATGTCTTTCTGGGAAGCGGGCATGGGCTGGCTGAAAAAGCAGTTCAATGACCAGGATGAGGATGTCTATGACACACAGGCAGAGGAGAGGGAGATACTTCCGGAGGCAGGCGCGCTGCCGGCCCGAAGTCTCCGTCCGCTGGAGGTGGTGATCATGGTACCCGGCACGTATGCAGATGCACGGCATGGGGTGGATGCTCTTGAAAAAGGGCTCGCCGTTATTGTCGTTTTGAATGACAGTGTGGATGATGAGACAGCCAGCCGGTTTGTCGATTTCATGAGCGGAGCTGTTTATCTGGCCCACGGAAGCATCGAGCTTCTGAATGATGATGTCCTTATCTGCCTGCCGGAGACTGTACGGCTCGATAAGGATCGACTGACCGATTTCCAAGGCATCCCTGCCTGGAAAGGACCGAACCTATGAAAAAGATACTGATCATCGGATGCGGGGCGATGGGAGGAGCGATCCTCTCCGGCTGCCTTGCCAAAGGTTTATGGAAAAAAGAAGAAGTCTTCGTGAAGGAGCATTCCCTTGCGGCTTCGGAAGAAAAAGCAGCACGATACGGAGTCTCTGTCTCCAAAGAGGGGGGCGAAGCCGGTGAGGCGGATCTGGTCATTGTGGCAGTGAAGCCGAACGTGGTTCCTTCTGTGCTGGAAGAATTGTCCCGGCATGCGCCCCGCCGGGTCCTTTCTATTGCAGCCGCTGTCACGATCGAGACACTGGAAAAGGCTCTTCCGAAGGGGACAGAAGTCATCCGTGTCATGCCGAATACCCCGGCCTCTGTCGGAGAAGGCATGGCAGCGATCGCTCCGGGGACATTTGCTTCGGAAGGATTCATCGCTGAGGCAGAGGATATTTTCCGCGCGCTGGGCAAGGAAGCCGTCGTGACGGAGCGACAGCTCGATGAGCTTGGCGCGCTCTCGGGCGCAGGTCCGGGATATGCGTTTGTCATCATTGATGCCTTGGCAGATGCCGGCGTCCTGATCGGTCTTCCCAGAAAGCTTGCCATCGAAGCCGCTGCCCAGACGCTGTATGGCGCAGCCAAGATGGTGCTGGAAACAGGGAAACACCCCGCCGAGCTGCGGGATCAGGTCACTAGTCCCGGCGGTACCACCATTGCGGGGATCCATGCCATGGAGCGCGCGGGTATCCGCGCTGCGCTGATGGATGGCGTAGAAGCATGCCTCGCAAAATCGGATCAGATGGCGGGGAAATAATTAGAAATGATGAGCCAGGAATCAACATATGAAAGATAGAGAAAAAATCATTCGTTATTTTGCGGCCACCAGTGACGATGCCAAAGACATGGCGATCCGTCTGCTGGATCTGGCCGATGCTGTCGACCGTGGACGGCCATTTGCTGTCGGCCCGTTTATGTCGCCTTTTGCCGCGCAGATCGGGCAGACTATCGCAACCCATATGAAGACGGTCACGGTGAAAAGTGAAGGCGGCTATCATGAGGCAGAGCGCGTGCGCATCGCCTTTTCCAGAGACGACTATGACGGCCCTATCGACTTTGGCATGACACTCCTCTCCGTCACCTGGGATGACCGTTACCGCCTGATCGGGCATCGGGACGTCTTGGGCTCGCTGATGGGTCTTGGTATCGACCGTGCCGTTCTTGGCGATATCCTCATGCAGGGCGCCGGCTGTCAGATCGTAGCAGACAGTACCATGGCCGGGTGGATCAGAGACAATTTCCATAAAGTCGCCATGGTCCCTGTCACGGTCAAAGAGATCCCGATGGAGGAGATCGAGCCGCCAAAGAAAACGGCCAAGGAAGTCCGTGCGACAGTGGCCTCTCTTCGCCTCGATGCCGTCGGGGCAGCGGGCTTTGGTATCTCCCGCTCCAAGATGGTGCAGGCTGTCGATGACGGGCGCACGGAAGTGAACTGGCAGCCTGCCAAGAGCGCGTCCCAGACGGTGAAGGCAGGCGATATCATCAGCATCCGGGGACGCGGCCGCATTGAGATCAAGGAAGAGACCGGTACGAGCCGAAAAGGACGGACGGGGCTTTTGATCGACAGATATAAGTAAGGGTTCGGGGTTCAGGTTAATAGGTTCAATGGGTTCTGTAGGTTCGACAGGTTCATAGATTTCTCATCTTTCGTGAATACCATAGCCTTGAAGTTTGAAAGCAGTGATTAGTGGCTAGGGATTAGGTTTGCGATACGGGAAAATCGCTAATTTCAAACCTCCGCGGCGCTTCTGATTGTTATGCGCCGCACCAACCCCTTTGAACCTCTTGAACCTATAGAACCCGCTGAACCTCTTTCACACGTAATCATGAGACGGCACGCCCGAGGGGCTAACCCTGAACCCTTGAACTCATAAGTAAGAATATCATTAAAGGAGCATAGATCATGATCACACCGATGGATATTCATAATAAAACATTTTCCGGTCAGATCCGCGGCTATTCGAAGGATGAAGTGAATGCCTTTCTGGAAGAGCTTGCGAGCGACTATGAGAAGATTTACCGCGAGCACCGTGCGATGGAAGAAGAAATGGACATCATCCGCACGAAGCTCCGCAACTACGAAAAGATGGAGTCTACCATGTCCCACACGCTGGTCATGGCGCAGGAAACCGCGGACAATGTGAAGAAGAATGCACACAAGGAAGCCGCGCTTTCCATTCAGGAAGCCCAGAGCGAAGCGCAGAAGATCGTTTCCGATGCCGAAGCGGCTCGTCGCAAGATGAATGCGGATCTGCTGAAGGCAGAAGGCGATATGAATCTGTATATCGAAAAGCTCTTGTCAAATTTCAAATCTGCGCTGGCACTGATCGAAGCAGCCAAAGCCGCTCGTGCGCCGCAGGCGGTGCAGGCTCAGCAGCCGGTAGTTTCTGAACCGTCTGAACCGACCGCTGAGGCGGAGCCTTCTGCCACGGAAGAAGCAGCAGCACCGGCGGCAGAAGCACAGGAGGCCGCTCCTGCGCCTGCCGGCGGAAATCTTTTCGATGAGGCGGCTAAGACAGTAGCTCCGAAAGAAGAGAACTAAGCCTATGGAAACGAAACAGACCGTGACTGAGTGGGCCAATGACCATCTGGGGCTCACTCTGGCGATCACAAAAAGGCTGCATGAAGAGCAGACCCCCTTTCAGCACATTGAGATCGTCGAGACGGAGCAGTATGGACGTCTTCTCATCTTAGACGGTGTTTTCCAGACTTCCGTCAAGGATGAGTGGACGTACCATGAAATGATCGCGCATGTCCCGCTCATGATGCATCCTCATCCGGAGCGTGTACTCATCATTGGCGGCGGAGACGGCGGCGTCGCACGCGAAGTCTGCCGCCACGAGTGTGTAAAACAGGTGGATCTTTGCGACATCGATGGCCGCGTCATCGAGCTTTCTAAGGAATATTTCCCGACGATCTCCAAAGTCCTCCTGAATCCGCCGAAGAAGCTTCATGTCCATGTGGGAGATGGCATCGCTTTTGCGGCTGCGGTGAAGGACTTTTATGACGTCATCATCATCGACTGCTCTGATCCCATCGGACCGGGCGAAGGCCTTTTCACGAGAGAATTCTACAAAAGCGCCAAGGCGGCTCTTAGAGAAGATGGGCTCATCGTCCAGCAGACCGAGTCCCCGATCGTCCAGCAGAAGACCGTCCACGATGTCTTTGAGGCGATGCGTGATGTATTCCCCATCGTACGCATGTATTTTTCACACGTGCCGATCTATCCGGAGTGTATGCACTCCTTCATGATCGGATCGAAGAAATATGACCCGCTCACAGCCAAGGTCCGTGAAAACGGCCCGCAGCCGATGAAGTACTACAATAAAAATATCCAGAAAAGCTGCTTTGCCCTTCCGAATTTCATCAAAGACCTGATCTATAAGGGAACATACAGCTTTTAACGAAAGAGACGTGCGCGAGCACGTCTTTTGTGTTGTTGTCGGGTTCAGGTTGATGGGTTCAGGATTGTGGTGGCAGCTTCGCTGCAAAATATATATTTGCGGCGGAGCCGCCACCTTCATTCCTAATTCCTCATTCGAGCAAAGCTTTCATTCGAAATCAAGGGACAGCATGTCTCATGATCTAAGTCTGAAAGCAGTTGTCGGGTAGCCATCTCTCCGTTTCGTCATCCCGAGCAAAGCCGAGGGATCTTTGTTGCAGCGGAAATCCGTACATTGTGCGTTGTTTCTCTTGCATGAAACACCGTACTCCCTGCCTTTGAAAGCAGGCTTCCCATTTGCGTTCTTGAGCTTACCCGGCGGTATGCCGCAAACGAAAAAGATTCCTCCACTTCGGTCGGAATGACGATACGAGAGTACGGTTTATCTAAAATTTACGGCGCTTCTATATTTTTATGCGCCGCACCAACACTCCTAACTCCTAACTAGAGAGCCGAGCTTTTACTCAAAATCAGTGGACGGAGCTGCCCCGAGGGCTAACCCTTGCCCCCTTTCCCATCCGTGATATAATGAGAAAAATGATTTCATGAAAGGAGCGATTTCCATGGAAATCCGTGTGTTGAAATATTTTCTCATGGTCGCGCGTGAGGAGAGCATCACGAAGGCGGCCAGCCGCCTCCATATCACGCAGCCGACGCTGTCGCGCCAGATGGCGGACCTTGAAGCGGATATGGGCGTCCCGCTCCTGGATAGGAGCGGACGCAAGATCGCATTGACACCGGAAGGCATTCTTCTTCGCCGACGCGCCGAAGAGATCGTCTCTCTGGTCGACAAGACGGAGATGGAAGTCTCGCAGGCGGCAGAAAATCTGGAAGGCACCATCAGCGTGGCAGGAGGGGATCTCTCGCAGGCACGTGATTTCGTGCGTCTCATTAAGGAATTCCAGACACTCCATCCTTTTGTATGTTTCCGCTATTACACGGACATCACGCCTTACATTTGTGAATGTATGGATCATGGCTGCGTCGATGTGGGCCTCCTTGTGCAGCCTTTCGATAGGGAGAAGTATGAGTCACTCCCCATCGGAAAACCGAGCCGGGTGGGGGTGTATATGCGTGCGGATGATCCGCTCGCCAAGAAGCCGGAAGTATGGATGCAAGACCTGGAAGGCCGCCCCCTGCTGCAGGGGCTTCGTCCAGATCTTGAGGCGATGCTCTTTGTCAGGCATACGGATCAGGAAAGCCATCCTGCCATGATCGAGTCTGACCTCCCCACGAACTTGGCCATCATGGTCGATGAGGGCATGGGCTATTATATCTCCGGGGAGGGTGTACTCCCCTTTCTTGATGAGCATCGGATCTGTTTCAGACCGATCGGAGGAAAGCCGCAGTATATCTACACATTTCTTGCGTGGCGCAGAAATCAGCCCTTCAGTCGTGTCACGAAAACGTTCATTGAGTTTTTGAAAGAGAAGTTGAAGTGAGGGAAAACATCTGCGAAAGCAGGTGTTTTTTTGGTTGTCGGGTTCAAGGTTCAGGGTTCAGGTTGGTGGTGCGGCGCAAAATATAATAGAAGCGCCGCAAGTTTTGAGATTAACATAAAATGCGTCGCCCCTTAGAGAAGGGGCAGGCCGAAGGCCAGGGATAGACTGTCTCGAAGAGGCGGAATTCTGCAGAATGTTCATCGAGGAGCTTTGGATAGCAGGAATACCGATTGATGCAGATAGTATGCTGACCGCTACGTAGAGTTGTGCCCCTTTGGGGCACTTTATCTTCTGCCTTTCGGGCATCCCCTTCTCTAAGTAATGCTATTAAGTTAAGAAAATCGTTGGCTGCATAGCGTCTTGCTTCCCCCTTCGGGGGAAGTGCCGAAGGCAATAGGAGCATGCTAGCGGTATGGCGTGCTATGTTGAATAGTCCGTTGCTATCGATATTCCAACACTTTCATGCAATACCGCTACGTTGCCCCCTCATCTCGCTTCGCTCGAAATGGCGTCTCACTGGATTTTCGCGTCGCTTCGCTCCTAAAAATCCAGTTCGCTTGCACAAGCCCTTCAGGCAGCTCCCCCGATGGGGAGCCAAGAACGTTCTGCTGCTTATCTTAATAGCATTACTTCTCTAAAGGGAAACCCCTCTTACGATATTTTCAAATCATTCGCTGCGTTTATTATTTTTATGCATCGCACCACCCTGTTGAACCCTCAGAACCTGTTGAACCCATCAACCTGAACCCCGAACCTTGAACCCATTAAACGTTTTTTTCATGCCTTTTCACTATCCAAATTCATAATCCATAAGTATTTGCTATGCAGCAGTATTCTGCCTATACTAATGACAGAAGAAACGAAGGGAGGGGCATGAACGATGACGATCCAATGGAAAAGGCGGCTTGCTGCAGGACTTGTGCTTGCGGTGCTGCCGCTTACCATGACCGCGGGATTCTTGAATTTTCATTGCGAGGAAGTCCGCGCCGCGCAGGTGATCAAAGAGGAGAAAGGGGCGTACGGCTGCCTGACCTGGCCGCAGAATCTGAATGCCGTCAGAAGCGAGGTGGAGATTTTCAAAGAGATCCCCAAAGACCTGCGAGCGGATACTCCGATAGCCAATGCGATTTACAGGAATACCCAGGTATACACGAATAGCCTCATGCTGGATATGAGACAGCTGCAGGCAGAGAAGCCTCTTTTTTATCGTGTACGGGCGTACGATCTGGATGGACATCCGATCGGCTCCTATTCGCAGCCGGCAGATGTGGAGAGCGCACTTTTCAAGACGGAGCGCAATGCGCCCATCCCGCACAATCCCTATGGCAAGGGAAATGGCAGCGTTCTTCTGTATCCGGTCTATGCCTACACAGGAAATCCGAATGCCGCACGCTATGAGATCGAAGTCACGTCAAAGTATCCGGAAAATCTCCATGGCTTCTCGCCATCCGTACACCGCATTTATGCGGCTAAGACAGAACTCACCGATCTCTATGATGATGCGCCGCGGACGGGAACCTACTACTGGCGCGTCAGGGGAATGGACAGCACGGGGAAACCCGTGGGTGAGTGGAGCCTGCCGCAGGAGATCAAAAATCCGGTGAAGCATTGGAAGGTGGCTGTCTATGGCGACAGCATTTCTCACGGCGGCGGTCATCTCTCCTTTGGGCCGGCTGACCTCGCCTACAGCTATGAGTCGTATCTGGACTTTCCTTCGATCAATCTTTCCCAAAGCGGGGATACGAGTGAGGCCATGGTCATGCGCTTCGAGAAGGACGTGCTTCCTTTTTCGCCGGAGTACCTTCTCATCATGGGCGGGACGAACAGTCTTCGCGCCGGTGTCCCGGCGGCGGATGTGATCTCTGACCTGAAGGAGATCCAGAGAAAGTGCCGCGAGCATGGTATCACGCCCATCCTGATGACGCTCCCTCCGATCAATCCTGAAAACATACAAAAGGCTTTTCATGAACCGACCTATGAGGGCTGGAAAGCGTCTTTCGCCGAGGTGAATGCTTTCATACGCGGTGAGGTCCATATCGATACCGCCGCGCCCTTTGAAGAGATGGAAGAGCTTCCCACCTGGCTCGCGCTGGACGGCATTCACGGCGACTGGAATATGAAGCGCATGATGGCGGAGGTCATCAATCGGGAATTTCCAAAGGTGGTAGCTGGTGACTAAGGATTGGTGATTGGGGAATTCAGGGGGCGGCGTGTCTTATGACTGCAAGGCATCAGCGTTTCCTTAGTTCTTCGTACCATCATCTTGAGCGGAGGGGCTAGGACGCCGCACCAGAAAAATGGGGCATGAGTCGCAGGATCTCGCATGATCTCTGGAGAACCTTCTTGCCCTGTCCGTTTTTTATTCAATATGTAAGCAGAAAGGATTATGCTATGGTTAAACAGACAGCAGGACGCACTATTCTGGGGAATTTTGCGCCGAAATTTGCAGCACTCAATGATGATGTTCTTTTTGGTGAAGTGTGGAGCCGAGAGGAGAAACTGTCGCGCAAGCTCCGTTCCATCATCACGGTCAGCGCATTGATCGGGAAGGGCATGACAGATGCGTCTCTTGCCTACCATTTGAAGGAAGCCAAAAAGAATGGCGTGACGCAGGAGGAAATGGCAGAACTTCTGACGCACGTTGCTTTTTACGCCGGTTGGCCTAATGCATGGGCGGCCTTCCATCTTGCCATGGAGGTCTATGAGAATGGGGACGCAGAGCACGGCGGCCTCTTTGGGCAGGGCGAGCCGAATACGGCTTACGCGAAGTATTTCACCGGGAATTCCTATTTGAAGGTGATTTCTAAAGCAGGCGATCCGCTGACCATATGCCAAGTGACTTTCGAACCTGGATGCCGCAACCACTGGCATATTCACCACGCCAAGAGCGGGGGCGGGCAGGTGCTCATCTGTGTCGATGGCGAAGGCTGGTATCAGGAAGAAGGAAAAGAGGCGCAGAGCCTAAAAGCAGGCGATATCGTGGAAATCTCCGCAAATGTGAAACACTGGCATGGGGCAAAGAAGGAGAGTTGGTTCAGCCATCTGGCTTTTGAGATCCCGGGGACCGATCTTTCTAATGAGTGGTGCGAGGAAGTCAGCGCGGCAGCCTATGACGCGCTGACTCGCTGAAGAGGTGTCTATGAAGATACTGATTGTTTACTACAGCTATAGTCATGGAAATACGAAAAAGATCGCAGAAGCGCTGAGAAAAGCTACAGGGGCTGACATCGAACGTATCGAAACGGTCAAGAAGTACGGTCCCTATGAGGAAACAGTCGAAGTGGGACAGACGGAAGTGCAGAAAGGCTATTGCCCGCCGCTTCGTCCGATGAAGAAGGATATCGCGGGATATGATGTGATTGCTTTGGGATCGCCGACCTGGTGGTACACCATGGCGCCTGCCATGCGCACCTTCGTGACGACGCATGACTTCACTGGAAAGAAAATGATTTTCTTCACGACACATGGCGGCTGGCCAGGGAGCGCCATCAAGCATCTTAAGAATTTCACCCATGCGGATGAAGTACTCGGGACGATAGAAGTCCGCTTTGACTCGAATGGGGGCGACGAACAGATTACGCCGGAAAAGGACGTGGACGCTTGGATTTCTATGATGAAGAAGAAAGTGCGAGGGTAGAATGGATGTGCAACAGCAAGAGCTCGAAAAGATGAAAATCAAAGAGCTCAGAAAAGAACGCTTCCGTCTGCTGGACGATATTCACGAAAAGCAGCAGCAGCTCGATCAGATCGATTACCAGATTTATCAGAAGAAAAATGAAGAGGGAAAGGAAGGATCATGATGTGGAAGAAAGCGATCGCTCTTTCGTGTGCGTTTCTGGCAGCGGGAGGGTTAACCGGCTGCGGGAGAACCACGGGTGTGCCTCATCTCGAGGACAAAGCAGAAGGCGCATCGAGCGAAACCCATATGGTGAAGAAAGATGGCAAAGCCATCGTAGTATATTTTTCTGCGACAGGGAATACAAAACGTGCTGCGGAAATCATTGCGCGCACCAAAGGGCTGGATGTATGGGAAATCAAGCCGAAAGGACCCTATACGGATTCGGATCTCAATTATAGAAATGACAACAGCCGCGTCAGCCGCGAACATCAGGATCGGAGCCTTATGCCGGAGATCGATGGGGATGTACCTGATTGGGATAGCTATGAGACGGTTTTTCTGGGGTATCCGATCTGGTGGGGCGAAGCGCCGAACATTGTGTATCATTTTGTGCGGAGTCATGACTTTTCCGGAAAGCAGATTATTCCTTTCTGCACATCGTATTCCAGTGATCTTGGAGACAGCGATGTGCTGCTAGAAGAAACGGCCAAGAGCGGCGAATGGTTCCCCGGCACCCGCTTCTCCGGCGGCGTATCTGAAGGCGATCTCATCGACTGGACAAAGCATTTCTGACGGGTCTTTATGAGAAATGTCTATCTTTCCCTGTCATTTGGCGTAAAAGTAGGGAAAGACACTTGACAAGCATGAAACATGATTTATAATAAAAGCATGTTTTAAGAGCATGAGCATATTGTCTGTGTCTTAAAGCAAACCATTGCCTGCGTTTCGCGTGACGGGCGAGTCATCCCGCCGTGGTATACCCCTATACCACGGGTTTCCCGCTTTCCCCATAGCCCCGATGACATCCCATCGCCTTCACAAGAGCGCAGGCAGAAAAGAGCGGGTCTCCCCTAATTTCCCGCTCTTTTTCTATTGCATTTTTCTGATGGATGACTGATTGGCTTCATGTACTTCCACGTCCCATGCCCCGCGTAGGAAAAGATTTTCTGATCTTCCCGATGAAAATCAGTCCTGTCCGGCAGATTTTCTTATTTGTTAAATTGACAATTCGTTTTATTATATTTTATAATTAACCAAATGCACTTGAAATAGTGTATCCTTATTTAGGGGAGAGTTGTTTTTTGAGTTTTCGGGGTCATTCGGAGTTTGGCCTCATTGTTCATGAAAAGGGGACATAATCATGGCACCAGCAGCATCAAGAGCTGAACGTATGGTGGGCGTTCGTGCGAATATTCTTAACACCGCTAAAAGACTTTTTTTGGAACAGGGGTATAAAAAGACAACCATTCGACAGATCGTACAGGAGTCCGGGATCACCTCGGGCAGTATCTACAATCTGTTTGACAATAAAGACGCTGTTTTCTCGGCCATTACGAATGAACTTTGCCAGGTGATCGTGGATGAGGTGGAGAAGCGCTTCTCTGATAAACCGCTGGAATATCACTATGCAGCGATCCTGGCGGTCGAGCTGTATGCGATCGAGAAGAAATCTGTTTTCCGTGAACTCTACTATGAAGCCTATACGGAGCCAAAGATTTTCGAAGCCCTGCTCCATACGCATTTGGATCTCGCAGATCACTACCTCGCAGAGGCAGACTGTATGGGCTATCTGAAGCCGGATGAATATTATGCACGCATGCTCCTTTCCAAAGGCGCCATGCTCGGTTATATGCAAGCCTTCGACTTTGACCGCACCGGGCCTGTCCGTGTGCTTCGAAGAGAGCTTGCCTCCCTCATCCTGCTGTCTCTCGGGCTGAAGAAACGGGATATCAAAGACCTGTACTCCTTTATGCTGGAGATCGAGGATGAATGCAGCGAGATCATCGAAGTGATCCTTGACAGCGTGCATCAGTCGTAGGGCGGGGATAGTGAGTGAGTATCCCGGTAGATCTGTGACTGGTGGCCGAAGGCTGCTTGGGGCGCCGCCTCAGCCAATAGACAAATGGATAGCGATCCCAAAGCGTGAGAGATAGAGTCTCTCACGTTTTTTTATTTGAAAAAAGTTTCATAAAAGCTATTGCAATTTTATGCACAACGCTGTATAATTATCACATCGTCAAACAAGCCCATGTGAAAGGGCTGATGAAATTGTCTATATTATTTGGAAAGGCGGCATTATCATGACAGATATTAAAAGCGTAAAGAAAGTAGTTCTTGCCTATTCCGGTGGTCTGGATACCTCCGTTATCATTCCGTGGCTGAAAGAAACCTATGGCTGTGAAGTCATTGCCTGCACCGTGAATCTGGGACAGCCGGAAGACTTCGAAGCCATCCACAAGAAGGCGCTCGCATCCGGTGCTGAATATGCAGAGACTCTTGATGTTCGCAAAGAATTCATTGAAGAATATGCATACAAAGTCCTTCAGGCAGATGGCCGTTATGAAGGCAAGTACCTGCTCGGTACCTCCTTCGCTCGTCCACTGATCGGCAAATGCCTCGTCGACATGGCAAAGAAATATGGCGCTGATGCCATCTGCCACGGCGCGACCGGCAAAGGCAATGACCAGGTTCGTTTCGAACTCACCATCAAAGCACTGGCTCCGCATATGAAGATCATCGCTCCATGGCGTATCTGGGATATGAAGTCCCGTGAAGATGAAATGGCTTATGCAGAAGCACATGGTGTGCCGATCGACAAGTATGATGAAAAGCAGACTGATGAAGAAAAGGCTGCACAGAAATACCCATACTCCATGGACTGGAACATGTGGCATCTGTCCCATGAAGGCGATGATCTGGAAAATCCGGCAAATGCGCCACACAAGGATATGTACCTCGTCACCTGCGATCCGGAAGAAGCTCCGGATAAGCCGGAGATCGTCACCATCGATTTTGAAAAAGGCATCCCGACCGCTGTCAATGGCAAGAAGATGGACGGCGTAGAGCTCGTCAATACACTGAACGCCATCGGCGCACGCAACGGCATCGGCATCGATGACCTCGTAGAAAACCGCCTCGTCGGCATGAAGTCCCGCGGCGTCTATGAAAACCCATGCGGTTCCATCCTTTTCTACGCACACACCGAACTGGAACGCCTCTGCCTTGACCGCGCGACCTTCCATTTCAAAGAAATCGCTGCTGTAAAATACTCGGAGCTCGTATATGACGGGATGTGGTTCGCACCGCTGCGCGAAGCACTGCAGGCCTTCGCTGACAAGACCTCTGAAACCGTTACCGGCAAAGTCACCCTTCGCCTCTACAAGGGCAACATCATGTCCAATGGCGCAGAAAGCCCATACTCCCTGTATAATGAAGAATTCGTCACCTTCGGTGAAGATGATGTATACAATCAGGCAGATGCAGAAGGCTTCATCAACCTCTTCGGCCTGCCGCTCACCATCCGCGCTCTCATGAAGGAGAAGAATGCAAAATGAGTGATATGATGTGGGGCGGACGCTTCACGAAGGCAGAGGAAAAGAATGCACTGGATTTCAATGCATCCATTTCCTATGACTGCCGCATGTATCGTGAAGACATCGCCGGCTCTATCGCCCATGCAAAAATGCTGGCGGCTCATGGGATCATTTCCAAAGAGGATCAGGAAAAGATCACCAAGGGTCTTCTCTCTATCAAAAAAGAGATCGATGAAGGGACATTCCCTTTCTCCGTCGAACTCGAAGATATTCATATGAATATCGAAAAACGTCTCACCGAGGAGATCGGTGATGCCGGCGCCCGCCTCCACACGGCGAGAAGCCGCAATGACCAGTGCGCGCTGGATCTCCATATGTACATGAAGAGAAATATCGCGCGCCTGTCTGAAAAGCTCATCGCCGTCTTAGAAGCCCTCCTCGCTGCTTCCAAGAAATATCAGGACGTCATCCTGCCGGGCTACACCCACATGCAGCGCGCGCAGCCGGTCCTCTTCGCTCATCACATGCTCGCGTACTTTGCGATGCTCGAGCGTGACTTCAAGCGTCTCGAAGACTGCTACGATATGTGTGACATGTCGCCGATCGGCGCCTGTGCGCTGGCAGGGACCACGTACCCGACACATCCCGAGGAAGAAGCGAATGACCTTCACTTCGCCTCCGTCTATGGAAACAGCCTCGATGCGGTCTCGGATCGCGACTACCTTCTCCAGTTTCTCTCCTTCGCATCGATCTGTGCGATGCATCTCTCGCGTCTGTCGGAAGAATTCATCTACTGGTCCACCAGCGAATTCCAGTTCATCGAGCTTGATGACGGATACTCCACAGGCAGCTCTATCATGCCGCAGAAGAAGAATCCGGACATGTGTGAGCTCATTCGCGGCAAAACCGGCCGTGTCTATGGACACCTCATCGGTCTTCTGACCGTCATGAAGGGTCTGCCGCTGGCCTATGACAAGGACATGCAGGAAGATAAGGAAGGCGTCTTTGATGCCTTGGATACCCTGTACTTCGCCCTCGACATCTATGCCGGCATGATCTCCACCATGACTGTCAATGGCGATCACACCCGCCAAGTCCTTGAAAGCGACTTCTCGAATGCGACCGACATGGCAGACTACCTTGCGAAGAAAGGCCTGCCTTTCCGTCAGGCGCATGCCGTCGTCGGAAATGCGGTCCACTACTGCATCGAGCACCATAAGGTTCTTCTGGATCTCTCCATGGAGGAATTCAGATCCATGAGCCCGCTCTTTGAAGAAGATATCAAAGAAGCCCTCTCTATCGAAAACTGCGTGAAGAACCGTGAAAGCTACGGCGGCACAGGGCCGAAGTCCGTAGAACGTCAGCAGATACACGCAGGGGACATGATCGCTAAGATGAAAGAAATGTCCGCGTCTTGGAAAGAGGAAATGGCGTTTCTTGGATGAGTGACTGGTGACTAGGGATTAGCAGCTAGGGATTAGAAATCACGTTTCTCTGAACTGCCTCATTGATGTAACCACGGCGTTCCCGCCTGGTATAGACAATTTCACAAGCAAAAAGCCCATCGTCTGATGGGCTTTTTGCTTGTGAGAAGGGCGGGGCATGGTGGCGGCTCTCTCATATGGCAGGATATGCTTTTATCGGATCTGGTGAGCCGCGCGATCACTAAAAAAGAAGGCACCAGAAAGAAGATGCCTTCTTTTTTTCTTATCTTTCCGGCGGAAGTCCGGCATATTCTCTGGCGAAGTCAGAGAAATTCTCGATGATATAGCGCTTCAGCATATCTGCCGGGGGAGAGAGCTTCTCGCCTTTTTTCCACGAAAGGCTGATGTAGCGCGAGCAGCTCGGAGAGGAGATCGGCACCAGCGCGACATGGTCGCCGCCGACACCGTGCCATGTGATGCGCGGCGCGAAGGATACACCGAGGCCGGCGCGGATGAATTCACGTACCGTCATCGGGCTGTCGCTCTCGAGTACCACGTGTGGGACAAAGCCTGCCATGCGGCAGTAGAAGTCTGTGATGGTACGAAGGGAAGAGCCTGCTTCCAGAGAAATGAATCCCGCTTTCTCAAATTCATCCAGATTGACAGATGATTTTCTGGCATGCGGATCCGTATCCGGCATAGCCAGCATGATGTCTTCCTTGAGGAGCGTCACAGAGTGGTCATTCTCGATCGGATTGATGGAGGAGGACAGGAAGAGATCCACATGATTCTGGTTCTGTTGCCCCGGCTTATTGTGCTGCTGCAGGATCTCGAAACGGATATCCGGATGCTCCTGACGGAAACGGGTGAGGAAAGCAGGAATGATCATAGAAGCCGCGAAAAGAGAAATGGTGACGGTGAGTTTTTGTGCTTCCTTGGTATCAGCCAGCTCCTTCTGCGCGCCGTGCAGCTCCTGCATGATGCGGTTCGTATGGCGAAGCAGGATCTCGCCATATCTTGTGAGGACGATGTTTCGACCGCTTCGGGAAAAGAGCGGTACGCCGAGCTCTGTCTCAAGTACCTTGATGGTATGGGACAGGGACGGCTGGGAAATGTGAAGGGCTTCTGCTGCGCGCGTCAGGTGCTGCAGCTCGGCTGTCTTTTGGAAATAGCTCAGGGCGAGCAATGTCAATTTCATGGAGATCCCCCAAATGATTGATAGAAAAAACAAAAAATCGAATATCACTTATAAGTATTATACTCTTACATATGGAAATTATCAATCAATCTTTCTTCTTATGCACTGAAATTTAAGAATCCTCAAAGAGATATCGGCTGTCTTGCGGTTCAAAAAAGTCCCGCACATTCATGGGAGCTAAAATCATCAAGAACTGTCGGGCATAAGAAAGATAACGGGAAGGAATACATGGTCAATGGAAGTGACTTATTCATAGATAACAGGCAATGAATCGATAGATAAAGTCTTGGTTCACTCGGAAGCCCGCGTTCTTAAACCGCCCCTTCATTTATAGTATAATAGGAAAAATGATAAGCATTTTGGAAAGGAGCTTTTCTATGAAGAGGAAAAAAACTGCCCCTATGACGAAGGCAGAACGCATCGCTGCCGCCATTCGTGGAGATGCAGTAGACCGTGTACCATACTCGCTGTGGTCTTATCTGCCGATGATCGATCTCGATCCCGCAGCGAATGCGGAACATACCTATGATTTCTATAAGACCTATGACGTCGATATCTTGAAGACGATGAATAACGGTATGTACAGCGTCGAAGACTTCGGCGTGACAGCCGATTATTCAGACATTGAAAGAGGCGGCGTGGCGAAAATCATTTCCACTCCGGTCCATACGCCGGAAGATTGGCTGAAAATCAAGCCGGTCTCACTCCATGAGGGGGCGCTGGCTCGTGAGCAGGACTACCTGAAGAGACTGCTGAAGAAGACCAATGGCGAAGTGCCTGTCATTTTCACCGTCTTCAGTCCGCTGACTACGGCAAACAAACTGTGTCCGCACATGATGGAGCACATCGCTTCCGGTCATGGAGAGCAAGTGAAGGCAGCCCTGACTGCCATCACAGAGACCACCTGCGCCCTCGTCCAGCGCGTCATTGAGCTGGGGGCGGATGGCATTTTCTTTGCGACGCAGCTCTCCTCGTATGATCTGGTGAAGGAGGATCTCTACAAAGAGTACGGCATGCCCTATGATATCGCGGTCCTTTCCGCTTCGCAGGGCTGGTGCAATGTGCTGCATGCCCATGGAAAGCACATCATGTTCCCCCTGCTTCGGAAATATCCCGTTCAGATCTTCAACTGGCATGCATGGGAATCTCTGCCGGGCATCCACGAGGCGCAGGTCATGACCGGTAAGTGCATCATGGCTGGCCTTGAACGCATGGATATCACCGACGGACATAAAAATGAGATCGAGCACCAGATCTATGAGACGCTTAGAGAGACGGGCGGCCGCCATGTCATTCTCTCGCCCGGCTGCGTCATCCGCTATCCGCTGGATCCAGATATGCTTTCCTTCGTCAGGAAGGCCAAGGGAGAAATAGAAACGAAACTATTGGGGACTAATGACTAATGACTAATGACTAATGACTAATGACTAATGACTAATGACTAATGACT
>OJJV01000086.1_pt1 | contig 108541 bp, 102 predicted proteins | sample 1596391 | NCBI WGS metagenome assembly OJJV01 (sample SAMEA4350164, study PRJEB24818) | metagenome | biome: human; feature: gut; material: faeces | place: Denmark | collected 2013-09
TACAACAACCGCAGGATTAAGGCAAAGCTAAAGGGCTTGCCGCCTGCAATTCACAGACAGCAAGCCCTTTCGGCTGCTTGAACAATTTTTACTTCAGAATATTGTCTAACTTTTTGGGGTCACTTCAAATTTGCTCTCACGGTGTTTTATTGTAATTTACAGTTCGACGTATTCGTCTCTGCCAGCGCCGACGGAGACATACTTTATCTTGCAGCCGACGGCGGCTTCAAGATAGCGGATATAATCCATCGCGGCCTTGGGCAGATCCTCGGGCTTGCGGCAGCCGGAGATATCGCCGAAGCCTTCCATGTACTCAAACACGGGCTTCGCGGCGTTCAGGCGCTCGCCTACGGGGAACTTCTCGGTTATCTCGCCGTTGATGTCATACGCGACGCAGACGGGGATCTTGTCCATGTAGGACAGCACGTCCATCTTCGTCAGGGCGATGCAGTCGGCACCGTGCATACGCACGCCGTAGCGGGAGGCGGGGATATCGAACGCGCCGACTCTTCTGGGTCTGCCGGTCGCCGCGCCGTATTCGCCGCCTGCACGGCGCAGAGCCTCGGCCTCGTCGCCGAACATCTCGACCGTGAACGGACCCTCGCCGACGCAGGAAGAGTATGCCTTCATAATGCCGATGGTCTTATCGAGCTTCAGTCCGGGGATACCGGCGCCGATCGTGGCGTAGCCCGCCAGGGTGCAGGACGAGGAGGTGTAGGGGTAGATGCCGAACTCGATATCACGCAGCGCGCCGAGCTGAGCCTCGAACATGATGTTCTCCCCTGCCGTGGCTGCGTCATAGAGATAGTCGGAAACGTCGGTGATGTAGGGCTTGATGGGATCGCCGAACTCGTGCAGCCACGCGAGGATATCCTCGGCCTTGACCGGCTCATGGCCGTAGCCGCGGACGGTGAGGTTTTTCCACTCGGTGAGGTCGGCGACCCTTTCCGGCAGCTTATCGGGCGCGAACAGGTCGCCCATTCTGATGGCCTTCTTCATATACTTATCCGCATAAACGGGGCCGATGCCGCGGCGGGTGGAGCCGAACTTCTTATCCTTGAGGCGATCCTCTTCCATGATGTCCTGCATCTTGTGCCAGGGCAGGCAGATGACCGCTTTGTCGCTGATCTTCAGGTTGTCGGGGCCGATATGGATGCCCTTCTCACGCAGGGACTGTATCTCGTGAACGAGGTGCTCAAGGTCGATGACCATGCCGTTGCCCATGACGTTCACTGTGCCCTCGCGGGATATGCCGGAGGGGAGCAGGTTCAGAACAATTTTACCGTGGTCGTTTATAACGGTGTGTCCCGCGTTGTTGCCGCCCTGATAGCGGCAGACTATATCATAATCGGCGCTGAGCAGATCGACCATGCGGCCCTTGCCCTCATCGCCCCAGTTGATACCTACAACGGCTGTTAACATTTTTGCGTCCTCCTGATTTTTATATATTTATCTCCGCCGCAGGCTCCGCGGCAATGACATCGCGGTTCGCGTCGAGCACGGCGCGGACGGCCTTCAAATATTCCTTGGTCTGCTCCTCGGCCATGCCGGTGAAGTGTCCCTCGGATATTATGCCCTGAATTTCTTCCCGCGTGAGCTTGAACACGGGATCGGCAGCGATGCGCTCGAGCAGATCGTTGTCCGCTCCCTCCTGCTTCACGGCGAGTCCCGCCGCGACGGAGTGCTTCCGTATCGCCTCATGCAGCTCCTGCCGGTCGCCGCCCTTTCTGACGCAGTACATGAGAATGTTCTCCGTCGCCATAAACGGCAGCTCCGCATTCAGATGCTTCTCTATCACCTTCGGGTAGACGGTCAGGCCGCCGACGATGTTGGCGTACAGCGTGAGTATGCCGTCCACGGCGAGAAACGCCTCCGGAATGCTTATGCGGCGGTTGGCGGAATCGTCCAGCGTGCGCTCCAGCCACTGCGCGCCCGCGGTCATGGCAGGGTTCTGCGCGTCGGCTATCACGTAGCGAGCCAGCGCCGAGATGCGCTCGCAGCGCATGGGGTTTCGCTTGTAGGCCATGGCGGAGGAGCCGACCTGCTTCGACTCGAACGGCTCGTCCAGCTCCTTCATATGCGCCATCAGGCGGACGTCGTTCGTAAACTTCATCGCGCTCTGCGCGATGCCCGAGAGCACCGACAGCGTGAAGAAATCCACCTTGCGTGTGTATGTCTGGCCGCTGACGGCATAGACGTCGGAGAAGCCCATCTTCTCCGCGATGAGCGCTTCGAGCTTTTTGACCTTCTCCCCGTCGCCGTCGAACAGCGCGAGGAAGCTCGCCGCGGTGCCGGTCGTGCCGCGGCATCCGAGGAGCTTGAGGTTCCCTGCCGCGAAATCCAGCTGCTCAAGATCGAGCATCAGATCCTGCATCCACAGCGCCGCGCGCTTGCCGAGTGTCGTCGGCTGGGCGGCCTGAAAATGCGTATAGGCCAGCGTCGGCAGCGCCTTGTATTTCTCCGCAAAATCCGCGAGAGCGGCGATCGCGCGCAGAAGCCCCGCGCGTATCTCCGCGAAAGCCTGCCGCTGGAGAATGATATCCGTGTTGTCGCCGACATAGCAGCTCGTCGCGCCGAGATGGATTATCGGCATCGCCTTCGGGCAGGCCGCGCCGAAGGTATGGATATGCGCCATAACGTCGTGGCGCAGCTCGTGCTCCTTCTTCGCCGCAAGCTCATAGTCGATGTCGGTCAGGTGCGCGCGCATCTCGTCAAGCTGTTCGTCGGTGATGTTCAGCCCCAGCTCCTGCTCGCTCTCCGCGAGCGCGAGCCACAGTCTGCGCCAGGTCGAAAACTTATTGTCGGCAGAGAATATCTGCTGCATTTTTTTACCCGCGTAGCGGCTGCAAAGGGGGCTTTCATAGCTGTCGGTCATGCCGTGTTCCTCCGTTCGTACAGAATACAGGCAAAATCAAAAACGTCCATCGGAGAAGGACGAGCCCTTCCGATGGACGCCGTTGTCCACGGGCGAAATATTACTATGCGCATAGTGATTTGTCAATAAAAATTTTGAAAAAATATTGTAAATTCAAGGCTTACGCGCCCGTTCAGATCACATAGTCCCCAGGCGCTTCGTTTCCGAGCAGATCCGAGAGGCTTATGTTGTCAAAATACTCGTTCGTGAGCCGGTAATATTCCCTCCACATCGGCAATGTTTTGCAGTATGCAGCACGGCTGCACGGCTTCGCGCCGCATTCGAGGCACGACACCGGCGCAAGCTCGCCTTCCGTCGCGCGCAGCACTTCTCCGGCCGTGATATCCTCCGGCGCGCGGCACAGCCGGTATCCGCCGCCCTTGCCGTGGACGCCCTCAACAAATCCGGCCTTTGTCAGCAGCGGCACTATCTTCTCTATATATTTCAGCGATATCTCCTGCCGTGCGGCGACCTCCTTCATCGGCGTATAGCCGCCCTGAGGCCGCTCCGCAAGGTCGAGCATAATGCGCAGCGAATATCTGCCGCGTGTTGATATCATAGTTTCAGCTCCTAACCTGAATGACCCCGCCGCCGAGGACGGTGTCCCCGTCGTACAGCACCGCCGCCTGACCCGGCGTTATCGCGCGCTGCGGCTCGTCAAACAATATCTCTGCCTCGGAATCGCCTCGCGGCGTGACCCACGCCCAATGCTCCGTCTGGCGGTAGCGTATCTTCACGCGGCAGCGCACCGGCGCGTCCGGCGTCTCGCCGGATATCCAGTTGAACTCCACCGCCCGCGCATCGCGCCTGTACAGCTCCGACTCTGCGCCGAGAGTTACGGTGTTCTTCACCGGATCTATCGCCGTGACAAAGCGCTTTTCCGGCAGCGACAGACCAAGCCCGCGATGCTGGCCTATCGTATAGCGTATCACTCCGGCGTGACGGCCGAGGACATGCCCCTCCGCGTCCACAAAGTCGCCGGACTCGGACTTCTTTCCGGTATGCAGCTCGATTATTTTCGCGTAGTCGCCGTCCGGAGCGAAACAGATGTCCTGACTGTCTGGCTTCTGCGCGTTGATGAATCCGCCGCGCTCCGCAAGTTGGCGCGTCTCTCTCTTGTTCAGCTCGCCCAGCGGGAACAGCGTCCTCGCAAGCTGCGCCTGCGTCATCGCGTACAGCACATAGCTCTGATCCTTCGACGGGTCGAGCGCCTTTTTCAGCAGATATTTCTCGCCGCTGCGCTCGATGCGGGCATAGTGTCCGGTCGCTATATGGCTGCACCGGAGGATGTCCGCGCGGTCAAAGAGCTTTGCAAACTTCATGCAGCGGTTGCAGTCGATGCAGGGGTTCGGGGTCATGCCCATGCAGTATTGCGCGGCAAAGCGGTCGATGACTTTTTCCCGAAAATCGTCCGAAAAATTAAAGACGTAGTACGGCATGCCGAGCCGGTACGCCACGCTGCGCGCGTCCTCGACATCGTCGAGCGAGCAGCAGGTGTGCCCCTTGGATATGCCCGCGTCCTCGTTTGAGTACAGCTTCATCGTGCAGCCGATGCACTCGTTTCCGGCGCTTTTCAGGAGCAGGGCGGCGACGCTGGAATCAACGCCGCCGCTCATTGCAACAAGTATTCTCATTTATATCAGTCCGCGAACAGCGGGGTGGAGAGGTAGCGGTCGCCGGTATCGGGCAGGAGGACGACTATGTTCTTGCCCTCGTTCTCCGAACGCTTTGCAAGCTCTATCGCTGCCCAGACAGCCGCGCCGGAGGATATGCCGACCAGCACGCCCTCGGTCTTGCCGATGAGCTTGCCGACCGCGAACGCGTCCTCGTTGGCGACGGGGATTATCTCGTCATACACCTTGGTATCCAGCACGTCCGGCACGAAGCCCGCGCCGATGCCCTGTATCTTGTGCGCTCCGGCGACGCCGGTGGACAGCACCGCGGAAGTCGCAGGCTCCACCGCGACGACCTTCACGCCGGGCACTTTCTCCTTGAGGTACTTGCCGACGCCGGTGATCGTGCCGCCGGTGCCGACGCCGGCCACGAAGTAATCAACCGCGCCGTCGGTATCGGCGACGATCTCAGGGCCGGTGGTCAGATAGTGCGCCTTGGGGTTCGCAGGATTGACGAACTGGCCGGGCACGAAGCTGTTCGGGATCTCCTTCGCCAGCTCGTCGGCCTTGGCTATTGCGCCCTTCATGCCCTTTGCGCCCTCGGTGAGCACCAGCTCCGCGCCGAAAGCCTTCATCAGCTGACGGCGTTCGACCGACATGGTGTCGGGCATGACGATGATTATTCTGTATCCGCGCGCAGCTGCGACGGAGGCGAGGCCGATGCCGGTGTTGCCGGAGGTCGGCTCGATGATGACGGATCCTTCCTTCAGAAGTCCTTTCTCCTCGGCGTCGTCTATCATGGTCTTCGCGACGCGATCCTTGACGGAGCCTGCGGGGTTCAGGTACTCAAGCTTTGCAAGCACCTTGGCCTTGAGGCCGAGCTTCTTCTCGATATGGGTCAGCTCCAGAAGCGGAGTTTTGCCTATAAGCTGGTCAGCAGATGTATAAATAGCGGACATAACGATATCTCCTTTTATTTTATAATTTATATTTTTACAGTTTTCAGTCAGTTAAAATGCAGCTTCCTGCAACATCGGAAATATGCGTCATATATTCTCATATCAAAAGCCTCCTACATAAGTACCACTTACTCGGTAGGTAAGTTGTATTAAAGCACTGGATGCCCGTTTTGTCAAGTCTGAAATCAAAAAATCACGGCAAAATTTTCCGCCGTGATCTTTATAGCAGTATCAGCGCACTTTGGGTCTTATGACTGCGATGCTGTTGAGTATGGGGAGGCTGTGCTTCCTGCCGTAGGCCATGTATTCCCCGCGGTTTATATAGTACTCCCTGCCCCATGACGATATGCGCAGCCACTCCTCGTCCATCCCCGTGACGACCACGTAGTGTGCGCGGGCGGTGCAGCTTTTGACGAGCGTTCCGTCCGACTCACGGCGGTAGAACGGCAGGTTGTTCTTCTGCCAGAACAGCGGGAAATTCGGCCCAACGGCCAGGATCACCGGAATGTCGCGCATCAGCATAAGCTCAATATTTTCAAACAGGCTCCCGCTCCGCGCGCCCCAATGTATCGAATACGGCATACGCCAGCGCAGGAAAAACAGCTCCAGCCCGCCCGTGAGCATGAGCCCGTTTATACCCCGCCCGGGAATGAGCGGCAGAAAGCCCCGACGCAGCCGCGACGCGAAGGAGTTATACACGCTCAGCGGGACGCTCTGCCCGTCCTCCCCCGCCGCGAACGGGCAGGTGCCGCCCGAATGGCGGCTGAGGTACAGTATCACATCCAGCCCCGCGATCACGCCGCAACCGCAGGCGCGCATCGTCGCGTCCGGATGCGCGCTCTGGCTACCGCCGTAGCTGTGCAGGCCGTTCTGCTCCGTAGATATGTATTCGTGCGCCAAGCCGAGCGCCGATGGTGAAAAAACGTTCCTCATGCCGATCCGCCCTGTCTTTCATTATAGATTCAGTATACCCCGAAGCCTCGGCTTTTTCAACTCCGTTCCGCTCGAGGCGCTGGTCAGCTCATCCATCTTTTGTATATGTTGCTGGACTTTTATAGCTGAAAAGCGCTTTTATGGTTGACTTTACTGGTAAATTAGTATATCTTGATATAAGTAGAAGATTAGTCCTTTTTGATGGAAGGTAACAGATATATGGAAAAGAAATTGTTCGTTCCCGGCCGGACGGAGCTTGCCGGCAACCACACGGATCACCAGCAGGGCAGGATCCTGGCCTCCGCCGTTGACCTCGGCCTGTACGCCGATTTTGAGAAGAACGGCGAAAACGCCATCCACATCCACTCCGAAGGTTACAGCGATTTTACGGTCAGGCTGAACCACACCGCCGTGCGCACCGGTGAATTCGGTACGCCGAAATCCCTCGTCCGCGGCATGATCGCGGCCTTCCGCGAACTTGGTCTGGACTGCGGCGGCTTCAACGCCGAGATCAGAACGACGCTGCCCGCGGGTTCTGGTCTGAGTTCGTCCGCGGCATACACCGTGCTCATTGGCAAGATCCTGAGCGAGCTGTTCAACGACGGCAAGGTCGATCCTGTTGTCATCGCCCGCGCAGCGCAGCAGTCCGAGAACCAATATTTCGGCAAGCCCTGCGGCCTTATGGATCAGCTGACCTGCTCTCTTGGGCACACAGTCTATGTCGATTTCCACACGAACGAGATCGAGCCGGTACAGGCCGATTTCCATTCCATGGGGCTCACCCTCTGCCTTACCGATACCGGCGGCAGCCATGCCGGACTTGACACTTCATACGCGCGCATCCCCGCCGACATGGTGTACATCGCGAACCTCTTCGACAAGGGCGTCCTCGGCGATGTCGATCCGGAGGAGTTTCGCCGCAAGGGCTGGGATCCCGCAAACCGTCCGGTGCGCCGCGCGATGCATTTCTTCAATGAGAATGAGAGAGTCCCGCTTATGCGCGACGCGCTCAAGCGCGGTGACGGCGCGACCTATATGCGCCTGATGAACGAGTCCGGCCGCTCCTCGGAGGAGCTGCTGAACAATATCATCACCAGCGCGACCGGAGACACGAAGCTTGCTCAAGGGCTTGACCGCAGCCGCAAGCTGCTCGAGGGCAAAGGCGCATGGCGCGTACACGGCGGCGGCTTCGCCGGCTGCGTGCAGGCGCTGATGCCGACCGACTACTTCCCCACTTACAAAGAGGATATGGAAAAAGCCTTCGGCGGCGGAAGCTGCCGCGAGATACGCTTGGTATAATGAACAGGCCGGACAACATTTTTCGTTGTCCGGCCTGATTTTCGCCTGCTTATATGAGCGTTTTCAGCACGGCTTCCGCGCAGCGCATTCCGTCTACCGCGGCGGAGGATATCCCGCCCGCGTAGCCCGCGCCCTCGCCGCAGGGGTATAGTCCCTCTATCGCCGAGGACAGTGTTTCCCCGCGGAGTATGCGCACCGGCGAGGACGAGCGCGTCTCCGGCGCGGTCAGCACCGCATCCGGCGCGTCGAACCCGTGAAGCTTCTTCCCAAGCTCCGGTATCGCCTTTTCCAGCACCGACGTTATCCGTTCCGGAAGCACGTCGTGCAGCTCACACCAGGCCACGCCCGGGCGGTAGCTGGGCTTCACCTCGCCTGCGCCTGTGCTCGCGCGGTGCGCGAGGAAATCCCCCGCAAGCTGCGCCGGTGCGCAGTAGCTGCCGCTGACGGCGTAGGCCGCGCGCTCGATCTCGCGCTGCCAGTACATTCCGCCGAGCGTGCTCTTGTCCGGAAAATCCTCGGTGTGCAGCGTGACGAGCAGGGCGGAATTTGCGTTCTCGCCGTCGCGCCGCGAATAGCTCATGCCGTTGGTGACAACGCCGCCCGTCTCGGACGCCGCGGCGAACACCTCGCCGCCGGGGCACATGCAGAAGGTATAGGCGCTTGTGCCGTCGGGCAGGTGGACGTTCAGCGAATAGTCCGCCGCAGGCAGATCGCCGCGCTCGCGCCCGTACTGCGCAAGGTCGATGTTTTTTTGCAGGTGCTCTATGCGTACACCCATGGAAAACGGCTTCGGCTGCATCGGCACGCCCTGCGCGTTCAGGTTCTCAAAGGTGTCGCGCGCCGAATGGCCGATGGCAAGTATCAGCCGCTCGCAGGGCAGGGTATACTCATTCTCCGCGCAATGGACGACCGCGCCGGTGAGCCGCCCGCACGCGAAGTTCAGCCGCTCCAGCCGGTGCCCGAAGCGCACCTCTCCGCCGAGGGCGATGACCTCGCGGCGGATGTTCTGCACGACGTCTATCAGAATATCCGTGCCGATATGAGGCTTCGCGTCGTAGATGACGCTCTCCGGCGCACCGTGCGCGGCAAACTCGCGCAGCATCCAGCCCATTCGCCGATCCTTCGTGCCGGTGTTGAGCTTTCCGTCAGAAAAGGTTCCCGCGCCGCCCTCGCCGAACTGCACGTTGCTCTCCGGCTGCAGCTCCCCGCCCGCGCGCAGCGCGTCCACCGCTTTCTTGCGGCTGACCGCGTCCATGCCGCGCTCAAGCACGATCGGCCGCGCTCCGGCCTTTGCCAGCACAAGCGCCGCAAACATGCCCGCGGGGCCGAAGCCGACGATGACCGGCCGCTTCTCCGGCGCGGCGACATGCGGGATATCATACACCGGCTCCGCATATTCGCTCACGTCTGCGCTCTTTGCGTGGGCGATCGCTTTCTGCTCATCACCATGAAGCGCCGCCGCCACGGCACAGATATAGTGAATGTCGCTCTTCTTCCGCGCGTCAAGCGAACGCTTCACGAGCTTCAGCTCTTTTATTTCCCGCTCCGGAATACGTAGTTTTTTTGCGGCCGGACCGCGCAGCGCATCAAGCGGCTGCTCCGGCGCGAGCCGCAGATTTCTCACAAGTATCATTTGCCAAGTCTCCCCGCGAGCCGCCCGCTCGCCCAAGCCCATTGCAGATTGTATCCGCCGCAGTCCCCGTCAACGTCCAGCAGCTCGCCGCACACAAACAGCCGCGGCATAAACCAGCTCTCCAGCGTCTCCGGATCAAAGCCGCCGGTTTTGATGCCGCCGGCCGTCACCTGCGCGCAGTCAAAGCCCTCCGTGCCGAGCAGTGCCAGCCGGAAATTCCGACAGGCGTCGGCGACGCGCTCCAGCTCCTCATCCTCAAGCAGACGCAGCGGAGCCTGCGCGCCGATACCGGCGTATTTTATCATCATCCGTCCAAGACGGTTATGCAGCATTCCGGTCAGAAGCTCCTCCGCGGGCAGGTCGGGGAGCGCCGCGCGCCGCGCGCGCAGCAGCTCCAGCACTCGCTCCCTCGGGTAGTCCCGCAGGAAATCGATGCTCAGCGTCAGCTTCCCGTCCTCGGAAGCGGCGCGGCGCGAAATATCAAACGCCGCGGGGCCGGACACGCCGGTCTCGGTGAATTGCAGCTCGCCGCGCCCCTCGCAGAGCGTCTCTTCTCCGCGCTGGAGACTGATGCGGCAGTCCGCCCGAACGCCCTTCAGCGCGCGGGGGTACTCCGGTGCGGTCAGCAGCTGCACCAGCGACGGGCGCAGCGCGGTGGCCTTGTGGCCGAGCGGCTTCAGAAGCTCGTACCCGTCCCGTACGCCGCCAAGCTTGCTGCCCGCAGCGCCGCCGCAGGCGACTATCAGCCAGTCCGCGTGCAGCGAGCCGCCATCGTATTTTATCTCATATCCGCCGTCCGCGCGCAGAATTTCGCGCGCAACAACGCCGGTGCGCAGCTCCACTCCGGCGCGGTCCAGCTCGAAGCGCAGCACGTCCACAACGGAGTTTGCGGAGTTTGACAGCGGGTAGACCCGCCCGCCGTACTCCTCCGTCATCAGCAGACCCAGCGAGGCGAAATAATCCATCGCGGCCCGCGGCGGGAATTTTTCCAGCGCGGGGCGGACAAAATCCGCGTTCTCACCATGATAATTCTCCGCCGCGGCTCCGGTGTTCGTCAGGTTGCAGCGGCCGTTCCCGGTCGCGAGCAGCTTTCGCCCGACGCGCTGCTGCCGCTCCAGCAGCACCACGCGTCTGCTCCCGTCCTCCGCCGCGGTCAGCGCCGCCATCATGCCCGACGCCCCGCCGCCTATAATAACAACTGTCTCCATAGTTAACCCCTGTACAAAATGTCGTGTGCGACCGGCTCATAGAACATGCCGCTGACCTCCGCCACATCGCGGCTGAGCGAGAGTATCCACATCATTTTCGCAAGCGCGGCCTCGGTGGTCATGTCGTAGGCTTCGAGGACGTTCGGATTATCCTTGAGCCGGTGGCCGACGCTGTACACCGAGAGGTCGGAGCCCTCGTTCTGCACCTGCGTGGTGACGACGATAAACTTCCCCACGCCGGTGTACTTCCTGATGACCTCGAACAGCTTATCGTCGCTGTACGACGGCAGGCCGCCGACGCCGAAGCACTCCATGATCAGCGCGTCCTTGCGCGAGAGCATGAAGTCCAGCAGTTCGAAGTCCGTGCCGGGTATCATCTTTATCAGGCCGATATTCGGGTCGAGCGCGTCATAGAATTTCGGCTCCGGCAGGCTGCTGGGGCTTATATAGCTGATGAGCCGGTGATCCTGTAGTGTGGCGAGGTACGGATAATTTATGCTGGAAAAGGCCGCATAGCTCTTTGAGCAGGTCTTGCGGGCACGGGTGCCGAGGATTACGCGGCCGTTGAAGACAATGTTTACGCCGGAGAGTTTCTCTGAGCAGGCGCAGACGAAGGCGTCCATAAGATTGAGCTTCGAGTCTGTCGAGTCGTAATTGATGGGCTTCTGCGAGCCGGTCAGAATTATCGGCTTTCCCGAGCCCTGCACCAGGTACGAGAGCGCCGCGGCAGTATAGGCCATGGTGTCCGTGCCGTGGCTGATGACGAAGCCGTCATACCGTGCATAATTCTCCCGCAGTGCCGCCGCGATCCGCGTCCAGTGCGCTGGGGTGACGTTCGTGCTGTCGATGCTGAACAGGGACAGGCAGTCCACGCGGCACAGGCCGGATATCGCCGGAACATACCGCAGCAGCTGCTCCGGAGTCAGCTCCGGTGTCAACCCGTCGTCAGTCATCTCGGAGGCAATCGTTCCCCCAGTGCCTATCATAAGGATATTTTTCATACGCACCTCCGCAAAAGCGTCCGTTTCTATACCTTTTATTATATCAAGCGCGCGGGGCATATGCAATAAATTCGTGCGCCGCGCCGCAAGTTCAAGGTTTGAACAATTATTATCGTTGAATTATTAAGAAAACCAAGGTATAATACCCTCAGCTAGTAATGGAACGGGAGTCTGACATGGGCAGCGCGAAATTTACATTCAAAAGATACGAAAAAAAATATCTGCTGTCCCGCGAGAAATACGAGGCGCTGCGGCAGCTCCTCGATCCGCACATCGTACCGGACGAGTACTTTGAGAGCACGGTATGCAGCATATACTACGACAATGACGACTACCACCTGATCCGCTATTCCATAGAGCGCCCCGTCTACAAGGAAAAGCTCCGCCTGCGAAGCTACAATGTTCCCGCCGGCGGCGACTCCGTGTTCGTGGAGCTGAAGAAGAAATACAAGGGTGTCGTGTACAAGCGCCGCATCCGTATGCGCGCGGACGAAGCGCCGGACTATCTCAACGGGAGCATCCCCGCGCCGAAGCCCAGCCAGATGTCGCGCGAGATAGACTGGTTCCTTCGCCAGAACAAGCCCAAGCCGAAGGTGTTCATCGCGTGCGACCGGCAGGCCTATGTCGCGTCGGACGATCCCGATCTGCGCATAACCTTTGACCACAACATGCGCTGGCGCGAGACGGAGCTGGATCTCCGCGCGGGCAGCCACGGCGAGCCACTGGCCGCGGACGGTATGGTGCTGCTGGAGATCAAAGCGCCCGGAGCCGTGCCGCTGTGGCTGGCGCACATTCTCGGCGAGCTGGACGTTTTCCCGACCGGATTTTCAAAATACGGCGTCTGCTACAGAGACAATATCCTTGAGAAATACATAAACGGAGTGATAACCTGTGTTTAACAGCCTGCTTTCCCCTGCAATAACGCTTTTCTCTTTCCTCGCCTGCATGGCGACGGCAATAGTCCTCGGCGTACTCACGGCGCTGGTCTTTTCCTTCCGCAGCCGCCACAGCAGTTCGTTCACGCTGGCGCTGGCGCTGCTGCCCGCCGCGGTCACGATGGTCATCATAATGGTCAACGGCAACGTCGGCGCGGGACTCGCGGTGGCGGGCACCTTCGCCCTCGTGCGCTTCCGCAGCGCGCAGGGAACGGCAAGGGAGATCGTCGGGCTGTTCCTCTCGATGTCGATTGGCCTTGTCTGCGGCATGGGCTATATATATGTTGCCATGCTGTATTTCGTGATAATGGCAGCGTTCGTGCTGCTGCTGACGCTCGTGAAATTCGGCGAGCGCAACTCCGGCAGCCGCATGCTCAAGATAACCATCCCCGAGACGCTCGATTACGACGGCCTGTTTGACGATCTGTTCGATAAGTACACGAGCTACCACGAGCTGGTGCGCGTCAAGACCACGAACATGGGGACGCTCTACGAGCTGAGCTACCTTATAAATCTCAAGTCCGACAGCGGCACCAAGGCCTTCATAGACGACCTGCGCTGCCGCAACGGCAACCTCAACATCATCTGCGGCCGCGAGACCGATAAGGACTCCATATAAACCGGCGATCATTTTGCGGCGAGTCCGCACGGAGGATTAACACGCAATGAAAAACAGCAAATTATATCTTACACTCCTGCTTGTCACGATATTCTGCGCCGCGCTGCTCTGCGGCTGCGGCAGCGGTACTGCCGCGCCTGAGGACACGGCCACGAAAATAGAGCTCACCGGCGACGGCGCAACCTTCACGGGCGGCGGCGTGGCGGTAAACGGCAGCGTCGTGACCATTTCCGCCGCCGGGGAATATTCCGTCAGCGGTACGCTCGACAACGGGCAGATAGTCATAAACACCGGCGACGAGGCGATGAAAGTGACTCTCACGCTCAATAACGCCAGCATCACCTGCCTTGACGCACCGGCCATCATAGTCGAAAAGGCCGACAAACTCAAGCTTGTCCTTGCGGACGGCAGTGAGAACACCGTCACCTCCGGCGTTGAGGGTACTGCCCCGGCGGCGGACGCTTCCGGTGCGGCCATCTTCTCCAAGGATGACCTTGACATTGAGGGCAGCGGCAAGCTGACCGTCAACGGCTATATAAACAACGGCATCGCCAGCAAAAACGACCTGAAGGTTCAGGGCGGCTATGTCACCGTGAACGCAGTCAACAACGGCCTGCGCGGCGCGGACTCCGTCCAGATCGAGGCGGGTACGCTCGTTATTTCCGCTGGGAACGACGGCATCAAATCCGCAACCACCGATAAGGACGGCAAGGGCTTTATCACCGTCAACGGCGGCGACGTGACCGTTTCGGCCTCCGGCGACGGCATCGACGCGGCCACCACGCTGGACATCACGGGCGGCACGCTCCGCGTCGATACGCTCGGCGACGGCGTGGACGCGAGCAGCAAGGCGCTGAAGGCCGAGACGAGCATCAGCATTTCCGGCGGCGAGCTGGAGCTGAACAGCATTGACGCCGCGGTCAGATGCGTGGCCGACGTGAACATCTCCGGCGGCAGCATCAATATCAGCTCCGCGGCCGACGGTATTCAGGCCGGCAAGAATATAAACGGCTTCCCCAGCGAGACCGGAACCGCGACGATATCCGGCGGCAGCCTGTTCATAAGCTCCGCCAAGCGCGCCATTGACGCAAAGGATTCCCTCAGCATCACGGGCGGCACGGTGTTCGCGCTGAGCGGGTCGAAAAAAGTGCTGGAAGCCGAAGCGGACGGCCAGCCCTATGTCTCGTACAAGTTCAGCGGCAGCGCCGGAAACGACGTGCAGTTCGGCGAGCTCGCCACGGTCACTGCGAAGTATGATTTCACCTCGATCCTCTTCTCCTCTTCGGAGCTTGCGAGCGGAGCCGAGTACACCGTCACCTGCGGCCAGCGCAGCGAAACCGTCACCGCGTGACGAACATTTTCAGCAAATAAAACATGGCGGCAATCGCCTCCACATATGCAAATACCCCACCGGAGCTTTCGCAAGTCCGGTGGGGTTATTTATCATTCTTTATTTTCCGTCTCGTCAGGCGCTTCGCAGGCCGCATCTCCTTCGACCTTTCTGCGAAGCTCGTTGAGTTCGCAGCGCAGCGCCGCAAGCTCCGTGCTCACAGGGTCGGACACGCTGACCTGATCGACGTCGCCCACGTAGTTGACCTTCTTACCCGCGATCCTCACGACCTTGGCCGGCACGCCGACCGCCGTGCTGTCCGGCGGTATCTCGCTGAGCACCACGGAGTTCGACGCGATGCGGCTGTTATCCCCGACGGTGAACGGCCCCAGCACCTTTGCGCCCGCGCCGATCAGAACATTATTCCCGATGGTCGGATGGCGCTTGCCGACGTCCTTGCCCGTGCCGCCAAGCGTCACGCCGTGATATATCAGGCAGTCGTCGCCGATCTCGGCGGTCTCGCCGATCACGATGCCCATGCCGTGGTCGATGACCAGCCGCTTGCCGATCTTCGCGCCGGGGTGAATCTCTATGCCCGTACGGTGACGGCTGCACTGCGAGATGAATCTGGCCAGGAACTTCAGGTTGTGCTCATAACACCAGTGCGCCTTGCGGTGGCTGCGCACGGCCTTCAGGCCGGGGTACAGAAAATATATCTCCAGCGAGCTGCGCGCCGCCGGATCGCGCGCCTTATAGGCTTCAATTGTTTCTTTTAAATCTTTAAACATACTTCTCCCTCGTTTACATTGATTGATGCGCCGTAACATTTTATGCGGGAGCCGGTACATCGCTCGATCCAAGGGAGGCTTCGATATGCCATTGTTTGTCTCTCCAAATTCTTTAATCCCTATCTTTTATATAGGAATATTATATACTACATCCGCGGCGCTGTCAACCGCGCGGGCACTTCGGGACGGCGACGACCGGCGCGTCAAGCTTCTCCGGCTCGATAACGTTACCGTCGAGCATGACGACATTGTCCATCAGCCGCAGGAAGTCCCCTACCGGCGCAATGACGTCATATCCGAAGCCGTCTCCGCGGTAGTGCATCGGCACCGTCACCGCGGGCGCGATTTTTTTCGCAAGCTCCGCCGCCTGCCGCGCGTCGATGGTGTAAAACCCGCCGACCGGGATCATCAGCACGTCCACGCGGCCAAGCGCCGCAAGCTGCTCCGGACTGAGCATGTGCCCAAGGTCGCCCATATGCAGCACGCGCAGGCCGTCCGCCTCCACAAGCGTCATCATGTTTTTGCCGCGCTTCGCGCCTTTCACGTCGTCGTGCCAGCAGTCGAAGCGCCGTATCTCAAAATCGGGCTTCCGCCCGTTCAGCTCCACGCCTTCGGGATAAAAGTGATCCGCGTGCTCATGGCTGCATATCACGGCGTCCGCCCTCAGCGTCGGCAGAACCAGCCCCGGAACGCTGCCGGGCGCATACGGGTCAAACACGACCGAGCCGCTGCGGCTCTCTAGCAGAAAGCAGGAATGTCCGCACCATGTAAGTTTCATACAATCAGCCCCCTTTCGGGTAATTATACCAGAAGCGGCGGCACACTTCAACAAATTTAAGTTGACCATCATGCCGCAAAATGGTATATTTATCGCGTACGGCATTTTGGACAGCGCAAGCCGCTGTTGAACATATAGTATGGAGGATCACATGAAGGGAAACAAAACCATTCGTATAATACTTGGGATAGTTCTTCTGATTCTGCTCGGTATATATCTGTACCTCACCGGCAGCGCAAGGGCTAACGGCAAGAAGTTTCAGGAGCTGGCCGCCGCCACGCCGACCGTGACTCCGACGGAGACAGTCCAGCCAGAGGAGACGCCGGAAGTCACCGAAGCGCCGGTCGAGACGCCGGAACCATCTCCGGAGCCGGTCGAGAATTCCCTGCCGGATATTGATATAACTAGCTGGGAGTTCATACTTGCGAATCCCACACACGACATCGGCGATTATGCTCCAACCATTGATTACCTTGAGGGGCAGCCTTTGGATTCGCGCATAGTCGAACCTATGCGGGAATTTGTAGCGGCAGCACGTGCTCAGGGGCTAAGTGTGTATTTGTCTTCCGGATACAGGGACTATACGTTGCAGACCCAACTGTTCAACCGCAAACTTGGTCAGGGCTACAGCCCTGAGGACGCGGCAAAGATCGTCGCCAAGCCCGGCACCAGCGAGCACCAGACCGGTCTGGCCTGCGACATAACCGACGTTTACCGCGACCCCAAAACCATCGAAGAGTGCGAAAACACCGCTACCTATCAGTGGATGAGCCAGCATTGTCAGGAGTACGGCTTCATCGTCCGCTTCCCCGACGGCAAGTCGGACATCACCGGAATCATGTACGAGCCGTGGCACTTCCGCTATGTCGGTGTCGAGGCGGCGACATATATAATGGAAAACGGCCTCTGCTTTGAAGAATTCCTCGATCTCTACCAGCAGACACCCGCCGAAGGCTGATAAAAATGCTCTGCGTTTCAAACGGACAGTTTGGAACGCAGAGCGTTTTTTGTTATAGTATGCAGACGTAGTGACATATAGTGCATGGTTTCTTTTCCCTATTGGCAATAATCAATAGACTGGCGACCCCTCAGTCAGCTTCGCTGACAGCGTCTCGCTGCGGCTCGGTCACGGCGCGGCTCTGACATGCTACCAGCATGTCATTCACTACCGCGCCGCCGCTTCGCTACCTAAAAGGGGCGCCAAAGTGTGCCCGGCAGTTTACTTTACCCGCGGGACGGCGCGGAAATCCTCGCCCGTGACGCGCACCGTCACGCCGCCCGCGCTGACGTCGAATATCCGCGCTTTGAAATCCTCCGCCGATTCTTCCGGAATGTACGCATGTATCGTTACCGCCGCGCCGTAATCCAGCCCCGCGACGATGCCGCCGAAGGCCGTTATCTCCTGCTTGAGCTTCTCGGCCGCGGCGTACGAACAGTCGAGCGCCGTCTCGACCCAGCGCCGCACAACGGATATGCCCGCAGCGTCAAGCGCGTCCTTCGCGCTCTTGGTGTACGCGCGCAGAAGCCCACCCGCGCCGAGCAGAATTCCGCCGAAATACCGCGTCACGACGCAGACGACGTTGCACACACCCTCGCGCCGGAACACCTCCAGCATCGGAATGCCCGCCGTGCCCTGCGGCTCGCCGTCGTCCGAATAGCGCTCAGGGCCGTCCTTGATTATGTAGCACCAGCAGTTGTGCCGCGCGTCATAATATTTCTTTTTCATCTCCGCGACGAAGGCGCGCGCCTCCTCCTCGCTCTCCACGGGGCGCACATGCCCCAGAAACTCGGAGCGCTTTTCGACAAAGCTTGCCTCCCCCGGCGCGGTCGGGACGCAATATTCAGTCATGCTCCCACTCCTCACGGGTGATCTTATAATAAAGGGTCTCGTACTCGGGCATACCGTCAAGAAGCGCCGCCCGCACAGTCATGCTAACTGCGAATTTGAAGCCGCATTTTTCAATCACGCGGCGGGACTTGTCGTTCCCGGCAAAATGAGAGCACCACACGCTCTCCGCGCCGTCATTAAAGCAGCGGCCGATCAGCGCACGGACGGCTTCGGGGATATAGCCATTGCCCCAATAGGGGCGGCCTATCCAATAGCCGATCTCCGGTTCGCCGTCCGCACCGGAGGCGTCCGTCGGGAACGCACCGACGCTGCCGACCGGCTCGTCGCTCGGCTTTATCGTCACCGCCCACGTCTTGTCCTCTATCAGCACCTCGCGCAGAACGCGCAGGCTGTCCTCAACGCTCGTATGCACCGGCCAGCCCGCCGCGGGGCCGACCGCCGGATCGCTCGCGTACTTATATAAATTTTCCGCGTCGTCCTCGCGCCACGGACGCATCACGAGACGTTCGGTCTCGAAAACGCTCATTCCCAATCCTCCTTCGGCTCGACGTAGCCGGGGATATATTTTTTCACGCGCCCCAGCACGTCCGGCGTGACGATGGCCTCGGCGGTGATGCCGGTGTCCGTGTACTCCATGCTCAGTACTGCCGCCTCGCGCTTGAGCAGATCGACGATCCCCGCGTCGGAGTACGGTATCTCAATCCTGACCTGCTTTTTGCCGCGGTCAAGCATCTCCAGCAGCTTGCTGACCAGCGCGTCCGCGCCCTCGCCGCTTCTGGCGGAGATGCAAACGATGTCGTCCCCGTGCGGCAGGATGCCGATATACGCGTCGCACTTGTTGAACACGCGCAGGCACGGAGTCTCGCTCGCGCCGAGCTGACTGATAAGTCCGTCCACAACGCGCGCCTGCGCCTCCCACTCCGGATTCGAGATGTCGATAACGTGCAGCAGCACGTCGGCATAGCTCAGCTCCTCAAGCGTCGCCTTGAAGGCTTCGATGAGGTGCGTCGGCAGCTTGCGGATGAAGCCGACGGTGTCGGACAGCAGCACCTCCTGCGTCTCGTCGAGCCGCAGACGGCGAGTCGTGGTGTCCAGCGTGTCGAATAGCCTGTCGTTTGCTGGGATGTCTGAGCCGGTCAGGCAGTTCAGAAGCGTCGATTTACCGGCATTTGTGTAGCCGACGAGCGCGACGACGGGCATGTCGTTCTTCTCGCGGCGGCGGCGCTGTGTGCTTCTGACCTTGCGCACCGCGGCCAGCTCCTCCTCGAGCTTCTGTATCTTGCGGCGGATGTGGCGGCGGTCGGTCTCAAGCTGAGTTTCGCCGGGGCCGCGGGTGCCGATAGGCGAGGAGCCGCCGGATGCGGTCTGGCGCACAAGGTGCGTCCACATACCGGTCAGGCGCGGCAGCAGATATTTATACTGCGCCAGCTCAACCTGAAGCTGACCCTCGCGGGTCTGCGCGCGCTGGGCGAAAATATCGAGTATCAGGCCGGAGCGGTCAAGAACCTTGACGCCCAGCTCCTCGGACAGCACGCGCATCTGGGACGGGGTCAGCTCATTGTCGAACACCGCTAGGTCGCAGTCGTTCATTGCGATAAGCTCCTTCATCTCGCGCACCTTGCCGTCGCCGATGAAGCTGCGCGGATCGGGCGTCGGGCGGCTCTGCATTATTATGGCCACCGTGTCGCCGCCGGCGGTATCGACAAGCGCCGCCAGCTCCTCCATGGATATCTCGGTGGAGCGCTCGCTCTCGTCCATGCTCGCCGCCGACAGTCCCGCCAGCACCGCGCGTTCTCTTTTTATCTCAGTGTTTTCCATTTGAATTTTTCCTTTGAATATGCTTGAATATATTAGTATATCGTAGTATATCGCAAAAGCGCCGGTTTGCCAACAAAAATATCAGATCAGGCTGCGCCGACGGCGCTTGCGGCGGGAGACTTCGCCCTTGCAGTCTACAAGTATTATGTCGCTGCCGATGCGGACTATGCTCTGCCACGGCAGCACGTAGTCATCCTCGCGGCCAAGCAGGCCGAAAAACTTCGCGCGCCCCGGCGTGACCAGTGACACGATGCGCCCCTCGGCGTCGTCAAACTCCATGTCACAGGCGTAGCCCAGCCGGAAGCCGCTGTTGACGTCGATGACCTCCTTATACCGTAGCTCGGAAAAATAGCTTATCATAAAATCACCGCCTTTGTAAAATATACGAAGGCGGTGATTTGTCCTATTAATCGAAAATTTTACCCGTTCTGCGAGGGCTGGCGCGCCTTGGGGATGGATATCGTCAGGATCAGCGAGTCGTCCGTCTCCTCGCGCTGGATACCGGCGTCGATGCCGCCCTGCTTCATCAGGTCGATACTGCGGGAGAGCGTGTTGAGGAACACGCGCACGTCCTTCAGCACGAAGGTCCGCCGCTTCTCCGGCTTCTCCTCGTCTTTCTGCTCCGCCTCCTCCGGCGCCGAGAGCAGCGCGTCTATGTACGCGTCCGTCGCGGCGACGGTCAGGCCGTTGTCAACGATATATTCCAGCGCCGCCCGCTGCGCGACGGGATTCGGCAGGCGTAGCAGCGCGCGGCCGTGCCGCTCGGTCAGGCCATTCTGGCGCAGCGATTCGAGCACGTCGCTCGGCAGCTTCAGCAGCCGCAGCTTGTTTGCGACAGCCGACTGCGATTTGCCGATGCGCCGCGCGGCCTCCTCCTGACTCATGCCGAACATGCGGATGAGCTGGCTTATGCCCAGCGCCTCCTCGATGAAGTCCAGGTCGCGCCGCTGCAGATTCTCGACCAGCGCGATGAGGCTCGCGTCCTCCATGTTCACGTCGATGAGGATGCACGGGACTTCCTCCAGCCCCGCAAGCTTCGCCGCGCGCAGGCGGCGCTCCCCCGCCACGAGTTCATATTTGCCGCAGCGCAGACGTACGGTGAGCGGGTTTAATATGCCGTAGCTCTTTATGCTGCCCGACAGCTCCTCCAGCGATTCGTCGTCAAAGCGTTTGCGCGGCTGGACGGGGTTCGGTGTGAGCTCGTCCGTCCGCAGATATACTATGCCGCCGCGCCTGAGCGCGGTCTGGCTTTTCAATGCCTGCATCACAAAACCTCCTTATATTGCGGCTTCATGCTGCAAGCATACACTGTATATTGGGTGAAACGGGGCGAAATCGGAGTTCTTAATTCTTTTTAATCTCTTCCCAGTAGCGCCGCGCGGCCTGCTCGGTCTTGTTGTCGCCGTACTCGTAGTAGCGCGCATTTTTCAGCTCGTCCGGCAGATACTGCTGTCTGACCCAATGGCCGGGGAAATTGTGCGGATACTTGTAGCCCTGCTCGCGCTCGAAGCCCGCGCCGTCGGCGTGAACATTCTGAAGCTCGCGCGGGATGCTGCCGGTGCGCCCGGCGCGGACGTCTGCCATGGCGCGGTCGATGGCGGCGCAGGCAGTGTTCGACTTCGGCGCGGTTGCAAGCAGAAGGCAGGCTTCGGCAAGCGGGAGCTTGGCCTCAGGCAGGCCGAGCTGGAGCGCGGAATCAACGCAGGCCTTGACTATCGGCACCGCCTGCGGATATGCAAGGCCGATGTCCTCACTTGCGGAGCACAGGATGCGCCTGCAGGCACCTATCAGATCGCCGACCTCAAGGAGTCTCGCCAGATAGTGCATCGCCGCGTCCGGGTCGGAGCCGCGCAGTGACTTCATCAGCGCGGAGAGGATGTCGTAGTGGTCGTCCCCGTCGCGGTCATAGCGCATGGCGCTGCGCTGGGTGATGGCCTTCGCGTCGTCCAGCGTGATGACGCCGCCCTCCCCCGCCGCCGAAAACAGCAGCTCCACCGAGTTCATCGCCTTGCGCACGTCGCCGCCGCAGGAGGCGGAGATATGCCGCACGACGCCGTCGGCAAGCGTAAGCGGCGTGCCGCGGCGCGCGTTCATAATGTCCACGGCGCGCAGGACTGCGCCCTCAACGTCGCGCGCGTTGACGGGCTTGAACTCAAACACCGTCGAACGGCTCAGAATCGCGTTGAACACGCAGAAATACGGGTTCTCGGTCGTGGAGGCGATGAGCGTGATGCGCCCGTCCTCGATGAATTCCAGCAGCGACTGCTGCTGCTTTTTGTTGAAATACTGGATCTCATCGAGATACAGCAGCACGCCGCCGGGGGTGAGCATGGTGTCCAGCTCCGCGATTATCTGCTTGATGTCGGCGATACCGGCGGTCGTCGCGTTGAGCTTGCGCAGGCTCCGGTTAGTGCGCTGGGCGATGATGCGCGCGACGGTGGTTTTCCCCGTGCCGGAGGGGCCGTAGAATATCATGTTTGGTATCTGCCCGCTCTCGACGATACGCCGCAGCATACCGCCGGAACCAAGTATATGCTTCTGCCCGACAACGTCGTCAAGACTGTCCGGGCGAATCTCGTCTGCCAATGGTTTATACATGAGCGCTGACCTCTGTGAATCAAAATGTGATAATATTATAGCCTTTTCCACAGCCTTTCGTCAATGGCGTACAGCCCGAAAGAAGCGTCGCACCCCATCTGCGGGACATAAATCCCGCGGATGGGGTGCGTTTTTCATTTCTTTTCTATCAAGGCCAGCTTCTGCTGTCGGGTGAGCCGCTTTATCTGCCACTCGCGGCTCATCGCCGCTTCCTTCGTCTCGTGTTCTTCGCAGTACGCCAGCTCCACCGGCAGATGCGATCGGGTATATTTCGCGCCGCGGCCGCTCCGGTGCGCCTCAAGGCGGGCGTCCAGATCGTTCGTCCAGCCGGTGTAGAGGCTGCCGTCCCCGCAGCGCAGGATATACACATAGTTCATCGCTGCACCTGACGGATGTTTTTCTCGAATTTTGAGCGCGGCCCCATGACCTCATGCCCGCATCCGCAGCAGCGCAGACGGAAATCCGCCCCCGTGCGCAGCACCTCCCATTGCTTGCTGCCGCAGGGGTGCTCCTTTTTCATGGTGAGAATATCGCCGACCTGAATGTCCATTATTCTTCAGCCTTCTCCGCCTTTGCGGGATGCAGTTTCTTCTGAAGCCAATCCTTGCCGTCAACATAGCGGGAGACGATGAAGGAGACGACGTAGTCACCGGCGGCATTGACCATCGTTGCGGGGGGATCGACCAGATTGCCCAGCGCGAGAGCGACGGTGTAGGCCACGGCCAGATTATCGGGGAAGAATATTGTGCAGAGCACCAGCTCGCCAGTACCGCCGCCGCCCGGGACGCCGGACATCGCGACGGACGAGAACACCGCGACGATTATCGCAAGTATCGCTTCCTTAGTGCCGAAGTCCATGCCGAACATACCGAAGAGGAAGGCGACCTTGATTATCGCGCTCATTGCAGAGCCGTCCATGTGCATCGTCGCGCCGAGGGGCAGGACTATTTCGCTGACGTCCTTGGAGATGCCGGTGTCCTCGGCGACCTCCATGTTGGTCGGGATAGTCGCAACGGAGGAGCAGGTGCCGAAGGAGACAGCCGCGGGCTTGAGCAGGTGCTGGAACATGACCTTTGCGGCGCCCTTGCCGCCGCCGAAGCGGGCGTATATCGGCGAGGAGATGAGCATATACGCAAAGCACATCACGTAATAGATTATCAGAGTACGTCCGTAGTCGCCGATGAGTTCGGGGCCGTAGAAGGCGACAAGGTAGGCAAAGAAGCCGAAGAAGCCGATGGGAGCGTAGTAGGTGATGAGCTTGATGACCTTCATCAGGCAATTGGTGAGGTCTGCAAGGATCTTCGCGGTAAGAGTCTCTTTACCGCCGGCCATCTGCACGCCGAAGCCGAAGATTATCGCCGCGATTATCAGCGGAAGTATCGCCTTGCGGCTCCACAGCTCCGCGAAGTCGGGCTTGGTGAAGAAGTTGATTATCATGTCGGCCACGCCGAGGGTCACGCCGACCTCGCCCTGAACGGCGGGGTATTCGCCCTTGACGAGCGGGATGCAGCGGCAGATTATGTACATCAGCACCGACGCTATCGCCGCCGTGACCATGAAGGTCGCTATCGTCACGCCGAGAACTTTACCGGCACGTTTGACATTGCCCATGTTCGCAATGGCGGAGGCGATGGAGCAGAACACCATCGGCACCACGACGCAGAACATCATGTTTATGAACACGGTACCAAGCGGCTCAAGGCAGGTGGCGCCCGGCCAGATAGCGCCGACAATGCAGCCCGCGATGATGCCGGTGAGCATCGAGAGTATGAACCAATAGTCTTTTATGAAGCGTCTGGATCTGGACATGATAGGCTCTCCTTTTTAAACGAGATTACGCTATTATTATATTGCGAAATTCTGCAATGTAAATTGTTCAGATTGCTTGAAACATTGCAAAAAATGCTGTATACTCAACCTAGACTGATTGCCGGAGGCGAAGCATGTCAAAAAACACCGCTTTTGCGCGCGAGGGATATCTGCGCGAGAACTATCATTATTTCCACCTGCGCGACACTGCGGGGCAGGAGCGCGACTTTCACTTCCATGAGTTCGACAAGATCGTGCTGCTGCTGTCCGGACGTGTGGACTATTTCGTCGAGAGCGAGGTATACGCGCTGGAGCCGTGGTCGCTGCTGCTGGTGAAGCACCACACGATACACAAGGCGCTGATCGACAAGAGTGAGCCGTACGACCGCGTGATAATTTATCTCGACCGGAAGTATTTCGAGCGCATCTTCCCCGACATGGGCATCATGGACAGCTTCGACGCCGCCGACCGGCTGGGGCGACATCTGCTGACGCCGACCGAGGCTGAGCGCGAGGAGCTGAAACGCTGCCTGCGCGACTATGAGCAGTGCGAGGCGGACAACGGTACGGGCGCGCAGGCGCTGCGCGATACGCTGATAATGCAGCTGCTCATCCGCATCCGCCGCATGGCCGACAACGGCGACGCCGCCGCGCAGTCCGAAGCGCACTACGACCCGAAGATTGCGCAGGTCATGTCGTACATCAATGAAAATTTATGCGGAGAGCTGAGCGTTGATGTGCTGGCCGAGCGCGTTTTTCTGAGCAAGTATCACTTTATGCGGCTTTTTAAGGCGCAGACCGGCGTGACCGTGCACACATACGTGCGGCAGAAGCGGCTGGTGAACGCGGCGCGGCTCATCCGCGAGGGCACGCCCGCAGCCAAGGCGGCAGCCGACAGCGGATTCACGGACTATTCCGCGTTTCACCGCGCCTTCCGCGAGAGCTTCGGCATGAGCCCCGGAAAGCTGAAAAAATAGTGTGCAGCTTTCCACTTGGGAAAAGTAAAAAATGACCGTAGGATCACTCCTACGGTCATTTTTATTTGGCTTGAAGCTTACTTTGCGAGCGCGCAGGCGGTGCGGGCCGCGAGGCGGGCATTGTTCAGTACGAGCTGGATGTTGCTCTCAAGGCTGTCGCCGCCGGTCAGCTCAACGACGCGGGCGAGCAGGAACGGCGTGGTCTCCTTGCCGTGGACGCCCTGCGCCTTGCACTCGGCCAGAGCCTGATCGATGGCCTTGTCGATGACTTCTTTATCCATCGAGTATTCCTCAGGGATGGGGTTCGTGACGAGCATACCGCCCTTGAACTCAAGGCCGCGCTGGGCGCGGAACATCTCGGCCAGCTCCTCGGGGCTGTCAACGCGGTAATCGACGCTGAAGCCGCTCTTGCGGGTGTAGAACGCGGGCAGCTCGCCGGTGCCGTAGCCAATGACGGGGACGCCCTTGGTCTCCAGATACTCAAGCGTCAGGCCGAGGTCAAGGATCGACTTTGCGCCCGCGCAGACGACCATAACAGGAGTCTGAGCCAGCTCCTCAAGGTCGGCGGAAATGTCCATCGTGGTCTCGGCGCCGCGGTGTACGCCGCCGATGCCGCCGGTGGCGAAGATCTTGATGCCAGCCATGTGGGCGATTATCATGGTGGTGGTGACGGTGGTAGCGCCGTCAACTCCGCGTGCGACGAGCGCGGGCAGGTCGCGGCGGCTGGCCTTGGCGACATCGTGTCCGGCCTTGCCGAGGTGCTCTATTTCCTCATAGGAGAGTCCCGCCTTGAGGCGGCCGCCGATAACGGCGATGGTCGCGGGGACTGCGCCGTTTTCACGTATGGTCTTTTCGACGAGCATAGCGGTCTCAACATTCTTCGGGTAAGGCATACCGTGGGAAATGATGGTGCTCTCCAGCGCGACGACGGGCTTGCCGGCGTCCAGCGCTTCCTGAACCTCAGGTGCTACGTCAAGATACTTATTAAGCATTTTTATACTAACACTCCTTTGATTTTTGCTGTGTCCATTCTATTGCTTTTTACCCAAAAGGTCAAGATGGCAAAATACACAGCTTTTCCGGTCCTCAGTTTTCTCCGGACTTTTCGGCCTTCGCGGCCTTGCGCGCGGCACGTTTTTCGCGGCTGCGGCGATTCCATTTACGCAGAAGCGGCAGCAGCACGACAATCAGCACCGCCAGAATCACAAGCGCGGGCAGCGCACCGACGAACCAGACAAGGAAATCGGAGAAGAAGTCGCCGACGGATTGCAGCCCGTTCTTGAGCGACAGCCACAGCCGCTCGCCGTAGCTTATCTTCGCCTCCGGCGAATACTCGACTACCTCCTCGACGCTGAGGTTGACGGTGCTGTAGCTCACCTGGCGATCCCAGTTCGTGAGCCGTGATTTCACGGAGTCGATATTATAGCGCACGTCGGTCAGCTTATCCTCGATGTTTATTATGTCCTCAACGGTCTCGGCCTTTTCAAGCATGGCGAGCAGACTCTGCTCCTGCGTCTCATATGCGGTCAGTCGCGCCTGCGCGTCGTAATACTGCGCGGTTATATTCTCGGTATAGGTGTGGGTATAGGGGACGTTGCCGATGCCGGGCAGCTCATTCATCAGCGTGCTGAAATTTTTGCTGGGGATGCGGACGGTATAGTCCGCGCTGCGGCGGCCGTAGCTCCCGCGATTATAGATATTCACGCCGCGCACGCTGCTCGACTCGATGAAGCCGCCGTACTGCTCGATGAGCGCGCCGAGCTTTTCGACGGCCGTGTCAAAATCCGTGGTCTCAAGCGTTGCGTCGGCGGAATAGATTATCTTGTCGGGGTTGATATCGCCGCTGCTCTCGCCGGTGCCGTCGGCGGATAGGCCGCCCTCTTCCGCGGCAAGGCCGCCGTAATCGGCCTCTTCGTCGTACGCAATGTCGTCTTTTGCCGCCGACTCCATCGGGGTGGACGCTTCCTGCCTGCTGTCGGAAGCGCTGTTGCTGCTGCTCCCGCAGGCGCAGAGCGAGAAGATCATCAGTGCCGCGAGGAGAAAGGATATCAGCTTTTTCATTTTGTGTACCTCCATTTTTTAATTTTTCGTTGTCCTCTGCCGGTATGACGCATTTGTGCGGAATTATGTTCCGCTTGTTTTGCAAATTCTTAATATTTGTATAGATTCCACGATTTTCGTTTACAGGATGTTAAGATTTTGATATAATGGCTTCAGCTTTTGGGAGATATAAAAATGAAAGGAAAGTGATTGATGGAGACAGGACTGTTCATAGCCTGTGCCGCGCTGACCGCAGCTTGCGCGCTCATCGCCGTGTACTTCATGAAAGCCTGCCGCGAGAAAACATATGACCGCGCCGCAATACTGAAAACCGCCGCCGGACTGTGCTTTCTGATGATCGGCGTGCTGTTCGCCGCCGGTATGAGCGGTGACAAGCGCTTCGCGTGGCTGGTCGCGGGTGGGCTTGCCTTCGGGGTGCTGGGCGATCTGCTGCTCGCGATCCGCTTTATCCGCCCCGCGCAGCATGACCGCTTCTTTGTGAGCGGCGCGCTGTCCTTCGCGGTGGGGCACTGGCTGTACATCTACGCCATGCTCACGAAATACAGCGTGTCCTTCCCTGTCGTACTGACGGTGGGCATCGTCGGGCTTGCAGCCGCGGCGACCTACGTCAAGAGCAAGAAGTCCGATGCCGGACGGCTGATGGTTTTCGGCAGCGTGTATATGGTGATGGTCGTCGCCATGGGTGCGGTGTCGATAAGCGCGGCCACGGTTTCTGTCGGTGCAGCGACGCTGCTGTTCGCGGTGGGCGGGGTGATGTTCCCGATCAGCGACAGTATTCTCAGCGCGTATTCCTTCGGGCCGGATAAGCATTTCGGCCTGAACATCGGCGTCCACGCAACGTATTATCTCGCGCAGATCTGCATAGCATGGTCTCTTGCGTTCATTTGACACAGTTACATATTTTCATTATACTGGCTATTAAAATAACCGTCAAGAAGCTCTTGACGGTTATTTTCAGTCCTTTATCAGTTCGGTCACGACGTGCTGGCACAGCAGCAGTCCGGCCGACGCCGGAACCCAGACCAGCGAGCCGGGGACGCTGCGGCGCCCCGGAGGCGGCGCCTCAAGCTGCTCCGGCTCCATCGGCAGCTCCGGACTGAACACGACCTGATGGTGCTTCACGCCGCGGGCGCGCAGCTCCTTGCGCATCACGCGCGCAAGCGCGCAGTTCGAGGTCTTGGAGATATCGTCGATTCGCAACAGCCCCGCGTCGCGCTTATTGCCGGTGCCGAGCGCGGAAATTATCGGGATGCCGCGCTCAAGGCAGGTGATTATCAGGTCGAGTTTGCAGCTGACGATGTCGATCGCATCGACCACGTAGTCGTAATCGGTGATGAAGCGCTCGCGGTCGGCCGCCTCATAGCGCCCCGCAATGCAGTTTATCTCGATCTGCGGGTTTATATCCCGCAGCCGCCGCGCCACGACCTCCGCCTTCGGCATGCCGACGGTGGATTCCAGCGCGCAGAGCTGGCGGTTTATATTGCTCATGCTCACGGTGTCCTGATCGACAAGGGTCATCCGCCCGACGCCGGAGCGAGCAAGCGCTTCCGCGCACCACGACCCGACGCCGCCGAGGCCAAACACCGCGACGTGGCTGTTCCGCAGCCTGTCCATCGCGCTCTCGCCCAACAGCATCCGTGCCCTGAGGGTACGTTCGTCCATAAAATTCTCCTTTGCAGAAACATGAAAACAGGTGAGAGTCGCCCCTCACCTGTTAATAAATACGGATTTATCAGCCCGCGATGCGCAGCCACCAGCCGGTCGTGACGGTCAGGGCATTGACCTGATCCTCCACCCACTGGCTGACGGTGGTGTTCACGAGGTCGTTCTTTGCAAGCAGGTTGCTGTACAGGTCGCCTTCGCCGACGTAGTACATGACGTGGTAGCCTGCGTAGCTGCTGGACTCACCGTAGACGATGGCGGTGTCGCCCTTCTTGTGACCCTCGAAGCAGAACTTGTCGAACTCCTCGACAGTCGCTCCCTTGTAAACGGTGTCATACAGGCCGCCGTTCTCTGCGGAGCCGGTGTCCTCGGAGTAATCCTTGGCAAGCTCAGCGAAGCTGTCCTCGGTCTTGTCGCCCGCATTGAACTCGGCGAGGATCTCCTCGGCGCGGTTCTTTGCGATCTCCTTGGCCTTGTCGGTGTAGCTGCCGTCAGAATCGGCAACGGCCTTTATCAGGATGTGGCGCACCTGCGCGACGGGATAGTGGTTATCGCTGCGGTCAAGGAACACGACGACGTAGCTGCCGCTGCCGTCCGCCTTGTCAACGACCGTGGCGTCGCCGGCCTTGCGGCCGCTCTCCATGAGCCATTCCTTATAATCGCCGAGGTTACCGCCGGTGATGTTGCTTCGCTCTGTAGCTTCCGCGGTGGGAGCGACCTGTGCGACGGCGCTGTTGAGCATTGCGGTATAGTTATCGTCATCGGGATTCGACTGCTTCAGCGCGGTGTATGCGGTGAGAATATCGTCGGCCGCATCCTTCGCGGCGGCGGTGGTTTCCTCGGTGACGGCGGAGCTGGTGTTGCCGTCGGCGTCAGTGCTCTCGACCTTCTCGGCATTCACAAGATAGTAGCTGAAGGAGAACTTGTCCTGTGCGCCGTCGAGGCTCTGGTAGTGCTCCTCAAGCTCCGCGTCGGTGTATTCGAGGGAGGCCGCGTATTCGCTGGACGCCTTGTTGGCGAGCGCGCTCTTCAGCGCCATCTCGCGCACGATGGCGCTGGTGACACCGGTGCCGTAGTTTGCGGAGAAGTACTTGTCACCGGAAGCGTAGCCGCCGGCGCGGGCGCTGCTGTCGAGAGTTGCGATGCTGTCATCGACTTCGGCGATCTCCTCGTCGGTGAGCGTGACGCCGTTAGCGTCTGCCCATGCGCACAGCGCGGTCATCTGGCTGAGCTCGCTGCGTGCCTCTTCCATGAAGTAGTCGTGCCAGGTGCGCCCGTCGTCATACATGGGGCACTTCTGCTGCTTCAGCCCTGCGATACCGGTGGAGGTGTCGAGTCCGAAGATGCTGGCATAGCTGCCGTAGCTCTGGATCCAGTTATAGTATCTGTTGGCATACACGTAGTTCACCTCTGCGGGGCTGTAGCTGGCGTCCCCAATGGAGATGGCGGTAGTATGAGTGTAGAGGAAGCTGGAATTAAGGAAAAGAATAAGGGCGATGAGCAGGATAACGCCTATCGTTCCAAGAGTCCAGCGGCGGTTGCTCTTGGCCTTTTTCTTCGCCGCTTCCTGTTCAGCGAGAGTCTTTTTGTCGGTGCCTGCTTCGCGGGCTGCCTGACGCTGTTTCTTTTCAGTTGATGCGCTCATTGCAATGTCATCCTTTTTTGTTACGTTTACGCCTGCTGTCCGCAGGTTTTTTTATTATAACTCAAACGCTTGTGAGTTTCAAGCCAATTTGCAGGAATTCACAGTTAATTTATGATATGATGATGTGAGGATCATGCCGCCGGAAGATTTTTGTCATACGTCAGGCCGCCCCCGAATATAATATAGATATCGACTATACAACAGGAGGTATCGCAGCATGGAAACTGACATCGACGACATGATCTTCGGCGACCACAATCCCGGTCCGAGCAGGAGATAAGGTCCGGCATGGATAGTGAAAATATTACGAGCCTGCCGTGGTGAACGTTCATCGCAGCCGGCTCGTGATCATTTATTCCGCCTCCGGTTCGGCGGGCGCGGGAGCGTCCGGTGCATCCTTCATAAACATCCGCTGCATCTGGCCGATTATCGCGCCGGAGAGCACGACGGTCAGCAGCGAGTAGGCGATGCGGCGCAGGGGGATGTAGCTCAGCGACGCGAGCAGGACTACGATGTCCGCCGCGAGGTAGACCCACTGCACATTGCAGCGCAGCAGCTTCCCCACGGACATCGCAAGCGCGTCATCCCCGCCGGGGGCGCCGCCCGCGAGCACGCATATTCCGACTCCGCCGCCGACGAATATCGCGCCGACCACCGCCGCGAGCAGCGGCATTTCGGCGATGCCGGTCCAGAGCCGCGGGAAGCGCTCAAGTATCGCGTAGAACGCGGAGAAGGACAGGCTCGCCACGCCCGAACGGACGATGAAGCTCCAGCCGAGGACGCGCAGCCCGAGCACATAGCAGGCCGCGTTCATCACAAGTGAGGATATCGACGGCGAGAGGCCGAACCAGTGGTCGAGCAACAGGATCAGGCCGAGGACGCCGCCCTCGGTGACGCCGGACTGCGAATGGATATTATAAAGCCCGAAAGCGAGGATAAAGCTGCCGGAGAGCAGCATTATCCAGCTTCTGCGGTCTATATCCTGAAAGATGTGGGAAACGCGGGAGAACAAAATAACAAAACCTTTCTATAATGTGATGCTGGCTCAGTCTGCCGCCTTCATAGAGAGGTAGGCATTTATGAACCCGTCCAGATCGCCGTCCATGACGTTCTGGATGTTGCCGTTTTCATACTCGGTGCGCTGATCCTTGACGAGCTGGTACGGCATGAAAACATAGGAGCGGATGGCGCTGCCGAAATCGATCTTCATCTGCACGCCCTTGATGTCGCTTATCTTCTCAAGGTGCTCGCGCTCCTTGATCTCCGCAAGCTTCGAGCGGAGCATTTCCTTGCAGTTTTCGAGGTTCTGGAAGTGGCTGCGCTCGACCTGGCTGGAGACGACGATGCCGGTAGGTATATGGGTCAGGCGGACTGCGGACGAGGTCTTATTGACCTTCTGGCCGCCTGCGCCGGAGGAGCGGTACACGTCCATCTTGATATCCTCGTCGCGCAGCTCGATCTCCTTATTGTCGGTTATCTCGGGCATTATTTCGACTGCGGCAAAGCTGGTCTGACGGCGGCCGGACGCATCGAACGGGGAGATGCGAACAAGACGGTGCACGCCGTGCTCACTCTTGAGGAAGCCGTAGGCGTTGTCGCCCTCGATCTTGATGGTCGCGGACTTGATGCCCGCCTCGTCGCCATCCTGGTAATCCATGATGGTGTACTTATAGCCGTGGCGCTCCGCCCAGCGGACATACATGCGGTAGAGCATGGACGCCCAGTCCTGTGCCTCCGTGCCGCCCGCGCCGGGATGCAGCGTCAGGAGCGCGTTGTTCGCGTCGTATTCGCCGGTCAGCAGGGTTCCCAGCCGCATAGACTCTGCCTTTTCGGAGAAGTTCTTATACTCGCTCTCCAGCTCCTCGAGCATGGAGTCGTCGTTCTCCTCGATGGCCATCTCGCACATGGTGTACATATCGTCCCACGCAGAGCAGAGCTTCTGATAATTCTCGCATTTGTTCTTGAGGGTCTTCAGCCGCTTCTGGACCTTCTGGGAGTTCTCTACGTCGTTCCAGAAATCAGGGCGCTCGCTGGCAGCCTCCAGCTCTTCTATCTCCTTCTGCGCTGCCTCAAGCTTCAGCGCGCCGCGCAGGACTTCGAGAGTCGGCTTGGCGGCGTTGAGCTTCGACTTATATTCTTCAAATTCAAGCATAGTATTCAGCTACTTTCTAAAAATAATTAACTATGATATTATATACAAAATTCCGCAACTTGTAAATGAGTTTTTTTATCAGCATTTTTAGCGTGTAAACTTGCGTCTTGCGCTTCCATTCCGCGGCGGTTTATGTTATAGTGTATCCGAATGTAAAGATGCGGCCTGCACCGTAAAGACAAAATGTAAAAAAGACAGAGGAGAAATAACGCGATGATTTCACACGGCAAAGAGATCAAGGTGTTCACCGGCAACTCCAACCCTGAGCTTGCACACAACATCTGCGCCCAGCTTTACCAGAACCTCGGCAGCTCCACCGTATCCCAGTTTGCGGACGGCGAGTGCTCGATTTCTGTGTTTGAGCCGGTGCGCGGCAAGGATGTTTTTATCGTTCAGTCCACCTGCGGTCCCGTAAACGACAACCTCATGGAACTGCTTATCATGATCGACGCAATGCGCCGCGCCTCCGCGGGACGCATCACCGCCGTTATACCTTACTTCGGCTACGCGCGTCAGGATCGCAAGGCCAAGAGCCGCGACCCCATTTCCGCAAAGCTCGTTGCAAACCTCATCACCGCCGCTGGCGCTGACAGAGTCCTCACGATGGACCTGCACGCGGCTCAGATTCAGGGCTTCTTCGACATTCCCGTCGACAACCTCATGGGCGCGCACCTCTTCTCCAAGCACTATGTCAAGATGTTCGGCAAGGGCAACGAGGATCTCATGGTCGTCTCGCCCGACGTCGGCAGCACTGCCCGCGCCCGCGCCTTCTCCATGAAGCTCGGCGTGAACATGGCCATCGTTGACAAGCGCCGCGAGAAAGCCAACCAGTCCGAGGTCATGAACATCATCGGCAACGTCGAGGGCAAGACCTGCATCCTGCTCGACGATATCGTCGATACCGCTGGCTCTCTCTGCGGCGCGGCGAAGGCCATCAAGGAGATCGGCGGTGCGAAGGAAGTCTACGCCTGCGCGACCCACGGCGTTCTCTCCGGCCCCGCTCTCGAGCGCATCGAGAACAGCTGCATCAAGGAAATGCTCTTCCTCGACACCATCCCCTACCCCGCGGACAAGCCCAAGCTCGAAAAGATCAGCTACCTGTCCACCGCTCCCGTATTCGCGGAAGCCATCCGCAGAATTTACGAGGAAGTCTCCATCTCCAACCTGTTCGATTAATCTTTTATTTAAGAGGTAAACCATGCTTTTCAAGCGTCAAGGCGGTATAAGCTGGCTTGTCGTGTTCCTCGGCAATCCCGGCACGAAATACGAAATGACCCGTCATAACGCAGGCTTCATGGCCGGAGACGCCATGGCCAAGGCGCAGGGAGCGGCGATAAACCGCTCCCGCTTCAAAGCGCTCACCGGCACCTGCGATATCGGCGGCGAGACCGTCATGCTCATGAAGCCGCAGACATTTATGAATCTGTCCGGCGAGGCGGTGGCTCAGGCAGTGAGCTTTTATAAGCTCGCGCCGGATCACGTCATCGTCGTCTCGGACGAGGTCGCCCTGCCGATAGGGAAGCTCCGCATCCGCACAAAGGGCTCCGCCGGCGGGCACAACGGCCTTAAAAATATCATCGCGCTGCTCGGCACCGATCAGTTCCCGAGGATCCGTATCGGTGTCGGCGCCGCGCCGCACCCTGATTACGACATGGCCGACTGGGTGCTGTCCAGCTTCAAGGGCAAGGACGCGGAGGACATTCTCGCCGCAGCCGCACGCGCAGCCGAGGCTGTCGAATGCTACATCACCAAGGGCGCGGATCGCGCCATGAACCTATATAACTGAAAGTCTGACGGCAGAGGTTTACCCTGCCGTCAATTCAAAAAGGAGGCCGCCATGAAGAAAAACTGTATTGCAATGCTGCTGGCAGGCGGGCAGGGTTCGAGACTCTACGCGCTGACCCAGAACGTGGCAAAGCCCAGCGTTCCATTCGGCGGAAAGTACCGCATAATCGACTTTCCGCTCTCCAACTGCGCAAACTCCGGTATTGACACTGTCGGCGTACTGACCCAGTACCGCCCGCTCCAGCTCAACAGCTACATAGGCAACGGTCAGCCGTGGGATCTTGACGTGTCCGACGGCGGCGTGTACATTCTGCCTCCATATCAGAGCGCAGGTGAGAAGGGCTCATGGTTCTCCGGCACCGCCAACGCAATTTACCAGAACATCGGCTTCATCGAGAACTACGACCCCGAAAACGTGCTCATCCTCTCCGGCGACCACATCTACAAGATGGACTACGCCGACATGCTGCGCGAGCATCTTGAGCATAACGCCGCGTGTACGATATCCGTGCTCCAGGTCTCGATGGACGAGGCGACGCGCTTCGGCATCATGAACCTTGGCGAGGACGGCTACGTCAGCGAGTTTGAGGAGAAGCCCAAGCACCCGAAGAGCGATCTGGCTTCGATGGGCATATACATATTCAATTGGAAGAAGCTGCGCGAGTATCTGATTGCCGACGAGAATGACCCATATTCCAGCAAGGACTTCGGCAAGAACATCATCCCGAACATGCTCGCCGCGGGCGAAAAGCTGTGGCCGTACCGCTTCAAGGGCTACTGGCGCGACGTCGGCACGATAACGAGCCTCTGGGACGCGAACATGGATATGCTCTCGTCCACGCTCATAAACCTGTTCGACCCCGCATGGCCGATCAGCAGCCGCAGCCCGATATGCCCGCCGCACTACGCGGGGCCGGAGTCCGAGATAATCCACTCCATCGTCACCGAGGGCTGCGAGATATACGGACATGTTGAAAACTCCGTTCTGTCCTCCAACGTCAGGGTCGGCAAGGGCGCAAATGTCATTTACAGCGTCATTATGCCCGGCGCGGTCATCGAGGACGGCGCGTCGGTGGAATACGCCATCATCGGCGAGAACACGGTCATCCACAGCGCCGCGCACGTCGGCGCGCCGCCCGACGGGACGGACGCCTGGGGCGTCGCCACCTGCGGGCCTAACATAGAGATACGCGGCTCCGCCTCCGTTCCGGCGGGAGCCATGATATACACCGGGGAGGAGGTTTGAGCCATGTACGATCTTCACGGAATAATTTTCGCTTACAGCGCTTCCCCTGAGCTTGGCGAGCTTGTCCGCCGCCGCACCGCGGCATCCATCCCGTTCTGCGGACGCTACCGTCTTATCGACTTTGCCCTCTCCTCCATGATGAACGCCGGTATACGCGACGTCGGCGTCATCATGCAGCGCGACTACCAGTCCCTGCTCGACCATATCGGCAGCGGCAAGAACTGGGACATGAGCCGCCGCTACGGCGGGCTGCGCATGCTGCCGCCCTTCGGTCTGCCGGAATATCACCGCGGCAACTACACCGGCACCATCGAGGCGCTCAACGCCGTCGCCCCCTACGTACGCAGCATTCCGCAGAAGCACATCGCGCTCCTGCTCGGCAGCGTGTGCGCAAACATCGACCTCACCGCCGCCATGCGCCAGCATGTGAAGACAGGTGCGGAGATAACTGCCATCTGCTCTGCCGGTGAGCTTACCGGCAGCAACCATCGCTATGTCATCGGCGACGACGGCATGGTAAAGCAGCTTCTGTTTGACCGCACCGATCCCGGCGAGGGCATCCCCTCCCTTGAGGGATACATCATCAACAAGGATACTCTTCTGCGCATAATGGACAAATGCAAGGCTCTGAATCTGTATCGTTTCCACAAGGACGCCGTGTCCTCCTTCCTTGCAGAGGGCGGCAAGATGGCGGCCTATGTGCACGAGGGCTATGCCGCGTCCATCAGAAGCGTGGCTGATTATTATCAGTGCAACATGGATATGCTTAACGGTGAGCTGCGCCGCCAGCTTTTCCCGGCGGAGCGCCCCATAAGAACCCGCGCCCACGAGGAGGTCAGCACCTACTACGGCGAAAACGCCGGCTCCAAGAACAGCCTTGTAGCCGACAACTGCATTATCGAGGGCAGCGTGGAAAACTGTATCGTATTCCCCGGCGTCCGCATCGCGCGCGGCGCGAAGCTCACCAACTGCATCGTTATGAAGGGCAGCACGATAGGCGAATGGGCGGAGCTTAACTGCGTCATTTCCGACAAGTATTGCAGCTACTCGCCCGGCATCACCCTCACCGGCAATCCCAGACTTCCCATTGTAGTCCCCAAGGACAGCAAAATCTAATCTTTTCACCCGGAGGTATAACCCATGATCGGAGAAATTTCCCGCGACGAAGTACGCAGCTCGATAGAAGATAAGCTCTGCGCCCATTTCAGCGTCACCAGTGCCAGCGCTACCGACGATCAGGTCTTTCAGGCCACGGCGATAGTCATAAACGAGATAATGAGCAGGCTTCTTGCCGCCGAAAGCCCCACGAAGCATGAAAAGGAAGTCCACTATATGTCGATGGAGTTCCTGATGGGGCGCAGTCTGATGAAGAACGCCTTCAACCTCGGCATATCCGAGGCCGTCACCGGCGCGCTTGAGGATCTTGGCCGCAATGCGTCCGACATCTTCGAGGCCGAGCCTGACGCGGGTCTCGGCAACGGCGGTCTTGGCCGCCTCGCCGCCTGCTATATGGACAGCATGGCCACCTGCGGCTACGAGGGTACGGGCTATTCCATCTGCTACGAGCTGGGAATTTTCCGCCAGAAGTTTGAAAACGGCCGCCAGACCGAGGTCGCCGACAACTGGCGTACCGCGGCCGAGAGCTGGCTCATCCCCCGTTGGGAGGACGCCGTCGAGGTCCGCTTCGGCGGGCACGTCGCCCCGCACTGGGACAACATGGGGCACTATCACGCCGAATACACCGGTTATACCGCCGTCATCGCCGTCCCGCGCGACATGCTCATCGCGGGTTACGGCGGACACGAGATAAACACCCTGCGCCTGTGGGATGCGAAAAGCCCCAACTCGCTCGACATGTACCTCTTCTCCGAGGGCGAATATGTCAAGAGCATGGAGCAGCGCACTATGGCCGAAGTCATAACCAAGGTCCTCTACCCGCCCGATGAGCACGTCGAGGGCAAGATCCTGCGTCTCAAGCAGCAGTACTTCTTCGTCTCCGCGACCGCGCAGGACGTTGTGCGCAAGCACATCCGCAAGTGGGGCGATATCAAGTCTTTCGCCGAGCACCACGCAATGCAAATAAACGACACCCACCCGACGCTGATAATCCCCGAGCTGATGCGCATATTCATGGACGAATACGGTCTCGGCTGGGACGAGGCGTGGGACATCGTCACTCATTCCGTCGCCTACACCAACCACACCGTTATGAGCGAGGCGCTCGAGAAGTGGCCGCAGGACATCGTGCAGCAGCTGCTGCCGCGCCTGTGGGAGATCATGTGCGAGATAAACCGCCGCTGGTGCGACTATCTGGTGCAGAACTTCGGCCAGGGCGAGCGCGTCGGCCGCAACCTCATCATCCGCGACAATCAGGTGCACATGGCAAACCTCTGCCTCGCCGCCTGCTACAAGGTCAACGGCGTTTCCCGCCTGCACGGCGAGATCCTGAAAAATGACCTGTTCCACGATATCTACACCATCCGTCCGGATCGCTTCACCTCCGTCACCAACGGCATCGACCATCGCCGCTGGCTCAGCCAGATAAATCCCGGCCTGCACGGTCTGATATGCGAGCTGCTCGGCGGCGACGCGTATCTGCTTGAGCCGGAGCGGCTCGAAGAGCTTGCGAAATTCGCTTCCGACGGTGAAGTCCTCCGCCGCGTCAATGAGATAAAGCTTGAGAACAAATACCGCTTCGCGGAATTTGCGATGCGCAACGACGGCTTCACCCTCAACACCGACGCGATAATGGACGTGCAGATAAAGCGTCTGCACGAGTACAAGCGCCAGCTTCTCTGCGCGATGAGCATTGCGAGCCTCCAGCTCCAGCTGCACGACGACCCGAACATGGACTTCGTCCCGCGCACCTTTGTGTTCGGCGCGAAGGCCGCCGCGGGCTACAAGACCGCAAAGCGCATAATCGAGCTGCTGCTGTCCATGGCCGAGGATATCAACAACGACCCCGTCTGCCGCGGCAGGCTGCAGGTCTACTTTGTGGAGAACTACCGCGTCTCCGCGGCCGAGGCCATAGTCCCCGCCGCACAGGTGTCCGAGCAGATATCCACCGCGGGCAAGGAAGCCTCCGGCACCGGCTGCATGAAGCTGATGATGAACGGTGCCGTGACTATCGGCACGCTCGACGGCGCAAACGTTGAGATGTACGAACGTCTCGGCGACGAGAACATGTTCCTCTTCGGCCTGCATACCGACGAGATCGCCCGCGTCCGCGCGGAGGGCTACGACCCCGCCGCCATCGCCGGCGCCGATGCAGAGATACGCCGCGTGCTCGACCGCTTCAGCCAGGGCTTTGCCGACGGCAAGAGCTATTCCGATCTGGTATCCCAGCTCATCTACGGCGGCGACCAGTATATGCTCATCGCCGACTACCGCGCCTATGCCGACACGCAGCGCCGCCTGTACGACAGCATCCGCGACCCGCAGGAGCGCGGCAGACTTTCCATTATGAACACCGCCCGCAGCGGAGTTTTCGCCGCAGACAGGGCAATTCGTGAGTACGCGGAAAATATATGGAATCTCAAGTAAAAAAGCTTCACGCCGTCGTTGCCGGCGGCGTGAACATGGATATATGCGGCAAGCCTGCGCTGGCTCTCCGCATGCGTGACTCCAACCCGGGCTTTGTCTCCCTCAAGCCCGGCGGAGTCGGGCGCAACATCGCGCACAATCTCTGCCTACTCGGCATGGACGTCAGTCTTATCGCCGCCATCGGCGGGGACGTCTACGGCAGCAGCCTTATGGACGGCTGCCGCAGCCTCGGCATGGACATGTCGATGGCGCGCGTAGAGCCGCAGCGCCGCAGCTCTACATATCTGTACGTAACGGACGAGATGGGAGACATGTGCGTCGGCATCGCGGATATGGACATCGCCGAGTGCGTGACGCCGGAGCATCTGGCCTCCTGCATCGACAGGATAAACAGCGCCGACGCGCTGGTGCTGGACACGAACCTCAGCGCCGAGGCGATACGTTTCCTCGCCGCCGCATGCACCGTGCCGATCTACTCGGATCCGGTCTCCACTGCGAAGGCGATGAAGCTGCTTCCGGTGCTGGACAGGATATACGCGCTCAAGCCGAACGCGCTTGAGGCGCGGTATCTTACGGGCGAGGCGGAGCCGGAGAAGGCCGCGGAGCGTTTCCTCGAAATGGGCGTGAAGCGCGTGTTTATAAGTCTCGGCACCGAAGGCATGCTCTATGCCTCCGCCGACGGCATCGGCCGCGTCCCCTGCTGCCCTGCGAATATGATCGACGCCACCGGAGCGGGCGACGCCGCGATGGCCGCCATCGTCTGGGGCGGCACTCAGGGCTTCAGCGCGCAGAAGTGCGCCGCCGCCGCCGCGAAAGCGGGCGCAATCGCCGTCGAGTGCGAATTTACAAACAGCCCCGATCTCTGCCCACAGGCTCTTATTTGACATCAAATATAAAATTCAGAAAGGGGATAGTTCATGTTCTGCGAAAACTATGATAAGCTCGTATCCAATCTTGAAGGCCGCGGCTTCACCGTTCACAGCGCCGCCGGCGGCGAGGAAGCAAAAAAGCTTGTACTGGATCTCATCGGTGACCGCGCCTCCGTTGGCTGCGGCGGCTCGATGACGATCAGCTCGCTCGGGCTTCCCGACGCTCTGCGCGCGCAGGGCAACCCCGTCTATTTTCACTGGGACGTCAAGCCTGAGGAGCGCGCGGAGATCTTCGAGAAAGCCAAGGCGGCGGACTGGTACCTATGTTCTACCAACGCCATCACAATGAACGCCAAGCTCATAAATATCGACGGCAACGGCAACCGCGTCGCCGCGATGTTCGGCGGGCCGAAAAAAGTCGTGCTCGTGGTCGGCAAGAACAAGCTTGCCGCCAATCTTGAGAGCGGCATGGCGCGCGTCAAGGCTGTGGCATGTTCAAAGAACGCGCAGCGTTTCGGTCTCGACACGCCCTGCGCCATCACCGGCAAATGCGTGGACTGCCACCATGCACAGCGCATCTGTTCTGTCACGACGATAATAGAGCAGAGGCCCCGCCTCCTCGATGAGCTGCACATAGTCCTCGTCGACGAGGAACTCGGATATTGATATAAGCTTTGCCGCAGGGCAAAACAATATTGTAGGGATTCTTTATACTGCCATATTTTTCCCCTAACGGCAGTGTTCCAGCTCTGGCGACCCCTCAGTCGGCCGCAGGCCGACAGCTCCCCTAAGAGGGGCGCCTTTCACCAACTATAAACCCCCGAGGGCGGATGATGCATCCGCCCTCGGGGGTTGTTCTTTATTCACTTCACGAGAGATTGCCGGTTGCGTACATCACTGCAGTCAGCGCGACGACGGGAGCCGTCTCACAGCGGAGTATCCGCTCGCCCATTGAGCAGATATGCAGCCCCGCGATGCGCGCGAGATCGGCCTCGAACTGTGCAAATCCGCCCTCGGGGCCTGTGATTATCGCGGCGCTCGCAATGCCGGAATTCGCGCCCAGCACATCGTTGAGCGCCTCCCGCTCGCCCGTCTCATACATGAACAGGCCAAGCTCTTTCTTCACTGCAACGTCCAGCGCGCCTGCGAAATCGCCCGCCCAGCCGACCTGCGGGATAATCCCGCGTCCGGACTGCTTCGCGGCCTCTTCGGCGATGCGCTGCCAGCGTTCAAGCTTCTTTTCGGGCTTATCCGGCCTTGCGACGCAGCGGTCGGAATTGAAAAACAGAATCTCCTCCGCGCCGGCCTCAACGGATTTCTGAATGATATAATCCGTCTTGTCGCCCTTCGGCAGGCCGCACAGCACCATCACCTTCACGCTCGGCTCCGCGGGGCAGCGGACGACCTCGATCACCTCGGCCTCGACCTGCTCCTTATCGGCCTTCACGAGACGGCATTTATAATCCGTCCCCTGTCCGTCGCAGATTATCATATCCTCGCCGGGGCGCAGCCTCAGCACGCGCACATGCTCCGCGTCGCGCCCTTTCATTATTGCCATGCCGCCCAGAATGTTTGTACCGGCCATAAAAAATCTCGGCATACGAAATTCCCCGTTTCACATTTTTTGTTAGTGTCAGTTAGCAAGAGCAGACACGGTTTTGTCAACTGATATTATTATCTCACACTTTCGGCCTTTTTGCAATACGGCGCGGCGCGCCGTCACTTTCTCCACGTCGTCGGCGCGAAGAAAGCAAGTATCGGATGTAGCTCCAGTCTTCCGAGGAACATGATGACCGCGAGCACCATTTTCACCGGCGCCGAGAAGATGTTGAAGCAGCTCGCGGGGCCTATCTGCCCCATTCCGGGGCCGATATTCGATATGCAGGCCAGTGCCGCCGTGAAGCCGGAGACGGTCTCGAACACGGCGTCGAGATAATTCGGGATGTCCCCGCTGAGGACGAAGGGCAGCGCGCCGAGCAGCGACATGGATATTCACACCAGCCCGACCGTCACGAACCCCACCGTCCGCAGTATCATCCTGTAATTCATCCAAGCGTCTCCGGTTTATATATTTAGGTACGCAGACAGGCTGTCAGCTGCGTTTCCAGACCGACGGGAAAAACAGCACAAGTATCGGGTACAGCTCCAGCCGCCCCGCAAGCATTAGGAACGACATGAGAAGCTTTGAGAGATCGGAGAAAATCGAGAAATTGCCGGCCGGGCCGATAAGGCCAAGCCCCGGACCCATGTTCGACAGGCAGGTCAGCGCCGCGGTGAAGTTCGTCGTGGTGTCAAACCCGTCAAAGGAGATCAGCAGTGTTCCGGCCAGCAGCAGGAGCATATACAGCGTGGAATACGAGAACACCGCCCGTATCACCGTCTGCTCCACGCGCTGCCCTTCCATCTGCAGACGGCTGACGCGGCGCGGCCATATCACGCGCCGCATGTCGGAAAACGCGGCTTTCAGCAGCATCATCACGCGCGAGAGCTTGAGTCCGCCGCCGGTGCTGCCCGCGCAGGCGCCGACGAACATGATTATCACCAGCAGCCACTGCGAATACTGCGGCCACTGCGTGAAATCCGCCGTGCCGAAGCCGGTACTGCTGACGAGCGAGGCGACCGTGAACGACGAATAGCGCAGTGCCTCGGCGAAGCCGCCGTACTGTCCGGAAATGTTCCAGGCGACGGTGAGCATCGAGAAGGCCACGAACACGCCGAAGCAGCGCAGCTCCTGATTTTTTAACACGTCGCGCACGCGCCCCATGAGCAGCAGGAAATAGAGGTTGAAGTTCACGGCGAAGAGCAGCATGAACACGCTTATGACGACCTCGATATACAGGCTGTCAAACGCCGCGATGCCCGCGCCGCGCGTCGAGAAGCCGCCTGTGCCGGCGGTTGCGAAGGCGTGCAGCATCGCGTCATAAAAGCTCATGCCGCCGCAGAGGAGAAAAACGGTCTCTATCGCGGTAAGCCCCATATATATTATATAGAGTATCGCCGCGGTCTTTCTCGCGCGGGGGACGAGCTTGCCGACGACCGGCCCCGGGATCTCCGCGCGCATTATGTGCATCGAGTGCTCGCCGCTCATCGGCAGCACCGCCATGATGAACACCAGTACGCCCATACCGCCTATCCAGTGCGTGAACATGCGCCAGAACATGCAGCCGCGGCTCATCGCCTCGATGTCCGTGAGCAGCGTAGAGCCGGTGGTCGTGAAGCCGGAGACGGTCTCAAACAGCGCGTCCACATAGCTCGGGATATCGCCGCTGATGACAAAGGGCAGCGCGCCGATAAGCGACATCAGTATCCACGACAGGCCGACCGCCGTGAAGCCCTCGCGCGCGTAGATATCGCGGTTTTTCGGCTTGAACAGCATGAAGATACCGCCAAGCGCTGCGGCCGCCGCGATCGTGACCGCAAAATTGAGCACATTTTCGCCGTAGCACAGTCCGGCGATAAGCGGAAGCACCAGCAGCGCCGCAAGGATCAGCAGCACCATGCCGAGTATCCGCGCAATCATTCTGTAATTCATAGCGTTTATTTGTCAACGATACCGTCTATGGTCTTGAGTTTGCCTGCGCTGGACACGATTATCGCGTGATCACCGGCGCAGATGGTGGTTTCGCCGTCGGGGATTATGCTGCGGTCGCCGCGGATGACGGCGCAGACCAGCACGTTCGGCTTGAGCTTCAGCGACTTGAGCGGGATGCCGATGCAGGCCGCGCCCTCCGTCACTCGGAATTCCAGCGCCTCGACCTTGCCGTCGGCAAGGCGGTAGAGCGTCTCCATGCTGCTGCCCATCGAGTCGTGCATCGCGCGGACGTAGCGCGCGAGCTGCTGCGCGACCAGTTCCTTCGGCGTGACGATGCAGTCGAGATCGGAGCTTTCGAGTATCTCGGTGAAGTGCTCGCGGTTGACCTTGGTGACGATGCTGCCGACGGCGCGCTTCTTCGCGTAGAGCGAGGTAATGATATTGTCGCCGTCGTCGCCGGTGAGCGCGACAAAAGCGTCCGTCGTGCGGATGCCCTCCTCCAGCAGGACTTCGCTGCGCGTCGCGTCGCCGCAGACGATGTTCGCGCCGGGCAGAATGTCGCACAGATGCTCGCAGCGTTCGGGGCTGCGGTCGATGACGGACACGCCGATGCCGCTCTCCTGAAGCAGCCTTGTCAGGTACACCGCGATGCGGCTGCCGCCCATTATCATGACGTTGCGCACGGGCTTTTTATACTGCCCCATGGCCATGAAGAACTTGCGCAGCTCCTTTGTGGCGCCGGTGATGCTCAGGCGGTCGCCCGCGTGAAGGGTGAATTCGCCGTTCGGGATGATCGCCTCGCCGCCGCGCTCCACGACGCTGACCAGCACCTTCGCCCCGCAGACCGACGACAAGTCCTTCAGCTGCATGCCGTCAAGCTTCCCGTGCTCGCGCACGCGGTGCTCCACGATCTCAACGCTGCCCTTGGAGAAGGTATCGACTCTGGCGGCGCTCGGGAAGCGCAGTATGCGCGCGATCTCCTTGGCGCACTCGTATTCGGGGTTTATGGTTATCGACAGGCCGAGCACCTCGCGCAGAAACTCCGTCTGCCGCAGGTACTCCGTGTCTCTTATACGCGCGATGACGTGCTTCGTGCCGAGCTTGCGCGCGGTGATGCCGCAGACCATGTTGACCTCGTCCTGCTGGGTCGCGGCCATTAGGAGGTCGGCCTCCGCCGCGCCCGCGCCGAGCAGCGTCTCATGGTTCGTCGCACTGCCCTCCACGCATATGACGTCAAGCTCGTTGGAAAGGTGGGTTATGGTTTCGGGGTCGCGGTCGATGACCGTGATGTCGTGCCCCTCCTCGGAAAGTATTTTTGCAACAGAGTAGCCAACCTTGCCGGCTCCTACAACAATTATTTTCATAGCTTGCTCCTTTGCATAAAAAGTACGCAAAAACTTTTTTATATTATATCATTTTCCCGTATTAAGGCAAGGGCAATTTGTCCTTTTGCCGGTTTGGGACGCAATTCTCGCTGTGCGAGAGAGATTTTCGGTTTGAGGGCTGGTATTTTTTCTTGCAATTTTGTAGAATGAGACTGCACAAGGCCAAGTGACTTCATTATTGAGGAGAAAATAAATGGAAAAGAAAACCATCGGCAGCTTCATAGCCGCCCTGCGCAAGGCAAACGGGCTTACGCAAAAAGAGCTTGCCGAAAAGCTCAACGTCTCCGACAAGGCGGTCAGCCGCTGGGAGCGCGACGAGTGCTATCCCGACCTGACGATGATCCCCGCGCTGGCGGAGATCTTCGGTGTCAGCTGCGACGAGCTTTTAAACGGCGGGCGCATAAACAGTGAGGAGCGCCAGCCGCGCCAGGAGCAGAAGACCGCGAAGCAGATAGACTTCCTTATAAACCGCGTGCGCGCGAGCTTCGCCGTTCACTCGGCGGGGATATACGCGCTCAGCGCGCTCGGCCTGCTGGCCGCGCTCGTCTGCAACACGGTGTTCAGCCGCGCGTATCTCGGCTTCTTCCTCGCATGCGTGTTCTATGTGGGCGGGCTTATGTGGCTTACGATGAAGCTCATCGCTTCGTTTTCCGCGCTGGTATACGAGACGGAGTCGCCGCTGCTCGACCGCGTGAAGGAGAAGATCGTCCGCGGCGCGGCGGGGAATCTGACCGGCGTACTCATTATGTTCGCTGCCGCTCTGCCGCTGATAGTCGTGGTGAACAGCCCCTACTACGGGCTTGATATCAGCGACTGGGCGAGATACGGCCTCGTCTTTGCCGGCATCGCCGCCGTTATCGGCCTGATGATATGCGCGGCCGTGCCGCGGATATGCGCGGCGCGCGGCGTGTACGTACCGGAGGAGATGACCGTTAAGGCCGACAAGCTGCGGCTGAAGAGCGCGCTGATCCTCGTGGCAGTGCTAGTCGTGACCGCAGCGGTGCAGATAGCGCTGAACTCCGACACCACGCTTTTTGCCGACTCCACTTCGTTTGACACCGTCGACGACTTCGTTGCTTTCATGGAGACAAAGCAGACCTCGGGCGGGTACAATGACGCTCCCGCAACTGCGGTGGAATACGACGCGCCGGCATATGATTCGAGACAGTGGCGCGAGCAGCACACCCATAGCATAGAAGCGCCGGACGGCAGCGTGGTGTGCACATATATTCAGCGCAACGAAAACGTAGCCAGCATGAGCTTCACGTGGGTCGAAAACGAGCTTGTGAGCATAAAGGTTATAACCAGCGACCAACTGCGCGTGGCATGGCAGCGCCAAACACTGATGAACGAGGCGTTCATCACGGTATACATCGTCGAGGCCGCCGTCTGCCTGATCGTGTTCCTGTCCAAAAAGAAAAAGCTGGCGTAAGCAGATGATTCTGAAACAACCACGGTTTCTGTTGAAACCGTGGTTGTTTCAGCGCTTTTTCACCGCCAGAATGTAGTTCACGCCCTTCGGCGCGCGCATATCATCCCGACATGGCGCGAAATACCGCTTCGTCATCTCCTCGTCGTCGAGCTGTTCATAGATGAGAAAGCCGCAGTCGGCCAGCATTTTCTCTGTCTCGGCGGCGGTGTATTTCGCCTTCATGCTCTCTCCCGCCGCGCCCGCGAGCTGTTCGTTCCGGCGCGTCTCGCCTGAGCCGTCCGGCGTCTGGTAGTCAAAGCATATCGCGGAGCCTTCCGACCACAGGTCGGAGATCGACCGGAGCAGGCCGCGGAAAGAGTCGCTGTCCAGATAGTAGCTGAGGCCGAGCAGGCTTCCGAAGGACTTGTCCTCCGCTTTAAAGCCCGCGCCGCGCCTCCCGCCGACCGTATTCTTATTACTCTAAAAATCCGTTAATTTCAAGACTGGAAATTTTGCAGAAAATGTGGTAATATAAAGGCGGTGATGTTCTTCTGGGTGCTGAAAAAAGAGGCCGCCATTGAGGCGGTCAGCGAGGGCATAGAAAAGCCACTCGGCAAGTGGTTTTATCCGCTTGGCAAATATGTGTACTGCACGCTGACGCTCGTAGCGCTGATAGCAGGTGCGATCCTGGGCGGAATAGGATAAGATAAAGATAAATATGCTCCCCGGACTGCGGTCCGGGGAGTGCTTTTTTAGAAAGGACATACCCGCACCGTAAGGTGCGGGTATGCATGCGGAGTGAAATGTTTATACGAAGTTGAACGATCAGATGTGAATGTAGATGCCGAGAGCATCGACAATTACCATCAGCACAACGCAGAGGATAGCAATAAGGAAAAGATTCTTAAACCATTTCGACTGCTCTTCTTCTTTGCAGCTGGTGAGCTGTACGTAGGTAGCGAGAACTATACCGCCTCCTGCGGACAGAGGAGAGACAGCTGCGGCAAAAGAGGTGTTAACAACGGAGGACAGCATCTGCATGACATTGACATCGCCGCCGAGTTTCTCAAGAATACCGGGGATAGTCGGAATGAGAGTAGGCATGACAACACTTGTTGTGGTGCTGAACCAAGACATGATGCCGGCTGTGAGACCCATAATGGGAGCGGCGGTCTTTTCGGTCATAAGGCTGGAGAGACCGGCAACCATGAGGTCGATGCCACCGGTGAGAACGACAACATTCATGAGGATGGACACGCCGCAGATGAGGAGGATGGTGTTCCAGGACATGTCTTTGATGACTTCCTTATCAGTTGGGCCGACTTTGAGAGCAATGAGGATAAGACCTACGATCAATGCGCACAGGCCAACATTGTAGCCGGTGACAAACGCGAGAACCATGAAAGCGACGATGCCGATAAGGCAGATCCACTGCTGCTTGCTGAAAGCGGGAATGTCGCTTTTAGCAAGCTTCTTGGTAGGACGAATCTTATAGCCTTTGAAGATGATGTAAACAATTAAAGCCACAATGGTGTGACCTATAAGTGCATTGAGAGTGAAAGCAGGCTGAATGGCGGGCCAGCCGAAGTCCTCTATAAGGCCCTCGGCAACGATGCCGGCTGTGGCAAGCGGGAATGCGGCACCGCAGCAACCACCTATCTCACACATGATGGCGAACAGGAACGGGGAAACACCCAGCTCAAGAGCCAGAGAGATAGCGGGCAAAGCAACTATGGCAATGGAGGGAGCAGGGCCGGCACCGCAGGCGGAGACAACCCAAGTCAGCGCATAAATTGCCCAAGGAAGAAGGAAAGATGCATTGCCGACTGCGGCAATGACCTTACGTGAGAGAAGAGACATGGTTCCTGTTTTCTGCGCAATGTTGAAAAGGAACATCGTGCCGAAGAGGATAAGGAACATGTTCGTGGGAAAACCGCTGCGAAGCTGCTTGTCGGTAAGACCACAGACAATGCAGGCGATAAGAGCGAAAGCCATGGACACAACACCGGTATTCATGCCTTTTGCAAAGCCAAGTGCAATAGCAACTACGAGGAATACAAGGCTAAGTACTGCAGCTACTTCTATACTCATATTAAATTACCTCTATATAATCTATAATCTCAAAAATGATTTTGGGGCATTGTTTGCAGGGGGCTGCCGCAACTTGAAAATTGTTGCGGCAGCCCGCATCTCATATACGCGACAATATCAGGTGATCCAATTGCCGTCGGGACCCATATGCTGCTTCGGGGGACCGTAGAGAACACAGAACTTTGCGTGCTCGCTCTCAACAACGACTTTATGTTCGACTCCGTCGGGGAAAATGACAAGGTCACCGGGGACAAAGACATCTTCCTTGCCTGTTGCGGGAGAGGTGATGCGCAGCTGACCCTCAAGGATAAACATCAGCTGGTCAAAACCGTGATGAGTGTGGGGCGCGGCATCGCCGGTGCGGCCCATTTCGCCGATAATGAACTCGACGTTATGCGCTTTAAGCTCCTGTGCTTTTGCAATGAGCTCAAAGGCTGTGGAACTGAGCACACCGCCGCGCTGTTCGGCAAATATCCAGATGCCACTGTAGTTTTCTTTTATCATGCCTGCTGCCTCCTTAAAGAACGTGCTCATTTTCAAGCATATCCACGAACTTCACTGCAATTTCAGCCGGAGTACCGTCGAAGAAAATGGTAGAAGTGTTGCTCTTGGGCGGCTCGAACACCTTTTTCGTGGAGGAAGGGGAGCCGCAGATGCCTGTTTGAGTTGTGTCCGCTCCAAGATCGGCGGCATTCCATATGAAGCGCGGCTTCTTGAGTGCTTTCATAATATTCTTGGGCGTGGGGTAATTGGGCTCGTTTATGCTGTCGCACACGGTCACAAGGGCTGGAAGCTTTGCCGCTACCTTTTCGCAGTTGTTCTCAAGTACCCTGTCACACACGACCCAGCCGTCTTCAATATTGAGGCTGGTTGCAAGCGTGATCTGCGGAATGCCAAGAAAAGCTGCGGTTGCGGGACCGGTCTGGGCAGTATCGCCGTCGGTTGCATGCTTGCCGAAGAGCAGAAGATCGTAATCACCGATCTTTTCTGCGGCTTTTGCAAGTGTGTATGCAGTAGCGAGAGTGTCTGCTCCGCCAAAAGCACGGTCAGAGAGAAGGTAAGCCTCGTCGCAGCCGAGTGCCAAAGCTTTCTTCAGTACGGCTTCTGCTTGCGGCGGACCCATGCTGATCGCAGCGACCGTTGCACCATATTTGCGTTTAAGCTGCATTGCGCACTCAATGGAGTTGGCATCCAGCGGGTTGAGGATGCTCTGTACACCCTCGCGCTGAAGGTTTCCGGTATTTGGATCGAGTTTGACGTCGTCCGTGTCAGGAACCTGTTTGATAAATACAAGTATTTTCATTCTTTGATCTCCATTATCCTTACTTGCCGAGGACTGTGCCGCCGACTACCATGCGAAGAATTTCACTGGTGCCTTCGCCAATCTCAAGGAGCTTGGCGTCTCTGACAAAGCGCTCAACATGGAATTCTTTGCTGTAGCCGTTGCCGCCGAGAACCTGAAGCGCCTCGAGGCAGATCTGGGTGCAGCGGGGGGCGCAGAAAAGCTTGGCCTCTGCGGCCTCAAGGGTGTGACGCTTACCGGCTGCCTTGATCTCAGCGGCGTTGTAAGTCATCATCTGCATTGCGGAAAGCTCCGTGGCCATATCGGCAAACTTGAACTGTATGGCCTGATGCTTTGCGATGGGCTTGCCGAAAGTAATGCGTTCTTTTGCATATGCTTTGGCGACTTCAAAGGCATGTTCGGCAAGACCGCAGGAAATTGCGGCAACGCTGATACGTCCGCCGTCGAGACCCTGCATTGCAATCTTGAAGCCCATACCCTCGGAGGAGAGGAGCGCGTCTGCGGGGAGGTGCATGTTGTCAAAGGACAGCTCGCAGGTGCTCGTACCGCGCATGCCCATTTTGTCCTCGTGCTTGCCGATAATAAGTCCCTCGGCTTCCTTGGGCATGATGAAAGCTGAAATTCCCTTTGCACCTTTGCTGCGGTCAGTGATTGCCATGATGATGTAATAGTCAGCAACTCCGGAGTTCGTGATCCAGGACTTACCGCCGTTGAGTATCCAGCCACCGTCCGGGGCTTTGACAGCGGTAGTTTGTATGCGTGCCGCATCGGAACCGGCGCTGGCCTCGGTGAGACCGAAAGCAAAGATCTTACCTTCTGCCGCAAGGGGAAGATACTTGGAATTCTGCTCGGGTGTGCCGTTATGAAGTATCATATCAGAGGCGACCCAGCTGATATCCAGTGCGAGAGCGAGACTAGCGCTGCCCTTGGAGAGCTCGTGGATGACTATGGTGCTGGTAACAGCATCGCACCCGGCTCCGCCGTATTCCTCCGGAAAATGTACGCCGACGAGACCGGTGGAACAGAGCCGATTATACAAATTGAAGTCAAAACCATTCTCGTCCGTCCATTTATCGCGCGGTTCAACTTCCTTTTTCGTGAACTCGCGTACCATATCACGGATCATGGTTTGTTCTTCAGAAAACTTGATGAGCATTATGTTGCTTCCTCCGTTTTTTCACATGTGGCGGGTAAACTGATGAATCATATCTGTACTGCTTTTCTTTGGCGGATTGAGCGCTCAAAGCATTGTGAGATATTCGTTCAGAATGTTGCGCTGTCCGTTAAGAAATTGTTTGTGCTACCACCTCCAGCGTAAAAAATTGATTGAATTCGGTCTGACATGTTTTAGTTATAGTCTTGACAAATCAAGAAGTAAAATATATTATGCTGTCAAACACATAAGTAAAACCTTATTAACGGAGAGAAAGGAAGAGAGAAATGACGTTCCAGCAGCTGCGAAATTTTTGTATGATGAGCGAATATGAAAGCTTGACAAAAGCGTCGGAAGCATTATTCATCACACAGCCTGCACTGAGCATGGCGCTGAAAAATATTGAGGCGGAAGTAGGCGCGACACTCTTTGACCGGCGTGGAAAAAATATTTATCTCAATCAGAACGGGCGTGAGTTCTATAAATTTGCCAGCCGAACGCTCGCAGAATGGGATGCCATTATAGAGAGACTCAGCATGACGATACAGAATGAAAAGATATTGCGTGTGTGTTATTCTTCCGATTACATATCTGACTATGTGCTTCCGGATTTCAGCATGCGCAACCCGGACATTTCTATCACTATGAATGATGTCAAGGAAGAGCTCATTTATAATTTTCTCTGCAATGAGATATACGATGTGGCGCTCTCGGGCCTGCGCTGCGATAACGGAAGTTCAAAAATTGTTACAAGTTCTACGTTTTTCCGCAATCAACTATTCGTTTCCGTACCGATTAATAATAAACTTTCAAAACAGAGTTCGATCAGCCTGAAGGAACTGGACGGGCAGAAATTTATCCGCTTGAGCAAACAGGGAGAGTTCACTGAGGCCGTCAATGCACAGGCGAAGAAAGAGGGAGTTTCAATGGCTGTGATGCAGAAAGTCAACTACGAGGTCATAAAAGCCTTGCAGGACAATTATGACTTCCTTTATTTCATCACTTCGCTTCAGGCTGTATTTGACTATATTCCAATGAACCGCAAACTGGTTCCTGTCGAAGGTGAGATGTTTAAAAAGAACATGTATATTTCGTACATGAAAAAGAATGAAGCGAAAGTAGAGCGGCTTATATCATGGACACAGGAGAGACTTTCAAAGTATAATGAAATACTAAGGTAAATTTCAAAAAATAGTAAAAAATCATACTCAGTGTTAATCATAAAATTAACACTGAGTATTTTGTATATTCATTTTAGAATTATCAAAGTATATTTTGTAAAAATTAACGATTAGTTGTAACATATAAGCAAAAAATTATCAATCTATAAAAAAGACTGATTTTACATATTGCCGGATTTAGGATTAGGATAAACTCATCAGAGGTCTGACAAATTAATATGCCTTTGGCTTTTCAGCCGCGTTGTAGCAGACGCGCGGGGGAAAGCTGCCCGGCAACAAGAGAGGAGATGAAATGATGGTAGAGAGCCATATGTCGTTTGTCCAGAGCCTGCTTACATCTCTGACGGGACTAACTGTTGTGTTCTCGGTGCTGGTCATACTTGCGCTGGCGACTATTATCATAGCAAAGATAGTCGGTAAGCTTACGGGCACACAGGGCACACCCGCTCCCCAGACTGTACCTGCCGCGGCACCGGCCACTCCGGCACCCGTCGAAGAAGATATGGGCGATATAGTCGCGGTTTTGCAGGGCGCGCTGAGTATCGAGACGGGGATCCCCGTGGACAAACTCATCATAACATCCGTAAAAAGCGTGGAAGACAACAACGATCAATAAACTATAGAAAGTTGAAAGACGAGGATAAAAAATATGAAATACACGGCGATCGTAAACGGAAAGACCTATGAAGTTGAGATAGAGCGCGCCTCTACCGGCCGCAGCATCGGCCATGCAGCAGCCCCGGCGGCAGCACCCGTACAGGCGGCGCCGGCCGCTCCGGCCCCGGCAGCAGCGCCTGCACCTGCGCCTGCACCCAAAGCCGCTCCGGCTCCCGCTGCAAACGGCAGCGCTGTCGTCAGCCCCATGCCCGGCAGCATCCTTGATGTGCGCGTCAAGCCCGGCGACACAGTCGCTGCCGGTCAGGTCGTTGTTACCCTCGAGGCCATGAAAATGGAGATCGAGGTCAAGACAGAGGCAGCCGGCACCGTGTCTGCGGTGAACGTCAAGAAGGGCGATATGGTTGAAAGCGGAAGCGTCCTTGTAACGCTCTGAGAATGAGGTCAGCAAATGGGAATCATTGAAGCCTTCAGCAAGCTGCTTGCTGAATCGGGATTCGCGGCTCTGACATGGCGCGAGATCGTTATGCTGATCGTGTCCTGCGTTCTGCTGTACCTTGCCATTGAAAAGAAATTTGAGCCGCTTCTGCTGCTGCCCATAGCTTTCGGCATGCTTCTGGCAAACCTGCCCGAGGCGGGGCTTATGTATGACGCAACGGTCAACGGCGGCGCATGGTACCAGTCCGGTATCATCAGAATAATTTACGGCGGCGTAAAGAGCAGTCTTTTCCCCTGCCTTATATTCATGTGCATCGGCGCAATGACCGACTTCGGCCCGCTGATAGCAAACCCGATAAGCCTGCTGCTCGGCGCGGCGGCACAGTTCGGCATATACATCGCATTCATCATAGCAAATGCCAGCGGCCTCTTCACGCCTGAACAGGCGGCAGCCATCGGTATTATTGGCGGCGCAGACGGTCCGACTGCGATCTATGTCGCAAATAATCTTGCGCCGAACCTCGTCGCTTCCATTGCTATCGCGGCGTATTCCTACATGGCGCTCATTCCGCTCATTCAGCCCCCGCTCATGAAGCTCCTGACCACTGAGAAGGAGCGCAAGATCAGAATGAAGCAGCTGCGCCCGGTGAGCAAGAAAGAGAAGATAGTGTTCCCGATATTCGTCTCCATCTTCTGCTCACTCATCCTGCCGGATGTCGCGCCCCTGCTCGGCATGCTGATGCTCGGCAACCTGTTCAAGGAGTCCGGCGTGGTCGACCGCCTGAGCGATACCGCGCAGAACGCCCTGTGCAATATCGTCACCATCATGATCGGCCTCTCCGTCGGCGCAACGGCGGACGGCGAAGCGTTCATTCAGGTGCAGACCCTTGCGATCGTCGTGCTCGGCCTTGTGGCGTTTTCATTCTCCACGGTCGGCGGCGTGCTGCTCGGCAAGCTTCTGTGCGTGATAACCCACGGCAAGATCAACCCGCTGATCGGCTCTGCCGGCGTCTCCGCCGTTCCTATGGCGGCGCGCGTCTCGCAGAAGGTCGGCTCCGAGTCTGATCCTCATAACTTCCTGCTGATGCACGCAATGGGCCCCAACGTGGCAGGCGTCATCGGTTCCGCTGTCGCGGCCGGCTTCTTCATGCTGACCTTCGGCGGCTGATAATAAGATCATACAGCGAGGCAGGAACAGATATATTATTCCTCCCTCGCTGAACGTGCAGCAAATATATTTGTATTGCTTCAGTAATAAAGGAGATATATTATGGATATTATGGAAAATATGCATGGCGCATTGGAAGACGTAGTAATCCTTGATCTGACGAGAGTTGTTGCAGGCCCGTTCTGCACGTCAATGCTCGGCGATATGGGTGCGCGCATAATAAAGATAGAGAATCCCAAGGGCGGCGATGACAGCCGTGCTTACGGCCCCTATGTCAACGGTGAGAGCGCATATTTTGCTATGCATAACCGCAGCAAAGAGGGCGTCACGCTCAACCTCAAGGCTCCCGAGGGTAAGGCGCTGTTCCTTGAAATGGTGAAGAAGGCGGACGTGGTTGTTGAAAACTACCGTCCCGGCGTCATGGACAGGCTCGGCCTCGGCTACGATGTGCTCAAGGAGGTCAACGACCAGATCATCTACGCCGCAGTCTCCGGCTACGGCTGCTACGGCAGATATTCTCAGCGCCCCGGCTATGACATTCTCGGCCAGGCGATGGGCGGCCTTATGAGCGTGACCGGCACAAAGGAGAGCGGCCCTGTCAAGGCGGGCAACGCCATGGGCGATATTCTCGGCGGTCTCAACCTCACTATCGGCATACTAGCAGCGCTCCATGCCCGCACGATCATCGGTCACGGGCAGAGAGTCGACGTGGCGCTTGTCGATGCGGTCGTCGTCAGCCTCGAGAACGTATTCACAAGATACTGGTATTCCGGCGTGGTGCCTGAGCGCGCCGGCAACGCTAACCCCGCGACCGCGCCGTACAATGCGTACAAGGCGAAGGACGGCCTCGTTATTATTGCCTGCGGCAATCAGCATCTCTTCGAGAAGCTGGCGAACGATGTGGCCAAGAAGCCAGAGTGGATCTCAGATCCGCGCTATATCGACAACGTGACGAGAGTTGCGCATTTTGAAGACCTCAAGGCAGATATAGAGGAGTGGGCGAAGGACTTCACCGTTACCGAGATCGTCGACAGCTGCCTTGCCAACGGCGTGCCCTCCGGCCCTGTCTACGACGTCAGCCAGATCGTCAAGGATGAGCACATAGTCAAGGATCGTGAGATGTTCCCGATAGTTCACCACCCGGTCATCGGCGATATGCACGTAAACGGCGACGCTATCAAGCTCATGGAGACGAAGCCCCATGTTACAAAGCCTGCACCCACACTCGGCGAGGACAACGTTTCCGTATACGGCGAGTTTGGCGGCCTGTCCGAAGAGACGCTCAGAGAGTACAAGGAAAAGGGTATTATCTGATATAAACGTTCAATTTTACACACAAAAGATTGGAGAATAAAATGAGCACATACGGTTATTCCATGCCCAGGTATTTTCAGGATATGCCCACCGTCGGCAAGCCCCTCCTCAGCGAGAACGACGAGAACAGAGATGCGATAGTCAAGGTCGAGGAAGAGATCAAGCAGCTTATAGCCGACGCGCTGGCTGCGGGCCGCAGCGACGAATCGCTCAATGAGAAGGGCCAGCTTACTGCGATGCAGCGCATAGAAGCGCTTGTCGACGACGGCACATGGTGCCCGCTCAACAGTCTCTATAACCCCAACGATAATGAAAACGGTTCTACCAGCGTGGTGAAGGGTATTGGCCGTGTTGGGGGAAAATGGGCTGTCGTAGTGGCATCCGACAATAAGAAGAGAGCGGGCGCATGGGTGCCCGGACAGGCGGAGAACCTGCTCAAGGCTGCGGACACCGCAAAGATACTGCGCATACCTCTCATATATCTGCTCAACTGCTCCGGCGTTGAGCTCGACCAGCAGGAGCTTTTGTTCCCCGGACGCCGCGGCGGCGGCGCCTCGTTCTACCGCAATGCAGAGCTTGCACAGCTCGGTATTCCGGTTCTGGTCGGTATTTTCGGCACGAACCCCGCAGGCGGCGGATACCACTCCATAAGCCCCGCGGTGCTCGTCGCTCAGAAGGACGCCAATATGGCCGTCGGCGGCGCAGGCATCCTCTCCGGCATGAATCCCAAGGGATTTGTCGATGAGGAGAGCGCCAGAGCGCTCATAAACGCCCAGACGGGCGGCAAGGCTCCCGCACCCGGCGGAGTAAAGACGCACCATGAGGTCACGGGCTTCTTCAGAGAGGTTTGCGACGACGACGTAGCTGTCGCCGATACTCTGCGCAAGTACATGAGCTATATCCCCGGCTTTGATCTCGAGTTTTTCCGTGTTGCGCCTCCGATGGAGCCCGCATACCCCGCAGAGGATCTCTACAGCATTATTCCCATGAACCCCAAGCGCACCTACGATATATATCAGGTCATCTCCCGTCTCACCGACGCGAGCCAGTTTGACGAGTACAAGCCTGACTATGGCCCGGAGGTCGTATGCGGTCTTGCACGCATGGACGGTCTGCTCGTCGGCATTGTCGCCAATAAGCAGGGACTCTTTATGAACTACCCCGAGTACCGCGGCGCAAACGCTGTCGGCATCGGCGGCAAGCTCTACCGTCAGGGCCTTATAAAGATGAGCGAATTCGTGACGCTCTGTGAAAGAGACAGGATACCGATGATATGGCTTCAGGACAGCAGCGGCATTGACGTCGATGATATTGCCGAGCAGGCGGAGCTTCTGGGCCTCGGACAGTCCCTGATCTACTCTATCCAGAACGGCGCTACGCCATTCCTCGAGGTGACTCTGCGCAAGGGCAGCGCAGCGGCGCACTATGTCCTCGGCGGACCGCAGTGCGAAAAGAACAACCCCTTCAGCCTCGCGGCACCCACCAGCGAGTACTATGTCATGCACGGAGAGACCGCGGCGGCGGCCATGTATGTCCGCCAGCTCGTCAAGGCCAGCAAGGCAGGCCAGCCGCTTGATGACATCATCGAGAATATGAACGAGCTTATCAACGCTTACCATGTCAAATCCCGCCCGAAGTTTGCGGCAAAGCTCGGCATGGTCGATGAGATAGTGCCGATGGACGATCTGCGCAACTATATGATGGCGTTCACCCAGGCTGCGTATCAGAACCCCACTACGATATGCCCGCCGCACCAAATGCTCACTCCCAGATGCATCCGCGAGTATAACAAGACTAAGAAATAAACCTGAACAAAAAAGATAGAGGCGTCTGAAAGGACGCCTCTATTCATATATCCGCAGATAGGATAGCTCCCATCCTGCGGGCTTTGCGATAATGTACAATAAGTTGCGCAAATTGAAAAGAGAAAAAAAGAAGACATAGCTTGCATGCTCTGGTAGAATGAAGTTACCACACACCATTCTGAAAGGAGACAGCAAACTATGTCCGAGAAAATTGTACAGCTGAATGAGGAAATTATCAAGGGGCAAATCAAGGAATTGGTTCGCGGCAGTGTGGAGGAAACCCTGAACGAGCTGCTGGAGAAGGAGGCGGAGTCGCTGACGCAAGCCGCCCGCTACGAGCGCAGTGAGGCCCGTCAGGGCTACCGCAGCGGTCACTACGACAGGAACCTTACCACGACCTCCGGTGACGTTACACTCCACGTCCCCCGGCTCAAGGGCGTGTCCTTCGAGAATGCAATCATCGAGCGGTATCGCCGCCGGGAAAGCAGCGTGGAGGAGGCCCTCATTGAGATGTACCTGGCGGGTGTTTCCGTGCGCCGTGTGGAGGACATCACGGAGGCCCTGTGGGGCAGCAAGGTCTCGCCATCTACGATCAGTGAATTGAACAAGAAAGCTTGTGTTCACATCGAGGACTGGCGAAACCGCCCCTTGCAGGGCGGGCGCTATCCGTATGTCTATGTTGACGGTATCTACCTGCGCCGCAACTGGGGCGGAGAGTACGAAAATGTTGCAATTCTGGTGGCAATCGCCGTAAATGAGGACGGTTTTCGTGAGGTTTTGGGCGCTGCCGAGGGCATGAAGGAGGACAAGGCCAGCTGGGTCAACTTCTTCCAATGGCTTCGCGGACGCGGGCTGGACAGCGTAAAGCTCATCGTCGGCGACAAGTGCATGGGGATGCTGGAGGCCGTGGGCGAGGTGTTCCCAGACGCCAAATACCAGCGCCGCACGGTGCATTTCTACCGCAATGTTTTCTCTGTTGTGCCAAAATCCAAGGTCAAAATTGTGGCAAAAATGCTCAAGGCGATCCACGCCCAGGAGAGCAAGAAAGCGTCCCGCGAGAAGGCTAAGGCCGTGGGCGCCGAGCTGCGCGCCATGAAGCTGAAGGAGGCCGCCAAGAAGGTCGAGGACGGCATTGAGGAAACGCTGACCTACTGCGATTTTCCCAGCGAGCATTGGACGCGCATCCGTACCAACAATGTGATCGAGCGGCTGAACCGTGAGATCCGTCGGCGCACCCGTGTGGTGGGGACATTCCCCGATGGCAACTCCGCTCTGATGCTGGTCTGCGCCCGGCTCCGCCATGTGGCGGGCACCCAGTGGGGCAACAAAAAATACATGAACATGAAGCACTTGGAGGCGGTCATGGACGACGCCTCTATTGCCGGCTGACCTCATTCAGCCGGAGCCTGCAAATAAATTTGCGCATAAATCTTGACGGCACCTTTGCGCATAAATCTTGACGGGACCGGATGAGGAAAATCTTAATATATTTTTATATTTGAGGATAAAAATCACAGCCAACTTTCAAAAGTCGGCTGTGGTTTTTGTTATAAGGTAAACACGCAGTAGAACTGGAATTTTTAGCTTAGGTTTCATCTAAATATATTTCGACCCCGCTAAATACGTTTTCCTTACAGTAAGCAAATACCGGTGTTTTTCTAATATAGTCAAAAATATTTTCTTCAATATCTTCATTCCATGTAGTCTGTTCAAAAATCATGTTTTCCTTTGTCGGAATATATAACACATTTATATGGAGTTGATAATACTCATCCTCATCATTGGGAAACTGTCTAACCAAAGAAAATTCAAACATTGGCTCCCCGGTAAAAGAATAAGTACCTGTTTCAAAAAGAATCATATCTTCTTTAATAGGTATATTACACATATCCTCAAACGCATTTACAATATCTTCTAAACTTGACCCGTCGGAAATTCTACTTTGTAAATACTTTACTAGGCTTTCAGTTTTTGGCTCATTTGTTTTTCCTGAAAAATCTTTCATTTCAACATGTGTCATTTTACTTATTTTCATCTCCTTAGCTCTAAAATTTAGAAAATTCAAATTTTTCTCTTAGTCCAAAATAAGTATATCATAAAAGAAGTTGTTTTGCACCAAGAACTTAAGAATGCGGAGCATTACGCTCCGCATTCACACTGCACATATATCAGCTTTTTCACACGATTTTCTCTGCCACGCTCCTTGCATTACTCAAATTCTATCGTTGCGGGGGGCTTGGAGGTGACGTCGTAGAGAATACGGTTTATGCCGCGAACCTCGTTGACGATGCGCACGGACACCTTATCCAGCACCTCGTACGGAATACGCACCCAATCCGCGGTCATAAAGTCCGAGGTAGACACCGACCGCAGCGCCAGCGCGTAATCGTAGGTACGGCCGTCGCCCATGACGCCGACGGAGCGCATATTCGTGAGCGCCGCGAAATACTGGCTCATGGTGTTCTGCAATCCGGCCTTCGCTATCTCGTCGCGGAAAATGTAGTCCGCTTCTCTGAGAATGTCCAGCTTCTCTTTCGTGACCTCGCCGATGACGCGGATGCCGAGGCCGGGGCCGGGGAACGGCTGGCGCTGGACAAGCGTTTCCGCCAGGCCAAGCTCGCAGCCGAGTACACGCACCTCATCCTTGAACAGCATACGGAGCGGCTCTATTATCTCCTTGAAATCCACATAGTCGGGTAGGCCGCCGACATTATGATGGCTCTTGATGACCGCCGCATCGCCCTTGCCGGACTCGATAACGTCGGGGTAAATGGTGCCCTGAACGAGATAATCGACACTGCCGATCTTCTTGCCCTCGATCTCGAACACGCGGATGAACTCCTCGCCGATGATCTTGCGCTTGGCTTCCGGCTCCACAACGCCCTTCAGTGCCGTCAGGAACCGCTCCTCCGCATCCACGCGGATGAAATTTATATCCCACTTCGCAAACGCGGCCTCAACCTCGTCGCCCTCGTCCTTACGCATCAGGCCATGGTCAACGAACACGCAGGTGAGCTGATTGCCGACGGCCTCGGCCAGCAGTGCGGCGGCCACGGAGGAATCGACGCCGCCGGAGAGTGCGAGCAGCACCTTGCCGTCGCCGACCTTCGCGCGTACCTCCTCAATAGCGCGGCGCTTGTAATCCGCCATCGTCCAGTCGCCGACCGCGCCGCAGATCTCGTAGAGGAAGTTATGCAGCATCTCGCTGCCATAGACGGTATGGTTGACCTCGGGATGAAACTGCACGCCGTAGAAGCCGCGCTCCTCGTCGCAGATGCCGACGGTCGGGCAGGCGGCGGAATGAGCGACAAGGCGGAAGCCCTGCGGAACCTGCGCCATATAGTCGCCGTGGCTCATCCACGTTATGCTCTCGGCGGGAATATTCTTGAAAAGCTTGCATGAGGTATCAAAATAGGTCTCCGTCTTGCCGTATTCGCGCGCGGAATCATCCTGCGCGGCAGTGACCTTGCCGCCCAGCTCATGCGCGAGGAGCTGACAGCCGTAGCATATGCCCAGAATGGGCACGCCAAGACTGTACACACCGGTATCCACATGGGGCGAACCGGCCTCATAGACGCTGTTAGGGCCGCCGGTGAAAATGATGCCGATCGGGGCAAAGGCTTTTATCTCTTCCAGGGACGTGCTGAAGGGCTTGACTTCGCAATAGACGTTGCACTCACGGACGCGGCGGGCGATAAGCTGGTTATACTGTCCGCCGAAGTCGAGAATAAGTATCTTCTGATTTTTCATGCAGAACCTCCGTAGCTTTTTGACGAATACATTATATATTCTAATCCGCCCCTTTGCAAGAGCAAACGAAAAAAGCGTGATTTTGTTGACTTAGCTCCCAAAAAAGTGTATTATTTTTGGGTAAAAAACATTTTATTTCAGGAGGCGTTTCATGTCCGGAGTTATTTCAAGAGGAGTACGTGCCCCCATCGTGCGTGAGGGCGACGATATAATTAAGATAGTCGCGGATTCCGTCGTGGCCGCGATGGCCGAGGACGGCTTCAAGCTGCGCGAGCGCGACGTCGTTTCCGTCACCGAATCCGTTGTTGCGCGCGCAGACGGCAACTACGCCAGCGTTGACGATATCGCGGCCGACGTCAAGGCCAAGCTCGGCGGCGGCACCGTCGGCGTTGTGTTCCCCATCCTTTCCCGCAACCGCTTTGCAATATGCCTGCGCGGCATCGCGCGCGGCTGCAAAAAGGTCGTACTCATGCTGTCCTACCCCTCCGACGAGGTCGGCAACCATCTCTTTGACGAGGACACGCTCGACGACAGCGGCGTGAACCCCTACACCGACGTCCTCAGCCTTGAAGATTACCGCCGTCTCTTCGGCTATATCAAACATCCCTTCACCGGCGTTGATTACGTGGAATACTACGAATCCGTGATCCGCGAGGAGGGCGCCGAGGCCGAGATTATATTTGCAAACCACGCCGAAGCGATCGTCAAGTACACCGAAAATGTCATCTGCTGCGATATACACAGCCGCGAGCGCTCACGCCGCCGTATCAAGGCCGCGGGCGGCAAGACCGTTCTGACCCTGTGCGACATTCTCAACGCCCCCGTGAACGGCAGCGGCTGGTGCCAGTACGGTCTGCTCGGCTCCAACAAGGCCACCGAGGGCAAGGTCAAGCTCTTCCCGAAGAATGCGCAGGAGGTCGCCGAGGGTATTCAGGCAGCGCTGCTTGAGCGCACGGGCGTCAAGGTCGAAGCCATGGTCTATGGCGACGGCGCGTTCAAGGACCCTATGGGCAAGATCTGGGAGCTTGCTGACCCTGTCGTCAGCCCCGGCTTCACCTCCGGCCTCGTCGGTCTGCCGAACGAGCTGAAGCTGAAGTATCTCGCCGACAACGACTTTGCCGGACTCTCCGGCAACGAGCTCAAAGCCGCGATCCAGGAGTCCATCCGCAAGAAGGACGCCGACCTCAAGGGCAATATGGCCTCCGAGGGCACGACGCCGCGCCGCCTGACCGATCTCATCGGTTCTCTCTGCGACTTGACCAGCGGCAGCGGAGACAAGGGCACGCCCATCATCGTCGTGCAGAACTACTTCTCCAACTACGCTGAATAATTTTGACAGATAACAAATACCCCGCCATCCTGATGGATGGCGGGGTTCATTTTACTTACGCAAACCAAATTTTATCGCAGAAGAGCAGGAACAGATATATCGCAATGCCGAAAACCGACGCTATGGTCAGCCCCGCTTTCACGGCGGCAAGCGTATACATTCTCGCTTCTTCCTTCGTCATCGACTCCGGCTCTCTGCCGTCCGCCGGACGATCGGGCGCCTCGGGCTTATACCAAGGCATTCCTTCGATGTTCATGGGCGCAATGGTACGCCCATCGTCATCGTCATAGGTTCGCTTCGTCTTTCTTTTCATTGAAGGTACCGTTTGCTTTCGCTTCCTTCAGGGCTTCCTCGGCTCTGGCCTGCTGCTCGGCATCATTATACAGGTGGCATGCGCACCAGTGACCCGGCTCTACCTCGCTCCACTCCGGAACGGCACAGCGGCAGATATCCATGCACTTGTCGCAGCGCGTATGGAATTTACAGCCGGCGGGTGGATTTGCGGGAGAGGGCAGGCTGCCCTTGAGGATAATGCGGTTGAGCTTGACGTCCGGATCGGGGATCGGGATAGCCGAGAACAGCGCCGTGGTGTAGGGGTGCAGCGGCTTGCCGAAGATCTTCTCGGTCTCGGAGTACTCGACCATGGTGCCGAGGTACATGACGCCGACCGTGTCGGAAATATGCTCGACGACGGAGAGGTCATGGGAAATGAACAGATAGGTGATGCCGAAGTCCTTCTGGAGCTGACGGAGCAGGTTGATTATCTGCGCCTGGATTGAAACGTCCAGAGCGGAGACAGGCTCGTCACAGACAATGAAGTCCGGGCTGAGAGCCAGAGCGCGGGCGATGCAGATACGCTGGCGCTGGCCGCCAGAGAACTCATGCGGGTATCTGTCCTTGTAATACTCAGGCAGGCCGCAGGCCTTCATGACGCGGGTGATATAATCGTCGTACTCTTCGGGAGGGACTATGCCATGCTCACGGACGGCCTCGCCGATGATCTCACCGACGGGGAGACGCGGAGACAGGCTGGAATACGGATCCTGAAAGACGATCTGCATGCGCGGACGCATACGGCGAAGCTCTTCCTTGCTGAGGGAGAATATTTCCTTGCCGTCGAACCAGACCTCACCGGAGGTCTTTTCGAGCAGGCGCAGAATGGTTCTGCCGGCAGTGGATTTGCCGCAGCCGGATTCGCCGACGAGACCCATGGTCTGGCCGCGCTTGATCTTGAAGCTGATGCCGTCCACAGCGCGGACGTTGCCGATGGTCTGCTTAAAGAAGCTGGACTTTATCGGGAACCACTTTACAAGGTTCTTGACCTCAAGCAGGTATTCGTTTTCCGTGTCGGGTGTTTTTTTGATTTCTTCCATCATTACAGCTCCTCCACGTTAACAGATTTGGGATAACCCATTATCTCGCCCTCGTCAATGAACCGGTAGCAGGAGACGTAGTGCGTATCGCTGATCTTTATCTCCGGAGGATACTTGCCGTCGCACTGGTCGCAGCGCATCTCGCAGCGATCGCGGAAGTAGCAGTAGTTCGGCATGTTGACCGGATTCGGAACGCTGCCGGGGATGTTGTACAGCGCGTCGACCTTCTTGCCGACGACGGGTTTGGACTTCATCAGGCCGATGGTGTAGGGGTGGCCGGGGTGGTGGAATATTTCATCCGCGGTGCCCTTTTCCACGACGCGGCCGGCATACATGACAACGACGTAGTCCGCCATGCCCGCGACGACGCCGAGGTCGTGCGTGATGAGCATGATGGAGGAGTTGAGCTTATCCTTCAGATTCTGGAGCAGATCAAGAATCTGCGCCTGGATCGTAACGTCGAGCGCAGTGGTCGGCTCGTCGGCGATGATGAGCGTGGGCGAGCAGGCAAGCGCGATGGCTATCATGATACGCTGACGCATACCGCCGGACAGCTCATGCGGGTACATGGAGTACACGCCCTCTTTGTTGGCGATGCCGACAAGGTCGAGCATCTCGAGCGTGCGCGCCTTGACCTCTTCCTTGCTCATCTCGGGGTTATGGAGCATGGTGACTTCGTCGACCTGCTGGCCGATGCGGAACACCGGATTCAGGCTGGTCATCGGTTCCTGGAATATCATGGATATCTTGTTGCCGCGAATCTCCTGCATTTTTGCAGTCGGGGTGTTGACGATGTTATATGCGGTGCCGTCGCCGAGGTTGAAGCGGATCTCGCCGCCGACGGTCTGACCCTGGGGGCGCTGAAGCAGCTGCATCAGGGAAAGGCTGGTGACGGATTTGCCGCAGCCGGACTCGCCGACAACGCCGACGGTAGAGCACTTGGGAACCACGAAGCTGACGCCGTCAACGGCCTTGACCGTGCCGACATCGGTGAAGAAATAGGTACAGACGTTATCAAACTCGACAACGTTGTTCTCGTCCTTCATCTTCGTCGTGAACAGCGCGGGATCCTTATTGGCATCCGCTCTGTCTCTTTCGAGCTTCTTGGTTACGCGGCGGTTAAATTTTGAAATTCTCCTGGACTCTTTGCCGGATATATAGGAGGAGTTTTTTTCGTTCTTATCTGACATGATTATACCTCCTAATCAGCGTTTTGCCTTGGGGTCATATGCATCGCGCAGACCGTCGCCAACGAAGTTGAAGGCGATAACGGTCATGCAGATGAGCAGACCAACAGGTATCCAGATGAACGGATAGTGCGCCATGGCGGACGCAGAGGAAACGGAGTTGATGATGGTGCCCCAGGTTGCCAGCGGGTACTTAACGCCAAGGCCGAGGAAAGACAGGGTGGACTCGGTGATGATGGTGCCGCCGATGCCCAGAGAGGCGATGACTATAAGCTGAGGCATAACGTTCGGGACGAGGTGACGGAATATTCTGTCCTTAACTCTGATGCCCGTAGCCTCGGTTGCAACCATGAACTCCTGCTCACGCAGGGAGAGTATCTGGCCGCGAACCATACGCGCAACGCCGGCCCAGCCCATGATACCGAGCGCCGCCATCATTATCATGAGACGTACATAGGTATTCATACGCAGAGCGTCCATCATTGCGCCGAGGATTATCATAATGGGCATGGAGGGGAGACAGTAGAAGATATCGACCAGACGCATGATGAGGTTATCGACCCAGCCGCCGTAGTAACCGGCAAGGCCGCCCATGATGACGCCGAGAAGTATCTCGAGGAATACGACGACAAAGCCGACCATCAGGGAGATGCGGCCGCCGTACATGACACGCGCAAGCACGTCAAAGCCGTCGCCGTCGGTGCCGAGAACGTGAGTTCCGGAGGGTGCGGCAAACTTATCAATGACGTAAATGGTCTGGTGGCAGCTGATGACGTAGGAGCCGGTGTCACGCTGAGAGATGGTCAGGTCGCCGTCCTCGTACTGGAGATTGCCCTGCTCGTCATAGGTGTAAACACCGTTTTCGTCCTGCATGGGCAGGCGATAGGTGAGCTCGGCAGTCTTGAGATCCGTCTCCTGCATTTCCTCAATGACGGTATTGAGCGCCTTCTTGAGGTCATAGTCCATGCTGTCCTCGCCGGAGTAGCGGCGGATGGAGATGGTGCTGAACTCGGCAAACTCGTTGCCCTGAGCGTCGAATATCTCAAGAACGTCATCGTTGCTCTTGATAGTGTACTTCTGTCCCTCGTAGCTGAACTTGCCGCTGTCATAAGCCGCAAGCAGAGCGTTGACGCGGAACTCGTCACTGACCTTCAGACCGGTCTCAAAGGTATCAAGGGTGAAGCGGGTGTAAACCATGGCCATGCTGGGCTCGCCGCTCGTATAAACGTGGTGCGTCTCGCCCTTGTTGAGGATGGTGTAGCTTACGCCTTCAAAGCTGAAAGCCTTTGCCTCGGACTCGATGGCCGCGAGCATTGCCGCCTCAAACTCTTCACCGAGGCTGCCCTCGGCGTAGTTGATGCCGTCGGAGGTCTTGGTTATGGTATAGCTCTTGCCGGAGCCCTTCTTATAAGAATAGGTCTCGCCGCCGAACTTAAATTCGCCGCTCTTGCCCTTGCAGGCCTTTGCCGCATCTTCAAGTCCCTCTATCTCCTCACCGGAGAACTTGAGCTTCTTGCCGACGGAGTCATAGGTGCCGATGGTAACGGTGCTCGTACCGGCAGTGCAGACCTCATCCATTTCGCGGCCGCTGAGAGTATATATCTCGTCACCGAGACGGTTTATCTCAAAGTTGCCGGTCTCGCCCTCGACGAGCAGGTAATCCTTGCCCTCTTCGATCATGGACTTGATGTTGCTGTTCATCGCGGTAACGACCTTGCTGTCAAGCTCGACGGAGTCGTTGACGACATAGCCGTTATATGCGCTGTTTTCCTTGGCAAGCGCGTAGTTTACGTTCTGGTTATTGTACTTATAGAATATCTCCGTCTGACCGTGGGCATAGAACAGAGGCCCAAGGAAAGAGAACACAAACATGAATATAAGCACAGCAGAGCCGAAAACCGCCAGTCTGTTGCGTATAAAGCGCTTAAAGACCTGACGACCGGGGGAGAGAACCTTGACGCGGGATACGTCGTCCAGATGTATCTCTTCGTTTTCAACCGGTTTTTTGTTCTGCTCGGCCGCTTCCTTGGCCTTGAGGACTTCATTCAGATTATATGATGCTGCCATAAAGTACCTCCTCAGCTCAAACGCACACGCGGGTCAACAACGGCATACAGAAGATCCGAAATGAGGTTGCCGAGCAGCGTGAGAATTGAAATGAATGCCAAATAGAACATGGTAAAGGGTATATCCGCCTGTGTCATCGAATAGTAGGAGGCATAGCCTATGCCGCGGATGCCGAACAGCGTCTCGGTGATGAGTGCGCCGGAGAAGAGGCTGGGCAGGCTGCCGCCGAGGGTGGTGATGAGGGGGATAAGGGTGTTGCGGAAGGCGTGCTTGTTGATGACGACCTTCTCCGGCACGCCCTTCGCGCGGGCGGTACGGATATAGTCGGCATTGAGCACTTCCAGCATATTGGTACGGGTGTAGCGCATGAGACCGCCTATGCTGATTATGGTAATGGTAATCGCGGGCAGGACAAAATGCTTGGCCACATCCAAGAATTTTCCGAAGTCAGAGAGATATTGATAATTTCGTCCCTGCATACCCGTAAGCTCAAACCAGCCGAGCTTGACGGAGAAGACGTATTTCAATATCGTTGCGAGGAAGAAGGTCGGCATCGAGATACATATCATCGAAACGCCCGTGGTGAAGTAGTCGGTAAAGCTGTACTGCTTGCGGGCAGCGGCAATACCAAGGGGAATTGCTATAAGAATTTCAAGGATAAACGACACGAGTCCGAGCGCAAAGCTGTACCAGACGGTGTCATGGAATTTCTGGGTGACGGGGACAGTCCAAGACCAGCTCTCGCCCCATTCACCTCTCACAGCACTCTTAAGCCATGTAAAGTAACCCTGAACGATGCCTTTATCCATGCCGTATTGCGCATTCAAATCCGCAAGCCACTCGGAGTAGCTCTTGCTTGCGCCGGGGCGGGAAGCCAGTTCTCTTGCCTTTGTCTCAATAAAGCCCATGGGCATATTGTACATTAGCACATAGATCAGGAACATTACAAAGAACAAAATCAAAGCGCTGTAAAGCAAACGTTTAACTGTATACTTTGCCACACTATTTCACTGCTTTCTTAAATATTTGTTTCACAGCCAAGCACGGAAGGGGTAAAAACCCCTCCCGTGCGATGATTTAGGTGATGTAATTAAGCTAAACTCAATTACTTGACTGCCAGAGTCTCGATCTCGGCCTTCCAACCCCAGTACGGAGTCATGTCCTTAGGCAGAGTGTCGCAGTCAACACGGATGGTGGATGCAACGGTGCAATCCTTGCGCTGGTAGACAGGCAGCTCAACGCCCCAATCCATGATGATTTCCATGGCCTGCTTGTAGACGGACTTACGGTACTCGGTGTCAGCGCTGGTGCGGCCGTCGATGATCAGAGCATCGAGGGCGGGATCATCTACCTGGTAGTGGTTGGAGTTAGTGCCCTTACCATGTGCATTGCTGCTGTGGTAGACCTGGTACATATCGGGGTCAGCGGTGGACTGCCATGCAGCAACCCACATCTGAGCGGTGTTGCCCTCGAGAGCGTTGTTCCAAACGGAGGAGCCGACGTCGTTAACGGTGAGCTTGATGCCGATGGTCTCAAGTGCCTTGGAGGCGGCAGTTGCAATGCCGTAGGTCGGGTGATCCTGCTTGCCATTGCCGGGGATGAGGATCTCGTAGGACTCGGGAGCGCCTGCGGGAGCGGAAGCGACCTTGCCGTCAGCATCGAAGGTGTAGCCGGCCTTCTCGAAGAAGGTGACTGCTGCCTTGAGAGCTGCGTCGTACTTCTGCTCGTCGTTCATGCTGGAGTCAAAGATGTCGTTGCCGTCGGCATCGACAGAGTATGCTGCACGGTAGCCCTCGTCAGCAGGCTGAGGAGCTGCCCAGGAGGTGTTGGAGATGGGGTACTGGATAACTGCGGCACGGTCGCCGTAGTAGGAGTTGATAACGGTGTCACGGTAGACTGCCAGAACGGTCATGAAGCCCTTACGGAGAGCCTTGGACTCCTCGGAGCCGGGGTTGCCGTCGATGTTGACGAGGTCAGCATTGATGCCGAGGTAGCCGTAGCCGCGGTAGTCAACAAGGATGGTGGTGAGAGTATCGCCGGTGAGCTCGCCGTTGGAGTTAGCATCGGTGATAGCGTTCAGAGTCTCCTCGCTGATGGAGGGGACTGCGAGGTCATAGGTGCCGGTGACGATACCGGGAACGTAGTCAGCATCCTCGCCTTCCTTGAAGAGGATGGTCTTGGTCTTGGGCTCGCCAAGGAAGTAGGTGGGGTTGGCTTCCATGGTGACAACGCCGTTCTCGTAGCTCTTGAAGATGTAGGGACCGCAGCCGAGAGGCTCGGTGGTCTTTGCCTTGACGCCGCTCAGGTCGCCCTTGTCAAAGCCGAACTTGTTGTTGTCGTAATCGTACTTGCTGACGTCGCCATAGTGGTGCAGAGGAGCAATGATGAAGCTCATGTTGTAGATGGCGGTTGCATCGTACTCAGTCATATGTACGGTGAGGGAGTAGTCGCCGGTACGGATGATGCCCTTGATGTTGGGAACGTCGTCGCCGGTAGCAACGAGCTTATCGTAATCTGCAAAGTCATCCATGAGATCCCAGATGGAGGAGCCGGCGCTCTCGGTCTCAGCAGCCTCGACAACGCTGTCGAAGTTTGCCTCGATTGCAGCCCAGAAGTCAGCAACGGTTGCGCCTTCAGTCCAAGCGTCGCCGTAGCCCCACATGTTCATACCGAACTTGACCTGCAGAGCAGGATCAGCGGCTATCTCATCGGGAGTTGCTTCGATGACGCCGGTGTACTCGTCGGTGTTGTAGCTGCCGACAACGGTGTCAACGATTTCCTGTGCCAGCTTTGCGCCTGCGGCGTCAATGCTTGCCCAGAATGCGGTCTGAGTGGCTTCGTCCCAAAGGGTGAAGTCGGTGTTGTCACGGCCTGCCTCGGCAAGGAGCTTGTAGAGGTACTGCTGAGAATTGTAGTAGTCAGCCATGCCCTCGATAGGCAGTGCGTAAACAGTGGAGCTGCCGTCGTAGGACGGGTCAGCCATAACGTAGATACCGAAGATAACGTCATCGATGGTGGCGGGGGTGCCGTCGGAGAAGACGATATCGTCACGCATGGTGAGGTTGTAGTCAACGGAACCGTCATCGTTCTGAACGACGTCAACATCGCCCATGCCATAGTAGGTGTAATCGGTGCCGTTGTACTCAACGGTCTCGCCCTCTATGCCGTGGTGAATGATCGCGCCGCCGCGGTCAGCAGCAAGCAGACCGCCGGTGAAGTTGGAGACGACTTCTTCGTCATACGCGGTGGTATAGAAGAAGGGGCTGAACTTCTGGCCGAAGGTGGAGGTTGCATAGACCAGGGTGGATGTGTTCTCCTCGACTGCCGGTGCTTCGGGCTCTGCTGTCGGTGCTTCGGACTCGGCGGGTGCGGGAGTAGAGCTGTCGCAGGCGCAGAGAGCAAGAACCATAACAAGAGCCAGAACAAGAGCGAGGATCTTCTTGATGTTGCTCATTTTCATTTTTCCTCCTTGATAGGATTTTTATTTATTAAACGCGGGCTTCTATAATTAATTAAGCCCTGCGGTTAATAACTGGATCAGATAAGCTTCGTCGCCACCGCCTGACGGCGGGAGAACGAGAGCGCGAACGCCGCGCAAAGTATCACGGCGCCGGCGGCAAAGGAGATGTCCGCCGCATTGAGCTTTTCCGGCGCGGCTATCGCGGTGATGCCTTCGGCGATCAAGGCGACCGCCGTGAGGATGATGCCGAATACCGAAGCCGAGGGGAGATTCCCTGCGACCTTCTCCGCCTCCGAGCGCTTGAGCTTATCGCCCGCGCGCAGCAGCGCGGCGACCGCGGAACTGACGTACCACAGCGGCACGGCCGCAAACACGAAGGGAAGGATCACATACATGAGCTTTCCGGCTCCGGACGGGAGCCACAGAGCCACGATATACGCAAGCCAGCCAAGCGCGGCGGCGGGAGCAAGGAGCCTGCCGCTCTTCTTCGCGGCGGCGGCATCGCAGAAGCAGAAATACGAACCGACATATATCGGCACAGATCTGACCCTGCCCTTTTCGTCGATAGTTTCGGAAATTTCGTAATCCCGTACGTATTTTTTCTTTGCCATGCGAGCTTTTCCCCGTCAGCTTCCTCCGGCGCAGCGGTCTGCGCCAGTGCAAATTGCTAAAGTTGGTTTACATATTGTGATATGTCATTATATATGAAATATTACAATTTGTCAATGACATCCACATTTTAGATAGCACAAAGTCCACGGCTGGCGTACAAGTGTTTCTGCAGCACTATACACAAAACCATCGGATTCTTCAGTTTCGTCATTAGCTTTTCTAATACATATACACTTTCGCCAGCGGCGGCTAAGCGCCCCCCGTTATTACAGATCGCAGTGATATCTCGGCTTCCCGAGGCTCTTGCGGCCATACTCTATCGCGCCCGTCGGGCAGTGACAGATGCAGGCCATGCAGTGCGTGCAGTTTTTGCCCCACACAGGCAGGCCATCGACGATGCTGATATCGTTCAGCGGACACAGCTGCGCGCATTTGCCGCAGCCGACGCACTTATCATCGGCGCGGAATTTATCCGCTTTCACGAAAAGCGCGTAGAACGCCGGATTCACGGCGGTGCTCATAAAGCGGTCATAGAGATTGTTCCGCGGCGCGGCAAACTCGAAGCCCTCGGATATCTTCCGCGCGGCCTCGTCTATCGAGGGAGACGCGGCCTCAATTATCCGCGCGGCTTCCGGCGCTTCGGGCGCGTCAAACATGGCGATATAGTTCTCCGGCATTATCACCTGCGCGGTGCCCATATAGGTGAAGCCCTTATCCGCGCACAGGCGCTTGTTGTACTTCGCCGCGTTGCCGATCTCGCTGCCGCAATTCATCACGAACCACACCTTGTCCGCGCCGGAAAATTCTACTCTGCGTATCCACTCCTCGACCACGCGCGGGATGCGCCAGCCGTAGGTAGGCGTCACGAATATCAGGCGGCCGTCGGCGCGAACTGCCCCGGTATCGCCGCTTTTTATCCTGTCATTGACACTGACAAGCTCATCGCCGAGCGCCGCGGCGAGTCTGCGGGCAATATAGCGGCTGTTTCCGGTACCGCTGAAAAAGAGGATCATACGCGTTCTCCTTTTCCTATAAAAATATTAAATGCCGGAACCCCACACAGGCAGGCTTGCGGCATTTATTGATTTGATCTCAACTCTGAGAAATTTTACTCTATTTGCTCACGGCTGTCAATCAAAAAAGCCCGAAACTACGCGCATTTCCCCTCCGGCGGCAAAAAATCAGGGCACGGGATATCCCGTGCCCTGAAGCGTTTTATTTTGCGCAGGCTCTCTCGAACTCTTCCTGGACCTCCTTTTCGGGTTCGGCGGTGAGCAGGCTCACGACGACGATGAACACGCAGGATATCACGAACGCGGGCAGCAGCTCGTATATTCCGAGCACGCCGCCAAGAGGTGCGACGCAGTATTTCCACACGAAGACCATCGCTGCTCCGGAGAACATGCCCGCAATCGCGCCCCACTTGTTGCAGCGCTTCCAGAACAGGGAGAACAGCATTATCGGGCCGAAGGTCGCGCCGAAGCCCGCCCACGCGAAGGATACCACGCGGAATATCGAGCTGTTGGGGTCGCTGGCGAAGATGACTCCGAGCACCGCAACGCCGACGACGGTGATGCGCGCGATGAGCATGGTCTTCTTATCGCTCATCTTCACGCCGAAGACGTCGGTGAGTATGTTGTGGGTGACGCCGGAGGCAGCAGCGAGAAGCTGCGCATCGGCGGTGGACATGGTGGCGGCGAGGATACCGGCGATTATGATGCCCGCGACGATAGCAGCGAGCGCGCCGTGCGTCGAGATGAGCGCCGCGGAGTTGACGATCAGGTTCTCCGCCTCGGCCTCGGAGCCGGGCATCGCTATCGCTCCGGCCTTGACCATGCCGAAGCCGACGATGCCGATTATGACCGCGGCGCCGAGAGAGATGACGACCCAGATGGAGGCGATGCGGCGGCTGAAGTTCAGCTTACTCTCGCTGCCGATGGCCATGAAGTGCAGCAGAATGTGCGGCATGCCGAAGTAGCCGAGTCCCCACGCCAGCGTGGACGCGATCATCAGGGGGCTGTAGCTGCTGGGGGTGCCGGTGAGAATGCTCGTGGACGCGGAGAAATCGAGGTAGCCGGGGATCTCCTTGGCGTTGGCGATGACGGCGTCCCAGCCGCCGGCGGTGTTGATGCCGAATATGAGCACTATGACGAGCGCTATCGTCATGACGATGCCCTGGATAAGGCTCGTGACGGAGGCCGCCATGAAGCCGCCGGTCGCGCAGTAGATAACGATGACGGCCGCGCTGATTATCATGGCGGTCATGTAGTCGAAGCCGAAGAGGCTGTTGAAGAGCTTGCCGCAGGCGGCAAAGCCCGAGGCCGTATAGGGCACGAAGAAGATTATGACCGTAAGCGCGCCCAGAGTTTCGATGAGCTTGGTATTGTCGCGGAAGCGGCGGGCAAGGAAATCAGGCACGGTTATAGCGTTGATGCCCGCGGAGTAGCGGCGCAGGCGCTTTGCGACGATGAGCCAGTTGAGATAGGTGCCCAGCGCAAGGCCGATGGCCGTCCAGCCCGCCTCCGCGACGCCGCAGAAGAACGCCAGTCCCGGCACGCCCATCAGCAGGTACGCGCTCATATCCGACGCCTCAGTGCTCATGGCGGTGACTATGGGGCCGAGCTTGCGGCCGCCGAGATAGAAGTCCTCGGAGGTGCTGTTGTTTGCATATTTGAAGCCTATCGCCAGCATGCCCAGCAGATAGACGACCACTGCTACAAGAATCCAGATCATTGCTGAAGTCATAATACATATCCTCGCTTTTCATAATATAGTCGGGATTATATATTATTTTTTTCGGAAAACAATATTATTTCCGCAGGTTTTCTCTTGATTTTCGCGGTTTTCGGGCTATAATATAAACGTCTCTAATTTTATTCATATTAAGATGAATTTATTTCATACAAGGAGTTTCCCATGAATCTGGCCAAGTATCAGGCGCTGCTGAGCGTCGTGGAATCCGGAAGCCTGACCGCCGCGGCGGCGCAGCTTGGGCTGACGCAGTCGGCGGTGAGTCACAGCATCAACAGTCTTGAGGAGGAGCTGGGCTTCGCGGTGATAAAGCGCAGCCGCGCCGGCGTGAAGCTCACGAACGAGGGCGAGCGGCTGCTGCCCGCGGTGCGCGGACTCTTAAACAGCGCCGAGCAGCTCAGTCAGGTGACGGCGGCGATACGCGGGCTTGACAGCGGCCTTGTCCGCATCGGGACCTTTACCTCCGTCGCCGTCCACTGGCTGCCGGGGGTGCTGAAGGAATTCCAGCGCGACTATCCGCGCGTCGAGTTCAAGCTCCTCAACGGCGACTACAACGACGTCGAGCAGTGGGTGCGCGACGGCAGCGTGGACATCGGCTTTGTGAACCTGCCCTCCCCGCTCGACTGCGAGTGCATCCCGCTGATGGAGGACCGGCTGATGGCCATTCTGCCGAAGGACAGCCGCTTTGCGAGCTACCCGAAGTTCCCGCTCGTCGAATGCGAGACGGAGCCGTTTATAAGCCTGCTTAAAAGCTCCGACCACGACGCGCGGCGCGCGCTTGAGGCCGCCGGGGTCACGCCGAACGTCAGGTTTTACACCAAGGACGACTACGCTATAATTGCCATGGTCGAGCAGGGGCTCGGCATAAGCATAATGCCGGAGCTGCTTTTGAAGGGCAGGCATGATGATCTGCTGGTGCTGCCGCTCGTTCCGGAAGCGAAGCGAACCATCGGCATCGCCATCGCCGCAAGCGAGAAGGCTGGCCCCGCAACACGACGCTTTGCGGATTACGTCGTGCGCTATGTAAAGGCGCAGGCGTAGATCGCCGCGCGGCATCATCGGTAAATCTACACAAAGTGCGCGGCAAAGATTTGTGTACAAAGTCGATTTTGTATTTTGCAAAAACATTTTTCTGGACTTTTTTATTTTTATGAAATACAATCATGCCATAGTGATGCGCTTCACACTCAGGAGTTTCCCTGCCGTTTCTCAACATGGCCAGTTGAGAGCGCGGGAACACAATGAAAAGTTGAGGTAAATCTATTATGGAACAATCAGCGAAAAGGAAAAAATATTGGCGAATAATAGCGATATGTCTCGCCGTTATGCTCCTTGCAAGCATTGTCTCCGCCGTTGTGAAGACCGACGGCGGGAACACGCTCATTCGCGAGGTGAAGATCAGCACCCGCGGCGGCACGCTTTCCGGTGTGCTCTACATCCCCAAGGACGCGCTTGAGAACGACGGCTTCGGGAACTACACTTCCCCGCGCCCGGCAGTAATTCTGAGCCACGGCTATCTGAACAGCAACCAGATGCAGGATCCGAACGCGATCGAGCTGTCGCGCCGGGGCTTTGTCGTGTTTGCAATGGATATGTACGGTCACGGCAACTCCGACCTCGCTAACGCCACCGATGACCCGACCGGCAGCGGCGCGGTTCTCGGCGCGCTGGACGCATACAACTATGTACGCACTCTCCCTTATGTTGACGCTACGCGCATAGGCATCGCGGGTCACTCCATGGGCGGCATGAACACCGGCAACGCCGTTGCGCTGACCGCCGGCTTCTACACCGAGGCAGATATGCTTCTGAACCTCCTGCATGACGAATTCGGCATGGACATCACGGCCGAGCAGGTTGCCGCGCAGGATCCCGACGCGCTTGCGGCAGGACTTTCCGACTATGAGCGCGGGCAGTATGAGCTGCGCCGCGAGGAGATACTTACCGAGGCAGCGCAGCGCCCCGTTGCGGAGCTGTTCATGGGCTCCGGCCCGGGCTTTGCGGGGCTGACGAAGGCGCATCAGGTCGAGGTTGCGGGCAACACCGTGTGGCGTGACCTTCAGGCAAACGTCGGCGTAAGCATCGGTCTGTACGAGGAAAACTGCTGGCTGATGTTCTCCGCAAGCGACGACGGCATAAATTCCGCAAAGCAGATACCAGAAACCACCGTGGCACGGGTTCTGTTCGGAACGCTTGATGCCCCCGTTGAGCGCGAGACTTGGTATTCTCTCAATCTCTCCGACGGCGGCGCGCAGCTTGAAAGCACCAAGCTCGGCAGCTTTTACTCCACCGAGCCGAGCGACACCGCCCTGCGCGAGGCAATTGCCAACCGCAGCGCCCGCGTGATGATTCAGCCCGCCGAAATTCATGCCGGCAACCACTTCTCCTTCAAAACAACGAGCTTCGTTGTTCAGTTTTTCACCGACGTTATGAACTACAACAACGGTGAGCTTGCCGACGGCGCACAGCCCATCCCCGCGAGCAGCTCGGTGTGGCTCATCAAGGAGCTTGCAAACGGCGTGGCTCTTGCCGCAATGCTGGCTCTGGTGTATCCGTTTGCCGCGTTGCTGCTTGAGGCTCCGTTCTTTGCCGGTCTGCGCAGAAAGCCGCGCGAGGCGCTGATAGAGAAGAACGACCGTGGCTTCTGGATAATAAGCGTACTGCTTGCCATAATTCAGGGCGTTAGCATTATCCCCTGCTTCATACTCGGCGGCGCGCCGACCACCTACGCCGGTGACAAGGGACCGATAGCGTGGAACTGGCTGTTCAGTCAGGAAATGCCGAACCGCACCATAGTATGGGCGCTTACGAACGCGGCAATCGCGCTCCTGCTGCTGCTCATCCGCCATCTGCGCGCAAAAAGCGACAAGCTCAGCTTTGCGGATCGCTACGGTATCAAAATTTCCGCAAAGGATTTCGGCAAGACCGTGCTGCTTGCGCTCATCGTTTTTGCCGGCTCCTACTGCCTTGCCGTGCTTTCGAGCTTCTTCTTTGCAAGATCCGACTTCCGTCTCTGGGTCATTGCGGGACGCGTCATGACCAAGACCCAGTTCCTCACTTGGGCGGGCTACCTTGTGTTCTTCCTCGTGTTCTACATTGTCAACAGCATGGTCGTCAACTCCGGGCGTATGCGCAATATGAGCGACGGCAAGAACCTGCTTATCTGCGCGCTGTTCAACGTGGCGGGCGTGTTTGTGTTTGAGCTGTTTGTGTACGCATTCGAGCTTATCACGGGGCAGATGGTGTGGTACGGCTTCGGCAAGGACTATTTCCTCTACGCCGTTGTGCTGTATCCGATGATAGTCGTGCTGCCGCTCGCAGCCGTATATGCGCGCAAGCTCTACAACAAGACCGGCAGCGCATGGCTCGGCGCGCTTATCAACGCAATGATCTTCACATGGTTTGTTGTGGGCAACACCTGCTATCACTACAGTATGCTGATTTCATAATTTGACTTTGCATCGGCTCGATGCTATAATGATATATCAGCGTTAAAAAACCGCGAAATCTCCGCGAGGAATTTTATCAGCTTTATCGGGGCAATGCTGAAAGGCATTGCCCCGATTTTTATAGTAAAGGAGTCAAAAACCTATGGCAATGTCAGCCGAAACCTCATGGATGGGCAAATACCGCGATTTCGTGGAGAGCATTATTTATCTCTGCAACCGCTCCGCCACACGCTTCAATATGCCTCAGTACTACAACACCTCTTTCCGGCTGACCGCCATCCAGATACAGATAATCGAGTATACCCTTGAGGATAACAACGACAAAATGAGCGCCATTGCCGCGCGCTTGGGCATCACGCGCGGAGCCTTCTCCAACAACGTGACAAAGCTCGTAGACATGGGGCTTCTGGAGAAGTCTCACCGCGGCGGCAACAAAAAGGATCTCTTCATCGCGGTTACCGACAGAGGCCGCGAGGAATATGCGCGCTATGCGCAGTTTGTTTATGACAAGGCGCTGCGCCATGTGTTCGCGCTGGCGGATGAGCTGACGCCGGAATCGATAGACGCCTTCCGCAAGATTTTAAATACCTTTGCGGATACGCTTGTATAACGGAAAAATAAATCGGAGCGCCCGATAAAGGCGCTCCGATTTTGTTATATTGCTTTTTATCAGATATCCGTGACCGTGCCGATGAACACGGGCGTCATGGTATCGCAGTCGAGGATCATATACAGGAACGGGCGGTTCAGCGTGACATACTTTATCTCTTCTATAAACGCGCTCTCGCCGACGGCCTCGACCGCCGTCGCGGCTCCGGCCTTCGTCCCCTGCTCGTTCACGGAGACATGGCACTTATGCAGCACCCGACTGACATAGAGCGGCATACCGTCATAGCTGCCGATGCCGCTGAGGTCGGCGGAATCCGGGTCGAAAAGCTCGGTCACGCCGAGCGCCCTCAGCACGTCCGAAAGCTCCGCGCTGTAAGAGCTGTCAAACTTCGGCAGGCTCGCAATCACCGTCGTGCTCTGCGCTCTGGTCAGCATCGCGCGCAGACTCTCGCCGCTGAGGCCGGCGATGTATTCGTCAAGCCCGACTCCTCTTTCCGGAAGCAGCGCGGCAAAGGCGTAACGCCCGCCCTGATAATATTTGATGAAGCCTGCGGCGCTGCCGTCGGAGATATAGGTGTGCTCCTCGGAATCCATGAAATCGACCAGTCTGTCCTCGCCATCGGCGTTGGTGAAGCTCCCCTGCTCGACCTGATCGGAGGTGTACACCGTCTGCCACTTCGCGTCAAAGGCGACAGCGTTTATCAGATAGAGCATCGCGTCGTCGGGGATCTTGTCCAGTATCCGGTCTATCATCCCGCCGGTATTTTTCTTCACCCACGAATTGATGCTGTCGAGCGTCCCGCCGTCGAACGGTGCGGTGAACACGGCGCTGTCGTAATATCCGGCGTTCTTCTCAATGAACGCGTCGTTTATCTTCAGCTTGTCGTCGTCCCGCAGCCACATGGAGCAGGCCGAGCTGAGCTTGCTGCCCTCGCTGTCGTCCAGCGTCGCCAGAAACGCCGCCATATACGCGTTCAGCTCGTCCGCGCTCATGCCGAACAGGTCTTCAAGCTGGCTGAGCGTTTCGCCCTCGGCGCCGTTTGCGGTCATGGCCAGCGCGCAGAGTATCGAGGTCGGGGAAATCAGTGTGTCGCCGTCGGATGGGCAGCTTTTCAGCAGGCGCAGCGCCAGCTCCGTGACCGCCGTGTTCGCCTCCTCCGTCAGCGCGGCGGGGTCGGCGGCGATCTTATCGGTGTTTTTGGCCGTGATCTCGCTCACGGCGGGGCTTCCGCAGCCGCCAAGCAGCATCGCCATGGCCAGCAGCAGGCATATCGAAACATAAAACATGCTTTTCATCTCGTGCTCCTTTCATTCGATCTGCTTTTTTGACGCACGCCGCGGGAAAAGGTTCCCATAAAAATATCGTGAGAGATATTAAAACCTCTCACGATATGTAATATCAATGTCTTCCCCTGTATCCGCCGTGGTGTCCGCGGCGATTGCGGCGTCCGGCGTCGGATATCAGCTTCACCACGACAAGGATGACTATCATCGCAACGATGCCGATGATTATATACTTGAACATGCCCTCGGTGAGCTGTATGCCCTTGCCCGTATACTCGACCTCGCGGCTGCCGGTATAGCCGCAGACGCGGCATGTTCCGCGCTCCTCGCCCGCCTGATCCTTCTTCGCCGCGCGCACCAGCGTCCACTGCATGTCATGCGCGGCCTCGTCGGCCTTCTCGCCGCAGGAGCACTCATGCCAGTGGCGCTCCTCGTCAAAGCTCCATTTCTCGGCGAATTCATGCTCATGGTTTTCGTCCGCAGGCGAGGGGCTTTCCGCCGCGTCATCCGGCTTATCGTCCGGTTCCTGACTGGGCTCCGGAGTCGCCGTCGGTGCGGGCGTCGGGGTCGCTTTTGCGGGGTCGGCCTTCACGGTTATGACCGCACCGTAGCTCTCGCGGCCTCCGCCGGGATTGCTGAAATACGCCGCTATGCGCCAGCCGTTGAGTTCAAGCGGGATGTTATAGAGGTTCATCCTCGTCCCGCCGTCCGCATCCGTCGTGAGGCCGGGGAACTTTTCGACCGCTTCCTCCATCGTATAGTACGACGTCGCGTCCGGATTATAGAGCCGCCAGTTTATCTTCTCGTAATATGCGCCGGATGCCGCGAAGGACGCGAAGCCGCCCTCGGTCACGGTCTCGGCTTCGGGGTGCTTGTAGATGTCAGGCGTCCAGATCGCGGGGGCATACTCGCGGCGCAGCGTCACGCTGCTGCCGTTCACGGTGTAGTCCACGGCGGAGTTATTCAGATACACACGCGCATCGGACGCGAGCGAATAGCCCTCGGCGAGCGAGACCACGATCTCGACTGTATAATTCTGCGTCCCGAAGGTGCCGCTGAACTGCGAGCCGGACGCGTCGTACCACACCAGGCTCTGCACGGAGCAGCCCTCGGTGCTGGAGCTGGCGGAAATGTTTCCGGCGGGCATATATGCTATCGGTGTTGTCGGCATGGCGACAAGCAGCTTGTCAAGAGTTACATCCGCGCTCGCGGCGGCGGGCAGCGCCAGACAGATGCAGGCGCACAGACACAGCGCGAGGAGGGCGGTGAGGCGGTTTTTCATGCTTCTGCGCATGTGAATTCCTCCTTTGAATGGATTTTCCGATATTCATTATATAATTGCATATTTTGCGGGTCAAGGAATTTGTTGAAAAATACATAAATTTCTGGCCGATTTCATATTTTTCGTTTGCTATCCGCCGCAGTAATGCTATAATAAAGTGTTAAATTTTGAAATTGGAGTTGGTTACATGGCCACATGCTATATATTCGCCGCAGGAAGCTTCTACGGGCTGACCGAGTACCCGTCCGACGGCGACTTCGTCATCGCGGCGGACGCGGGGCTGAAGCACTGCACCGAGGCGTGGGTCGCGCCCGACCTGATTCTCGGCGACTTCGACTCCCTCGGCGAAGCGCCGGAGGGCGGGGACGTCCTTCATCTGCCCGTCGAGAAGGACGATACCGACACAATATACGCCATGCGCGTCGGGCTTGAGCGGGGCTATACCGATTTCGTCGTCTACGGCGGCACCGGCGGCAGCCGCGCCGACCACACGATCGCAAACCTTCAGGGGCTGCTGTTCCTCTCCTCGCACGGGGCGCACTGCCGCATGTACGGCGACGGCGTGGTCTGGAGCGTGCTGCACAACGAGAAGGTCTCTTTCCCCGCCGGCTGCGGCGGCACGCTGTCTCTGTTCTGCATGGACGGCGCAGCGCGCGGCGTGACCATCCGCGGGCTCAAATATGAGCTGGCGGACGCCGAGATACGCTCCGACTTCCCCATCGGCGTCAGCAATTCGTTCATGGGGGCGGCGGCGAGCATCGAGGTGCGGGACGGCACGCTGATAATGATACATGATATTTTCGGGTGAGACAATGATAGAATATAAGGCAGGAAAATGCGATATCGCCGTTATAGGTGCGGGGCACGCGGGTATCGAGGCCGCTCTCGCCGCTGCGCGGATCGGCCTCGACACGGTGTGCTTCACGGTGAACATGGACAGCATCGGCAACATGCCCTGCAACCCCGCCATCGGCGGCACTGGCAAAGGGCATCTCGTCCGCGAGCTGGACGCTCTTGGCGGCGAGATGGCGCGCGCGGCGGACAAGGCCTGCATACAGTACCGTATGCTCAACCGCGGCAAGGGGCCGGCGGTGCACTCGCTTCGCGCGCAGGCCGACCGGCGGCGGTATCAGGAAGTGATGAAGCATACGCTCGAATTGCAGGAGAATCTCCGCGTCAAGCAGGCAGAGGTCATCGATATCGGCGTCGAGGACGGGCGCGTCCGCTCCGTCACGACGCACACGGGCGCGGTATACGACTGCAAGGCCGTCGTGATCGCGTCGGGCACATATCTAGACGGGCGCACGATAGTCGGCGAGGTTCTGCGCTCATCGGGGCCGGACGGTCTCGCCGCGGCCATCCCTCTGGCGGAGCGGCTGAGGGCGCTGGGGCTTAATATGCGCCGCTTCAAGACCAGCACGCCGCCGAGAGTGAACGCGCGCACCGTAGACTTTTCAAAGATGGAGCTTCAGCGGGGCGACGATGAGATTGAGCCGTTCTCGTTCTCGACGGTCGATGCGCCGCGCAACTCCGCCGTGTGCTACCTAACCTACACCAACGAGCGCACGCACGAGATAATCCGCGCGAATCTCGACCGCAGTCCGATATATTCCGGCGTCATCGAGGGCATCGGCCCGCGCTACTGCCCCAGCATCGAGACAAAGGTGATGACCTTTGCCGACAAGCCGCGCCATCAGCTGTTCATCGAGCCGATGGGGCTGAACACCGAGGAGCTGTACATACAGGGCTTCTCGTCCTCGATGCCCGAGGAGGTGCAGGTCGAGATGCTGCACAGCGTCGCCGGACTCGAGCACGCGGAGATGACGCGCTGCGCCTACGCGATAGAATACGACTGCATCGACCCGACAGAGCTTTATCCGACGCTGGAGACCAAGAAAATCTCCGGACTTTACGGCGCGGGGCAGTTCAACGGCTCCTCCGGCTATGAGGAGGCGGCGGTACAGGGCTTCGTTGCGGGAGTGAACGCGGCGCTGAAAATACTCGGCCGCGAGCCGATGATACTCCGCCGCAGCGACGGATACATCGGCACGCTCATAGACGATCTTGTGACCAAGGGCACGAACGAGCCGTACCGCATGATGACCTCGCGCAGCGAGTACCGCCTGCTGCACCGGCAGGACAACGCGGACAAGCGCCTTTCCGGCATCGGCCTGCGTATCGGGCTTGTCTCCGAGGAGCAGTACCGGCGCGTTCTCGACAAATACGCCGCCGTGGACGCGGAGCTGTGCCGCCTTGAAAAGACGCATATCGCCCCGAGCGACGGGATAAACGCGCTGCTCACGGCGCGCGGCACGGCTGAGATATCCACCGGCAGCTCGCTCGCTGATCTCATCCGCCGCCCGCAGATAAGCTACCGCGACCTCGCGGAATTTGACCCCGAGCGTCCGGAGCTTCCGCGCGCAGTGACGGAGCAGGCGGAGATAAGCCTCAAATACGAGGGCTACATCAAGCGACAGCTCAAGCAGGTCGAGGAATTCACGCGGATGGAGAGCCGCCCCCTGCCCGCCGACATCGACTACGACGCGATAAACGGCCTGCGGCTGGAGGCGCGCGAGAAGCTGAAAAAGATCCGGCCTGAGAATTTTGGGCAGGCGAGCCGCATTTCCGGCGTGTCCCCGGCCGACATTTCGGTGCTGATGATCTACATGGAGGGCGGAAGATGAGCAAGATCGTTCTCGGCTTTTCCGGCGGAGTGGACTCCACTGTATCCACCATGCTTCTGAAAAAGGCCGGACATGAGGTGTACGGCCTGTATATGGACAACGCCGACGAGGCCGCGCGGCAATGCGCGATAGACACGGCGGAGTTCATCAGCGTGCCGCTGACGGTGCTGGACGTCAAGGCCGAGCTTGAGCGCAATGTATGCCGTCCGTTCATGGAGGCGTATCTGCGCGGCGAAACGCCGAACCCCTGCATAATCTGCAACCCCAGCACAAAGTTCAAAAATCTGCTCGCCGAGGCCGACCGCGTCGGCGCGGAGCTTGTAGCCACCGGACACTACGCCCGCACGGAAAACGGCAGGCTCATGAAAGGCATGCCCGCCAATGATCAGAGCTACATGCTCTGCCGCTTAAGCCGCGAGCAGGTGCGCCGCACGGTGTTCCCGCTCGGCGGCTTCGAGAAAAAGCAGGTGCGCGCGCTGGCCGAGGAATTCGGCCTGCCGGTCGCGCACAAGCCGGACAGCATGGAGATATGCTTCATCCCCGACAAGGACTATATCGGCTGGATTTCGCGCCGCGCGGAGCTGCCGCCGCCGGGTGATTTCATTTTCCGCGGCGAGGTCGTCGGGCGGCACGAGGGCATACACCGCTACACCGTAGGCCAGCGCCGTCCGGGGCTTATTGACGGGCGCAAGGTCTACATCTCCCGCATCAGCGCCGCGGACAACACCATCGAGCTTGCGCTGTGGGAGGATCTGTTCAAAACCGAAGTCCGTGCCAGAGACTTCAACTGGCTCATCGACCGCCCCGCCGAGTCGTTCCGCGCGAACGTCCGCGTGCGGCACACGAAATGGGAGATGCCTCCCTGCACCGTATACCCTGAAGGAGACGGCGTGCGCATAATTTGCGACGAGCCGGTGCGCGCCCCCGCCGTGGGGCAGTCTGCCGTGCTTTATGACGGCGACTACGTCCTCGGCGGCGGATTTATATTCTAAGCGATCAGGTGAACTCCTTGGAAAAGAATCTTACAAACGGCAGCGTACTGAAAAACATAGCCTATTTCTCGCTGCCATATCTGCTCTCATACTTCTTGCAGACGCTCTACGGTCTGGCCGACCTCTTCATAATCGGCCAGTTTGAGGGTGTCGCCAGCACTACCGCCGTGTCCATAGGCAGTCAGGTCATGCACATGCTGACGGTCATGATCGTCGGCCTCGCAATGGGCTCGACCGTGTGCATAGGTCAGGCCGTCGGCGCGGGGGACAAGAAGCGTGCCTCGGCCGCCATCGGCAACACCGTGACGCTGTTCATGCTGCTGTCCGTCGTCATCACGGCGCTGCTTCTGGCGCTTGTCAGACCCATCGTCTCCGTGATGTCTACGCCGGCGGAGGCCGCCGACGGGACGCGGGCGTATCTCACGATCTGCTTCATCGGTATCCCGTTCATCACGGCATACAACATCATAAGCGCCATTTTCCGCGGCCTCGGCGACTCGAAAAGCCCGATGATATTCATCGCCGTGGCCTGCGCCGCGAACATCGCGCTCGACTACATATTCATCGGTGCCATGGGACTTGGCCCCGCGGGCGCGGCGCTCGGCACCACGCTGTCGCAGGCGATAAGCGTTGTGTTCTCGCTAGTTGTGATACTGCGCAGGAAGTCCGGCATCAGCCTTGAAAGGCGCGACCTCCATCCCCAGCGCGACACGATGTGGCAGCTGCTGCGCATCGGAATCCCCGTAGCGGCACAGGACGGGCTGATCCAGATAGCTTTCATCGTCATCACCGTCATCGCCAACCGGCGCGGGCTTGACGCCGCGGCGGCAGTCGGCATCGTGGAAAAGATCATCAGCTTCGTGTTCCTCGTGCCGTCGTCGATGCTGTCAACGGTGTCGGCGCTCTGCGCGCAGAACATCGGCGCGGGGAAGCAGGCGCGCGCCGAGCAGACGCTGCGCTACGCGGTGATCATCGCGGTGAGCTTCGGCATCATTATCGCGCTGCTGACGCAGTTCATCTCCGAGCAGGCGGTCGGCCTGTTCACGCCGGACACGGTAGTCATCATGCTCGGCGGGCAGTACCTGCGCGGCTACATCTGGGACGCGCTCTTTGCCGGAATACACTTCTGCTTCAGCGGGTACTTCTGCGCCTGCGGCCGATCCGAGATATCGTTCATCCACAACATCTCCGCGATCGCGCTCGTGCGCATCCCCGGCGTGTATCTGACCTCGAAGCTCTTCCCCGATACGCTCTTCCCCATGGGACTTGCCACCGCCGCAGGCTCGCTGTTGTCGGTGATAATCTGCATCATCGCTTTTGCGCTGCTCAAAAAGCACAGTGTTAAAACCGCATAAAGTTTGCTCCGCATTTGGCGCATTATATGTGCTTTTGACGATTTTATGATTTTAGTATAAAAATCGTTGACAACGCGCGCCGGCCGGTATAAAATCCACGTCATAAAAAGGCAACGACGTCTGAATCCCTCAGGCGTCGTCGCCTTTTTTGCATTTCAGAGAGAAACAGGAGATGATTTTATGACAGTGGAATTCTGGTATTTGATCGGCGCGGCTTTGGTGTTCTGGATGCAGGCAGGCTTTGCGATGGTCGAAACAGGCTTCACGCGCGCGAAAAACGCAGGCAACATAATTATGAAAAATCTGATGGATTTCTGCATCGGAACAATAGTGTTTTCCCTGCTTGGATACTCGCTGATGATGGGGCAGGACTGCCTGCGCGGGCTTGTCGGGCTGCCCAACATGGATATGTGGTCATCCTTCAAAGCATTTATAGTCTCCCCCGCAGACGGCAGCTTTACCGGCGCGTCCGTATTCGTATTCAACCTCGTTTTCTGCGCGACCGCCGCTACAATAGTTTCCGGCGCAATGGCTGAGCGCACGAAATTTTCCGCCTACTGCATATATTCGGCTGTCATCTCGCTGTTTGTCTACCCGATAGAAGCGCACTGGATATGGGGCGGCGGCTGGCTCAGCCAGCTCGGATTCCACGACTTCGCCGGCTCCTGCGCGATACACATGGTCGGCGGCATCGCGGCGCTGGTCGGCGCGATATTCCTCGGACCCCGGCTCGGTAAATATGTCCGCGACGAGAGCGGAAAGGTCATCAAGGTCAACGCCATCCCCGGCCACTCGATAACCCTCGGTGCGCTTGGCGTGTTCATTCTCTGGCTCGGCTGGTACGGCTTCAACGGCGCGGCGGCGACAAGCGCATCCGAGCTTGCGTCCATATTCCTCACGACGACTATCGCCCCCTCGGTCGCAACCGTGACAACGATGCTTTATACGTGGATAAAAAACGGTAAACCCGATGTTTCCATGTGCCTGAACGCATCTCTTGCAGGGCTTGTCGCCGTGACCGCCGGCTGTGACGCATTCGACGCACTGGGCGCGGCCATCGTCGGCATCGTTTCAGGCATACTCGTTGTCGTCGTAGTCGAATGGCTCGATATCGGGCTGCACATCGACGACCCTGTCGGCGCCGTAGGCGTACACTGCGCCAACGGCATATGGGGCACTATTGCGGTCGGTCTTCTCGCAAATCCCGCCGCCCCCGCCGGACTTGACGGCCTTCTCTACACCGGCTCCGCAAAGCTCCTGGGTATACAGTTCATCGGCTTTGTATCCGTCGCGGCATACTCGGCAGTACTGATGTGCGCGGTGTTTGCACTTATCAGGAAGTTCAACGGGCTGCGTGTAACGTCAGAAGAAGAGCTGCTCGGTCTTGACATAACGGAACACGGTCTGCCCAGTGCCTACCCCGATTTTGCTCCGTCGGTGAGCAAATACGCGGCATATGCCCCCGAAGAGGGTGTTACCGTCGTTACCGGCGACGTTCCGGCGGCCGAAGCGATTCCCGTTAAGGCAGTACGCACCGTTCCGGACGGCACACCCAAGTTTACAAAGGTCGAGATAATCTGCAAAGACTCGAAGTTTGACGCGCTGAAGAGTGCTATGTCTGCGCTCGGCATCACGGGCATGACCGTGTCGCATGTACTCGGCTGCGGCATACAGGGCGGACAACCTGAATATTATCGCGGCGTCAAGCTGGAATCCAACCTGCTGCCGAAGGTGCAGGTCGATATTGTAGTCAGCAAGATTCCGGTGCGTAGCGTTATAGAAACGGCAAAGCGCATACTATACACCGGCCATTACGGCGACGGCAAGATATTCGTTTACGATGTGGAGAACGTCGTAAAGATCCGTACCGGCGAGGAAGGCTACGACGCGCTTCAGGACGAAGAATAAATTTTTTCCGGCAGCTGCCCGCTGCCGGAATTTTTCTTGACAAAGCGCTTGACTTGTCGTAACTGCAAGGGCTATAATGGCAGCATAAGAGGTTGTTAAAATAATAACCGGTCAATTCTGAAGGAGGCTATCATTATGGAACGCAAGGTCAGAGTAGTACAGTACGGAGCCGGCAAGATGAGCCGCTATCTCATGCGCTATGTGATCGAGCATGACGGTGAGCTGGTCGGCGCATTCTGCCGCAACAAGAACCATATCGGCAAAGACGTCGCCGAGATCATCGGCAACGGCTTCCCGACCGTCGGTGTCAAGGTAGAAGACTCTGCGGCCGCCGACGCGCGCATCGGCGAGCTCAAGCCCGACGTGTGCATCATAGCCACCCGCAGCACCGTAGCCGAGCTTGAGGACATCTTCACCATCTGCGCCAAGCACGGCGTGAACGCCATCACCACCTGCGAAGAGGCGCTCTATCCCTGGAACTCTTCCCCCGCTCTCACCGCAAAGCTTGACAAGCTCGCCAAGGAAGGCAGCTGCACCCTCACAGGCGTCGGCTACTGCGACCTCTACTGGGGCACCATGGTCACGAATCTCGCCGGCTCCTCCCACAAGATCACCAAGATCGAGGGCAGCAGCTGGTATAACGTCGAGGACTACGGCGTAGCTCTGGCCGAAGGCCACGGCGCAGGTCTGACTATCGACGAGTTCAACAAGACCATCGGCTGCTATAACGAGACCCCGTCCGACGAGATGAAGGAGCTTGTCGAGAGCGGCAAATATGTCCCGTCCTACATGTGGAATCAGAACGGCTGGCTGTGCAGCAAGATGGGTCTGCACATCACCTCCCAGACGCAGAAGTGCATCCCCTGCGTTGACAAGGAGGATCTGAAGTCCGAGACTCTCGGCATGGTCGTCAAGGCGGGCGACGCAACCGGTATGCGCGCCATCGTCACCACCGAGACCGAGGAGGGCATCACCCTCGTCACCGAGTGCGTCGGCAAGATCTACAATCCCGAAGAGATCGACCGCAACGTCTGGACGCTCTACGGCGAGCCGGAGACGACCTGCATTGTCAACCAGCCCGCGACCGTCGAGCTGACCTGCGCGACGCTAGTCAACCGCATCCCTCAGCTTATCGATGCGCCCGCCGGTTATGTTACGACCGACCAGTTCCCGTACAACGAGTACATGGTTCACCCGATGAACGAGTACGTCCACAGAAAATAAAGAGCAAAGCGCAAGATAACAAAAAGGCGTGACTTTAAAAGTCACGCCTTTTTAATAGCTTTAATAGCTTTTTTATTGTAAGAACTTACTCGTCCTTATCCTCGTCATCCTCGCCGCCGATGTCGAACTCAAGCTTCTCGCCGCACTGGGGGCAGAGGATGTAGCCCTTGTCGAGCGTCTCCTCGTCGAAGCTGATCTCCTCGCCGCAGGCGGGACAGGTCACGTCATAGATGACGCCGTCATACTCCAGCTCCTCGTCTTCGTCGGGATCCTCGTCGGCGTCCTCATCGTAATCTTCGTCATAGTCGGCATCACACATATCGTCAGGAGTGTCCAGATTGCAGGTCAGCTCCTCCAGATAGCTCAGATCCTCGCCCATATCGTCGATGATATCGGCCAGATCAAGATTGCTTTCCTGAAGATCCTCGATCTCATGCGCCATGTCGGACAGCAGATCATTCAGCGCCGCCCACAGCTTGCCCTCCTTGGAATCCGGCGTAACGCCAAGTCCCTCGGCCAGCCCCTTGAGGTATGCGGCTTTTTCAACAACAGTCATGTGAAAACCTCCTTTTAATGGGTTAAAACAAGGGAGACAATAGTCTCCCCTGAATTTTGATGAATTATGCTCTGGATGCGTACTCGCCGGTACGGGTATCGACGATGATCTTCTCACCCGGCTCGATGAAAAGGGGAACCTTGATGACGGCTCCGGTCTCGAGAGTGGCGGGCTTGGTGGCGTTGGTGGCGGTGTTGCCGGCAAAGCCCGGATCGGTCTCCGCGACCTCAAGCACGACGTTGATGGGGGGAACAACGTTGAATACCTTGCCCTTGTAGGAGTAGATGGAGCAGACCATGTTCTCCTTGACGAATTTGAAGTTATCGCCCAGGACGGACTCGTCGACCGGCTCCAGCTCGTAGGTCTCGGGGTTCATGAAGTAGTAAAGGTTGCCGTCGTTGTAGCTGTATTCCATGTCCATACGGTCGATGGAAGCGCTCTCGAACTTTGCGGTGGGGTTGAAAGAAGTTTCGGTGACGGCGCCGGTGATGACGTTCTTCATCTTGGTACGGACGAAGGCCGCGCCCTTGCCGGGCTTGACATGCTGGAACTCAACGACCTGCATGACCTGGCCGTCCATCTCAAAGGTAACGCCGTTTCTGAAATCGCCTGCTGTAATCATATAAAGGGACCTCCCAAAGAATTTTTAGAAAAATCTATTAACTTAGATATTCTAATATATATATGCGATTTTGGCAAGTAGATTTTCTCGATTTTCCAGTCTTTTTGCAAAAATCAGAGGATGGTGAGCTGTTTCGGAGCCTTGGTGATGACCTCTGCGCCGTTTTCGTGCAGGATCATGACGTCCTCGATGCGCACACCGAACTTGCCGGGGATGTAGATTCCCGGCTCCGCGCTGACCGCGCAGCCGACGGGCATGATGGCCTTGCCGGAGAGGTTTGCGCCGGGCAGCTCGTGGATATCAAGGCCGAGGGAGTGCCCGAAGCCGTGGCCGAAGTACTGGCCGTAGCCGGCCTTGGTGATGACGTTGCGCGCGGCGGCGTCGATCTCATAGCCGGGGATGCCGGCGCGGGCGGCGGCGATACCGGCAAGCTGCGCTTCGAGGACGATGTTGTAGATATTCTTCATCTCGTCGGTAGCGTAGCCGATGGCGACGGTGCGGGTCATGTCGGAGCAGTAGCCGTGCTTGAGGCAGCCGAAGTCCATGGTCACGAAGTCTCCCTCGTGGATGACCTCGTCGCCGGGGACGCCGTGCGGCATGCTGGTCTTTTTGCCGGTGATGACGATGGGGTCGAAGGAGTTGCCCTCGCTGCCGTTGAGCAGCATGTGGTACACCAGTTCCGCCGCGACCTGACGCTCGGTCATGCCGGGCTTGATGATGCGCAGCACTTCCGCCAGCGCCTTTTCGCTGATGGCCTGCGCCTCGCGCAGATAGCCGATCTCCTCCTCGGACTTGGAGGCGCGCAGCTCGGAGAATATCGCCTGCGCGGGCAGAAGCTCCATTCCCAGCGCCTTCTCATAGCCGAGATACTCGGCGTGGCTCAGCTTCTCCTCCTCGGCGCCGAGACGCTCCACGCCCGCTTCCTTGAGTGCGGCCTGGATCAGCGAGAGGCGGCTGTGCTCGCGGTCGAACATCTGCACATTGCAGCAGCAGGCGGCGGTGTTGGTCGCGGCCTCGATATAGCGGGAGTCCGTGATGAGCCACGCGGCGGAGCGCGCGACAATCACGGCGCCGTCGGTGAACGGGAAGCCGGTGGCGTAGCGCTGGTTCTTCTCGTCGGTAACGAGCACGGCGTCAAGATTTTTTTCGATCAGCTTTTCCTGAATTTTTTTGATGTTGTTCATATACCTGTCTCCTCTGGTGTCGGGCGCGGAAAGCTCACTGTGAATTTCGTTCCGCGCGGTTTATTTTGTCCGACAGTGATGGTGCCGCCATGCAGCACCACCGCGTCGTGTACAATACTTAATCCAAGGCCGCTGCCCCCGGCTTCGCGGGAGCGGGCTTTGTCCACTCTGTAAAAACGCGAGAATACGTTTAGCCTGTCCTCTTCCGGGATGCCAATGCCCGTGTCCGCGACCTCGAAGCTGACGGTTTCGTCGGTCTGGCTCAGGGTCATGGTGACGCTGCCCTCGGGGACGTTGTATTTCACGGCATTTTCAACAAGGTTAAAGATGATGTGGAACATGTCGTCCGTCGTCGCCATGACGACGCAGCCGTCGGCAAGATCGCAGCGCAGGCGCACGTTCTTCTCCGCGGCGAGCGGGCGCAGCAGCACGAGCGCATCGACCGCGACCTGCTTGACGTCCACCGGCTCCGGCACCACCTGCACCCCGTCATCAAGACGCGACAGGTCGAGCAGCTTTTCCGTCGTGCGCTGGAGGCGCTCGGCCTCGTTGCCGATATCGGTGACGAATTCGCGCACGGTCTCCGGATCGATGTTTTCGTTCTGGACGATGCTGTCCGACAGCAGGCGTATCGACGCCAGCGGCGTTTTCAGCTCGTGCGATGCGTCGGACACAAAGCGGCGGCGCTGTTTCTCCGTGGTGTCGAGCCTTTCAGTCAGGAGGTTGAATTCCTCGCCGAGGTCGGTTATTTCGTCGCGCCCGCGGGTAACGAGCCGGTGGCTGTAATCCCCGCTCGCAACTATCTTTATTGAGCGCACAAGCTCGCGCATGCGGCGCAGCAGCAGCGTTGTGAACAGTCCCGTCACAAGCAGCGCGCCGGAGCAGATAGCGAGCGATATCGTCCGGATGCGGGACTGGATGCTGACGATTATCTCCGCCCGCTCCGCGTCGTATTCATAGATGTACAGCGCGCCCATGGCCGCACCCTGCCCGTAAACGGGCATCGCGTAGCTGCTGGCGAAGGCTTCGCCGGTAAACAACGAGCGGAAGACGCATTTTCCGGTGAGCGCGAGGAGCAGCTCTTCAATGTCGGTGTCCTCATCGACGGTGCCCCCGTCGTCATACAGGACGAGCCCATCCGCATCAGTGACTACCGTGCGGGCATAGCCGCCGATATCGAGAATACGCAGCACCTCCGCGACGCTCTCCTTTGTCAGCCGGTCAAGCCCCGAAAGCGACGAGGCAATGACCGTCGCCTGGCTGGACATGGCGCTGTGCTTCTCTTCAAAGACCATGTCTCTTGAGGACGTCATCGGATAGGTATTCAGCAGCAGCAGCAATATCAGCAATATCGCCGCAATGAAAGAGAAGATCTGAACTCTCAGGCTGTGCATAAGCTGTCCTCAGTCGGCGAAGTAATATCCGACGCCCCACTTCGTGACGATGTACTCCGGATGCGCGGGGTCAAGCTCCAGCTTTTCGCGCAGGCGACGGATGTGCACGTCCACGGTGCGCGTGTCGCCCTGATAATCGTAGCCCCAGACGAGGTCGAGCAGATTCTCGCGGCTGTACACCCGCCCGGGATTTTTCATCAGGAACTCTATCAGGTCAAACTCCTTCATCGTAAGCTCGATGGCCACACCGTTTTTATACGCGCTCCGGCGCTCCGTGTCAACACTTATGTGTCCGCGGGTGAGGACGGAGGTCTTCGCCGTTTCCTGCGCGGCGGACATGGACGCGCGGCGGAGCAGCGCGCGCACGCGCGCCTTTAGTGCGAGAATGTTAAAGGGCTTGGTGACATAGTCGTCCGCGCCGGACTCGAAGCCCATCAGCATATCCGCGTCCTCGCTGCGGGCGGTGAGCATGATGATTGGGACGGTGGAAAAGCCGCGGATCTCCTGACAGGCTTCAAGCCCGTCCTTCTTCGGCATCATGAGGTCGAGTATGATGAGGTCATATTCTCCCGTGCGCGCCATGTTCACGGCACTCTCGCCGTCATAGCAGGCATCCACGGTGTAGCCCTCGTTTTCAAGATTGAACTTGATGCCCTTCACAAGCAGCTTTTCATCGTCAACAACAAGAATTTTCATGTATCAGTCCTCAATCGTAATATAGTCACGGATGTTCTCAAATCGTTTTTCGCCGATGCCGCTCACGTTCATTATATCCTCAACCGCGGCGAAATCGCCGTTTTCCTGCCTGTACTGCACGATCGCGGCGGCGAGCGTGTCTCCTATGCCCGGCAGCAGAGTAAGCTCGGCCTCATCTGCGGAGTTTATATTCAGCTTTTCGCCAGGCAGAAGCTCCCGCTCCGCGGTCTCGGCATTGCCGCCGGTCATCACAGCTTCCTCGGACGCATGACGGGCGCGTATCTCCGTCTCCCGCGGCGGCGTGAGCCTGACCGCAAGCAGCACGGCGGAGAAAGCAAGCGTGATCGCCAGAGACAAAGTGACCGCTCTTTTCCCGTTCATTATATCAGCTTCTCCTTAATCTATATTTAAGAAAAAGTAAATACTCTTTTCTATTGCTTTTCCAGTCCGCAAACTTTATAATACCATAATGGATATTTACTGTATACACTATATCACATTCCGCGGAAAACGGGAGAACAAAATGAAAAAATTCAGACTTTTTCCTCTAATTTTGCTGCTGTGCATGGCTTTCACCCTGCTGGCTCCCTGCGCGTTCGCAGTAGACGATCCGGATATCGGCGCGGAGCGCGCCGTGATCGCCGACCTTGACTCCGGACGCATACTCTATTCCAAGAATATGGACGAGAAGGCATCCCCCGCGAGCCTGACGAAAATCATGACCGTGCTGCTCGCGGTGGAGGCGCTTGAAAGCGGCAGCCACACCGCGGACGAGCTTGTCACCGCGCAGGCCGACTGCCGCGCGGGCATGGACGAGACCAGCAGCACCGCCAACATCCAGCCCGGCGAGCAGATGCGGTATATCGACCTGCTGTACTGTGCGATGCTCGCAAGCGCGAATGAGGCCTGCAACATCATTGCCGCCTGTGTTGACGGCAGCGTTTCGGCCTTTGTGGAGCACATGAACCAGCGCGCGGCGGAGCTTGGCTGCGTGAACACGCATTTTGCCAACACCAACGGCTTGACCGACGCCCAGCACTACACCACCGCTTACGACCTCTATCTGCTGACCCGCGAGGCCGTCAAGCACCAGACATTCATGGACATCTGCAACACCAAGACCTATCAGGTGCCCGCCACGAACTCCAGCGCGGAGCGCAATCTCGCAAACTCCAACGCTCTGATCTGCGGCGACAGCATATACGGCAGCGAGTATCTCTACCAGTACGCCGCCGGCGTCAAGACCGGCTACACCCGCGACGCGGGCTACTGCCTGATATCCACCGCCGAGAAGGACGGCGTGCACGTCATGGCAGTCATCATGGGCTGCAGCGGCCCGCTGCTCGACGGAACTGAGAAGTATTATAACTTCATAAACTCCATAACAGCCTATGACTGGGCTTTCGGCAACTTCTCGTATCAGACCGCGGTCAGCTCCGAGAAGAGCGTGATGAGTGTCAACGTCAGCATGGCCGAGGACGGCGGAAGCGTCATGCTCCGGCCGCAGAACGACGCGGAACTGCTGCTGCCGAACGACACCGATCTTGAAGCGGTAGAGCTGCGGACGAGCGTATACGAGGACAAGCTCGTCGCCCCGATCGACGCGGGGACGGTGCTCGGCGAGGCAGAGATAGTCATCGACGGCGTGAGCTACGGCACAGTGAAGCTCGTCAACAGCTCCCCCGTCAGCATGGCCAAGGGCGAATACCTCAAGTCTCGCCTCAACGAGACCTTCGGCAAGACATGGGTGAAAGTTCTGATAATCGTCATCGTGCTGTTTGCCGTGGGCTACATCAGCCTCGTCATGCGCTACCGCCGCCTGCGGCAGAAGCATCTGCGCGAGCGCAGGCTCGCCGAGCAGCGCCGCCGCGCGGAGCGCGAGCAGTATTACCGCGAGCACGGCTACCCCGTGGATCACGAGCCGACGCAGCGCTTCTCCTCCCCCGACGCAAACGGCGCGCCCCGTTCCGGACGGCGCAGGGGTAAATAAAACTTAACAGAAATATTATTTTAACGCCAATGTTACCGCATTGGCGTTAATTTCTTAACGCCAGCTTAACATCCTGTATGCTATAATATTATTGCGTTATTATTGCAACTGGGGGCATGTCTGAAAAATGAGGTTTTTAAAAAAATATTTCCCCATGTCGGCTAAGGGCTGGCTGATATATTTTGTGGCGATGGGGCTTGCCTCGGCGCTGTGTGCGCTGCTTCAGAAGGTCAGCACGTCAGACGTCCATGTGCCGATGATATTCGTGCTGATGGTGCTGATAATCGCGCTGATGACCGACGGATATTTCTACGGCTTCCTCGCCGCCGTCACAAGCGTTATCGCCGTCAACTGGGCTTTTACATATCCGTACGCGGAGCTGAACTTCACGATCTACGGCTACCCGCTGACCTTCGTGACCATGCTCGCGGTCGGCTTCGCGGTGTCTACGCTGGCCGCCCGTGTCAAGGAGCAGAACCGCATCAAATTCGAGGCCGAGCAGGAAAAAATGCGCGCCAACCTTCTCCGCGCGATATCGCACGACCTGCGCACCCCGCTCACCTCTATAAGCGGCGCGATATCCGCCGTGCTCGACAGCGGCGACTCGCTGAGCAACGCCCAGCGGCTGGAGCTTCTGTCCGACGCGAGGAAGGACGCCGACTGGCTGTACCGCATGGTCGAGAACCTGCTGTCCATCACGCGCATCAGCGGCGACAAGCCGGGCGCTATAAAGAAGGAGGACGAGGTGCTCGAAGAGGTCCTGAGCGAAGTGGTCGTCAAGTTCAAGAAAAAGAATCCGGACATCACCGTGTCGGTCACGGTGCCGGACGACCTGTTCTTCGTCCCGATGGATGCAATGCTCGTCGAGCAGCTTCTGATGAACCTGATGGACAACGCCGTGCAGCACGGCGGGGGAACCAGCCACATCACCATCAGCACGGCAAAGAAAGACAATTTCGCCGAGATATCTGTTCGTGACAACGGACACGGCATTCCGCCGAGTGAGCTTGACCACCTGTTTGACGGCTCGCTTCAGCTGGGCGGCGACAAGATAGACAAGACAAGAAACATGGGCATCGGCCTGATGGTCTGCAAAACGATCGCCGTGGCGCACGGGGGGAAGATCTGGGCGCAGAACCTGCCGGACGGCGGCGCGGAATTTACATTTTCTTTACAGTTAGGAGGAGAAAAGAATGAATATTAAAGATAAAGTATTAGTAGTAGAAGATGAAAAGGGTATCTCCGGCTTCATACGCGCGATCCTGACTGCAAACGGCTATGACGTCATTCTGGCGCATACCGGCGCCGAAGCGTTCTCCATGATAAGCTCGCACTGCCCTGACCTGATAGTCCTCGACCTCGGTCTGCCCGACATGGACGGCATGAACATCATAAGCGCCGTCCGCCAGTGGACGCAGATCCCGATAGTCGTCGTCTCCGCGCGCACCTACGAGCGCGACAAGGTGGAGGCGCTGGACAAGGGAGCGGACGACTACATAACCAAGCCATTCGGCGCGGCGGAGCTGCTCGCGCGTATCCGCGTCGCCATCCGGCACACCCGCTCCGGCCTTGCGAACGAGAGTCTCGCCAGCTCCGGCAAATTCGTCGCCGGCGGGCTTACCATCGACTATGACAAGCATCAGGTGCTCATAAACGGTGAGAACGCGCACCTGACCCAGAACGAATTCAAGATCGTGGCGCTCCTCGGCAAATGCGCCGGCAAGGTGCTGACCTATGATTTCATCATGCGTGAGCTTTGGGGGCCGCAGAGCAAGGGCAACAACCAGATACTCCGCGTCAACATGGCGAACATCCGCCGCAAGATAGAAGCGAACCCCGCCGAGCCGCAGTATATATTCACCGAGGTCGGCGTAGGTTATAGAATGATAGAGGGAACTGAATAATCACAGGAGGAACACCATATAGATGCATTTGCCGGAACTGATATCTGACCTTGCAATAATGCTGCTGACGGCCGGAGTCGTCACTGTCATATTCAAAAAAATAAAGCAGCCGCTTGTCCTTGGCTACATAGTCGCGGGCTTCCTCATAGGCCCGTATATGCCGTTTTTCTTCACCGTTGCGGACAGCGCGTCCATCAGCACCTGGAGCGAGATTGGCGTTATAGTGCTCATGTTCGGCCTCGGTCTGGAATTCAACCTCCACAAGCTGGCGCAGGTCGGCGGCACGGCTATAATCACCGCGCTCACAGAGGTCGGCGGTATGCTGCTCATCGGCTTCGGCGTCGGGCAGCTGCTCGGCTGGGGCATCATGGACAGCGTGTTCCTCGGCGGTATGCTCTCGATGAGCTCGACGACGATAATCATCAAGGCCTTCGACGAGCTTGGCGTGCGCAATCAGGGCTTCGCCCAGCTTGTGTTCGGTACGCTGGTCATCGAGGACATCGCGGGCATTTTTATGATGATAATCCTCTCGACGCTCTCCGTCAGCCAGAGCATTTCCGGCGGCGCGCTGGCGATGAAGCTCGCGCTGCTGGTGCTGTATCTGGCGCTGTGGCTCATCCTCGGCATCTACCTGCTGCCAACGCTGATGAACAAGGCCACGCCGCTGATGAACGACGAGACGCTGCTCGTCAGCTCCCTCGGCATCTGCTTCGGCATGGTGCTGCTCGCGAACGCGCTGGGCTTTTCTTCGGCGCTGGGCGCTTTCATGGCGGGCTCGCTGCTCGCGGGCACGGTGCACGCCGAGCGGGTGGAACACCTGACCTCCGGCGTCAAGGATCTGTTCGGCTCGGTATTTTTCCTCTCGGTCGGCATGATGCTCGATCCGGCGATGATCGTTAAATACATAGTCCCGATCCTGATAATCACTCTGGTCACGCTCGTCGGCAAGCTGATATTCTCCTCGCTGGGCGTGCTCCTCTCCGGCCAGACGCTGAAAAACGCCGTGCACTGCGGCTGCTCGCTGGCGCAGATAGGTGAATTCGCGTTCATCATCGCGTCTCTCGGCCTGTCCCTCGGTGTCATTGCGGATTACATCTACCCGATAATCGTCTCCGTCTCCATAATCACGACGCTGACGACGCCGTCGTTCATAAAAGGCTCCGACAAGCTTTACGAGTGGCTTGAAAAAGTCCTCCCCTCAAGGCTTACGGAGAAGCTCGCCCGATACACCGACGAGGAGCAGTCGAGCAAGGAAAAGAACGGCGACTGGTCGGCATATCTGGGGCGCTACGTCAAGGTGACGGCCTTCTACGGCGTTGTGATGCTCGGCATCGCGCTCATCGGCAGTCTCGTGCTGCTGCCGCTGCTCGGCAAGCTGGGGTTTGAGCCGTGGCTTGAAAAGCTCATATGCCTCGCAGTGGTCTACATCGGCATGGCGATATTCATCCGCCCGATGCTCGACATGAAGTCCCCGCAGTTTACAACGCTGTGGGTCAAGAACCGCAACTTCCGTCTGCCGCTGATGGCGCTGACCGCCATACGCGTGCTCATCATCGTTATCATCGCGTTCATCCCCGCAAACACCGTCACCGGCGTCGGAGGTCTGTGGCTGCTGCCGCTGATCCTCGCGGCGGTGCTGCTGATATACCGCTCCGGCTGGTTCGCCTCGGCTTACCTCTCCGTGGAGGCGCGCTTCCTCGCGAATTTCAACGAGCGCCAGCTTCAGCGGCTCGGCTCCGACGACGCGGTCGAATGGCTCGACCAGCGGCTGCATGTGTTGAGCTTCCAGTATGAGCAGCACGGCGGCACGCTCAAGGAGCTGGGCTGGGGCAAGCGCTTCGGCGTGAACGTGATAAAGATCGTCCGCGGCAAGCGGCACATCAGCATCCCCTCCGGCGACGCCGCGCTGCACAGCGGCGACACGGTGTACATCCTCGGCGAATCTGCGGAGCTGCGCAATCTCTGCCTTGACCTCGGGATCGCCGAGCCTGCGGAGCTGCCCACGCTGCGTGAGTTCATCGCGGCGGAGGATTCGGAGCCGGAGGCACTGTACTCCTATGCGATATCCGTTGACAAAGGCTCCGAGCTTGCAGGCAAGACCGTGCGCGACAGCGGCATACGCGACAACTACGACTGCATGGTCCTCGGCCTCCAGCGCAGCCGCCTCCCCATAGTGCAGCCTGATGTCAACATGCAGATCCAGAACGGCGATCTGGTGTGGGTCCTCGGCGCGAAAGCAATGGCCGGCAAGCTGCTGGCAAGTGTTGTTGAGGAAAATTAAACACTCTTATCAAGAAGCATATACGTCTTAACGCGGCCTTAACGTGAAGTTAACGCCGCGTTAACGTCTTTACGCCCCTCCTTTGCACACAATTAGCGTCTTAACTGTTATAATAAATATGCAAATTACCGTATTACCCTGCAAGAAAGAGGAGGATTTTTATGGAATACGATGAACTGTTGCAAAGAGCTATTGATCCGGACGAGAAGGTTCTCTGGGTCGGAAAGCCTGAGGACTCTGAGCCGCTGGAGGGCGTTTACAAGAAGCGCTTTATCAGAAAGCTTGTTGCCGGTATTGTGATCGCGGCAGCTCTCATAATAGGCTACATAATCGGCGCGAACGTGAACCGTGCTCAGATATACCCGCTGGTGATCGCTGTTATCCTTGTGCTTGCATTCCTTGCTCCGCTCAACTGCGTCACCGCGCCCAAGAAGCTGAGAAAGACCACCTATGCCTTCACCAACAAGCGCCTTATCGTTCTGCGCGACACCGCGCACACCGTCGAGTACGGCCTGATCAAGACCGCCGCTCTCAAGACCGACGATGCCGGCCGCCTCACTCTTCTCTGCGGTGAAGATGCCGTCAACCTCAAGCCTGAGCTGTGGCGCGAGGATGCTCTTCTCGGCGAGCATATGAACGACAACATGGACAAATGCGAGAGCCTCGTCATGTTCGGTCTGCCCAAGGACAAGAAGCTCATGGGCATCATCTCCGAGTACCTTCCCGCCTGATTTTTACGTCTCTTTTCTACGTCCCTTTTCGTTTCTGCCTGCAAAGTAAAAAAGCTTTGCAGGCAGTTTTATTTTTTTCGGAACTGTGTTATAATACGGTTCACCACCGAGGAGGATCACACATGAACAGAGTTTACGCCGAAAATGTTATTGAAAAAATAGTCTCGGCCGAGCGCAGCGCCGCCGAGATCATGATGCACGCCCACGATATAATCGCCGAGAGCAAAAGCGGGCAGCGCGATATTGTGACCGAATATGACAAGCGAGTGCAGGAATATCTCATGCAGGTGCTGAGCGAATCCGTGCCGGAGGCGCGCTTTTTCTGCGAGGAGCAGAAGGAGCATGACGATCTCCATGCAAGGCATCTGTTTATTATCGACCCCATCGACGGGACGATGAACTTCGCACGCGGCTTCAATCACAGCTGCATCTCCGTCGCATACATGAGCGCAGGTGAGCTGCGCGCCGCCGCGGTGTACAATCCCTATGTCGATGAGATGTTCACCGCCGTGAAGGGCGAGGGCGCATATCTTAACGGCCGCCGGCTGCATGTCAGCGACGCGCCGCTGAGCGACAGCGTGGTCTGCTACGGCACCTCCCCGTATTCCACGGAGCTTGCGGACGAGACCTTCCGTCTCGCGCGCATCGCCTTTAACGCGGGTCTTGACCTGCGCCGCGAAGGCTCCGCGGAGCTTGATCTGTGCAGCGTCGCCGCGGGGCGCGCGGGGCTGTATTTTGAGATGCAGGTGTCCCTCTGGGACTATGCGGCGGGCGCGCTGCTTGTCCGTGAGGCGGGCGGCGTATGCCAGGATATCCGCGGCGCGGAGCTGCCGTTTGACGGCTCAAAGCCGACGATACTTGCAGGCGGCAGCCATGCCGTCATGGATTTCCTGAAGCTGACGGAGGGCGGAAAATGATTTCTCTTTTCCCAGAGCGCGGCGCTCCGGTATTGTTCGAGGCCGAACTTGATTCCACAAATACACGGCTCAAGGCCATGGCGGCCTACGCCGAGCCGGGCACCGTCATTGCCGCAGGGCGGCAGACAGGCGGCCGCGGCAGGCTCGGCAGGAGCTTCGCTTCCCCGTCGGGCGGCGTATATCTCTCGATGCTGCTCGCCCCCGCTGCGGACATGCGCGCCTGCCTGACGCTGACACCCACCGCCGCCGTCGCAGTGCGGCGCGCGCTCAAGAAGGTCTGCGGGCTGGGCGCGGACATAAAATGGCCGAACGACCTGCAATTCGGCGGCAAGAAGCTCTGCGGGATACTCACCGAATCCGTCACCGCTGGCGGGAGCTTCAAGCTCATCATCGGCATCGGCGTGAATCTTAACACCGGCATGGACGAGCTGCCGCTTGAGCTGCACGACACGGCCTGCTCCGTGTATTCCGTCACCGGACGCTACACCCCGCAGGAGGCCGTCATACGCGCGATAGTGGACGAGCTGGACTCCGCCTACGCCCACTGGGTCGTCAACTCGCACTGGGCGCTCGACGATTACCGCGCCGCCTGCGCGAGCCTCGGGCATCGGGTGCAGCGCGGCAGCGTCTGCGGCGAGGCCGTCGCGATCGCCGACGATTTCTCCCTGCTCATCCGCACGGACGCGGGCGAGTTCATCCCCGTCTCCAGCGGCGAGATATTGTACGCATAGCGAAATATAACGCATTGGCAAAATCATCAGTTTGCCAATGCGTTTTTTATAAATTGTGCCGATTTTTTGGCGGGTCTGCGTGTTGACAAGGCCGGTCGTCCGCGTTAAAATATTGTCAGGCTCGAAAGGGCATAATGAGAAAATAGATTGTTTTTCACGTCAAAAAAGGAGGAACATTACTATGGCAAACAGAATCATTCTCAACCAGACTTCTTATCACGGCGCAGGCGCCATCAAAGAGCTGCCCACCGAGGTCAAGTCCCGTGGACTGAAGAAGGCTCTTATCTGCTGCGGCCCCACCCTTCTGCGTCACGGCGTCATCGCCCACGTGACCGACGTTCTGGACGCTGCCGGACTCAGCTATGAGATATATTCCGATATAAAGCCCAACCCCACCATTGAGAACGTGACCGACGGTGTCGCCGCGTTCAAAGCCGCAGGCGCGGATTACCTGATCGCCATCGGCGGCGGCTCCCCCATGGACACCTCCAAGGCCATCGGCATCATCATCAACAACCCCGAATTCGCCGACGTGCGCTCCCTTGAGGGCGTAGCGGACACCAAGAAGCCCTGCGTGCCCATCATTGCCATCCCGACTACCGCCGGTACCGCAGCCGAAGTCACCATCAACTACGTCATCACCGATGTTGAGAAGAAGCGCAAGTTCGTCTGCGTCGATCCTCACGACATGCCTATCGTCGCCATCGTCGATCCCGAGATGATGAGCTCGATGCCCGCAGGTCTGACCGCCTCCACCGGTATGGACGCGCTGACCCACGCCATCGAGGGCTACACCACCAAGGCCGCTTGGGAAATGACCGACATGTTCCATCTCGAAGCTATCAAGCTTATCTCCACCTACCTGCGCGGCGCTGTCAAGGGCACGAAGGAAGGCCGCGAGGGCATGGCTCTCGGCCAGTATATCGCCGGTATGGGCTTCTCGAACGTCGGCCTCGGCATCGCCCACTCCATGGCGCACACCCTCGGCGCTGTCTATGACACTCCGCACGGCGTCGCCTGCGCGATGATGCTGCCGATCGTCATGGAATACAATGCCGACTGCACCGGTGAGAAGTATCGCGAGATCGCACGCGCAATGGGCGTTGAGGGTGTTGATTCGATGACTCAGGCCGAGTACCGCAAGGCCGCCATCGACGCCGTCAAGAAGCTCTCCAAGGATGTCGGTATCCCTGAGAAGCTGGAAGCTCTGAAGGAAGAGGATCTGCCCTTCCTCGCAGAGAGCGCGTACGCCGATGCCTGCCGTCCCGGCAACCCCAAGGATACGACCCCCGCAGAGCTGACCGAGCTGTTCAGAAAACTGATGTAAGCTCTAAATCAAATAGAAACACGCAGAGCAAAAGCTCTGCGTGTTTTTTAATATAAAAGTTTTTACTCCGCCGCGCTCGGCTCAGTGTGTACATTCTTCGCGTCATACTCCTTGACCACGGCTTCATAGAATCCCGCACAGGCCACGTCATAATAAGGGTAGACGTAGAATATGCCGAGGATACCGTAGGTAAAGCTGTTGAGCAGATGCCAGCCGATGAAGCTCAGGCGCAGGCAGAAATACTTCCACCGATAGCCCTGCATTATGGCTCGGGAATAGCTCATGGCCTCCTTTGCGGAAAGCTGCGGCTTATTTATCAGGATAAACGGTACCATCAGATACGAATACAGCCGCGTCAGGCCGTACACCGGTATGAGCAGCCACAGGAAGCTGATCACAGCGTGATACAGCCGCCCAGTCATAATGCGCTTATAATCCGAGAAGCCGCAGAAAGCGTACTCCGCGTGCAGCGCCTGGCCGCGCCACAGCGTCAGCGCCGCGGCGCTTTCGCCGCAGGCGAGCACGTTCGCGAAGAATACCTGATACAGCAGGAGTATGAGCATCACTTCGAGGTACAGCGTCAAAAACGGCAGCAGGTACTGCGACGGGTCGAAGCTGTGCCCGCGGAATGTGAGCACCAGCGGCTGCGCGGTGAAGAATACGCTCATGAGAACGACGAAATACGTGATACCCACAACAACGCCTGTACTCAGAGTCTGTGTCCCGATAAGAGTGAGATAGGTGCAGTTTGAAGCGTAGTGCTGATCGTGCAGGCGTTTGCGCGCCGTCTCGCATATCTGCCGGCGAGTGGGGAAACCGGCCGCCGGCGTGACCGGTGCGGGCGCGCCGCAGCTTGCGCAGAACGCGCCGTCGTTTTCATGTCCGCAATAGCATGTCCACATACTTGTTCTTCCTTTCCTTTATTCCTCTTCGTCCTCCAGATCCTCCGGCAGGATGGTCATAAGGTCGTCCCTCGTCGACGATTCCATCGCGGCGACGCGGTTTGACTGCCGCACGACCATATCCTCGAAACAGTTGCGCACGTCGCGCCCGTTGCCGAAGTTATCGTCGCGCTCGGCGTACAACTCGTCAAAGAGCTTGAGCGCGGCCGACTCGGCGTCGGCGCTGAGCGTGTATCCGTTTTTCTTGCACTGGCCGCGAAAAATTGCCATGAGCTGCTCTCCGGTGTAGTCCGGAAAGTAGAAATACTTATTGAAGCGGGATTCCAAGCCGGGATTGGAGTTAATAAACTTCGTCATCGGCTCGTTGTAGCCCGCGACGATAACGATGAGATCGTCCCTGTGATCCTCCATGGCCTTGAGTATCGTTTCGATAGCCTCGCGGCCAAAATCGTTCTCGCCGCCGGACGCAAGCGAATACGCCTCGTCGATAAACAGCACCCCGCCGAGGGCGGATTTTATGACCTCCTGCGTTTTCAGGGCGGTCTGGCCGACGTAACCGGCCACAAGCCCCGAACGGTCGACCTCGATGAGCTGCCCCTTGCTCAACACGCCGATGGCCGCGTACAGCCCGCCCACGAGCCGCGCGACCGTAGTCTTGCCGGTGCCCGGATTGCCGAGGAACACCATGTGCAGGCTCATCGGGGGCACAGGCAGGTCGTTCTCCTGACGGAGCTTACGCACCTTCATAAGGTTTATAAGGCTCTTCACGTCCTTCTTCACCTCATCCAGCCCGACCAGCGCGTCAAGCTGTGCAAGCAGCTCTTCAAGGCTCGGCTTCTCCTCCTCCTCAGACTGCGCGGGCTTGGGCGCCGCTGTCTCTCCGCCGGAGGTCTGCTGTGCGGCCGGGTGCTTCTCCGTGAAGCCCGGCTCCATGTTCGTGACGAAGTCCAGCGGATTGAGTGCCTCCTTCGACTTCTTTACGCCGGAGGTATCGCATATCGCGGACAGCTTGTCGCCGCACTCGGTGATATACTCGGCCTCGGCATAGCTCACGTCGTCGTCCGCGGCGGCGAGGTAGAGCAGAATGTTGGTGAGCATACGGATGAATGTGCGCGAAGCCTCGGTGCCGCGCTTCGCGTCACGCTCGGCAAGATCCCAGAAAAACACCGGCGGCATGAACATGTCGCTTTCGCAGACGGAGCTGGTCAGGTTCCACAGCAGCCAGTGCGGCTCCGGACGGTTCTTGGAGTATATCTGGTTGGCCATATCTACATGATGCTGGCCTATGCTGCCCGCCTTGCTCCACAGCTCCAGCGCGCAGCGGGTCACGAACTTGTCCAGCTCGTCCGCGAGCGCGAAGCTGCCGACGCGGTAAAAGGCGTCGGTATTGGCGATGTATATTTTATGAAACTCCTCCGGGGAGCGGTTCCATGTCGTTGGCATATGTCGCATCTCCTGTTTATGTTATATTTGGCTTCATTATATACCCCCGAACCGCTCTTGGCAACGAGCAATTCGGGGGATCAGTCCATATAATCACTTATGCGGCGGGCAAAAGCGCACCGCGCGGCTCTGCGGCTTTCTGCCGGGCATCAGCTCGGCGGCGCCGCCGGAACGCATGGGCGGTTTTGCGGCCTCGGGCCGCGCCGCGGTCACGCGTTTCCATACCTCGTCAAACCCCTCAAGGCTCTTCATTATCTCGTTATTGTCCATATGCATCACCCATCCGGACTTATTATATGCCGCCGCCCGCCGAAAGGTGTTGCCGCAGCCGCGCATGGCGGGTATAATGCTGCATGACACCTGACAGCACGGCGAGTCAGGAAATCGCGTTTCCGCTGCGGTACAATAGGTTCACAGAGGGAGGGAGAGCATGGACTGGATAACAGGGATTCAGCGTGCCGTCGACTACGCGGAGGAGAACATGACCGGCGAGATCGACTACGAGGAGGCCGCGCGACGCGCGCTGTCGTCAAGCTTTCATTTTCAGCGCGTGTTCGGCATTCTGTTCGGGTACAGCTTTGGCGATTATATCCGTATGCGGCGGCTGTCGCTCGCCGGACAGGAGCTTTTTCTCACGCGCAGCCGCGTTATCGACACGGCGCTCAAGTACGGCTACGACACGCCGGAGAGCTTTTCCCGCGCCTTCACGCGCTTTCACGGAATATCCCCGTCTGCGGCGCGTCAGGGCGGCCATGTGCGCAGCTTCTCCCGCATCTCTGTGAAACTTACTATCACAGGAGGAAACATGATGGATTACAGGATTGAGAAGAAGGGCGCGATAAAAGTCGCGTGCCGCAGGATAAACGTCACAAAGCCCACCGAAAATGGCATCGCCTATGAGCCGATATCCGCGTTCTGGCGCGAATGCGGCGCCGACGGGACTATTCCGCGTCTCTGCTCACTCATGGCACAGCCGAACCCCTTCGACGGCATACTCGGTATCTGCTTCACCGAATTTCTCGACGGCAGCACCTTCCCCTACGGCATTGGCGCAGCCTGCCGTGACGATGTGACCGGCGGCGACGGCATCGACGTGGTCGAGTTGCCCGCGCACACATATGCGGTTTTCAAGGTACGCGGTCCAATGCCTGAGGCGTTCCAGAAGACGTACATGGAGATGAACACGGACTTCTTCACGACAAGCGATTACTAATACTCAAACGGCGTGGAACTTGAGGTCTACCCGTCCGCGAACGTGAAGGATCCGGACTATCAATGTGAAATATGGATCGCCGTCGAGCCGAAGAAGAAAGCCTGACCGCAGAATCCTATTGCGGTGCCGCACCGCGCAGTGTATAATTATGGCAGGGGATAAAAACACGTCCCGGTAGGTAGTCCGGGAGCGCCGTCAGACGTCAGTAACCTGCCTCCTTTGGTTGTCCGTTCCCCGTACACAGCAATAAGGAGGAACGAACAATGTCCACAACAAAAACAAGCCTGACAGTCACATTTGAAGCGCCGTTCTGGATTGGCCTATACGAGCGTGAATCAGACGGCGCATATGAGGTGTGCAAGATCACCTTCGGCGCGGAGCCAAAGGATTATGAGGTTTATGAGTTCCTGTTGAGAAACTGGCACGGCCTCAGCTTTAGTCAAAACTCCAAAGCAGCACGCTTTCCGAGCGGCGGCTGAATCCGAAGCGGCTGCAAAGGGAAATCAAACGTCAGCTCGAACCGCGCGGTATCGGCACAAAGGCGCAGGAGGCGCTCAAGCTTCAGCATGAGCAGAACAAGAAACTGCGTCAGAGCATAAGCCGCGAGGCAAGAGAGGCCGAGAAAGACCGGCGCTTTCTGCAAAGACAGGAGCAGCGCCGGGAAAAGCACAAAGGACATTGAAAAACAAGGCGGATCGTCGATCCGCCTTGTTTTTATATAGTTTCCTTATTCAAAATCTGGCCGGAGTTTGAGATAGTATAGACCTCGCATGGAATAGCCTTTCCGCTTCGCTCCATTGCCGCCTGAACCATACGCACAAGGCCGCCGCAGCACGGCACCTGCATACGGGTCACAACGATGCTCTTGATATCATTGAGCATAAATATCTGCTGGAGCTTCTCGCTGTAATCGGTGGCGTCGAGCTTCGGACATGCGATAATAACGGTACGCCCCGCAATAAAACGCTCATGGAAGCCCGCGAAAGCATAGGCCGTGCAGTCTGCAGCTATCAGAATATCCGCGCCGCGGAAAACGGGCGAAACCGGCGGCAGCAGCTTCAGCTGAACCGGCCAATTGCCGAGCTGGCTTTCTCTCGCTTCCGCTTCAGCAGCCGCGATGCGCGCCTTATTCTCTTTCACAGCGGACTCATCATATTCCGCCGCCTCGCGCTCTACAAAGGTTATCGCGCCCGCAGGACACTGCGGCAGGCAGTTGCCAAGACCGTCACAGTAATCATCGCGGATAAGCCTTGCTTTCCCGTTAATAATTGCAATCGCGCTTTCGTGACATGCCGCGGCACATTTGCCGCAGCCAATGCACTTTTCTTCATCTATGTTTATTATCTGGCGGATCATAAATATACCTCCCTACATATCTACCCAAATTATATATAAAACCACAAAAGAATTCAAATATAAAAAAATCAGAGCCGCTTATTTAAGCGGCTCTGTGTTGGCGTTGACCTATCTTTCCAGTCCGTCTCCAGACAAGTATTGTCGGCACTGGTGAGCTTAACTTCTGTGTTCGGAATGGGAACAGGTGGACCCTCACCGTTAAAAACACCAACTATATTCAGGAACTGTACCCTGAAAACTAAACAGAGGAGAGGTAAAGCAAGGGGTTTGCCTGCAAAATATAGGTCAAGCCCTCGGGTTATTAGTACCAGTAGGCTGAACACATTACTGCGCTTACACCGCTGGCCTATCAACGAAGTAGTCTTCTTCGACCCTTACTCCATAATGGATGGGAGATCTTATCTTAGGGGGAGTTTCACGCTTAGATGCCTTCAGCGTTTATCTCGTCCAGACGTAGCTACCCAGCTGTGCCGTTGGCACGACAACTGGTGCACCAGAGGTCTGTCCATCCCGGTCCTCTCGTACTAAGGACAGCTCCCTTCAAATCTCCTGCGCCC